>JAESFI010000123.1_pt1 | contig 67822 bp, 58 predicted proteins | sample 9269361 | NCBI WGS metagenome assembly JAESFI01 (sample SAMN14504119, study PRJNA617095) | algae metagenome | isolation source: Brasilonema angustatum HA4187-MV1 and co-occurring heterotrophs from moss... | place: USA: Manoa Valley, Honolulu, Hawaii | collected 2009-07-20
GGTGGGCATCTCTCGACAAATGTTTCCGGATTTGTAATTCTACATCCATTGCTCTGCTTACCTTCCAGAGTTTTCTATCCATGATTCTTTTATTCAGAATACCCGGAAAGTGACAGAAGAGGGATATTTTTGGTTTCCGATCTTGCTTCTTCAATTACTGGTGCAGAGATTCTTGTTGATGGTGGACAGACTCCTGGAATATGATTTGCAGTCGAATCTAGCTATATTTAGCAACGAGGGAGATATGAACGATCCATTTCATCAGAAAGAAGGTTGGAACCAATGTCTCAAAATGGTGAAGATACTCAGTTGGCTGCACAGTCAATTCCTTATGCTGAATTAGATCCACAACAACAAAAACAACGACTCCAAGAACTAGCGCTTGTTTTTTTTAAATTGGGCGCGATCGCCTTTGGAGGTCCAGCAGCCCACATCGCAATGATGGATTCAGAAGTGGTGACTCGTCGCCAATGGTTGAGCCGCGAGAAGCTTTTAGATTTGCTAGGTATAACCAACCTGATACCTGGTCCGAATTCTACCGAGTTGGCAATTCATATTGGGTATGAAAGAGCTGGATGGCTTGGACTGCTTATTGCTGGTTCATGCTTCATTTTACCTGCTATGATCATTATTTGGATTTTGGCAGCCATTTATGCTCGCTACCAAACCATTCCTCAAGTTGAATGGTTACTCTATGGTATTAAACCCGTAATTATTGCCATCGTCGTACAAGCAGTGTGGCTGTTGGGTAAAAAAGCTATCAAGGATATTTCAACAACTCTTGCTGCAATAGCCGTAATTGTTGCCTTTTTTCTCAAGATGGATGAACTGCTGTTGCTACTGCTGGCTGGGCTAGGGGTAATGTTTTTAAAAAATCTGTGGCAGAAGAACAATAGAACATCAGCAGCTTGGCTACTACCTATTTCTTTAGTTATGGGACAGACAGGAGGTGCAGCAGTCGCTACTTCTGTAAGTTCGCTCCAGGTGTTTTTGTTCTTCTTGAAAATCGGCTCGGTGTTGTACGGTAGTGGCTATGTACTGTTAGCTTTCTTACAAAGAGAACTCGTAGAACAGAATCATTGGCTGACTTCTCAACAGCTTTTAGATGCGATCGCTATTGGTCAGTTTACACCAGGTCCAGTATTTACCACAGCGACTTTTCTTGGCTACTTATTGGCAGGTCATGCAGGAGCGATCGCCGCAACGATTGGTATCTTTTTGCCTGCCTTTGTTTTGGTATGGATTATTAACCCTTGGGTTCCTAAGCTACGTCAATCTTCTTGGGTGAGTAGTTTTTTAGATGGAGTAAATGCAGCTTCTTTGGGACTGATGGCAGTAGTTACCTATACCTTGGGACGCGCTACAATTATAGATTGGTTGACTGTGGTATTGACACTCCTGAGTTTAATTGCTGTTTTTCGCTTCAAAATCAACTCAGCTTGGTTAGTTTTTGGGGGTGGATTCGTGGGATTTGTGGCACGATTTTTGAACGGTGCGATACTTCAGTAAAGACTCTCCCACCTTGACAAAGTGGGATATCTAATGAACTCACCTTAACCAGAAAAATTTTGATTATTTATTTTAATTAATAAGATGATTAGTGGAATTTTTGAGAACTGCATCGGGTCGAATGATATTGAGATTAGCCTAAAATATTGGGCTGAGTTTGGCTACCAAGAGGTCAAAAAGGGACAATTGGAAGCAGCGCAGGCAAAGTTGCTTTACGGTCATGCATCGAATTTGACATCGCTGAGATTGCAAAATGGTAACTCGTCGGAACACGGACTGGTACGGCTTATGTGGTGGTCAGAACCGCGTAACGAAGGTTTAGATAACACCTTACCCGTGGTGGTGGGTAGCCGTTGGTTCGCTTCTTTGACAAAAGATATTTACCAAGTAGCCGATGCTTTTACTGATGATAAATCTCACGGAGGAAACTGGATATATACTGAACCAATCCGCGCTATCGAAGGCATCGGCAATCAAGGAAAAAGCTTGTATAACCGCTTTGTCGGAGTGCGGGAAATGTTTGTCATTGGTTCCCAGACGCGACAGGCGTTTTTCCAACGATACAACTATAATCGCCCTGGTTACGGCACGATTGATCCGAGTTCCCCACTCTTGGTAAGCGAGGGAACTCACTCCAGTATAGTTACTGATGACCACACCTTAAGTTCTTTCTACACCGAAGTTTTTGGACTTGTGCCAATGGAGTGGAATGGTAAGCAATCTGGTTATCAAAATCCTTCCACTCGTCAGACTTTGATGCTAGAAAAGGGACAAGAATTTTATCTTTCTGTTTTTTCTTCACCCAAAGCGATCGCCGGAGTTTTACAAGTCTACAGCCCGCTTTACCATACCCCGAATAAATCTGAATACGCGCAACCAGGTTCGCTGGGTTTGAGTTTATTTACTTATCGAGTTGAGGACATTTCTCAATTCCACGAGCGCGTTAGTGCCAGCAACGCTACGTCAGTGACTCCCATCGTGCCGAATGAGTTTGGGGAGCCTTCATTTGGTTTAGTGTCACCGGATAAGATACGCTGGGCGATCGTGGGTTATTAACTCTTGTTAATCCTAACTCGATGCCATGCGTTGTTCATGTAACCCTTGAAATTCCAAACTTGTTCAAGGTTTTGCTGTTGGGTGTTCCCTTGCGAGTCCCAAGCTCGGACAATTAATTCGGTTATATCTGATTGTAGTTGCAATTGGTGTTGCCAAAATTGCCACGTCCGGTGGTTGTGGTTTCTCTAGCAATTGTACTTGTACCCAGGTTGTACCCAAATCCAGTGATAATTCAACTCTTTCAATTTGGCGATTGCCTACGGCAGAGCTACGCTTAACGCCGCCTGCGATTGCATAACCCTCTACTAAGATTAAATTGGTTGATAGGATCGCTTTGTCTGCGGGCTGACAAATGACCGCATTGGTGCTGTGTTAAATAGCTTTTGCTCTAGGATAATAAGGTCTGGCTGCTTTGTCATTGTTTAAAAGTTATAAGCGATTTTATGAGGGATTTTGCCAGACAAACAGACTCATAATTCACCAATTGAAGCTACAAACTCTGCTCTTTAGTTTGATTCGAAAACTTCCTCCCACTTCCATAGATAAAATAGTTTTCTGTCTCTTTTACATTAGCTTTAAAACCGACTTTTGTCAGCTTGTTTTGCAGTTCATCTAGCTGATAAAAAATTTTTACAATTTGATATTCTTGACCATTATTTAACATCCGACTTATATATATACTGCCGGTATCATCAAGAATATGGTTGTTAGCCGTGGATGTAAGTTCAAAGCGCGAGTCAACAATAAAAACTTGTCCACCAACACGAACAGATTTATAGACTTTTGTTAAAAATGATTCTAGTAATTCTGGCGGTACATGAGATAACCAAAAGGAGAAAAATACTAAATCATATTCAGCATTGGGTTCCCAGGTAAATAAATCAATTTGGTGATATTTCACCTTGGGTGAATTTAACTTGCTGCGATTAATTTCAATCACTTCTTGAGAAGCATCTATTGCAGTAATTTTCTTAGCAATCTTTAAAAGCTCTTGTGTCCAGATTCCCGTTCCACTGGCTAACTCTAAGATTTCCTCGGTTTGTCCAACTTGCTGTAAAGCCTGTCTAACAACATCTACTTCGTTGAACCAGCGCCCATTTACTTCCTCACCGCGATCATAACGACCAAGGCGATAGAACCATTCATCATATTCGTTGGCTCTGGCGCGATAGTAGGCAATTTGTTCTTGAATAATTTTATCTGTCATTGTCCCTTTTGATCTGGTCTAGTCAAAATTTTTATACATCTTAGCCAAAAAATACTGTAATCTTATATAAAATTAGTAGTATTATCTTAATAATTCCATAGCTTGCTTTCACAAAGCAACAGTTAACTGCATTTCTAGGCGATATCCTTAAGGAGAACCGCTAAGGGCGCGCAAGAGCGATGCTCATGCACTGCGCCTGAAGGCGATCGCCTAATTGTGTTCGTCAATGTTATTATCTTGCTGCCAAATCTTTTGCCGAAGTTCATCCTGATACCTTAAAAAAAGTTTTGGAAGAGGTAAATAAAGTCAGTGAATGGGCAAAGAGTAATCCAGCTGAAGTTGCTAAATTTCTCTCGCCTGTATTAGGTATTAATGCTGATATTTTAGAGATAGCAGAAAAGCGGCGTGATTATGGTGTACTTCCCATCGCCGATGAAGTCATTGCTAAACAGCAAGAGGTTGCTGATGCCTTCTACAAAATAAAATTGATACCGAAACAAATTAATGTCAAAGAAATAGTTTGGCAAGGTAATCGGAGAAATTAGCAAGATAGATGATGGAATTTATTTTTGCATTTACTCTTAGACAAGCATTTCTAGAATAAGCCACTTTTAAAACTTTAAGCTGTTTGAGTGCATCAGCTTTAGCTCAAGCTGATGTACGCATAGCAATTGGTACTGGTATAGATATGGCGATTGCCTACGGCAGAACTATGCTTAACGTCGCCAGTGACGACATCACACTCATTTGGTGGGGATTTGCAAACCAATGGTATAAATATCTATTCTATGCAGCAATAAAAAACTTTTGTTAGTATCGAGCTTTTGAGATTGGAAAAAAGCATTCGTACTCCTAAAAAAAACTGTTTGGGCAAGGATTTTATGCCTCTGGTAACAGCTTGCGTCTCATTACCCCAAAAAATCTCATAGACAAACGGTGCAAGCTGTTTCTATTATATGTAATGTTATTGATCAACTGAACCTAACCGCTACTGCTAACCTAGTAAAAAAACCTTATTGAATATCCTGATTTCATATTTTTATTTTATGAAAAGTAATATTTTTTGTAATATTTATGACTAAATATCATATCGTACTGCATCGACCTATTGACCTTGAGAAAATTGCTACCGAAGCCGAGAACAATAAATGCCCTAGGCATGTAATGTGGAGCTTAAAGCAAAGACTCAATGCCAGCATTTATACACCAGAAGGATATCAAGATTCTTTTGCGGACAAACTTCTTTCCAAAATAGCAGGTTCGCCAGAGCATTGGGCAATGGCACGTGCTTTATCATCTCGACTTGAATCGGATGACATAGTATTCTGCAATAGTGAGGTTGGAGGTATTCAAATAGCAACACTTTGTGGCGCGAAGCGCAGCCGCCCCAAAATTGCAGTGTTTTTTCACAATATTGATCGACCTCGTGGACGCTTAGCACTAAAGTTATTTAACTTGGCCAGCAAGATCGATTTGTTTTTAGCCTGTAGCCAGCGCCAAGTTACTTTTTTACGCGATTACCTAAATCTACCTGCATCTCGTGTTCATTTTGTTTGGGAGCAAACCGATCTCAAATTCTTTGCACCTAAGTCTGCCTCACCAAAGAAGTCGCGTCCAATGATCGCTAGTGTTGGTTTAGAACAACGTGATTACAGAAGTCTGGCAGCAGCAACAGCAAATCTAGATGTTGATGTGAAAATCAGCGGTTTCTCCAACGATGCACTTTTACTAAAACGAGCTTTTCCTGAAGAATTACCACGAAATATGTCACGCCGATTTTACGAATGGCCGGACTTAGTGCAGCTATATCGGGATGCAGATATTATTGTGGTTAGCATCTTTGAAAATGGTTATGCTGCAGGAATACAGGCATTGATGGAGGCAATGGCGTGTAGGCGTCCTGTGATAGTTACTCGCACTCAGGGACTCGATCAATATATAGCAGAAACTGATGCGGTAATAATGGTTAAGCCAGAAAATGTTGAAGATTTAAAACAAGCGATCACTTATTTGTTGAATAACCCTCAAGAAGCTGATGCTCTAGCTGAACGTGGTTATCGTTTAGCTCTAAGTCGCCATGATAGTGACCAATACGTAAATTACATCACAAAAGAGCTTAAACAGCTTGAAGGTTGAGATTAATTTTTGAGTGGAACTTGAAGTTTTCGTGTATATTTTTTGAAACGCAGAGTTTTTCAGGATAAAATCTTGGGTGTTGCAGAATAGAAATATGAATTAGGGAGATTGCGCAAAGCAAGAGACGCGACTAGCGCGTATCCCTATGCAGTGTCAAGAGTGTGCATCATCTCATATCGCTTCTTTGACGATAACTGGGAAGTGAAAAACTTTTCTTAGTATTGAGCATTTGAGATTGGGAAAAAACATTCTTGCCCAGAAAAAACTGTCTGGGCAAGAATTTTAGTAGACTTTGCTCTTAGTAACAGCTTCCCTTTCATTACCCCAAAAAATCTCATAGACAAACTGTGCAAGTTGTTTATATGATACGTAATGTTACTGGTTAACTGAATCTAACTGCTACAGATGACTGAGTGGAAAAGCCTTGTTGAATATTCATCCTGGCTTAATCTTTTTCTTTCATGAAACTTAATATTGAGTGTAATATTTATGACAAAATATCACATCGTATTGCATCACTCTATTGACCTTGAGAAGATTACTACCGAAGCCGAGAACAATAAACGTCCTAGGCATGTAATGTGGGCCTTAAAGCAAAGACTCAATGCCAGCGTTCATACACCAGAAGGATATCAAGGTTCTTTTGTGGACAAACTTCTTTCCAAAATAGCAGGTTCGCCAGAGTATTGGGCGATGGCACGTGCTTTATCATCTCGACTTAAATCGGATGACATAGTATTCTGCAATAGTGAGGCTGGAGGTATTCAAATAGCAACACTTTGTGGGTTTAAGCGCAACCGCCCCAAAATTGTAGTATTTTTTCACAATATTGATCGACCTCGTGGACGCTTAGCACTAAAGTTATTTAACTTGGCCAGCAAGATCGATTTGTTTTTAGCCTGTAGCAAGCACCAAGTTACTTTTTTACGCGATTACCTAAATCTACCTGCATCTCGTGTTCATTTTGTTTGGGAGCAAACCGATCTCAAATTCTTTGCACCTAAGTCTGCTTCACCTCAGAAGTCGCGTCCAATGATCGCTAGTGTTGGTTTAGAACAACGTGATTACAAAACTCTGGCAGCAGCAACAGCAAATCTAGATGTTGATGTGAAAATCAGCGGTTTCTCCAACGATGCACTTTTATTAAAACGAGCTTTTCCGGAAAAATTACCACGAAATATGTCACGCCGATTTTATGAATGGCCGGAGTTAGTTCAGCTATATCGGGATGCAGATATTATTGTGATCAGCGTCTTTGAAAGTAATTGTGGTGCAGGAATACAGGCATTGATGGAAGCAATGGCGTGTAGGCGTCCTGTGATAGTCACTCACACTCTTGGACTCGATCAATATATAGCAGAAACTGATGCGGTAATGATGGTTAAGCCAGAAGATGTTGAAGGCTTAAAACAAGCTATTACCTATTTGTTGAATAACCCTCAAGAAGCTGATGCTTTAGCTGAACGTGGTTATCAATTAGCTCTAAATCGGCATAATAGTGACCACTACGTAAATTACATCACAAAAGAGCTTAAACAGTTTGAAGTTGAAAAACAAGTCAGAACTCAGGAGTCAGAAGCGATTAGTGGGGAGATTGTGACTGCACCACTAATCGAAGACCACGCTCATCAAGGATTCAGTACAGGACTCTGACGCCTCTACTGATTCGCTCTATGGCTGACGCCATAGAGCACGCCATATGTCTTTTTGAAACACAGAGTTTTTCAGGGTTAAATATCGGATCACTTCGACGCATCGACGCAAGCGGAAATGATATGATACGACACGATTAAAGCCAAGCCCGCTCGTACTGAACAGGTGAAAATTTTTCCTGTCGCAGTTTTTTGGCAGCAGATAACGCCCAGTAAGGATTGCGTAGCATCTCTCGTCCTATTAAAACAATATCTGCCTGACCTGTACGAATAATCTGATCCGCCTGTTCTGGAGATGTAATTAAACCGACAGCACCTGTGAGGATGTTTGCCTCGTGGCGGATTCTTGCGGCAAACTCAGTTTGATAACCAGGGCCAAAGGGAATTTTGGCGTTGGGTACAGAACCACCGCTAGAAGTATCAATTAAATCCACACCGAAGGAATTCAGTTTCTCTGCTAAGGCGATACTCTGCTCAATATCCCAGCCATTTTCTACCCAATCTGTTGCAGAAATTCTTACCCACAAGGGATAATCTGATGGTAAGATTTCTCGCACCGCTTGAACGACTTCTCTTAGCAAACGAGTGCGATTTTCAAAACTACCGCCATATTCATCGTTGCGTTTGTTACTTAGAGGCGAGAGAAATTGGTGTAAGAGATAACCATGAGCCGCATGGATTTCAATGACTTTAAACCCAGCTTCTTGTGAACGTTGAGCCGCTTGTACGAAGTCATTTATAATCTGTTGGATGCCTTCTGTGTTTAATACTTCCGGAATAGGGTGGTTTTCGCTAAAAGGAATAGCACTACTAGAAACTACAGGATCCCAACCACCGTTGGATGTGTCTAAAACTTCTCCTCCTTCCCAAGGTGGTGCAGTACTGGCTTTCCTACCAGCATGAGCAAGTTGAATACCTGCGATCGCCCCAAAGTTATGAATTGCCCTAACAATTTTTGCCAATGGCTCAATATGCTCATCCAACCAGATACCCAAATCTTGGGGACTGATTCGTCCTCCTGGTTCGATGGCTGCGGCTTCAGTGAAAACTAAACCTGCACCACCAACAGCACGACTCGCTAGATGAATCAGATGCCAATCATTAGCATAACCATCTGTACTGGAATATTGACACATTGGCGAAACTGCGATGCGGTTGCGAAAAGTCACTGCGCCAATTGTTAGGGGTGTAAATAGATCTGTCATGGTAAGGATGAAATCTCACTAAATTGAGTCATGTGTGCGGGAACAGATTGCTCCTGAGAATTTATGTTGTCTGATCAAAACTTTAGGTGTCATCTAACTGCAGGACTGTTGTAGAGATTCTCTCATAGAATCGCTTGCTTAGAAGTCAACAATTAAGGAGTTCACCGAGGGTTAGGGTAGGATTGTGTGTGGTGCCATAAGCGGAGCTTAAAGCATAAAGGCTTATCGCGTATATCTCTAGCAGTGGCAACAAACTCTCGTAAGTCAACACTATCCACAAACCATTGCTCTGCTTCTAAAGGTTTAAGAATGGTAGCGTCAGACATAGGATTTTAGATCGTTGATTGTAGATTTGGGCTTCAGACAGACGCGGGACACTCTGTTTGGTGTTCTAGCCGCACTTGTGCCAGTAAACAACGGTAATTCGATTAACTTTATGACTATTAATGGTTTAATAGTAACAATTCAGGCGATAATTGCTGATGACGAGTGATACTTTTTATGACTGTTATCCAAATATTTATTCTGATTGGAGTTTTCTTGATAGCAAGCATTATCAGCGTCATTACTGGTAGTACTTCTCTAATTACCGTACCTATAATGTTTCAGGTTGGTATTGATCCGCGCACTGCTCTTGCTACTAATATGCTGGCATTAACCTTGATGAGCGTTGGTGGCACATTGCCTTTTCTTGGGAAAGGAGTGATTGATCGTCGTCGCTTACCACTACTGATATTACTAACGCTCTTCGGTTCAATTTTGGGAGCATTACTTGTTTTTATTGTTCCGTCAAAATCAATACCGTTTATTATCTCTATCTCAATGATTGCAGTTGCTGTGTTTTCAATCGTCAACCGAGATGCCGGAATAGTGCCAATAGAGGGAGTGCCTTCACAAGTAGCAGAAATAACGGGATATGCGGCTACCTTCATATTTGGTATCTATGGAGGCTTTTTCAGTGGCGGCTATGTAACACTGCTGACAGCAGCCTACATAATGCTATTTCGCATGACATTTGTCCAGGCAATAGCTACTACTAAACTCATCAATATATTTTCCTCACTTGTTGCTACCATAATTTTCATGATGCAGGGAATTGTGGATTACAAACTAGGCTTTATTCTTGGTATCGCTATGTTCTTTGGTGGAATTATTGGAGCGCGTATTACACTCAGATTAAGTAACGCCTGGTTGAAACGTATCTATCTGACAGCAATAACTATTCTTGCCTTCGTAACACTCTATAAACAAGAGCAAAAAGCACCTCAAACAAACTAACTATTAATGCGATTGAGTCTTTGTTAAAACTACTCAGGGCGAGCGCAAAAAAATGATAGTTACGATACCACTAGCAACAGAAGTCAATGCTCCACCTAACACAGCAGCGACGAAGAGAAAACAAGCTTGGGCACTGATCAAATTCACTTCCTCGCACACAAAAAGCGATAACCGACATCAATTTCTGAGAAATTTCTGATTTCTCCATATTTCGCATTCCATTTTCCAGTTGACAAATCTTCTTTAAGTCTGATAACTCCCTGTTCAACTTCATCTGCATCAGCTAAAGCCAAAGCTGATATATTCGCACGAACTTCCGGATTCAAATATATTTCTGGTCGTCTCCATCCAGATGCAGCAAACATATCTGTTAAATCATGGGGAAGTTTAAAAGTAGAAATTTCAACGCTTCTTTGGGTATGACTTTGAATGAGTTCAACAACATCGTTGATCGGTGGAAAAACACGAAAATCATAGTCACGATATACAGGAAAATAGTCAGCTATCCAAAGCTTTTCACAAAGTCGAGGGTCGAATGTCAGAAAAACTAATGCTCCTTTTTTCGTAATTCGATGCATTTCTCTAACTGCCTTGTGTAAATCAGAAAAATGATGTGTTGCTAAAATACAAATTACTCCATCGACAGATGCATTCGCCAAAGGAATATTTTCTGCATAACCAGCGAAATATTTTACCTGTGCATGTTCGACAGATTGAGAACGCATGACCGATGAAGGTTCGACAGCGTAAACTGAATATTCTCGTTCAGCGATCGCTCGACTATAACCTCCTGTACCAGCACCAATATCAGCAATAATACTTTTCTTTGGTAGGTTGAGTAAATCAATTAGAAAATTGACAATTCTCAGATCGGGAAGACGCGAATTAGAGTAGACTTTGCCAATGGAATTGTAGATAGTCATTATTAGTAACCAGCATTTTTATCCACAACATTTCGCAGGGGCTTTCCGTGGCGATAGCGTGTTAAATTATCAAGAAAAAGTGCAAGCGTTAAGCGTAGCTCTGCCGTAGGCAATCGCTCTTTTACTTTGGATGAATGAGCAGAACAGTGGGGTGTAATAAAAACATTCGGTAACGTCCAAAATGAACTTTCTGGTGGCAGTGGTTCCGTAAACACCGTATCTAAAGCTGCACCAGCAATCCAACTTTCCTGCAACGCTTTTAACAGTGCAGGTTCATCCACAATTTTGCCACGAGCAATATTTATCAAATAAGCATCGGCACGCATTGAGCGCAGTACTTCTGCATTAATCATGCCCTCGGTTTCCTTTGTCAAAGGTGTAGCAATAACTACGTATTCTGCTTCGTTTAGGAGTGCTTTCCACTCATTTGCACCCACCACTTTGTCAAAGTTTGGTAATGGTTGCGGGTGACGACGGCTTCCAAAAATCCGCATCCCAAAAGCTTTGGCACGGGCAGCAATTTCTTGCCCAATTCCGCCTGCACCGATAATTAATAATGTCTTATCTTGCAGTTCTTCAATTTGAAAACCTCTTTGCCATTGCTGTTGAGTTTGTAGCTTGTGCAAGCTTGGCAGTTGCTTAGCATAAGACAACATATAAGCAATGACAAATTCGGCAATGGGAATCGCATGAACTCCCGCACCGTTAGTCAGGATGATGTCACGTTCTAAGTATTTTGGTGTCAGGACATTATTTACACCTGCATTCGGTGCATGATGCCAACGCAGTGCAGGTGCAGATTCTAAGACTTTATGCAAAGTTGTGGGTTTCAGATAATAAAGCCAACTGAAGTAGACTTCGGCATCTGTAGCATCACCGTCCAGATTGCCATCAATATCTACCCGGACAAATGTTGTATCGCTAGGTAGATGCGGCTTAAGCTCATCAGCAGCTTCTATCGGTAGAATGAGTTTCATGATAATTGTTAATAGCCCGACGCCAAACGATATTAGTAGTCTAATTCAGCTTTCTTGCATTAGTAACCTACATTTTTGTCCACAACGTTACGTAGTTTTTCTTTGTTCCGATAACTTGTCAAATTGTCGAGGAATAACTTCACAATGCGACTACGAAGTTGTGGTGTCAGTGCTGAACAATGAGGTGTGATGAATGCATTGGGCAAAGACCAAAAGGGACTTTCTGGTGGTAGTGGTTCTGATTCAAAAGTGTCTAATCCAGCACCAGCAATCCAACCTTCACGTAAAGCAGTCAGTAAAGCATCTTGATCCACAATTGCACCACGAGCTATATTAATCAGATAGGCAGTGGGACGCATTAACCGTAATGTCTCCGCATTAATCAAGCCTTTGGTTTCCGGTGTTAAAGGTGTGGCAATGACTATATAATCTGCTTCCGGAAGAAGTGCTTTCCATTCATTCGCACCGACTATTTTATCGAAATTCGCTAATGGTTCAGGATTTCGGCGACTACCCCAAATTTGCATTCCGAAAGCTTTAGCGCGCAGAGCAATTTCTTGACCAATATTTCCTGTTCCAATAAGAAGTAAAGTTTTTTTGTACAATTCCTGTAACTCTAACCACTTGTGCCAGTAGTGATTAGTTTGTAAATCTTGCAATTTCTGAACATTCTTGGCATGATAAAGCATGAAGTTCAGTACAAATTCCGCGATTGGAATAGCATGAACTCCTGAGCCATTGGTAAGAATGATATCGTGTGACAAAAATGTGGGTGTGAGAATATGATTCACACCGGAACTAGGTGTATGCTGCCAACGAATTGTAGGTGCTGCTGCTAAAACTTTGTGCAGGGTAGTACTTTTCAACTTGAATCCGTTGAGATAAACTTCTGCTCCACTAGGATCACCATCAAAATTACCATCAGGATCTACACGTACAGATGTAATTTCTGAGGGTAACAATGGCTCAATATCATCAGCAAGTTCTACAGGTAAGATAATTTTCATAACTGACAAAAAGTAATATTATCACACAAGAAAGTATAAAAATCCCTTGTGCCCTTTCTCTAATTAAAGTTCATTTTTACTGTTGTGGCACAATCCAATCATTCAACTTAAAATCAGAGTTAGCTAATTTCTGCGAGACTAAAAATTTCTTTGTACCTTCCAACAATTGCAATCCTCGAGTCGGGAAGGGTTCTTCCGGAAATTGTTCTACAGGGAAAGAAGCCTTGATCACATCAATTGGATATCCTGAAACCTCGGTATGAAACTTGTAGTAAGCTTCTGGATTCGCTTTGATATTTTTGACAGATGCTTGTTTAATCTGATTCCACTTTTGCGGAAAATCTGGATGTTTAGCTAAGAAAGCTTCTGTCGCAACAGTTACGCTGGTTCCTGGTAAGTCTGGGTGTTTGGTTGCTTCATCAATCACTGGATAGCCCTTTGATTTTAACAGTGGTCCTGTACCAGTTGCTGCTGCGATCGCTGCCACATCACCCCGTTCTAGTGCTGCTTGTGCTTCACTAGGTAGTAGATGAACCACAGTGACGCGATCGCTAAGACCGGACTTTTGCAATAATCCAATCAAGTAGCGATGTAAATATGACCCTTTTGAGGTGGCTACCTTTTGCCCCTTCAATTCAGCCAAGGAACGCGGTCCGTTTTTCTTCCCTATTAACCAAGCATTCATCCCGACTTGTTCTTGACCAATTAAGCGCGTAGGAATACCTTTTGCTTTGGCGACAAGTGCAGGTGTATCCCCATAAATACCTACATCAACTTCCCCCGCCACCAAGGCTTCATTCAAGTTGGGACCATTCGGAAAACTTACTGTTTTGACTTCTGCAATCCCTAATTTTTGCAATTGGGGTAAGAGTTTACCTTGATGGATTGCCCAGCCTGTGGGTCCTGTGGGTACTTTGATCTGATTTACACTAATAAAACCCAAACGCAAGGTAGAAGTCTTAGCTGTGTCTGAGGTTTTGGGTTTAGGTACAGCTTGTGAAACCGTTTGACTGGAACTGCAAGCACTGCTGAATAATAGGAGGCAGCTTGCAGCTAGGGTAGAAAATTTCAGAAAAGATAGATGCTTAGTCATCATGACTGATGCAAGAAAAATTATTAAGAGAAAAATCTGAGCGGAAGTTTCCGCTCAGAAGCTTGAGAGTTCACTAAGGAAGATAAAACAGAAGCGAGAAAGCTATTTCAACTGCTTAAGTATTAAATGAGTTGAATCTTGTTTTGCTGTGTTAGTGCGATCGCGTCCCCAACCGATATTATTCCGGTAGCTGCCCAAAAGTCCAGTTTCTTTAAGTGATTTTTCGTCCACTGACTCCAGAGGTTCAACTTGCGGTGCTACATACAAAGCATCGACAGGACAATACAGTTCGCACATGAAACAGGTTTGACAATCACTTTGTCTAGCAATAATAGGTGGTGCATCTGGCACTTTGTCAAAGACGTTTGTCGGGCAAACGTTAACGCAAAGATTACATTCAATGCACCGCGACTCACTGACTAACTCAATCATGTCGATTTTGGATTGGGGATAACATCTTGGGAAAACCCGATTTGCAAAAGCCTCTTTGTTGACTTTCTTCTTTGCGTGAGTTTAAAATTCTGAGATTATGCAGCAGCACCCACTTTGACTTTTGTCTGGTGTAGAGGTGTTGCTTTCACCCAGACTTGATCCAAACCACCACTCGTTAAATAGTGTTGTTGGTTCGCATCCATCTCTGGATAGTCTAGGTGTTTGTGCATACCGCGAGTCTCTTTACGTTGTAGGGCGCTGCTGTACATCCATCGGGCTGTGGCTACCATTGCAGCTGCTTCCCTCACCCGGACAATGTTGTGAGTGTCTACTTGACTAGTGCGAATCTCTTTCCAGAGGTGATTTAATCTGTGCAATGATTCTGTCAAGCCTTTTTCGTTGCGGAAATAATTGCGATCGTACGGGAAGACTTCAGCTTGGGTTGCTTGGATAACTTCTTCGGTGTTGATTTGATGAGCAGCACTGCAGGCGGGTTTCCCGCCGTAGGTGACTGACGAACCCGAAGGGTGTTGACTAGCATTTGTCAATCCCGCTTCACCGACTGCTTGAACAGAACGCTGTGTTCTCCACCCAGCAAACTTATGGGCATATTCAGCCGCAGATTTTCCAGCCCAGTATCCAGAAGATATCGCCCAAGCTGCATTGTGACTACCACCACCAGTAAACCCACCACAAATTAATTCTCGTGTGGCAGCATCGCCAGCCGCATAAAGTCCCTGAACTGATGTGGCGCAGGTAAAATCGACAATCCGAATGCCACCCGTACCACGTACTGTTCCTTCTAAACGCAAGGTAACAGGGAAGCGTTGGGTAAAGGGATCGATACCTGCGCGATCAAGAGGTAAGAAGAAATTAGGCTGTGCCTTCCGCATATGTGCCTGCATTTCTTCAGTCGCTTGATCCAAGATGGCGTAAACTGGTTGTGTCAACAGGGTTTGAGCAATAACTGAACGTCCTCGTTGGGAACCTGCACCAGGTATCGGTGTGCCATCTTCGTAAGTAAAAGTTGCCCAATTGTAAAACAGGGTTTTGGTGACAGAGGAAAAGGCGGGAGAGATGCCGTAGGCGTTGGAAAACTCCATTCCCGACATCTCAACACCCGCTTCTGCTGCCATTAGGTATCCATCCCCAGTCAACACATTGCAACCGAGTGCCTTGCTCAAAAAAGCACAGCCACCAGTCGCAATGATTACTCCACCTGCACGCACAACCCATTGCTTGCCAGTCTGACGGTTAACCCCCGTTGCCCCAGCAACAGCACCTTCTGCATCTACCAATAGTTGCAAGGCGGGACTATGATCTAATATTGTTACCCCCGCCCGTTTAATTTGCTTGCGCATCAAGCGCATATATTCGGGTCCCTGTAGACTGCGTCGATAGGGTTTTTGCTGTTGATCAACAGGAAAGGGATAACCCCACTTTGCTAATAGGTTGACGTTTGTGTAAGTTTGATTCAATACTTGCTGCATCCAGTCACGGTTGGAGAGAAATCCCCCCAAAGCTTCTCGACTCGCGATCGCAGCTTCTCTACTTTCGGGTTCTGGTGCTACATACCACACACCATTACCCGATGCTGCTGCACATCCACTGGTACCGCAGTAACCCTTATCTACCAAAACAACTCTCGCACCAGCAGATGCAGCACTCCAAGCAGCCCAAGTACCAGCCGGACCACCGCCAATAACTAGAACATCTGTCTGTAAATTGGGATCAACATCAATATTAATAGTAGATGAACTCTGGGTCATTGAATTCCTCGCCTCAATATTCGCTTCTTACGTACCAGAGAAAAACTTGGACAATAACACAATGAAAAAACTAATTGTTAAGAGCAATTATGGCAATAAGAACAACTTATTAACGTAAGTTTTGGTTGTACTAGCATCTAGACTACCATAAAATACGGTTAATATGTCAGTTTACAGTATTTTACTGTTTCTTAAGACTTGCACAATTTATTCAAAAAATCAAGGGTAGTTTTTATAAAACTTAAGAATCAGAATATAAGGCTTGCTTTTCGAGTACTAATATGTGAATATGCAAGTGTGTTTAAGTTCAATCAGCAAAATCTCAAAAATTACCGTTTTTTTTCTAAATTTTGACGATATAGGGGGCTTGCGATATTGCTTCAGTTTCAGTTGGGGTTTAAATCCCCAACTGAAAATGTCTTTTATTTTGAGAGAAGTCTGAGCGCCGGCTTCCGGCAATCAGAACTTCGGTGATTTTGAGATTGCGTCGCAACGCTGACGCAACGCTACGCGATTTTGAATTGTTAAGGGGCTGGATTGGGATAACGTGTATGAACTGCATCTAACTCTGCTAAAATATCTTGGTTGAGAATTACATTCACGCTGTTAATATTTTCTTGTAGTTGTTGTAAGGATGTTGCACCAATAATTGTGCTACTCACAAACCACCGACTCCGCACGAAAGCCAAAGCTAATTGTGTAGGCTGCAAATTATATTTTCTGGCAATTGATACATAAGCTGCTACAGCGTCATTTACATTTGGTTTGAAATAGCGTTGTCCAAAACCTTGAAATAGAGACAATCGTGTATTTTCTGGTTTTTGATCGTCTGTGTACTTCCCAGATAACAAACCAAATCCTAAAGGACTATAAGCTAGTAAGCCAACATTGGTATAACGAGAAACTTCTGCTAAAGCTGAATCAAATACACGATTAAGCAAGTTATAAGCGTTTTGAATGGAGATCACTTTGGGTAATCCTAGCTGTTTGGCAATATGAACAAACTCACTAACACCCCAAGGTGTCTCATTACTCAAGCCCAGATAGCGAATTTTACCTGCTTTGATGACATCTGCAAATGCTTGTAATTGTTCGGCAATACTCACAGTTTCACGTTCCAAATCAGGTTTGTACTCTGTCTGCCCAAAGGTGGGAACATAGCGTTCTGGCCAGTGAATTTGGTACAAATCTATATAATCTGTTTGTAATCGCTTCAGACTATCATCTACCGCTTGCTTAATGTTGTTGTGGTTAATTTGGAGATTTCCTCCCCGCAGCCATTTAAAAGGACGACCGGGACCTGCAATTTTTGTGGCAATGATGAGTTGGTTCCGCTGCTGTTTTTTCAACCATTCGCCAATGTAAGCTTCCGTTTTTCCTTGAGTTTCTCCACGAGGCGGTACTGGATACATTTCCGCAGTATCAATAAAATTTATCCCTTGAGCAATAGCATAATCTAACTGTTGATGCGCTTCCTCAATGGTATTCTGCTGTCCATAAGTCATGGTTCCCAGACAAATTTCAGAAACCTTGAGGTCACTCTCGCCAAGTTGGTTGTACTTCATATTCTTGAACTAATTATCTTGATTACTTTTAGCAAAAAAACGTAACAAAACGAAACTTGGACTAAATATACAGTAAGCTTACCGATTAACCGGAGTTAATATCTCAAAAATGGATATTACCAGATATTCATTTCGGAAACAAGCTTAGATGACTAATTTTCAATTATAGATCAAATGTAGCTAAAAATACTCACTATATACAGTTTTTCTCAAAGACTGCTATCTAGTAAGATAATCAACATTAATTCAACCAAATTACCGTATTTTTTCAATAAGGTAATTTGGTTATTGCCATAGAGTTATTTTCTCTTACCTAGTTTCGTCGCTAGGAGGGGAAAGTTTTGATGATGTGTTGAGGATTTTCCAGATACAAAGCTGGAGTCATTTTGTGGTGGGCTTACTTCAGGCATGCTACGCGAAGCCCGACAGGGCCTAGGCGGCTATGCCATCATTTTTTATGAGTAGCAAGCGTACAAGATAAATTATGACTCCTAAATTCGCTTCTGTAAGTGCTCATTGCTGGCTTTGTTCTTTTAAATTGATACCTTTCTAGCGAAGTTATTACTAAGTCCTTTTGACTATTTAGCAGAAGCATTGTATCAAGTGATTCTGCCAATTTTCTCTATGAATTTAGAGTAAATTCATTCACTTTTTAGGTTGAGGAGTGTCATGTCGAAATTTCGTTGGAATTCTAGATGGATACTATTTTTGATTTCGCTGCTAGATATGCAGATCGTCTTAGTTCTTAATCCTGCAAAAAGTTGGGCAGATACACCTGAATATTCTTCATCTACCGATTCATCAATGTCATCTGCCGTGAGGAGTACTGCGATGGTCCCAAGGGGACCCGCCCAAAGGGGGTTAAGCGTTTGCGTAGCGCGCCCTATGCCTGCGGCACGGCTACGCCTATCGGCGCTAGCTCTACCGAAGGTAATCGCTCCTGAGCAATATAAAGGGTCTGTTCTCCAAAGCAGCAATTCTGTAATGGATCGCTTTACGCTGATCTCACAAGTACCCTCATCAGTGCCCTCACTGTCACCTATTTCTGTCCCTGCTAACCCTTCACCAGGCGATGCAGGGGTCACTCCAAAGACTTCTGTCTCTGAACTATCGGATGGGAAGCGATCGCCTACTTCTGTCCCTGCTAACCCTGCACTCAAGAATGATTCGTCGAAGCTACCAAACCGCGATGTAACAATAGGGCAGGTTAACTCTGTCTCCCAGCTATCTGATGTGAAACCCACCGACTGGGCATTTCAGGCATTGCAATCGTTAGTAGAACGGTATGGTGTGATTGCGGGTTATCCTGACCAGACCTTTCGGGGTAATCGGGCAATGAGCCGTTACGAGTTTGCCGCAGGGCTGAATGCAGCACTAAATCGAATTAGTGAGCTACTTGCTGCCGGAACAAGCGATCTGGTCAGAAAAGAGGACTTAGTTACCCTGCAAACACTACAAAATCAATTTGGAGCAGAACTGGCACAACTACGGGGACGAGTAGATGCGCTAGAGGTACAGACAGCAAACCTTGAACAACGTCAGTTTTCCACCACAACTAAACTCACAGGTGAAGTTGAGACTGTTATTGGGGGAGTTCTGACGGGCAATAACGTCGTCACCAAGAGACCTGCAGCTCATGTCATCACATTTCAAGACCGGGTTCGTCTACTTTTAAACACCAGTTTTACCGGCACTGATCAACTACGGGTGACACTTCAAGCTGGAAATATTACCCCTATAGGAGGAACAAGAAGTGGATTACTCGGAACCACTGACGGGAGAACTTCTGATAATGCTAGTCCTGTTTATCCAAACAATGACGTTTATATCTCTGGACTTCGTTATCAGTTTAAACCTTTTAAAAGTACCCAAGTCAACATTTTTCCCCAGTCCGATGGAGCTTTTGAGATCGGCTTGAGTGGTCCTATCAATCCATATTTTGAAGGATCTGCTGCTAATGCGATCTCACGATATGCACGGCGGAATATGGTCTATGATTATGGAGATACTGGTCCGGGAATTGCGATACTCCAGCAATTCGGTAAACAGTGGCAATTAGGGTTAGCGTACACCGCCATAAATGGTGATAATCCTACACCTAACAATGGCTTATTTTCAGGCAGGTATGTAGCTCTGGGACAGTTATCATACTCCACCCCCAGTCAAGATTTTCGGGTGGCTTTAACTTACGCCAATACCTACAGCCCACCGAACACCATAGGTCAAACTGGGACAAACTTCGGTCCAGTAATCGGGAGTAACCTGGCAAACAGTACCGTGGCTGGAAGGGGAACTGTAGGTAATCTTTACGGCATACAAGCTTTGTATAAAATTAGTCCCAAGTTTGCAGTCAATGGGTGGGTAGGTTATTCAGCACACCGCTATCTGGGAGTCGGAGATGGTCAGGCCTGGGACTGGGCGGTAGGACTGGCATTCCCTGATCTTTTTAAAAAAGGTAGTTTAGGCGGTCTTTTCGTCGGTATGGAGCCGAAACTGACTGCCTTGAGTAAGAATGTAGATTTGGGAGCAGGTCTTGGACAAGTGGACAAGGATACGTCCCTACACGTTGAGGCATTTTACCAATATCAAATCAACGATTATATTGCGATTACGCCAGGTTTAATCTGGATTACTGCACCGGACTCTAATGCCGACAATCCTGGTAGTGTAGTTGGTTGGCTACGTACCACCTTCAAGTTTTAACCTTAAAAAACTAGACCTTTAGTTTCTAGCCAACAGAACGGGCTAGGGACTAGAGACCAGGGGCTAAAGAAAAAAGCTCTTATACTACTTTAAATCGATAAAATTACAGTATAATTTAAAATCTTACGATAGGTAAATTCTGATGATTAGCTCAATTTATCAGCAATTTATGACAGCGTTGAAGAGATTCGGAGTATTCCAATTTGCGAAGAAAAACAAACTACTACCGGTTATACCTATTCCCGTCGCTGGGGCTTTTTTCACTGGCTTATGCCTCAGCGTTTTATTTGCCGCTTGCACAGCCAACAATGCAAGCAATACTACTGCTGTATCTACTAATAATTCAACTCAAGCCAAAGCATCAGTAGTCAGGTTTGGCTATCAAAAATCAGCAATTCTCCTCAAGAGTAAAGGAGTATTAGAAAAGCGTTTTCAACCTCAAGGAGTATCTGTACAGTGGATTGAATTTCCGGCAGGACCTCAACTTTTAGAGGCAATGAATGTAGGCAGTATTGACTTTGGACATACTGGAGAATCACCGCCAGTTTTTGCCCAAGCAGCAGGAGCCTCATTAACCTATATTGCTGGAATTGCACCTAATCCAGCCGGTCAAGCTATTCTTGTTCCCAAAAATTCTCCGATCAAAACAGTAACTGACCTAAAAGGTAAAAAGGTTGCTTTTCAAAAAGGTTCTAGCGCTCATTATCTACTTTTACAAATTTTAGAAAAATTTGGTTTGAAATACAGTGATATTCAACCTGTATCTCTACCACCTGCTGATGCACGTGCTGCATTAGTCAAGGGAAGTTTGGATGCTTGGGTAATTTGGGATCCATTTTATGCTGCGGCACAAAAATCTATAAATGCTCGTGTTTTAATTGATGGCACAGGAATCAACAAACAGGGAGGATATTATCTAGCTAGTCGCAAGTTTGCTACAAATAATCCAGAAACAATTAAAGCAATATTAGAAGAAATTAAAAATCTTGAATCTTGGTCAGATCAACATCGGAATGAAGTTGCAGCAACACTTTCACCTGTCTTAGGAATTGATTTAGAAACCATGAAAATCGCAACACAGCGAAAAATTTTTGGTGTTGTACCAATTGATGAAAATCTCATTGCTTTACAGCAGAAAGTCGCTGATAAATTCTATGAGTTAAAATTGATTCCCAAACAAATTAATGTTAGAGAAGCAATACTGTCACCAGAGCAATATGCTGCTTTTTCACCGAAAGTATAATTTGGTTAGAACAAGATTCCCAACTTCTTAGAAAAGTCGGGAATCAGGGACTGATCTGGATCTTTGATTACTGACAACACATTATGACCAATTTTACCGAATTGCTTAATCATCGTTACGGCGATACGCCGCCCCAAAGGGGCACTGTCAATACAGATATGCCTGGGAATGACTGTATCAGTTCTCTTTTATCTCACCGTTCGATTCGTGCTTACTTGCCTAACACTTTACCACCAGGAACTCTAGAAACGCTAGTCGCAGCGGCGCAGTCAGCGTCTACTTCCTCGAATCTCCAAACATGGAGTGTAGTAGCGGTAGAAGATGCAAACCGCAAGCAAAAGCTATCACTATTAGCTAATAATCAAGCGCATATTCGATCTTGTCCGCTGTATCTGGTGTGGTTGGCAGATTTAGCCAGACTCACCCACATCGCAGAAAGTCGCGGATTACCCCATCAGGGTTTAGATTATCTGGAAATGTTCCTGATGGCGGCGATTGATGCAGCGTTGGCGGCTCAAAATGCGGTGGTAGCGGCGGAGTCTTTTGGTTTGGGAACGGTGTATATTGGTGCGATGCGTAACCATCCAGAAGCTGTTGCGGAGGTTTTGGACTTACCACCCCATGTATTTGCAGTTTTTGGATTATGTGTCGGTTATGCCGACAGCACTGTAGAGACAGCGATTAAACCACGCTTACCTCAGCGGGCTGTTTTGCACAGAGAGACTTATAAATTAACACAACAGGATGAGTCAATTACTTTTTATAACCAGGTGATGAAAGCCTTCTACAACTCCCAGCAAATGAATGTTACTGGTGATTGGACAGAGCATTCTGCTAAACGAGTGGCGTTTGCTGAGTCTTTATCGGGACGCGATCGCTTGCGAGAAGCTTTAAAAAATTTGGGGTTTGAATTGCGTTGATTATTAACATTGATAGTGGGTTTTCCAAAGCTATCAGTATATAACGTGCGTTTATCCAGACAAGCGCGGAATGCCAACATCAATCGTAGTTTGGCATTTTTTTATAAAAAGATACTTGCCTTTTTCGGCTGAGTGTGTGAGACTACTATAAATAAAATACTGTTTCTTTACCTTTAAACCGTATTTTAAAAACCAAACATCAATTAATAGACAATTACTGGGCAGGTATCCCATGTAAGTGTCTTCTGTGAAAAGGTTTTGAGATTATAGACACTTAATCAAAAAAGGAGCGAAAACAATGTCAATTCAAAAGTGTTGTTGTGATCTTGGCTGATGACATTCTTTTTCGGATGGTTAACTCAAGTAACTAGTCTTGATGAACGCATGTAGCGGAGCAAAGCCAGAATTACTACATTGAACAGACCATATAAATGTATTTTAGCTGGTATTTCTTTTCTGATACGAGGTTTCTCTAGCCAATAGAGGCAGTTCTGATACGGGGTCGAAAAAGCGAGGTTTTGCGATGAAATCTGAAAAACGTGGAATGCATTTAAAACTCGAAGGGTTACGAAAATCCTTTGGGAATAAAATAGTTTTGCAAGAAATTGACTTAGATATTCAGCCGGGGGAATTTGTCGCCATCGTCGGTCGGAGTGGATGTGGTAAAAGTACGATGCTGCGCCTAGTTGCTGGACTAGATGCTCCGAGTGGAGGTAGCGTTTTGTTAGATGACAACTTTTCAGGTCATCGTATTAACCCAAGTATCCGAATGATGTTCCAGGATGCGCGATTACTACCTTGGCAGCGGGTACTAGCAAATGTGGAGTTAGGCTTAGTAGGTTCTAACTCAAAGGTGTATGCACGGCAAACGGCTTTGCAAGTCTTGCATGCTGTGGGGCTGGAAGACCGGGCAAATGAATGGCCCGCCGTCCTTTCTGGTGGACAACGCCAACGGGTCGCATTAGCAAGAGCGCTAGCAAGTCAACCTGCTTTGTTGCTGCTTGATGAACCGTTGGGAGCCTTGGATGCACTAACGCGGATTGAAATGCAGCAATTACTTGAGAAACTATGGCAAGAGCAAGGATTTACTGCATTGCTGATTACCCATGATGTGGAAGAAGCCGTTGTGCTAGCAGACCGAGTGGTATTAATAGAAAACGGTCAAATTGGCTTAGATTTGCAGATTAATCTTCCACGTCCACGAGTTAGAGGAGATGTGCTACTTGCTCTGACAGTGGAGAAGATTTTACACCGGGTGATGGGTAAGCAAGAGCGCGAGGCGCAAGCAGGGATCCACCCAAGGGGCGATCGCCTGCATGAGTTGGAACCACAACATTCATCTTTCTTGAATTCACCTACTGCAGAAATTCCAAAACATTTGGAGAAAGTTTTGTGACTATCTCGCCTAGGACTTGCAGTTCTAGGCGAGATATAACTCAAGAAATATTAATTAACAACTACCAACTCACAAAAATCAGAAAAGGATAAAATATACGAATGGTGCAACTATTAGTTAAAGAATCAAAAGATTGGATAGGAATTGCATCCTCTATTTTACAAGAACTCTCCAACACGGGAGTTGAACGTGATCTCAAAGCAGGAATTCCAGATTTAGAAATACAAAGACTGCGTGAAAGTGGTTTACTTCCCCTAGTCGTACCAAAAGTCTATGGTGGTGCTGACGGAACTTGGATAGAAGCTTTAAAAATTGTCAAAGAACTATCTCAAGCTGATGGTTCCATTGGGCAATTGTACGGCAATCATCTAAATTTAACTGCTTTGGGTCATGTTTCTGGAACTCCAGAACAAAAAGAGAGATATTATCGAGAAACTGCCCAGAATAATTTATTTTGGGCAAACGCTATCAACACGCGAGATACGCGCCTGAAAATTAGCCCAGACGGTGAAAATTTCCGCGTTAATGGCGTTAAAAGCTTTGGTACTGGTATTGCTTCCGCCGATTTACGGGTATTTTCAGCCGTGCAAGATGGTGTAGAATTTCCTTTATTATTTGTCATTCCCAAAGATAGATCTGGTGTAGTATCTAATCAGGATTGGGATAATATTGGGCAACGACGAACCGACAGCAACACGTTTACATTTGACAATGTTTTAGTGAAGAAAGATGAAATTTTGGGATATCCTCATCCTCCTGATAGTGCTTTTGGTACATTTCTGGGAATTATCGCTCAACTGACAAAAACCTATGTGTATTTAGGAATAGCTCAAGGAGCATTTATAGCCGCCAAACAATACACTACAACTCTTACTAAGCCTTGGATTACATCAGGCGTAGATAGTGCAACAAAAGATCCTTATATCCTGCATCACTACGGTGAATTGTGGGTAGAATTAGAAGCTGCTATTTTATTAGCTGACCAAGCCGTTGTGAAAGTACAACAAGCTTGGGAAAAAGATATTAAGCTGACTACTGAAGAAAGAGGAGAAGTGGCGATCGCTGTTTTCTCAGCCAAAGCATTTGCCAGCAAAACTGGATTAAATATAACTAACCGAATTTTTGAAGTCATGGGAACTCGGTCAACTGCTACTAAATATGGTTTTGACCGTTACTGGCGGGATTTACGCACTTTCACACTTCATGACCCCATTGATTACAAATTCAAAGATATCGGAAATTGGGTACTTAACCAAGAATTTCCACTTGTTACTCAATACTCCTAAATAACAAGTTTTAGCTTTTAAGTTTTGCCTTAGTTATCCTCTGATATGGCAAATTTATAAGGTGGGTAATCCCCACCTTATTACCTCAATAATAATCAAAAAAAATCACTAATTAATACTTGGCATTTAGGCGATGCCTAAAGGTAAACCAGAAGGAACAGCGGTAACGTCGTCCATGCGATCGCCTCTACTTAGCACTACTTTCTATAAAGCGGTACTAACCTTCCTATTCTTTGTAATTATTGTAATCATCTCAATGGAAAAAGGTGAGGTAATTAATGCATTTGAAAGATAAGTTTGAATTCTGGAAACATCAACGTATTACTCGTCGTTCAGCGTTATTTGCCCTTGGCTATAGTTTAGTGTTATCTAGTACACTGTTCAGTTGCAGTACACCAGAGAATAATACTCAAAAACAGGCCGCCTCATCTACATCTAATACAGTCAATACAGCTAGCAGTAGCACCAATAAAGTAGTAAGAATTGTACGTTCTAAACAACTTACTGCACTGGCAGTTTTAGAAAAGCAAGGCAATCTCGAAAAAAGGTTAGAATTCCTAGGATATAAAGTAGAATGGCCTGAATTTGTTGCTGGACCACAACAATTAGAAGCCTTTAATGCAAACGGGCTTGACATTGCCTTAACCGCTGAATCACCCCCTGTATTTGCCCAAGCAGCTGGGACACCCCTTGTTTACTTGGCTGCTAATTCCACTGATGGTAAATCAATTTCGCTTTTAGTTCCTGTCAACTCTACAGTGAAAAGTGTCAAAGATTTAAAAGGTAAAAAAGTTGCTTTTCAAAAAGCATCTATTGGTCATTACCTTCTACTCAAAGCTTTAGAAAAAGAAGGACTAAAACTCACTGATGTGCAGTCAGTTTACCTAACACCTCCAGATGCAAATGTGGCATTCAGTCAAGGCAAAGTGGATGCCTGGTTTATCTGGGAGCCATTTGTAACCAGAAATGAGCAAAAGAAAATCGGTCGTGTTCTGATAGATGGTAGTAATGGTTTGCGGGATAGTAACAACTTTTTCTCTACAACACGCAAGTTTTATCAGGAAAATCCACAAGTGATTAAAGTATTTTTGGAGGAACTACAGAAAGCACAAGTTTGGTCAAAAAATCACCCAAAAGAAATTGCACAATTACTTGCTCCAATAACTCAATTAGATCCTCCTATATTAGAGAAAATGCATAGTAAGTATGATTTTGCATTGGAACCAATCAATGAGAAAATCATTACAAAGCAACAACAAGTGGCAGACAAATGGTACAGCCAGGGACTGATACCCAAAAAGGTGAATGTCAGAGACGACTTTTTGTTACCTGAAGAATATACCAAAATCACACCTCAAGAAGTCCTAGCTAAACAGTAGCTATCTTTATAAATTTTGAATCTTCGTACATATGACCACAATTCCTATTTATGATCCAACTTTATTTAAAGGCGCAGCTTGGTACTATGCCCGCTATAGACCCCAGTATCCGCCTGTTTTGTTTGATTTGCTGACAGAGAAATTTCAATTGGATGGTCAAGGAAGACTGCTGGACTTAGGGTGTGGTGCAGGGTTGATTGCGATTCCTCTGCGCGATCGCTTTCAAGAAGTCATAGGTTTAGATCCCGATCCAGATATGCTTCAACAAGCACAACAACAAGCAGCAGCAGCGGGAGCAACAAATATTAGTTGGGTACAAGAACGAGCAGAAAACATTTCTCCTGCTGCTGGTAAATTTAAATTAGTGACTATTGGTAGGGCTTTTCACTGGATGCAGCGAGAATTGGTACTAGAACGCATATACAATCTACTTTCTGATGATGGTGGTGTTGCTATTATCAAAACTTACGAAGACCCTTGGAATAGTGAGCATCCGTGGAAAAAAACAGCAATTTCAGTTGTCAAACGTTGGTTAGGTGAACAGCGTCGCACAGGTCAGAATGGTAACGGTGTATGGCAACCTTTAGCAGTTTCTCATGAAGAAATTTTGGCTAAATCAGCCTTCCCACGTCAAGCAAATTTTGAAGTCAAATATAAAAAATATTGGACAATTGATACCTACATTGGCTATCTCTATTCTACAGCTTTTTGTCTTCCTTCTTTTATTGGAGAAAACCGCCATAAATTTGAGGCTGATTTAAAAGAATCTCTTCTACAGGTTGAACCTTCAGGAACATTTACAGAAGAGTTACCTATTAGTGTTATTGCTAGTTGGAAAAGTTAGTTTCTCAAAACAATTTTTAGTAGGTTAGTAAAACTTAAGTCACAAAATTAACATTATCCTATGAAAATTATCTCTTCTACTCAGAATAAATTACCATCAAATCAGACAATAAAAAAACATAAATTTAAATCAAAAATTTTAAAAAATCGCCAAGTTCAGTCTTTGATTCCTTGGTTAGTACCTATACTCATAATTGTGTTTTGGCAGTTATTTTCTTCTATAGGCTTAATTCCAACCCGGATTTTACCTTCGCCTTTAAGTGTTGTCGGTGCTGCTATTAATTTAACAAAGACAGGCGAACTATTTAGAAATATCAGCATTAGTGCCACAAGAGCAATTTCGGGATTTTTACTTGGTGGAAGTATTGGGTTTCTCTTGGGTTTACTCAATGGAATCTCTCCCACTGCGGAAAAGTTATTAGATACTTCTATTCAAATGCTACGTAATATTCCTAATTTAGCATTAATTCCTTTGGTCATTTTGTGGTTTGGTATTGGTGATGAAGCTAGATTATTTCTTGTCTCTTTGGGTGTTATGTTTCCCATTTATTTAAATACTTTTCATGGAATTCGTAGTGTCGATCCAGGATTAATTGAGATGGGAAAAGTCTATGGCTTAAGTACCTGGGGTTTATTCTGGCGAATTATTCTTCCTGGGGCATTGTCCTCTATTTTGGTGGGTGTCCGTTTTTCTTTAGGTATCATGTGGTTGACACTCATTGTTGCTGAGACAATAGCCGCTGATTCTGGTATTGGTTACATGGCAATGAACGCCAGAGAATTTATGCAAACAGATGTTGTTGTATTGAGCATTTTGCTATATGCCTTGTTCGGTAAATTAGCAGATGTTATCGCTAGAGCCTTGGAAAATTACTGGTTGCAATGGAATCCTAATTATTCTAGATCTTAGATAACGTGATAAACAAGCTCCGCGACTTCGAGCGAAAAGTCGCGGAGCTTTGTTTTTCAAATTTGATAGTCCAATGCAACTCAAACTTTGCCACCATGTTGATTTGCAGGTACAGCTTCTGACATTTTTTTAGGATAGGGCAGGTTCAAGTTATCCATTAACACCATGAACTGGCTGCGGCTGTGTCCAGCAAATCGGGGATTCCAGCGCTTTTCTTCACCAATCGTAGACACTGTTTGTCCCTGGTAGTCGTGACCAGGATATACCAAGGTATCATCTGGTAAGGTGAATAGCTTCTGGGTAACAGCGTCATACAGCAATCCAGCATCACCGCTTTGGAAGTCGGTACGACCGCAGCCCCGGATAAATAGCGCATCTCCGGTTAACAAGTGAGTATTATTAACCAGGTAAGCCATATGAGTGTCGGTGTGTCCAGGAGTCGCGATCGCCTGAATTTGTACATTGCCTATATGTAGCATCTTTCCATCGGCAATATAGCTGTCTGCACAAGTCGTCTGGGCATTCTCAGGCATGATACTTAGACAACCTGTTAGACCCTTAAGTTGTCTTGTCCCAGTGATGTGATCAGCATGGATGTGAGTTTCCAGACAGTAGCGCAGGGTTAGCCCCAATTCTCGTAATATTTGAATGTCACGTTCAAATTGCTCTGATACAGGATCTACCAGAATAGCTTCTTTGGTTTGTGGATCGGCAATCAAGTATGTGTAGGTACTCGACTCTTTATCAAACAGTTGACGAAATAGCATGGCTGGTTTTGGAGCAAACCAATTTTCAATAACAGCATAAGGTATAGGACTCAGAGATTTCAGTAAATCTTGTGCCAAATTCGCGGCTTGAACACGAATTTCCGGCACAGCAGTAGTTTCCCAAAGATTGCCCTTGCGCGGTGTCCCTAGTGTATACAGTAGTTCAGAAGCTTTCCCATCTGCATCCAGCAGCGCACCATTGACAGCAGTGTCAATTCCTATTGATAGAACATTAGGACGAATCAGGCGTTGTTCTTGAAGGCTGGCGAGTAATGGATGCTGTAAAGAGCGATAATTACAGTTTGAGCCTGTGCAGTTAATAATTCGGTTAACCTCTAAAACAATCTTTGCCTGTGTTTCTCGTTCCCTAATAGTCACAGTTAATTTATTATCAAACTGCTGACAAGTTTGAATCCGTCCTGCATAGTAGCTTAGTTGACCAGATTCCTCCGCAGCATCCAGCACATCAGCAATTTCCGGGGCAATTAGGTGGCGGTGAACTTCCCAATAAGCCTTAATGTGGCGTAGAAATCTTTTTTGTTCTTTTAAGGGGAGTATTTGCCAAATTTCTTGAGTAACCGGACGAAGTGCATCGATAACTGCCCGCCAGTCAAGTCCATGATCATCCGCTGTTCGCACTTGCTGACGTACTAAATGCAGGAGTTCTCGTGCAGTTTTTGGTGCAGTCTCTAAATCAATAAATGTGGGATAAGGAATTGTTGATTTGTGACTACACGGCTTCAATCCATGACGAGAAACTGCATGGATTTTTCCTTGAAATCCTTTGGCGTGCAAGGCAACAACAGCATCTACCATCGTCAGCCCGCTTCCAATCAACAGAATAGAATCTTCTGGGTTTAAGTCGGCGATCGCCTGACTCGACCAAGCATCTCTAATATTGTCATTGTGGTTTTCCACACACGCAACTGGTTTTGGTAGAGATGCGGGGAAATTACCCAACGCCAGCACAGCCTTTTGAACGTACAAAGACTCACCGCTACTCAGTTTGACGATGACATTATCGCTTTTGTTTTCAATGGCGATTGCTTCATCGACAATTCGCTCTAACATTACATAAGCTGGGGCGTTTGCCTCTGCTTCGGTCAAAGTCGCCTGCACATAATCCCCATAAACCTTACGTGGAACGAAGGTGGACGCCTTCACCTCTTCATGTCCGTTTCTATACAACCAGTTCAAAAAGTGATTTGGTTCATCAGGAAATGCGCTCATTTTACCTGCTGGAACGTTAAGCAAATGACATTCAACTGGGGTACCGTAAGCAACTCCTCTGCCCACTTCTTGATTGCGTTCAATTAACTTAATGAACAGTGGCATGGTTGCTTTTCGCATAATATTTGCTGCCACCAGAGAACCACTTAAGCCGCCACCAATGATAGCAATCGCAGAAGGAGAAATAGTTAAATTCATCATACAGTTATTCATAGGATGTAAGACTTACTTATTGATATAAGTTATGTTGCTGAGTTCAACAATTTCTGATTTATCGAAACTCAGTCAAGCTTAGAGATATATGCTTATTTTTCTTTAATCAGTGTCAGCAAAATCAACTTCTATAGTTTGGGAATAGGAACATCAAACAAGCTAGTCAAATATATGAACTATGCTGTTTGCTGTATATCTACAATTTTATAACAGATAAATACTTTTGTGTATTTGTTTGGCACAACACATCTGAAATTATTTTAATCTCCACTTCTACAGGGGAAAAACAGGGAATTAAATTTGAGTTTCTGATCTCGCAATTTTCGACAATATCAGACAAAAAACAACTGAGACTAGATAAGCCTTTTGGGCTTTTACATAGCTTAAATTCGACAAATTCGATGTAAATATTGTGGTTTTCAAAAAATCCTTGAGCTACTCCTCCAGAATAGAAAAATTACCTATTGCATTGTCAAAAAATTCTGACATATAGCAAGCAATTTCATATTTAAAAATAAAAAATACTTTTGATAAACGTAGACCCAAGAATATTGCATGAACAGATAGAAATACGATATGCAGAAAAATAAAGTGTATTATGTGAGACGCTCATTCAAAGACCCGCGTGTCGCTTTGCAACGAGCGCGTCTTTAGGTGATCGCACCCTCATGACAAGATAAAAAGCCGACTTTTCTAAAAATAGGCTCTTGACTTCCACATAATACATGAGACACTAATAATTAGATAACCTAAATATACCACTGAGGAAGTGCATTCTACTCGTGACGAAACTGACGCGAAAAACCGATCGCTTGGAAATGCCTGCCAGCTTTCCAAAATCGGTCATATTGGAAACTCAGGAACTCACGCGCTGCTTTAACAAGTTCACCGCTGTTGATACCCTGAATATCTCTGTCACATCTGGAGAAGTATTTGGCTTGCTAGGTCCGAATGGGGCAGGCAAAAGTACAGTCATTAAGATGTTGACAACGCTGCTACCGCCAAGTGCTGGACGGGCAACTATAGCTGGCTATGATGTAACTCATCAGCAAGGTGCTGTCAGAAGAGTCATCGGCTATGTACCCCAAGCTCTTTCTGCTGATGGCAGTCTTACAGGCTATGAAAATCTTTTAATCTTTGCCAAACTGTACGATATTCCCTCTAAACAACGCAGAGAGCGCATTCATGACGTGTTGGCGTTTATGGGTTTGGAACAAGCAAGCGATCGCCTGGTGAGAAATTACTCTGGTGGCATGATTCGCAAGCTAGAAATTGCCCAATCCATCTTGCATCGACCGCAGATTATGTTTCTTGATGAGCCAACAGTCGGACTCGATCCAGTTGCTCGCAGCCAGGTATGGAATCTCATGGAAGAACTTCGTGCAGATTACGGCACAACCATATTTTTAACAACCCATTTTTTAGAAGAAGCTGATAGTTTGTGTAACCGCGTAGCAATTATGAATCGGGGTAAAGTGATTGCTACTGGGACACCCAACGATTTAAAAACTGCCTTAGGAAAACCAAACACCACCTTGGATGATGTCTTTATTCACTATACAGGGGACGAATTAACGTCAGGAGTTAGTTATCGTGACACAGCAAAAACCAGACGTAATGCTCGACGGTTGGGTTGAACCACGACTCAATCGGCGAGAAAGTTTTATTTATGCGATCGCACAATTAGTTAGCAAAACTCTTGTCTTAGCTGAACTAGAAGTCCGCAAACTCCGCCACGATCCAAGCGATTTGCTCATCCGAGGTGTACAGCCTGCATTATGGCTGTTAGTCTTTGGGCAAGTTTTCACCCGAACTCGCGCTATTCCTACAGGGAACTTATCTTATTTAGACTTTATGGCTCCCGGTATTCTCGCTCAAAGCGTTCTGTTTGTGGCAATTTTCACTGGTGGTATGACACTGATTTGGGAGCGAGATTTAGGAATTGTCCAGAAATTGCTCGCTAGTCCCGTACCCCGTGTGGCGATGGTGTTGGGTAAAGCCGTCGGTTGTGGAGTACGGTGCTTGCCACAAATAGTCATTATTTACGGATTGGTGCTATTGTTAGGTGTCAAGGTTAATCTCAATTTCTTAGCTTTACTCCAAGTACTGGTAATTGTGCTTTTAGGGGCAGCTTGTTTTTGTGTTTTTTCACTGATCATTGGTTGTCTGGTAAAAAGCCGAGAAAGGTTTACAGGAATTGGACAACTAATAACTATGCCGTTGTTTTTTGCCAGTAATGCCATCTATCCCATCTCCCTGATGCCAAAATGGTTGCAGATAATTTCCCACATCAATCCCTTGACTTATCAAGTTGATGCTTTACGGGGTACAATGCTAATAAATGGCTCCAGTCTCTATGGATTTGGTCTGGATTGTGCAATTCTCTTGCTAACATTAATAAGCTTGACTATCATCTGTGGACGACTTTATCCACGGGTAGCGATGTAATCAGGAGAAAAAACAGTCCTATGAAGCTCGGTAAACCCTCTGAAGAATGTGCCGTTAAGGTAATGGATACGATTCCATTGGTGATGCGGTTTATCCGAGCGGATATGCGTGAGAACAGTGTCGCGTCTCTATCTATACCGCAGTTACGGGCGATGCTATTTATCAAACGCAATCCTGGAACCTCTGTTTCGGAAGTTGCAGAACATTTAGGTGTCACTTGTGCTACCGTATCCACAACGACAGAACGGTTAGTACAACGTAATTTTATCGAACGCACCGACCATCCCCAAGAGCGGCGGCGGGTGGTTCTCAATCTCACGGATGAGGGCAAGCACCATCTTGAGCAAACCCTCGCCCAAACTCGCGCTCATATTGCAGACTTGCTAGAAGGTCTGACAGAAGAGGAAATTGCACATATTGAAGAAGGGTTGACTCTACTAAAACATGTCTTCGACCGATCCGAAGTTAAAAAAGCTCCTTAAAGCTGAGGCTGTAAAACATGATCCCTTTGCAGCCTTGAGGTTTCGAGACTATCGATTATTTATGATTGGGCGCGTACTTTTGTTTACGGGTTCACAAATGCAGACTGTGGCAATTGGCTGGGAACTCTACGAGCGTACTGGTTCAGCGCTGGCGTTAGGTGGAGTTGGGCTGGCGCAAGTCCTGCCCATGATAGCCTTAACTTTGATTGCTGGACACGTAGCAGATCGCCGCAATCGCAAACACACTACTCTACTCTCAATCATGCTGCTAGTCGTTTGCTCGCTGGCTTTGGCAGTTGTTTCCTATAGTAAAGGCGCAATAGTTTTAGTTTATACTTGCTTGTTCTTTACAGGTGTCGCTAGGGCGTTCTTGAAGCCTGCCAGCGATGCGTTAATGTGGCATTTAATACCTACGACTGCTTTTACTAATGCTGCCACTTGGAATAGTACTAGCTTTCAGCTCGCAACAGTCATTGGACCAAGTTTGGGAGGATTTGGGATTGCAGCTTTGGGAAGTGCCACAGGGGTATATGTGTTGGCGGCGATCGCATCAATTTTATGTTTTGCATTCACAGCCACGATTAAAGAACAAAAGACCACCTTTGCCAAGGAACCAATTTCGTTAAAAGCACTAGCTGCTGGTGCTGAGTTTGTCTGGCAGAATCAGGTAATCTTAGCAGCAATTACTCTAGATATGTTTGCCGTCTTGTTGGGAGGTGCAGTTGCACTACTACCCATCTTTGCCAAGGATATCTTGCATGTCGGTCCAGTGGAGTTGGGGTATCTACAGGCAGCACATTCGATTGGCGCACTAATTATGGCGGTACTTCTAGCGCATCTGCCACCTTTACGCAAAGCAGGACCAGCTTTACTGTGGTCTGTGGTGGGCTTTGGTGTGGTCACGATAATTTTTGGGTTGTCTCGTTTGTTTTGGCTGTCACTGCTGATGTTGGCATTGAGTGGCGCACTAGACAGTATTAGCGTTGTCATTCGCCATACTTTAGTTCAAATTCGGACACCTGACTATTTACGCGGTCGAGTGGCTGCCATCAACAGCGTCTTTATCAGTGCCTCTAATGAGTTGGGAGGATTTGAATCAGGTTTGACTGCTGCTTTGTTTGGTCCAGTCATGTCTGTGGTAGGTGGTGGAATTGGGACGATTGTCGTAGTAATGGCGGTGGCTGCGATTTGGCCAGGGATTCGGAAGTTGGGGGCGTTGCATGAGTATGAGTAGTTAGTTTAAGAGTTTTATTATGTTTTTACAGCAATTTTTGGGATTGATTAAAAATATGTAGAATAATGAGATCAATTTCAGTCAACCTTTAATTGAGGTTTAAAACATGGATGTAATTCATGTTCATGAAGCGCAACAACATCTTGATGCTGTTATTAACAAGAGCGTAGAATCTCATACGCCAGTAATGATCGCTGGTGATGAAAATCAAGCTGTACTTGTTGCTCTTGATGATTGGAACGCCATTCAGGAAACATTACATTTACTTCAAATACCTGGTATGCGGGAGGATATCCTTGAAGGAATGCGTACCCCTATTGAAGAATGTGCAACAAAAGAGGAACTTGATTGGTAATGTGGGAGTTACGCTTTACCAAACGAGCGCAGAAAGATGCAAAAAAGTTAGCCGCAGCAGGACTCAAGCCTAAAGCAGAAGAGTTGCTTGCAATACTGGAGCAAAATCCCTATGAAAATCCTCCTTCATACGAAAAATTAAAAGGAGATTTACAAGGTGCATATTCAAGGGAGGATTAATATCCAGCATGGGCTTGTATATGAAGTAATTGAATAAGAAAGGGTAGTGAAAATCTTAACTATGTGGACTCACTATGAGTAAATGATTAGAGTTAATGTCCAATGATGATAATATTGACTTTAAGGTTTGACTTAGTTCAAGGTCACCTAAAATTTGAATAAACTATTAATTGCCCTCGCATCTAAGTTTAATAATTATATTTATAAGTTCTTCTATCGTCATGATTTTACCGTAATAGTTATCAGAAATATCAATATCAAATTCTCCCTCGATAAATATTATCAGTTCTGCTCCATCTAAAACATCCATTCCTAATGAATTATCAGGAGCATCATATCTTTCCGAATATTCACGGGTAGAGAAACTACCCCAAAAGCCTGAACTGATAGGTTTTAAACTAGTATAGTCTCCTAAAAATACTGTCGATTCAAGCGTGATATTGTCTAAAGGAACATCGCACAAGCCTGAAAGATACTGCTGTAAATCTATAAACATATTTTCATGTTGTAAAATTTTCTTATTAGGAAGTATAAGCTCTGATTTATTATTTTTAGTTTTTTCTAGCTCATTTACACTTTCTAAACTCTCTGTTTTATTTAGATTTATCAAACATTCTGAGTACTGCAAATAATCAGTCTGTTTTAAAGCGAATTCAGTAAGCTCTTGACTAACTTTAATTTTTAATTCATCCCCATAAATCACCAATTTTCTTTGTAAATAAGTTAATTTACCATACTTCAGTTCTGCGGCTTTTTTAAGGTTATAGTCTTTCTCAGCTTGTGCAATCTCAGCATTAATGGTATCAATGGTATATTGCAATTCTGCCAAAGGATTAAATTCTTTTTCGTATTTTCCTGCGATAACAAGTGCTGCTTTAATTTCAAATTGCTCACACTTGGCAATATCAATTATGCGATTAATTTTATTTGCATCCTTCAGTACAGAAAAACTGACTTTATCTTCGACTTTTTTTGCTGTTTCTTCAATCCAATTTAGAATATTCCAGGCATGGATGTATTGTTGAACGTATTTTAAACTTAAAGCACTTCCAATAGCTTTCATCAGTGAATCATAGAATTTCTGCCCAAGCTTTGCTATGATTTTCTCTGAAGTTACGCTGGGGTGACGTAAATATAGCTGGATAACAGCATAATAAGCGGCTACACGTGCAGATGCACGAACATGAATCTCGAAACTCTTCACTGAAAAATTAACCCCAGGGGTACTTTCTTGTAAAGTATTTGTACAGACATAGATCAATGTTTCTATATCTGCACCTAATTTACTAATAAATCCACTATGATAAAGTTCGGTTGCTTGCTGTAATGTTGGGACATACTCCTCTTGAGCCAAACGCTTGCCTAAGTCACAACCAAATTCGTAAGCTGATTTATCGTCAAGATACTCCAAATTTTCGGTGTCTAAAAATAATGGGCGAATAGCGTTGAGTAAATCAATAAGTTCGTCAAGCTTTTTTGTTATTTCCATAAATCAACTCTCCAATACAATTACTACGTGAGTACAAGTAGTTTAGCTTATGTTTAACAGTATATTCACGTAAAATAAGTATATTGTAGCAACTAGTTGGATTAATGTAAGCCAGACTTTAGGCTGGATAGAGTAAAGCAAAACCCAACACCCAAAAGTTTTAATTAACATCGCATCTCATCGCTGGAAATTCCCCTTTAGTACTTCGGACGAAAAGAGCGATCACACTCCGACAAATATTCCAAACTACTCTACCTTAATGTATGTCATAATTACTGCTAAAAGCTACTGTATGCCGACCAATTTAACGTAACTTTGTATGAGTGAAGAAATAAACTTGACTCCCACAGTCAAGCAGAAAATTTCTCAGAAGGCAAACCAGTTCACAGAATCAGTCATTCGAGAAATGACTAGAGTTGCATTACAATATGGTGCGGTGAATCTGGCGCAAGGATTTCCTGATTTTCCTTGTCCTGATGAATTAAAGCGGGCAGCTTGCCAAGCAATAGAGGAAGACGTTAACCAATACGCGATCACTTGGGGAGATAAACCTTTCCGTCACGCTATAGCAGAGAAAGTCAAGTGGTATCTGGGTTTAGACATAGATCCTGAACGACAAATCACCGTCACCTGTGGTTCGACAGAAGCAATGGCTGCTGTAATGCTAGCAACTCTGAATCCGGGTGATGAAGTGATTGTATTTGAGCCATATTACGAAAACTATGGTCCCGATGCAGTTTTGGCTGGTGCAATTCCTCGTTATGTGTCGCTGCATCCGCCTGAGTGGACATTTGATGAAACAGAACTACGTCAGGCGTTTAATGAACGCACAAAAGCCATTATCATTAACACACCCCATAACCCAACAGGTAAAGTCTTTACTGGTGAAGAACTCACCCTAATTGCTGAACTTTGTCAGAAGTGGGATGTCTTGGCATTCACAGATGAAATCTACGAACACATTCTTTATGACAAAACGCAGCATATTGCAATGGCGACTCTGCCAGGAATGTCTGAGAGAACTATCACTATCAATGGTCTTTCCAAAACCTACAGTGTCACTGGTTGGCGAGTTGGTTACATCCTAGCAAATTCAGAATTAACAGGAGCAATTCGCAAAGTTCATGATTTTCTCACCGTTGGCGCACCTGCACCCTTGCAAAGGGCTGGAGTCGCGGCGATGCAACTTCCTGTTAGCTACTATGAGGAATTGGCAAAGCTTTACCACCAAAAGCGAGACGATATTCTGCGGATTTTGGATGCAGTGGGAATTCCCTATTTTATTCCAAAAGGAGCTTACTACGTGTTTGCTGACATCTCATCTTTTGGTTACAAAAATGATCTAAAATTTACTGAGTATTTAATCAAAGAAATTGGTGTTGCCGTAGTTCCGGGTTCCAGCTTTTTCTCGCAATCAGAGGCGGGTAAAAATTTTATTAGATTTTGTTTTAGTAAGAAACCAGAGACTTTGGCAAAGGCAGGAGAGCGGTTGTTGAAATTAGAATCAACTCTACAAACGGCATCGTTGTGACAAACATAACTTACACTTTCTCTGCCTCATGAAATTCTCCAACACATTATGGAAGCCAGTGATACCCGTCAAGCTGACTTAGTAGGGATTATCGGTTCTTCCGGTGTAGTGTCTGAGGTTGTGAATGGTAAGCGTTCGATTAGCAAAGCACAAGCGAAAGCACTTGGTGATTATTTCAAGGTGTCACCTAGTCTGTTTATTTGAGCCTTCAACATCCAAAAACACCTGTAAAGCCCTTAGCTGGACTGGTTGTCGAAATTAAGATACGCTACTACTGTTTTACAAACGTCCAGCTAACAAAACAAAAGCCAGAAATTTATCCTGGCTCATTACGAAATAGACAAACGGAAAATTAAAGATTTCAAACCCTTGTCTTGCGGGTTTTGTATGTATAGCCGCACCTGTGGCAAGTACAACATACCAGAACTAGACTGCCACCTGCTCACGAGAAGCCGCAGCTGTGCTAAACTTATTCGCTGGACGAGGTAATCCGAGATTCTCGCGCAGGGTTCGCCCTTCGTACTCAGTCCGGAATAATTCGCGGCGTTGCAGTTCGGGAATCACCAGTTCTACAAACTCATCCAAACCACCTGGTAAATAGGGTGGCATAATATTGAAACCATCTGCGCCGCCGTTGACAAACCAGTCTTCAAGCTGATCGGCAATCTGTTGCGGTGTTCCTAATATTGTTCGATGTCCCCGCGCACCAGCGATCGCCAAATACAACTCCCGAATAGTTAAATTCTCTCTTTGGGCGAGGTCGGTTACAAGTTTCAAGCGACTTTTTGCAAGTTCAGTGTCTGGCAAATCCGGCAGGGGACCATCCAGAGGGTAGCCGGATAAATCGACTCCACCCACCAACCCTGAGAGTAAACCCAATCCAACCTGCGGATGGATTAACTCTTGAAGCTGCTCATATTTGTCCTTCGCTTCCTGGGAAGTCCTGCCAATGACTGGGAACACACCTGGCATAATCTTGAGATGGTCGGGAGAACGTCCGTATTTAGCCAGTTTTCCCTTCACACCTGCATAAAAAGCTTGGGCTTCCGCAAGCGTTTGCTGGGCGGTAAAAATCACCTCCGCTGTCTGTGCTGCAAGTTCCTGCCCGTCATCGGAAGACCCAGCTTGAATGATCACCGGATACCCTTGGATTGGACGTGCTACATTCAACGGACCGCGTACCGAAAAATGCTCGCCCTTGTGGTTGGGAATATGCAGCTTGTCAGGATCGAAGTAAATCCCTGACTCCTTATCGCGTAAAAAGGCATCGTCTTCCCAACTATCCCAAAGCGCTGTTACCACATCGACAAACTCTTTGGCACGCTCATAGCGCAGCGTATGCTCCATGTGCTTTTCACGACTGAAGTTTTGCGCTTCCGCAATAGTTGCGGAGGTGACGAGATTCCATCCGGCGCGACCACCGCTAAGATAATCTAATGAAGCAAACTTGCGGGCGAGGTGAAAAGGTTCGTTGTATGTAGTTGATACCGTCGCCGTCAACCCAATGCGTTCGGTTACTACAGACAGAGCTGATAATAAAGTGAGGGGTTCAAAGTGTACAACCGACGTACGGCTCAAAGCCTCAGTTCCTTTACCGCGATCGCGCACAGCTACACCATCGGCAAAGAAGATCATGTCAAATTTTCCTCGTTCTGCCGTCTGCGCGATTTGCTTAAAATGCTGGAAGTTCAAACCGCCATCTGCTCGCGCATCTGGGTGTCGCCACGCTGCAACATGATGACCAGAACTCATCAAGAATGCACCCAGTCTCAGTTGCTTTTTTTTCTTACTCATTTTTTCTATCTTCAACTGCATATACTAAAGGGCTGCAAGATCCCCAACAACTTTTGTGAAGTCGGGGATCTGACCAACCTAACCTTTGATACTCAAGCGGTGACTAAAGTGGGGATATATGTAGAAGAGTTCCCCTTTATTGCCTCACTATGTTTGCCATCGATACCAACTGGAGTATCGCCGACGATAGTCACTCGCTGAACATGACGGGGCTGGTTGCCGTAATCGTAAATTGCATAATGTTGAGTGGCGCGGTTATCCCAGAATGCCACGTCACCAACTTGCCAACGCCAACGAACTGTATTTTCCGGACGTGTCACATATGACTGCAACAGTCGGAGAATGTCGTCCGATTCAGTCGTTGATAGTCCCTTGATCTGGCGAACGAAACCACCAATGAATAGTATGCGCTCCCCAGACTCAGGATGGACGCGCACTACTGGATGCAGAGTTTCGTATACAGTTGATGTGAAGACTTTCCGGTAAGCCTTAGTCTCTTCAGAAAGGTCTACTGCGGCTTCTGCATAGTCATAGGCATTACTATGTACAGCCCAAAGTTCGTCAGCGAGATTACGTAGATGTATTGGTAAATTTTGGTATGCAGCAACCGTATTTGCCCAGATAGTATCGCCTCCAGCTGGGGGAATAACAAGCGTCCGTAAAATAGAGCCGAGTGGCGGGCGGTCTACAAATGTGACATCAGTATGCCAGTTGTTCGCACGGGTGGCGGTTCGACCGTAATTCAGGTCAAGGACTTCTGGGTGTCCTGGGAACGATGGTACTGTGGGGTGAGCCGTGGTAACTTCACCAAATCGACGAGCAAAGGCGACTTGACCGTTAGCATCAAGTTGCTGATTACGGAAGAAGATTACCTTGTATTGAACTAGGGTTTTGCGAATATCGCTGATGATATCGTCGCTGAGGTTAGCGCTGAGGTCAACACCGACTATTTCCGCACCGATGCGTCCGGCGACTGGTAGAAGATCAAAGTTTTTAGAACTCATGTGTTTGTATCTCCGGTGATGGTTATAGTTTGTCATTTGTCAATAGCAAAGGATACTGAAGAAATGACGGTCAAGATAGTTATGTAAGACTTACGCACTCGTCATGAAAAAACGAAGCACGTCCCTTGCGCGTCTTTGCGATTGAGAAGCAAAGAGGTTAACAAGAGTTTTTGCGTGAGTTTTGTTATGTTTAGTTGCACTCACTTATTAATAGAGTGATGCCAACACTTTATCGGCAGCTGCCCGGAATGCTGTGGCAGCACCGGCGCTCATATCGCGGGGCGCACAGATGCGATTCCTTACATAGGCGAGTGTTATGGCTCCAACAGCAGCTACAATCGGATCGATACCTTCCTTGCCACCCGTGCGTCCACCCGGTAAGGGTGCGCCATTTCCATTGATCAGATACTCTGCCAGCAGTCTGAGGTGCAGATCAACCGCTTCTTTAACGGCTGAAGTGTCGCCATCTATCGCCAATGCTTGCACCCCGGAGTTTTTTAGGATGTCTCCAATCGCAACTTCCCGATTATCACTCAGTCTCTCTGCGGCTTCTGCCCGATATTGAATGGACTGGCTGTCTGCTGGGGAAAGAGGCAATGGATTCCCTACAGGTTCTAAGCCAAATCTGCGACGCACGAGTAAATTGTTGGTAATATTATCCGATTTGACGCGGTGATAGGCGGGACGCTGGTTGATTGCCTCAAACCAAGTGTTAATGCGAGGGAACCGCGCATTTCCCTTGATGTGATATCCCCGGTACACGGGTAAGTTAGCCGCAAATCGGTCTAGATGTGGGCTATATATAATGTCTACTAGGCTAAAAGTTGACACAAAATAAGAACCAGGATATTTAGCCAAGGCTTCCTCAAGCTCGTCTAATTTAGCTTCAATCGCTGCCTGTAAAGAAGCTAACTCGTCATATTCCGCAGTGCTTGCCCTCAAGAATTTGTGGGCAGCACTTAGAAAACCGCCGGTTTCGGCATCCTCAATTAGCTGTTTTGCAACAGCGTTTTCCTCTGGATCAACAGGAAGCAGGGATGAGCCAAATCGTTCTTCTAAAGCGTATAAAATGTCTTTGGACTCATAGACTAATTCGCCCTCAATTTTTGCGGCAGGGACAAGCGCTGTGGGAACTAGGTCGGTGTACCATTTGGGCTTGTGCGTCAAATCGATAAACTCCGTTTCAAACGGAATTTCCTTTTCTTCTAAGGCAAACCAAACCCTTTCGCAGAAGGGACACCAGGAGTTGGTATCCCGGTAGAGCAACACGGGCGGTGCTGTATCTGGAGGCAGTTTATGGAGACTGCTAGGGATGGGAGCGGTAGAAGGCGACTGTCCCGGTCTACGTACCCGTCGAGCGGATGTATTTTTTTGGGCAACCTCAAACAGTTGTTCCCAACTGGATACTGTGTTCTGAATCGACATATTTCACCTTTTAAGTCTGATTAAGTTAATCTACTTAGTTAGGAAAATAGTATTTTATACTTATCTGGAAGACCAGAAAACACAAATAAATTTAGGTCTTTCGGTAAAGGCAATCCTTCCCCGTGGTAACGATGAATACCTACTCCCATATCTCCTGTAAGAGTAAGCCGAAAGTTAACTTCCTCAAAATCAGCATCGCGGAAAACTTTGCGGACAGTTTCTGAGTGGGGAACACCGTTTGAATGACCACGAGTCCAGATGATGAAGGAGCCTTTTTTAGATAAGAAAGGAAGGTTCCCAATCAATCGTTTAAGTTCTGCTTCGTCAGACAGATTGCCAAATATGCCACAAACAATTACTATGTCTGCTGGCACTGCTCCTGTATAGTTAGAGGAATCAGTCGCATCGCCATTAATAAACTCAAGTTGCTTTGACAAACCTGCTGATTCTATAGCTGCTCGTCCCCGTTCAAACAGTTGCGGGTTTAGTTCAACGAGTCGTGCATATACATCCTTTGCGCGAGGATGGCTATAGAGCGTCGAGAGTAAATCTCGTCCATCACCTGCACAGAGGCTGACTACACGAATTATTCCTGGGTTAGACGCATCAATCGCACTCCTAATGTATTCCTGAACGATTTGCAGTCGCTGCTGCAATTTTGGGTCTGTATTGTATAGATCGTGCCATTCAAACCAATCTTTAGGCATAATCAGCGCTCCTTTATATTATTTTTGACTGATTGTTGGCGGAGTAATTGCTGCGTATTGTTCAGGTGTTAGCATGGCTTCCTCAACATTGAGAGGTTTGGGAAGCAAGCCATTTTTATAGAAGTAATCTACAACTCGCTGTTGTTTCTTAATTAAGTCAGGAGAAATGGCTGTCAATCCATAGCCGCGACGGCTGATTACCAAGTCCATGACATCAGGAGGTAGTTTCTGATACGGTGCGATTAGCTTTGCGGTTTCTTGGGGATGTGCTTCGGCCCAGCGCTCGATTTTATCCATCTCCTCAATGACTATCCGCAGCAATTCGGGATTGTCAATTGCAAACTGCTTTCCGGCTATATAATATCCACCAGGTGAATCAAGCCCTTCGGCATTCTTAATCACTCGTGCTTTACCCAATTTTTCCGCTCGGGCTAGATGGGGATCGCCAGTTACCCAAACGGGAATTTTGCCTGACAAAAACGCACTACTAGCTTCTACGTTGGGTATACTCTGGACTTGAATATCGCTATATTTCAAACCCGCATCTTCCAAAGCTCTAAGAATGAAATAGTGAGAGGCAGAAGCTTTTTGGAAGACTACTTTTTGCCCTTTGATGTCTTTGATGTTTTTGATAGGAGAATCCGGCGGGACAGCGATCGCACTTTTTCTACCGTCACTTCGTTTACCAACAATATAAACGATCTGAGCGCCAGCTGCTTGAGCGAAGATGGGGGGAGTTTCCCCCACAGAACCCAAATCTATTTTGCCGACATTCATCGCTTCCATCAACTGCGGACCTTGGGCAAATTGCCCCCATTCCACCTTGATACCCAAGGGTTCCAGACGCTTTTCCAATACTTTTGTTACCCTAACCAAATCGCCAGCTTGTTGATACCCCATGCGGAGAACTTTGGTCTTAATTCCAGATGTCTTGGTGTCTGATACTTGGTTAGCAGGAGATTGGTTTTGTTGCGTGCAACTGACTAACGTCAACGAAGTTGCTAGAGTTAACAATCCTGGCACTAAAAGCAGCGTAAAGCGGCGAAAGATTTTGAGAGACTGAGGTTTGACTACAGCAACCATAGGTTTTTTCTTAATCAATAAGTGTTGCAACCATCAATGGAGACTCCGAATATGAGGTAACTTTTAGGGGGCATGGAAAACAATTGATCAAGGCAAAACTCAAAATTTTAAGAAAGAGTCAGGTGGACAATGCCCACCCAAACCCAAGTAGCCCTAATCGTTGTCAAATCAAATAAATTTGCTCTCTTAGCGACCAACACTCACCAGATATTCTTGAGCTTCTTTCTCAATTAGCGTACCCTTGAAGAAGTCACGATTGAGACTGGTGTACAATTCCAAAGGATGGATAGATAAGAAGTAACGCAAGTCTTCTTCGCTGAGAATGCCACGTTCCACAAAGCTATAAGCGTTGGAGGTGACAGCTGTGATATCTGGCACATCCCAGTGACCGGAATCGGAACCCAAGAAGGCTTTTACTCTGTCACCAAATGGATTCGCTTTTTGATGGAAGGCATAGGCAACGCGGGTGTCGTCTGATTCTGTGCCAAAGTAGAAGTGATTTAGGAAGCGATCGCGCACATCTTCCGGTTTTGTAATTCCAGCTTCTGCAAATTCATTGAGATCACCTGGATCTTCCGGTGCAAAGTATTTTCCGTGGAAGCCTAAACCACTACCAATTTCCTCAAAGCGATCGCTCAATTCTGCTCCACCATAACGAGCGAACAGTTCGCGCAATTCTTCCTTATTTACGTTCCCTGGATGATTGTTCTGTAAAATTTCCGGATTGCGAGTTTCCCAGTACCATATGATATCAGTATAAAGACTTGCGCCCCAAGCAGAACCACCTTCTAGGAAAGCAAACTTCAAGGTAGGGAAACGGCGGGTAACACCACCAAAAAACAGTGCTTTGCAGAAGGCTTCACCCGCTGAGGCAAAGTGTCCAATATGATTGTATTGGTAATTAGAAATCGAGCGGCGAGCAGTCCAACCCATACCAGAAGCATGGGTAGTCGGGACAACTTTCAATTCCACACACTTTGCCCAGAAGGGATCGTAATCATAAGCGCTATCCAAGGCAAAGGTATCAATCCAGGTTGCTTCCCGTTGCACTTCTTCAGGATATTTCTCAAAGCCAGGAATAACGCGGGTGACGTAACCAGGAATTTGAATCGCTTTGAGTCCCAGTTCTTTAACTGCATATTCTAATTCCTCAATTCCTTCTTGGGGTGTATTTAGAGGAATTGTGGCAATAGGAGTGAGGCGATCACTATAAGCACGGAATATATCTGCATGATAAAGGTTCGCCGCACGGCAAACAGCCCGCCGCATTTCTTCGTTCTTGATTTGCGGTGCTAGCGTTGCCAAATTCGGATACAGCACAGCAAAGTCTGTCCCCGCTTCTTGTAACCGTTCATGCAGCAGCTTTGGCAGGCTGATAGTTGCCAGATTTAACGTGTCCTTAGTAGGACGACCCCAGAAGGGAGGACGAGCTGTACGATAAGTACGGCGTTCTTCCCAAGTTTGCTGGAACCAACGATAACGTCCAGCACCAGGTAGATGCGATCGGAAGCTATCGGCAATCTTAGAACCACCCACTTGAGCTAAATAATCGAGAAAGGCTGGCTCAAATTCCTGGGTATGGACATCAGTATCAATGATGGGGTAACCTAGTTGCTCCCGAATCTGTGCTGATCGAGACTTCTTTGTGGGACGTTCAAGCGCAATTGTCATGATAATTTCTCCACAGTTATGTCACTCGTTGACTTTCACAAGTCGTAAACCCTGACGAAAATCGAGCTTCATGATCGAGCAAAAATTGAAAATCTGGCATGGGATAACTTTTTACCATGCCTGTATATACTCAGAGGATTTTCTGGAGGAAAATTCAATGCTGTTTTTGTGCCAGCAATACCCGGAAAAAAACGGGCGTTGCTAGATTGCTCAAAGTGTCTGAGTGATTGCTCTGTGCAATACTTGCACAGAAAAAATACTGTTTGTCTACCAAACTATCGGATTTTTATTGATCAGTAGTATGACACACCAAGAGCGACAAGACAAGTCTTTAGTAAACAAACTATACGTTAATCTAAGTTTTTGGTTTGCTAACTTTTAGATAAAATAAATAAAAACCCAAGAAGGCTTTCATTACTTTTATCAGGTAATCTCTATTTGGAATACACTATCAGTGTATAATACTGTAATTAGATCGATATACCGTATTATAGAGCTTGGCTGGTGTAGATACCTGCCAGGGAAAATTCTAAATTTCCATAGATAAATTCGGGAGGCGTTGCAATCCTAATAAGCAAATTCTCACAATATCTCTGAGTAATAATACTTCGCGTTACCCCACACTTGAGCGCAACTTCATAAGATAAGCACAATATTTACTAGGATTGCATTCCATGAGCAACATAGAACTTTACTTCGCTAAAGGCTCTACCTTCTCCCAACGAACTCGTGTTGTTTTGCTGGAAAAAGGAATTGACTTTACTCCGATTGAAATTGACTTACAGAACAAACCGGATAAGTTTACACAGATTTCTCGCTATGGCAAAGTCCCAGCCATCAAACATGGGGATATTGAGATATATGAGTCTGCCATCACCAATGAGTATCTAGATGAAGTCTTCCCGGAACCACCTCTATTGCCCCACGATCCGGGAGCGAAAGCGATCGCCCGTATCTGGATCGACTACGCCAACACTCGCCTTGTACCTGCTTTTAATAAATTCCTACGGGGTAAAGATAGCACTGAACAGGAACAGGGACGAAGAGAGTTCCTAGAATCTCTCTTATATATAGAGCAAGAAGGATTAGGCAAGCTATCCGGTGATGGTCAGTACTGGTTAGGGGATAAACTGAGTTTAGTTGATATCAGCTTTTATCCTTGGTTTGAACGCTTGCCCCTTTTGGAACACTTCCGTAAATTCACACTACCAGCAGAAACAGCTCGCTTGCAGCAATGGTGGAATAAACTGCGCGATCGCCAATCAATTCGGGAAGTTGAAAATCCCGTCAGCTATTATTATAGAGCGATTTACCAAGATTCTCGGTGAACCCACAGCAGTGGGTGCTGCTCAAAAGTAGGGCAATGCTTTCTTACAGCGTGGTTTGTCACCAAAACATTGAACACAAGGATGCAACCTATGAGCCTATCCAGCCCAATTTTATCTAAACCCGTCTTAGAGGATTTGCCTTATGTTGAGGCAGTTCTCAATTACCTGACTCCAATGGCAGAGAAGCCTGTTAACTACACCTACGAACCACCACCAGGTGTTCCAAGACAGAACGGAGTATACGAGGCGCACAAGCTGCCGATTCGCAATGCTAGAGCGATTGCACAAGATTTATCCTTAGAGCGAGAGGGCTTTGCTTACGCCGCCCACAAAAGCGCCGTCCGCGACTTTTACGATGAGGACGAGGTACGTCGCGTCTACTACCCAGAAGCCGAAAAACTTTTGGCAGATGTGACGGGCGCAAAAAAGGTATTGGTGTTCGATCACAACGTTCGTAATATTGAGCGGGCGAAGCAGGGTGCAAAGGAGCCAGTAAAGCGGGTACACAACGACTTCACCGCCAAGTCCGGTTATAGTCGCGCCCGTGCTGTGCTGACAGCATTTGGTACAGATGACGCTGACGAGCTTCTGCAGCATCGGTTCAGCGTTGTCAACGTCTGGCGACCGATTGCTAAACCAGTGCAAGAGTCTCCATTGGCAGTGTGTGATGCGCAAAGCATAGCGCCCCAAGACTTGGTAGCTGGCGACCTCGTATACCGTGATCGCGTTGGCGAGACTTACGCGATTACATACAACCCGACGCACCGCTGGTTCTACTTTCCGCAATTGCAACCGAACGAGGCGCTATTTATCAAGTGCTTCGATTCTGCGGAGGATGGACGGGCGCGGTTTGCCGCCCACACTGCGTTCGACGACCCGACAAGCCCGCCGGACGCCCCACCGCGCCAGAGTATTGAACTGCGGGCGTTAGTTTTTTATGCCAACTAGTACTCGATCACAGCAACTTTGATGGGTTAAAAACGAACTGCCAAAGCGCCAAGAACGCAAAGGAAGAGAAAGAAGAATAAATATAAAAATGTGTTTACCCCGCAAAGTTGTTGTGGTTAACTCTAGCAGTTTGTGTGATTAATTTTGAGGGGTTGCAAGATTCCCGACTTCACAGAAGTCGGGAATCTGATTATTCATAACCTCTCACAACTAATGAAACAAACCACTAGTGCTGTATAAGTGAGCGCTAGTCAGATTGTTATAAGTAGACCTCTCCATAGTGCAATTTGTTAAGCGTAACAGCTTAACTTTTGCTGGTAGCCGTCCTTTTTAAGCACCTTCAGCAGGTCTAAAAATTTCACTCTTCAACAAACTAGTACAGTGCGGCGTAAGTTTAGATAGGGTTATACTGCCAAACGCTTCCCCTTAAAAGTCCATATTTACACCCTAACCGAATTTACGCTTTGGAGTACTAGAAGAAATACAATACCGATGAAAATATCATTCCTTGCACAACGTCGCACTGCATTAAAGCGCCTTGTCCAATATACAGTGGTGGGATTGTTTGCACTATCAACTGCCTTGGCTGTTAGTTTTGTGCAAAGCACCCAAGCCCAAACCACACCAAGATTTAAATCCACAGTAATTAATTTGGCTTATCAAACCTCTGGGGATATAGTCAAAGCCAAAAAAGTTGTAGAGCCACGTTTCAAGGCATTGGGTGTTACTGTGAATTGGATTGGACCATTCCCCGCTGGACCGCAACTCATAGAAGCGATGAATGCAGGTAGGGTTGATATCGGTACTGTGGGAGAGACACCACCAATATTTGCCCAAGCTGCGGGGATAACAGAAGTCGTTTATATTGCTGCACGCAGACCCAGCAAAGGTCTGAACCAAGGCATTGTGGTGAGAGATAATTCTCCTATTAAGAAACTATCGGATATTAAAGGTAAGAAAGTAGCTTTTCAAAGAGGATCGAATGCACATTATTTATTAGCAAAAGCTTTAAAAGAGGTGGGCTTAAAAATCGCTGATGTTCAAGTCCTTGGTCTGACTCCATCTGAAGCCCGCGATGCTTTTATTCAGAACAAAGTTGAGGTTTGGGTAGGAGGGGATCCCTTTTTAGCTCTTGTAGAAAAAAGCATTCCTATTCGCAATCTCAGAAATGCCGGAGGGATTAATACTCTAGGTGGATTTTATATTGCTAGGCGTGAATTTATCACTCAAAATCCCGAATTGACGCGAGTGTTTTTAGAGGAAGCAGACAAGGTGGGAGAATGGGCTGATCAAAACCCAAGCGAAGCTGCCAAACTTCTTGCTCCTGAGTTGAAAATTGACCAATCTGTTTTAGAAACAGTCGCACGTCGAACCGTTCGTCGATTAAGAAAACTGACACCTTCCATCATTGCCGAACAACAACAAGTTGCTGACTTTTATTTCCAAGAAAAAATCATCCCTCGCAAGGTAGATATTAAGGGGGCTGTCCCAACTCAACTATTGCAAGCCATTACACCTGGGAGGCTCAATTAGTTTTTAAATCTGAATGTATTTGTAGTTGACGATATAAAGACTTTACAGCGTTTTTCAATTGATTTCATTCCTTCACTCTCTGTCTCAAACGTACTCTAATAAGCTGAAAATTGCTGTAAAGTGCGTTTGCCGTATTTAATATAGATACGCGTTGTATTGCCTAATGAAAATGCAAAACATCAACTTGATTGTCAGACCGTATCAAGAGCAAGATGAGGAACAAGTTATCAAGTTGTGGCATTGCTGCTGTTTAGTTGTGCCTTGGAATGATCCCAAACGTGATATTTGGCTCAAGTTGCTCTTTCAGCCAGAATTATTTCTGGTTGGTCTGATTGATTCTCAAGTAGTTGCTACCATCATGGCAGGATATGAAGGTCATCGCGGTTGGCTTAACTACTTAGCCGTAGAGCCAAACCATCAACGGCAGGGTATAGGTCGGTATATGGTAGAAGAAGCGATCGCTAAACTCAAAGATTTAAATTGTCTCAAAATTAACTTACAGATACGCACATCCAACACAGCCGTTATCGAGTTTTACAAGCGCCTTGGTTTCAAAATGGATGATGTTGTTAGTATGGGTAAGCGGCTATAAAAAACTAAGACACTGCAACGCCAAATTTGTTAATTAACCGCAGAGAATATATAGGACTCCTATTTGATTTTTGAAAAAAACTCCGTACACCTTTATTCCTTCTTCCCCTTCGGGTTCGCCAGTCCCCCATCGTGACGGAGACCGCCAAGACGGGGGCTGGTCTCACCTGTTGCCTGTTGCCTGTTGCCTGTCTCCACGAGTGATTCAGATATCAAATCGGATTGCTATATCCCTCTTCTGTCACTTTCCGGGTGAGCAATCTCTGGAAGGCTTATCAGGCAAACAATACAAGCTATCCTATTAGAAAAAAATGGGTGTGGTCTTTATTATTAGAAAAAAATTGTGCGATCCCTTACCAAATAAAAGCTCTAGAATTCAAAAATGGTAAATGTTTTCGGAGAGTGACAGAACAGGGATATAGCAATTCTAAATCATTTGTAAAACTCTCTGTTTTCCTCCTCTGTGTTCTGGTGGATCTGTGCGGTTTATTCACGCTTAGTTTATTTTACAAATCAGATAAGACTGCTATAGAAAAAAGATGTTAACAGATAAGCGATTAGAATTATCATATAATTATTAGTTAACCTAATTGTTAGCATCACACATTAAAACTCCCCTCATGAAAATTTGGAATAGACAACTAGGCGATCGCGTAAGTAATATCACTTACCACTATTTACCTGCCTTGCGTTGGCGTAATTTTCGCCTGTTTTTTGGGGGACAGTTACTATCAATGTCTGGGACATTTATGACCCAGCAATTAACTATTCCTTGGCTGGTATACGATTTAACTAAATCGGCTTGGTTGTTGGGAGTTGCAGGCTTTGTACAATTTTTACCTACGTTATTAGTGATTCCGTTTTCGGGCGTATTGTCTGATCGCTGGAGTCGTCGTGATTTATTAATGCTAGTGCAGATATTGGGAATTAGCGTTTCCCTGGCATTAACGATTCTTACCTTTAGGAATTCGATGACGTTTCCCATCCTATTGGTACTGAGTGTTCTCAATGGTTTTCTCAAGGGATTAGATATGCCCGTGCGTCATACAATCGTCACCGAAACCGTAGACGATCGCGCCGATTGGAGTAATGCGATCGCCTTGAATTCAGTGATGTTAAGTTCCTCGCTGGTATTGGGGCCCGCTATGGGCGGGATTTTGATTGCGACGCTAGGGGTGAAATATTGTTTTCTCTACGATACCCTCAGCTATATTCCTGCCATTTTTACCCTGCTAGCAATGCGGCTGAAAGTCAGACCGATGCAGACTCTTACGAGCCTTAGTGATACTTTGCTGAAATTGCGGGAGGGCTTTGAATATGTCTCTAAATTCCAGCCGATTAGAGCAATTTTATTAATGCTGGCCTTAGAGGGTTTAGTCGGGATGTCTCATGTCGCGCTCATGCCCGTCTTCGCGGCTAAGATTTTAAATGGGGATGCAACTACGATGGCTCACCTCAGCACCTCAGCACCGATTGGATCGTTGCTTGCTTGTTTGTATCTGAGTGTCAGGCGAGGGATTGCGGGCTTAGAGCGTTTGATTGTAGTCGCTCAAGTCTTGATCGGGATAAGTTTGATGTCCTTTTCACTATCGCGTCAAGTTGGGCTATCCATAATCATACTGGTGTTTACAGGTTGCTTTACCATCCTACAGATGACGAGTAGTAATATGATTATCCAAACGCTAGTTGCCGAGGATAAGCGCGGACGGGTAATGAGTTTTTATGCCCTAGCAATGGTGGGTACAATGCCCTTTGGGAATTTGTTAGCTGGAACTTTGGCAGATAATTTTGGTGCGACTAATGCCTTGATTGTCTGTGGTAGTCTGAGTATCTTAGGTGGGCTATGGTTCTGTGCACAATTACCAGCAGTGAGCCGTTGGATTGATCGCTAAATTCCTCTCGTCAAGGCACTTTGCTTGGTATGTTACGCTTGCTTATTCTTTTGAGTTTTACACTCAATTTATGTCAAGATACTTTTACCTGTTCTACCTCTTTCTTCTGTACTTGGTCTATTTCTGGTAACTTTTGCCCTAAAATAATCACTATTCCCATCATTAATAAACTCGTTACCATAATGATGCTCACCACATTTGGATCATCGAAATTACTCGTACCTATTAATAAGGCTGCGGCAAAATTGCGTTGAGCAGTTCCTACTCCTAAAACTCTTTGGGTATCAATACCAGGACCGCCTAAAAGATAACCGACACTAAAGGAGAACACAATAAAAATAGCACAAACAAGGATGACACCAGTTTTCAATAAAATAATAATCTCGTTGAAGTGTACTATCAGCCTGACTACTAAACCTAAAAGCAATCCAAAATTAGATATTTTGAAAGTAATTGGTTGAAGATTAAAAGCGATTGCCTCATATTTTGCCTTAATTAATAATCCAATTCCCAACGGTATTAACATCAGAAATATTAATGGTTTGGCAATATCCCAAGAGTTGACTTGTACACCTTGTAAAACTAATGGTAGTACGAGCGGCATATAAAAGATTGTACCAAACATTAACAACATCATCAGTCCTGCAGAAAAGGCTAAATTTCCCTTAACTATTTGGGCAAGTTTTGGTAAAGCTGGAGGACCAGATGCCAATGCCATGATCAGCAAACCATCTTTCACAGGTTCGTTAAGAGGTATTATTTGCAGCAATAAATACACAAAAAGTGGTACTAGGACAAAATTTGTCAGCAGCGAGAAAATCACCAAGCGGATATTACAAAGAGGTTGCCAAATCTGCTGTACAGTTAACTTTAAACCTGTGCCAAACATCGTGGCTACAACAAACGCTAGGAATGCTAATTTGTCAAGGATTGGGATAATTTCGTTCATAAATTTTTGAGGAGACGCCCTGTTAAAAGTAATAATTTTGTTAGTGATGAACAATTACGAAGTATAGAGGCAATTCATGAATTGCCCCTACATTTTTTAATTCAAATTCAGGGTAACTTTCTGTAAATTACCTGTGAATGCAAACGGTACTTGATAAGTTTCAACCACAGGAGTACCTGTATCTCGACCAACATCGAAGGTTTCATCTAAAGCCAAGCGATAGGGTACAGTTTTTTCAATTCGACCTGAAGCTACCTGTTGCTCATTGATAAATAACTTCCCAGTTCCTCCTGCACCAACTTCACCACCGTCGTAATCAAAATCAAATCGGATTGTTGATTTACCTGGGGATAATTTTTGAGGAGATTGAATAATATAACGTTGTGCATTAACAAAGTTGTAGACATATGTTAATTTGCTATCTTCAAGGAAAAAGCCCCAACCAGCAAAACGTCCCCCTTGGGTTAGTAGCACACCTTCAGCACCACTTTCTGGAATCTCTACATTAGCCGTGATGCTAAAGGATCTATTTTTCAGACTTGGTGCGCTACCTTCTGGGATAGGTTCTACACCAGGATAGTAAGTAAAAGTTGTGCGCCCTGAGGCTGGAGAGGGGCGACGACTGACATCAAACCGTTCAGAGACGCGATCGTCTAATGGTAAAACTTGATATTGACGTGCTTGTGACAAAAACAAGTTTTGCAGTTTTTCCAGTTTCTCTGGATTTTCAGCCGCTAGGTTATTGGCTTCACTGAAATCTTCCTCAATGTTATACAGTTCCCAAGGATCTTGTTGGAAGTCAGCATTGATTGTACCCTGCCAAGGTAATCGAGGATGACGAGCGGCGGCTACCCATCCGTGATCATAAATAGCCCGGTTGCCGAACATCTCGAAATACTGGGTTTGACGATGGGAAGGCTGATCAGAATTATCAAAGGTGTAGACTAAGCTAGTACCTTCAAGTTTCTGTTGCTTCACCCCGTTAACTTCAGTAGGTACAGTAATTCCCGCAGCCTCTAAAATTGTGGGGGTAATATCAATGACATGATGGAATTGATTCCGTATTCCACCACGATCTTTAATTCGATTACCCCAAGTAACGATCAAGGGATTACGAGTACCACCAAAGTGAGAGGCGATTTGTTTTGTCCATTGAAAAGGGGTAGCGCCTGCCCATGCCCAGGCTGCATGATAATGATTAAAGGTTTTGGGACTGCCTAAGTCGTTCAAGTCAGCCAGCAGTTGCTCTCGGCTTTCGGGTACTTTATTGAAAACTTTTAATTCATTGACGCTACCTGCTAAACCGCCTTCTGCACTGGCACCATTATCACCGACGATGTAGAAGATTAGGGTGTTGTCCAATTCACCAATTTGGTCAATCGCATTAATCAATCTTCCGACTTCAAAGTCGGTATGCGCTAAAAATCCCGCAAATACTTCCATTTCATGGCCATAGATTCTTTGGTCTTCTTTGGATAAGGAATCCCAAGCTGGCAGTTCTTTGGGACGCGATGTAAGCTGGGCATTAGCGGGAATTACACCCAGTTGTTTTTGACGGGCAAAAGTTTGTTCTCGTAATTTATCCCACCCTTGATCAAATTTGCCTTTATACTTGTCAATCGAGGCTTTGGGGGCGTGGTGGGGCGCATGAGTAGCACCGGTAGCTAAATAGGTAAATATTGGTTTGTCAGGAGCTATAGACTGTTGAGAATGAATCCAGGCGATCGCACGATCTACTATATCTGGAGTCAAATGGTAATCAGGGTTATTAATTGGTGGTGCAACCCGCTGAGTATTTTCTACTAAAGCTGGACTCCATTGATTAGTATCACCACCTAAAAAACCGTAAAAATACTCAAATCCTAAGCCTGTTGGCCAACGGTCAAAAGGACCTGCGGCGCTAGTTTCATAATCTGGTGTGTTGTGCCATTTACCGAAAGCGGCAGTGTTATAACCATTTTGCCGCAATACTTCTGCTACAGTGGCAGCACTCTTAGGTAAGATAGTTGTGTAACCGGGAAAACCTGTTGCTAATTCCTCAACTACTCCTGTACCTACTGAATGATGATTGCGTCCAGTCAATAAAGCTGCTCGTGTAGGTGAACAAAGGGCTGTGGTATGGAATTGGTTGTAACGCAATCCTTTTTCAGCCAAGCGAGTTAAATTTGGAGTTTCTACAGGTCCACCAAAGGTACTCGCTTGCCCAAAGCCCACATCATCCAGTAGCACTAGCAGAACATTCGGGGCTTTTTCTGGAGCGGTGATTGGGGCGGGAAAATCTGGTGTTGACTCAGGGTAAGTGATGCCAATTTTACCCCGGAAGGATGGTTGGGGAATAGGCAATACCTTTGCTGTATCTGCTAAGGCAGGGCTAGTAATCGTTAATAAGCTGATGACAAGAGATACTGCGATGCCTGCGGCGAGCCGAGCGAGCGCCCGTCGTAAAGTTAAACGTAACATATATCCAATTACCTATGACTATTAGACTGTCAACCAGAAATTGAGGGGTTGGTATAGTTTGTAATCAGCGCTGAAGGGCTTACTACGAACCTATCAAAGGAACATTGACAAAGTACTATTCTTCGGGTTCAAATCGATCCTGTTTGTAGATCGGATAGATTCTGATTGCTAGCTTCTACAGGTAAGAATCCACCTGCCTGCATTTTCCATAACCTGTAATAAGCCCCGTTACGTGCGAGGAGTTTGATGTGGGTACCATCCTCAACAATGCGACCTTGGTCGAACACCAAAATGCGGTCTAGATGGGCGATGGTGGACAAGCGATGAGCTACTACAATCACCGTTTTTCCGTGCATCGCTAAATCTAGGGTATCTTGGATCGCTTTTTCAGTGATGGAATCGAGACTAGAGGTAGCTTCATCTAAGATCAGGATTGGTGCGTCTTTGAGGATTACCCGCGCGATCGCAATGCGTTGTCTCTGCCCACCGGACAGTTTCACACCGCGTTCGCCCACCAGAGAATGATAACCCTCTCTCATCGGCACGATAAAATCATGAGCATAAGCCTTACGTGCTGCTTCCTTCACTTCTTCATCACTTGCTTCCACTCGCCCGTAACGAATATTTTCCAGTAACGTGCGATGGAATAGAGACGGATCTTGAGGAATCAAGCTGATTTGGGCGTGTAGGGCATCCTGAGTCATGTCTCGAATATCTACCCCATCAATGAGAATCTGTCCAGATTGTGGGTCGAACAAACGCAAAATCAAATTGACAAAAGTGGATTTTCCAGAGCCGGAAAAGCCAACCAACCCCACACGCTGTCCAGGTGGGATGGTGACACAAAGGTTATGGAATACTTTTTTCTCAGGTGAGTAGTTGAAATTTACTCCCCGAAACTCAATGCGTCCTTGGGTGATTGAGTGGGCGATCGCTTGCTCCCGATCAATTAACTCGTGGGGTTGAACAATGGTGAAGACACCATTAGCGACATTGCCGATATGTTCAAAGAATTCTAGAAAGCGTTTACTTAAATTACGGGCTTCACTGATGATCAACAGCGATAGACTGGTTGCCACCACGAAGTCAGCAGCAGCGATCTTTCCTTGACTCCAGAGGGAGAGTGAGTAATACAGAGTGCCAATTTTCAAAATCGCTGCTGAAATAAACTGAAACCAGCGGATTCGCTCCGAGTGCCAGTTAGATATTCTTACTTCTTTGAGTTCGCGCCCTAATTGCTCATTCAAATAGCGTCGTTCAAAACCCAAGCGAGCAAACAGTCTGCTACTGATGATATTTGTTACTGTATCTACGATGATGCCAGTTGTTTCACTTCTGGCGGCTGCGGCTTTTCGGGAGTAAATTCGGCAGCGAGTTGCTAACCAGAACGAAATACTGACGAATAGAACTGCCCACACTCCCACGAATGCAGCAAGCGGAGGATAGGTGCGATACAGTAAAGTTGTAGCAACGGTATATACGATAATTACTGGCATAAACTCAGTAATCAGCATTTGCATTGTCTGGGTTACACCCAAAGAAGATTCGCTAATCCGATGTGCCAAAGCCCCAGCAAAACTGCTGCTCAGGTAGCGATGGGAATGCTGTTGCAAGTAGGCATATAGACACCGGACTATGTGCTGGCGGTGAATTGGGTGACGGATAGTTTGCAAGAGTCCAGATGATCGCCCGAATACCACTTCACCCACACTCAAGGCGATGAACAGCATTACTGGTTGGCTCACAGCATCAAAAATATGTTTGCTGTCGCCCGCCCGTTGCGTCACGCTGCGGATGATCCCGCCAATGGCATAGGGCAACATAATGCCACAAGTTGCGTGTACTATCTCCAGGAGCGCCATTGCCACATACCACCAGCGAAACTGATTGACAAAATAGCAAATAAACATGAATGGAGTCGGTGGTAAGTTGGGTGCATTGGCAGCACGTTGAAAGGATTGAGATGAACGAGGACGTTTAATTAAAGAACGGCGATCGCGTCGAATCACTTCAGCTTCTCCCTAACATCTGGCAACCGACGTATTAGAATGACATTCATTCCTCTGGAAATGTAGTTATTAAATCGCTTACGCAATAAGTCTGGAACCTCAATCAGTAAAACTTCTTGAAACCCTACTTGTTGATAGAACGATTTCAAATGCTGCCACGGAATACAGTAACAAACTTGATCGGCAAGTTGCTCGGTACAAGCTTGAAGTAGCTGCGTGCCAACACCCTGACGCTGAAACGGAGCTAAAACCTGCATTCCCCGAAGCACAAAGAACCCAGTATTTGGACACAAACGTACTGCACCAACAATTCTCTCCTCCAATTGAGCAATAAATATTAAGGCTTCCTCACTCAGATCACCACCATAACCACACTGATTGTAAAAAGCTTTAATGCTTTGAGCATCATACAATTTTGCTTGGCTAATTTTTAGCATATCGCTCTATAAAATTGCTGGGTTAGCAATCTTAGCGCACAGCATCTCCCCTGCGATATTCAACGGTGATGTCGTCTAGCTTTTGTTTCAAACTGTTATCGAGTTTTACTTCCACTGCTTTGAGGGTGTCCGCAAGTTGTTCTGGGCGGCTAGCGCCAATAATCGGGGCAGTGATAATCGGATTAGCCAGCACCCAAGCTACTGCTAGGATGGTGAGGGACAATCCAGCCAAATCTGCTACTGTGCGTAATTCCTCAACAGTATTAAACTCGCGATCGTGCCAATAACGTTCTTGATAACGTTCTGCGGCTGCACCCAAGGTAAAACGAGTTCCTGTAGTGGGGCCTTGAGCGAGATTGTGCTTACCAGTGAGCAGACCTCCCGCCAACGGATTGTAGGGAATTACACCAAGCCCTTCTTCTTGCGCTAGGGGCAACAGTTCTCGCTCAATTTCGCGGAACAACAAATTGTAGCGGGGCTGAATCGAGACAAAGCGAGTTAGATTACGAACATCGGCGCGACCTAAAGCGCGGCTGAGTCGGTAAGCTAAGAAGTTGGAAACCCCAATGTAGCGTGCTTTACCAGCCCGAACTATCGTGTCCAGTGCTTCTAAGGTCTCATCCAGAGGGGTTGAGGCATCATCAGAGTGCAATTGATACAAATCAACATAATCAGTTCCCAGTCGTCTCAGAGAAGCATTGATCGCATCTAAAATATGTTTGCGCGAAGCACCCTGATCCCAAGGTGCAGGGCCAACCTTGCCTATAGCCTTGGTGGCAAGTATAAAATGTTCGCGTTTGCCTTTGAGCCAGCGCCCAATGATTTCTTCGGTACGTCCGGCTGTGGCAATTCCGCCGCCCAGAGGATAAACGTCGGCTGTATCTAGAAAGTTAATTCCTGCATCAGCAGCAGTGTCAAGAATCTGCCTAGAAGTTTCTTCATCTGTCTGCAATCCGAAGGTCATTGTACCGAGAGAGAGACGGGAAACGCTCAATCCAGTTTTACCGAGCTTAGTTGTTGGTAACGTCATGGAAGTGTTTGTTGTTGTTGATTGAAAAAGCAGAATTTAGAAACACAGACTGTGACGTGCGTTGCACCCCGCTTCTCTACGAGAGGCTACGCCGTTTTCATTCCCGAAGTGCTGTACGCTAACGCAGATTAGTCAGGCTGTATTGCCTTACCCCACCAAACTCGTTTAAACGGCTTGCCCGTTTGCTCGTGCAATATTTCGTAATGTTTTAGTTCTACATCTTTCCAGTCAGATAACAGTAAGACATAAGGCATCAGACAACTAAAGGGACGTTACGACGGCTCTGTGAAACTAGCCATTGTTGCAATTTCGGGTCACTGTAAACTTCATCGGCAATAAAATGATCGCCTTCAGGGAATACTGTAAAGTCCACTGTTCCCCCCAGTCCGCGCAAGGTAGCGACAATCTGCTCTGTATCCTCAATCGGCAGTTTTTCGTCCTTGCCACCTTGGAATATTTGGATGGGAATTTCTTTGAGCGCAGCTAGTTGGGTTTCTTCTAATGTCTTGGGGACACGACCGGAAACTGCTACCAAACCAGCAAAGCGTCCAGGATGGGAAGCGGCGATATGCCAAGCCCCAGCCGTACCTAAGCTGAACCCAGACAAAATCACACGGGATGGATCGATGGGCTGGGAGGCGATCAATTTATCCAGTAAAGCAATCACATCTGATTCTCGCTCTACCCAAGTCTGTCCTTCAGGAAGTTGGGGGGCTGCAAAGACATAAGGTAATGGATCTGACACATCCACTAAACGAGGTAAACCCCATTTGAGCAACACATTTAGATCATTGCCGCGATCGCGTGCTCCATGCAAAAACAGCACAAGGGGCGCGGGTTTGCTGCCAGTGTCAGAGACAGGTGAGAAAAGATAAGGCAAGGAACCATTGCTGATATGTTGGACGGGCATAGTTGTAACTCCTAAATAATTTGGTAATGGGTTTCGACTGCGCTCAGCCGAACGGGCATGGGGCATTTGTCATTAGTTATTTCTCCTCTGCTCCCTGCCCCCTGCTTCTTTAAAGTCCCCAGTTCCTCTGGGCAGACTCAGCTGACCGCAGCTTTGGCTGGCTGTTTCCACACTGCTGCTGCGTACAGTGACTCTTCAAAGTCCGGTGCGATGTCGCTGGTGATGCGTGCCTCGTGCTGCTCCCAGTCGCTGAAAAACAAATCGTGGCTGATGCGCGACACTATGGCAGGCACGTCGCGGCGAATGCTAGGTACGTCACCAATTGGCAGACCGAAACTGACGAAACCAGCAGGATTAAAGACGTGAATGTCTTTCAGGTAGGGCGCAGTACCTGGTACTTTCTCTAGGTATTCGTGGGCACTGCCGAGGTAGGGGTGCGTTCCCAAATCGTCGTCGCGCTGGTCGGCTGGTGGTTTGTAGCGATCGCGCCAAAGTGCAATATACTGGGCAAAGTCGGCTAGTTCAGGGCGCTCTGTCGGGTCAACAAAGTAACCAGTGCCAGCGATCGCAAAATCAAACTCGAAAATATCGTCGTTCACCTGGGCAACGATACGCCCGTCCTTTTCCTGCGCCGATTTCCAAGGTGCAGACAGGTGCAAGTGGAAGTTGGGGAAGGCGATCGCTCGCTCAATTGCGTCCGGTGGTGGTGTAGAGCCTGCCTGCCGAAAGCGCCAAGCTTGGAACCAGCGAGCCTCATCAGGCAGTTGTGGATAATTGTAGTAAGCACCAGGATACCCACGCACTCGAATTACTGGCAGAGAAGCGATCGCCGAGCGCCGTGCGAACAGGTGTACTGCCCTCGCTCCCGATTCCAGCGCCACCCCAGCTGCGTCGAAAGCTGAAGCCGCCGCACCCAACACTGCTACAGTCTTACCGCGCAGTGCTTCAAAATCAATGACATCGGCGGTATGTGCATACAGCGTGCGTGGTAAGTCAGTCAGTACTGGCGGTATGTATGGACCACCAGTGCCAGCAACGCCGTTGGCAAAGATAATCTTGCGCGTAGTCTCCACCTGCGCGACACCGTTCACCTCAAGGTGCAGGCGAAAGAAACCCTCGGCTGGCTCGATCCGCACCAACTTCGTCCGGTAACGAACTGAGATGCCGAGAAACTGCCGATACCAGATGAGGTACTCTGCCCACGCCAACCGAGGGATACGATCAATAGCCGCGTAAGCCTCAGCACCGTGCCGCGCCTCGTACCAAGTTTGGAACGACAGTGCTGGGATGCCCAGTTCAGGACCGGGCAGGTTCTTCGGTGTGCGGAGCTTTTTCATCCGCGCTCGCGTCAGCCACACGCCAGAATTGCCCTCGTCCTCTGCGGCATCGATTACCGTCACGCGACCGATGCCAGCACGCCGTAGCGCAAATGCAAAAGTACTACCGCTGCCGCTACCACCTACTATCGTGACGTTGTGGTTGATACTTGGGCTATCGGGCACCCAGTCATCGGGATCGGGTTCGAGTAGGCGCAGTGCCTCGCGGGCACTGGTATCGGGATCAGTTGTCGTCATGTTAGTCTCCCAGACTAAATCGAGGTTTTACCGAGATGAGTGGTTGGTAAAGACATTTATGCTACCACCAGATTCTTGTCCACTTGTTGAGATTCGATGTTACCTACCTTGGATTCAATCGCCGTACCTTTGAAGAAATCGGGGTTGGCTTCGGTATAAAACTTGTAGGGATTAGCGAAGACATAGGACTTGAAGTCGGCTTCGGTCAGGACGCCTTCTTTCACAAGATCCCAGCTTTCAGCTAGTGGGGCGGTGAGATCGGGCACATCCCAATGACCAACATCGGAGGAATAGATCGCGTTGATCTTGACACCCAACGGATTGGCTTTGTCGTTGAATGCTGCTGCTATAGTGCGATCGTCAGACTCAGAACCAAAGAAGAAATTGTTCACCCAGCGATCGCGAATGTCCTCAATTGTTTCAATGCCAGCAGCCGCAAAATCTTCCAGTTCGCTACCAATCGGCTGACGGCTATAACGGATGAAGGAAGATCCCAGTACACTCTTGACCAATTCCTCTTTGTTAAGAGAATGCCCTTGAGTGATTTCGCCACCGAAGCGTTCAAACAACTCGAACAACTCCGAAGCATTAGTGAGGTCTGGGTTGTAGTTTTGCAGTGCCTTGATATTGCGCTTGGAGAAGCGATCCACCAAATGAACGTAGACGTGGGCACCCCAATCTGCACCACCTTCGAGCATCCCGACGCGCAACTGTGGAAAACGCTTGGTCACACCACCGAAGAACAGCGCCTTGGCAAATGCTTGCGAGCCATCCGCGAAGTGACCAATATGGTTGTTCATGTAGTTACTGGTGGAAGAGCGTCCAGTCCACCCCTGACTGCCGTAATGAGTGGTGACGGGTACGCCCAGTTCGACGACCTTAGCCCAGAAGGGATCGTAGTCGTATTCACTATCTAGTCCGTAAAAGTCGATATAAGAAGCATGTTTGGCTATTCCAGGGAATTGAGCGGCTGGATACTTATCAGCGATCGCCTTAATTGGTCGTTTCACGCCACCAACGATATTAACCACTTTCAATCCCAATGTTTTTACGGCAAACTCTAGCTCCTCAATAGCTTCTTGCGGAGTTGTCGTAGGGATGCCAGCTACCGGTGTCAGGCGATCGCTATATTTACGGTAGATATCAGCATGATAGTGATTAATCGCACGTTGCAGTGCCTGACGGTTCTCTTGACTTGCTCCAGCCGGTGCCAGGACATTGTTCGGAAACAACACAGAATAGTCCGATCCCTGCTCCGCCTGACGCTCATAAAACAGTTCAGGGAGGGTGTAAGTAGCGAGATCCAAAGTGTTGCGGGTGACTCTAGCCCACCAAGGCGATCGAATTGTGCGGTTGTAATGACGTTCTTCTGGAGTTTGTTGATACCAGTCTTTACCGCCACTCTTGGAGTTGAGACGGGAAGATTCCGCATGGCGTAATTCATCCACGAGTTTTGCGCCACCGTAATTAGCGATGTAATCCTCAAGAGCCGGGGTGAAATCATTGGTGTGAACGTCGGTGTCGATGACCGGATAATCAAGGGTTGCTCTAACTGCGGCGGAGGGCGATGTCTTTAATCGGCTATATTCAGTCATGTTTTTTCCTTCAAAAAATCATCGGTTTTTGCTAACGGGAATATTTGCGCTCAAGACTTATACCGTTTCTCCAAAAACTGGCGACATAAGATCCCCCCCAACCCACGCGCTTGTGCTACAAGTCGGGAAACCCGCTGTTAGCACCTGGCTCCCCTTGGCAAGGGCAGGGCTGTTTCATTCCCTCAAAGGCTCATCATGTCAAGGGTTAATCTTAGCCATCGCTCCTTATTTCCTGGAGAAAAATTGAATTTTCTGGGTTCTAATGTAGGTTTTCTATAACTTACAGCGGTTTTCATATGAATAGACCACAAATCGTAGGGTGGGCATTGCTCACAAAAGCCTACGTGATAGACATTTGAGATATTGGTGAGCAATGCCCACCTTACAGAAAACCGCTGTATGTCCCAAAAATTATCGCGCTACATATTGACAAATCCTTCCTCCTTAACGAATGAAACAGCCCTGCTTTGGCAAGGGGGGCACGGGGGGATCGGATTTGTGGCAACAACAAGGAGAATTGGTATTAGATATTAGGTGGCGAACACTACCCAAAATCAAAGCACACGACATTGAATGCAGATATCATTAGGCAAAACCTCACGTTACTAATTGTGCAAAGGTTACTCTCGGAATTTTAAATCTGCAAATCCTTTGACAAATTTAAAATACTATTTCTTGACCAACTAACAGGTGATTATTTTTGAATTCTGACATAATACCCTGGCAAAATACAACTCTTTTGTAAAAAAAATATATGTTAACCAAAAATTAGGCTAATCTAATTGTTAGATTATCTAAATATATATGCTCGGAAAAATGCCTTGTCTTGGATGAGGTGCGTGGCTTTTTCCGTCTACCTCCAAAGATGACAGTTTATTTCTTTCTCTTTTTTAACTGTAATTTACTTAAATCACATGGCACACATATTTGAACCACTTACTATTGGTGCAGTCACTTTTCGTAATCGCATTGCTGTCTCACCAATGTGTCAGTACTTTAGTATAAATGGCTATGTTAATGATTGGCATTTAGTTCATTTAGCTAGTCGTGCGGTTAGTGGTGCGGGTTTAGTCTTGACACAAGAGTAACCATCGCCACGACGAGTATGGAGGTAGTTTTGAAAACCGTACTCGTTTGCTCACAGAAGTAGCGCAATCCATACGAGCAGTTTTACCAGAAGGTTATCCTTTGTGGGTACGAATATCAACAACTGATTGGGCAGAAAATGGTTGGGACATCGAACAAAATATTGTGCTTGCAGATAATTGATAATTCTGCTTGCACAGATTTTGCATATTCAACGGCAGAATCATTTCTCCATCGTTATGGATAAATAACTGCACCAGCGAGAATTACACCCAGTTGTTTTTGACGGGCAAAGGTTTGTTCTCGTAATTTATCCCACCCTTGATCAAATTTGCCTTTATACTTGTCAATCCAGGCTTTGGGGGCGCCGAGGATAAGCGCGGACGGGTAATGAGTTTTTATGCCCTAGCAATGGTCGGTACAATGCCCTTTGGGAATTTGTTAGCTGGAACTTTAGCAGATCATTTTGGTGCGACTAATGCCTTGATTGTCTGTGGTAGTCTGAGTATCTTAGGTGCGCTATGGTTCTGTGCACAATTGCCAGCAGTGAGCCGTTGGATTGATCGCTAAACAAGTCGCTTTTCTTTGGAAAAGTGGAATTAATGGAAACGAATCTTGGAAGTAGCTAAAAATATTAGAAGAAACCAGGGAGACGATTGCTGTTTGGTCAAATCAAGGGTGCGATACGCGTCCCTTGCGCGTGTCCCCTTAGGACTCAGCGTCAAGCCTCCGGCTTATCGCTCCCATACTTTTTTGCTTGGTTGATTAACCAAGAATCCCACGGCTTCAAGCTGTGGGAGTGTCAAGAAAGCACTGGTTGTGCTTCCTTCTGGGCTTTTTGCTTGAAGACAGTTGGTACTTCTGCACTGAATGTCTCACCTTGAACCACTTGGGAGCGAAAACCATCAACCCCTACTGGAACATCGCCAGTGATGGTGGTGCGATAGAGGAGACGCTCAACATCCAAATGATCTAAATCTTGAGGAGCCAGATGCACAGTGGCGCGGTTATCCCAGAACGCGATATCACCATTGTTCCAACGGAAACGGGTAGTGTAAGCAGGTTTGGTGATTTGGTTGAAGAACAACTCAAGCAGCAGCTTACTTTCTTGTGGCGACACGTCAACAATGTGCGAGACAAACCCAGGGTTGACGAATAAGGCACGTTCACCAGTTTCAGGATGAACCCTGACAACTGGATGAATTGAGACTTGTGGATTGACAGCAACGCGCTCAGCAAATTTGCCGTTGCGGGGTTGATGCCCGCCCCCATTAAAGCGATGTTCAGCTTTCAATGTGTCTGCTAGCGCCCGCAGGGGTGCTGACAGTCCCTCATAAGCGGCAACAAGATTACTCCACTGGGTATCACCACCGAAGCTAGGGACATTAACCGCACGTAAAATTGATGCAGCTGGTGGGTTAATAGCCGCTGTTACGTCTGTGTGCCAGGGACCTCCATTGCGAAAACCGTACTGCTTTTCATAGAGCTTACGGTCTACAGGTTTGATCTGGGGAAATCCCGGAACTGGTTCAGGCTCTCCCAAAGGATGGGCGAAAGTTACTTCGCCAAAACGAGATGTAAACTCCACCTGTGCAGCATGATCGATGTTCTGACCACGAAAGAACAGGACTTTCCACTTCAATAGCGCTTTACGAATTTCTTGGACTTGATCATCATTTAGAGGACGGGAAAGGTCTACGCCGCCGATTTCAGCACCGATAAAACCAGCTACCTGTTTGACTTCGATATGCTTGTAGCCCATGTAGATTCTCCAGAGTTTGATCCATAGGTGTTCACACTCGTCCGTTTCTTTTGGAATTTTGCTATCAACTGCAAGCAATATTTCAAAGGAAGCGGTCATAGCTGCTAGTATTATACTGTAAATTGATAAAGTTACCGTAATATGCAATTGCTATATTTATTAGACTGCCGAAATAACGGAAAGTTTATAGCACGTCTGTCTACTAGCACATTTTCAAGCGATCACTTGACTACCCATTAAATTACTTTCGCCGCCACTTTACTTAATGCTCCCTCTAAACGGCTGGTTAATTTTGATGAGCAATGCCTACGGTAAATGCTTGCCCCCGGCTAGTCAGAATCAACCAATTGCCCGTGTCATGATCCATTACGAGGATGGAAACTTTTACAGCAGTTTCAACCAAATCAAATGTTAATTCGCAATACTTAATGTTTGAAAAACTAACAATTAGGGTATCATGTTAACTAGAATTTGCCGTACACATTCTTTGTATATATTATGCAAACTCTATCTACTGCATAAGTCGCCAGACAAAGCAGCAGTCATTAGTCATAAACAAATCAGCGAGCACAATTTTATAGACAAAAAACCAGATCAGTCAAACACGCCAGTGTAGTAGCTGATCTGTTGTCCACTATGTTCCACCTAGACCGTATTTTAGTGTTTGATAAAGGTTGCATTGTAGAATCTGGCACTGATGACGAATGACTAATAAAATGTAGTGCTTACTATAGATTATAAAAAATGCAGGTAGGTGGATTTTTGCCACAAGAAGCCGCTGACAGTGGCAAAGTCTGAAGTTGACTGCCAAAAAAGAGGACAAGGAATTGCTGACAGTCTATAGCGAAAATGAACTACAATTAACAGCTGACGTGCTGGTAATTGGTGGTGGACCTGCCGCCGCATGGGCAGCATGGGCAGCCGCGTCCCAAGGTGTCAAAGTCATCATTGTTGATAAAGGTTTTCTGGGTACGAGCGGTGCAGCAGCTGCCAGTGGCAATGGCATCATGGCTCCTTCTCCAGAGAATTGGGACAAAGTTTTATCGGAGCGTTATCGCTCAGGAAATAACTTAGCGAACTTACGTTGGATCGAGCGTGTTATCGAAAAAACTTGGCTCAGTTTGCCGCTAGTGGAAAATTGGGGCTATCGTTTCCCTAAAGAAAATGGGGAATCTGTGCGCCAGAGTTATTATGGTCCTGAATATATGCGGGTACTTCGCAAAAATCTCTTGCGTATCGGTGTTCAGATTTTCGACCAAAGTCCTGCTCTAGAGCTTTTATTGGCTGACGATGGCTCAGTGGCTGGAGCAAGAGGTGTGCAGCGGCAAAATCATCGTACCTATACTGTTCGTGCTGGTGCAGTAGTCCTGGCGAATGGCGGTTGTGCATTCTTGAGTAAAGCATTAGGTTGCAATACCAATACAGGTGATGGACTGCTGATGGCAGTGGAAGCTGGTGGCGAACTCTCCAGTATGGAAGCTTCTAATCACTAGACCTCTTGCAAAAGTCAGAGATAATAAAGTGGGAGAGTTTTTACAGGCGATTGCGCGGAGCGCAGACGCCAAGGGCGTATCGCCACAGAATTGTAATAAATATTTCTTATGTTTGTTGCAGCGA
>JAESFI010000124.1_pt1 | contig 66743 bp, 63 predicted proteins | sample 9269361 | NCBI WGS metagenome assembly JAESFI01 (sample SAMN14504119, study PRJNA617095) | algae metagenome | isolation source: Brasilonema angustatum HA4187-MV1 and co-occurring heterotrophs from moss... | place: USA: Manoa Valley, Honolulu, Hawaii | collected 2009-07-20
GCCGATGACCTCAAAAGGGTAAGCCTCATTCCTTTGTTCGGCCCCGGGCGACCATTCCTTCGTCCCGACCTGCCGGTCGGCAGAGCGTCGCGCGCAGACACTGTCAAGGATGCCATCGGCACCGGCGGAGCCGGCGCGAAGCGTCCTCGACAGCGGCGAGCACGGCGCTACTCTCGACCATCAAGGACAAACACCCCTTGACCACGGGTAGGAGGTCCTACGCACCGTCACTGCTTCGGCAGCTTGGCCTTCAACGCGTAGAGCGCATCGAGCGCCTCGCGCGGGGACATCTCGTCGGGGTGCAGCGCCTTGACCGCGTCCATCAGCAGCTCGGCCTCGGTCGGCAGCGCGGCTTCGGCGGCGGCGCGTGAGGGGACCGCGAACAGCGGGAGGTCATCGGCCAGCGCGCGGGCGGTCTGGCCGCGGTCCTGGGCTTCGAGTTTTGCCAGCACGGACTTTGCGCGCGTGATCACGGCCGGAGGCAGGCCGGCGAGTTTGGCGACCTGGATGCCGTAGGAGCGGTCGGCCGAGCCCGGCAGCACCTCGTGCAGGAACACGACATTGCCCTGCCATTCCTTCACGCGGACCGTGGCGTTGAACATCCGCGGCAGTTTGGCCGAGAGCGCGGTCAGCTCGTGATAGTGCGTGGCAAACAGTGTGCGGCAGCGGTTGCTTTCGTGCAGATGCTCGATCGCGGCCCAGGCGATGGAGAGGCCGTCGAAGGTCGCGGTGCCGCGGCCGATCTCGTCGAGGATCACAAGCGCACGCTCGCCGGCCTGGTTGAGGATCGCCGCGGTCTCGACCATCTCCACCATGAAGGTGGAGCGGCCGCGCGCGAGATCGTCGGCGGCGCCGACGCGCGAGAACAGGCGGTCGATGATGCCGATCCGCGCGCGGGTCGCGGGCACGAAGCTGCCGATCTGCGCCAGCAAGGCAATCAGCGCGTTCTGGCGCAGGAAGGTTGATTTACCGGCCATGTTCGGACCGGTGAGCAGCCAGAGCTGGCCGGATTTTTGCGCTGGCGCCGGCGACAGATCGCAGGCATTGGCGATGAACGGCTCGCCGTTGCGCTTGAGCGCCTGCTCGACGACGGGATGGCGGCCGGCCTCGATGGCAAAGCCGAGCGAGCCGTCGACCTCGGGCCGCACGTAATTCTCGTCGATCGCGAGCTTGGCCAGCGACGTTGCGACGTCGAGCAGCGCAAAGCCGTGTGCGGCGGAGCGGAGGTCGTCGCTGATCTCGAGCGCCTTGGCGCTAAGCCGCTCGAAGATTTCGAGCTCGAGCCCGAGCGCGCGGTCGCCGGCATTGGCGATCTTGGCTTCGATCTCGCCGAGCTCCGACGTCGTGAACCGCACCTGGCCCGCCAGCGTCTGGCGGTGGATGAAGGTCGCGTTCAGCGGCGCCGACATCAGCTTGTCGCCGTGCTGCGCGGTGACCTCGACGAAATAGCCGAGCACGTTGTTGTGCCGGATCTTGAGGCCTTTGACGGAGGTCGCGTCGGCGTAGCGCGCCTGCATCGAGGCCACCACGAGGCGCGAGGCGTCGCGCAGGTTGCGCGCCTCGTCGAGCGCGGGCTCGTAGCCGGCGCGAACGAAGCCGCCATCGCGCTTGATCAGCGGCAGTTGGTCGTCGAGCGCGCGGGCGAATTCGGCGGCGAGTTCGCGCGACGGACGCTGCAACGCCGCCATCACAGCGGCGATCTCCTGCGGCGGCTGGTCGAGTTCGGATAGCCGCGCCAGCACCTGGTCGGCGGCGATGATGCCGTCGCGCAGGCCCGCGAGATCGCGCGGCCCGCCGCGGCCGACCGAAAGGCGGGCCAGTGCCCGCGACATGTCGGGCGCACCGCGCAAGATGCTGCGGACGTCTTCGCGCGTGGCGGAATCCGCGACGAAGGCGCTGACGGCATCGAGCCGCCGCGCGATCGCCGGCGCATCGGTCAGCGGCGCCGCCAGCCGCTGCGCCAGCAGGCGCGAGCCGGCCGAGGTCACGGTGCAGTCGATCGCATCGAGCAGCGAGCCGCGGCGTTCGCCGGCGAGCGTCCGCGTCAGTTCGAGATTGGCGCGGGTGGCGGGATCGATCGCCATGGTCGCGCCGGAGGCTTCGCGCGCGGGCGGCGACAGCGGCGGATGCTTGCCGACCTGGGTGCGGTCGACATAGGTGACGGCTGCGGCCGCGGCGGTTGCTTCCAGTCGCGTCAGTTGCGCGAGGCCGTCCATGGTCGCGACGGCAAAATAGTCGCAGAGGCGCTTTTCCGCCGTGGCGCCGTCGAAGACGTCGCGGGTCAGCGGCGTCACCGCCGGCAGCTCGCGCAAGGTCTGTCCGAGTTCGTTATCGCTATAGAGCGCGTCGGTGACGATCGCCTCGTTCGGATTGATGCGCGCCAGCGTCGCGGCGAGCTCGCCGCCCGAACATTCCATCACGGTGAATTCGGCGGTCGAGATGTCGATCCAGGCGAGACCGAAGCGGTCGCCGCCGGCAGAGGAGCGCGCCCGCGCGATCGCCAGCAGGTAATTGTTGGCGCGCGCGTCCAGCAGCGTGTCCTCGGTCAGCGTGCCCGGCGTGACCAGCCGCACCACGCCGCGGCGCACGACGCTCTTGTTGCCGCGCGCTTTGGCAGCCGCTGGATCCTCGGTCTGCTCGCAGACCGCGACACGATGGCCGGCGCTGATCAGGCGGTGCAGATAATCCTCGGAGCGCTCGACCGGCACGCCGCACATCGGGATGTCGGCGCCCTGATGCTTGCCGCGCTTGGTCAGGACGATGCCGAGCGTCCTGGAGGCGATCTCGGCGTCCTCGAAGAACAGCTCGTAGAAATCGCCCATCCGGTAGAACAGCAGCAGGCCCTGATGCGCGGCCTTGATCTCCAGATACTGTTCCATCATCGGCGTGACGCGCGCTGTGGCTTCCGCCTGCGGCGCTGGCGTTTCGTCGGGGGGCGGAACGGGGATCGGCTGTTGCATGGTCATGGGCGGCGCAACCTACAAAATTTCGCCTCCTGCTCCTATGGGTTTGGCCCGCGAGGGCGGGTTTTCCACGTTGTCCGCACCGCGGCATGCGCCGGCGGCGTGGATACCCCTCGGAACACGCGCGAAACCGTCAATTGACCTGCCGCGGGCGCCCTCCTAAAACTCCGCCGACATTGAAGAATTTTGGCCGGACCGCGGCATTCAGGGAGAACAACGATGCGTGACGTCTTTATCTGCGATGCCGTGCGGACCCCGATCGGCCGTTTCGGCGGCTCGCTCGCCAAGGTGCGCGCCGACGACCTCGCCGCCGCCCCGATCAAGGCGCTGATGGCCAAGCACCCCAATCTCGACTGGGCGCAGGTGGACGAAGTCTTCTTCGGCTGCGCCAACCAGGCCGGCGAGGACAACCGCAACGTCGCGCGCATGGCGCTGCTGCTGGCGGGCCTGCCGGATTCGGTTCCCGGCCAGACCCTCAATCGCCTCTGCGCCTCCGGCCTCGATGCGGTCGGTGCTGCCGGCCGCGCCATCCGTTCCGGCGAGATCGAGCTTGCGATTGCCGGCGGCGTCGAATCCATGACCCGCGCGCCCTTCGTGATGGGCAAGGCGCAGGAAGCCTTCTCCCGCTCGGCTGAAATCTTCGACACCACGATCGGCTGGCGCTTCATCAATCCGCTGCTGAAGGCGCAGTACGGCGTCGATGCGATGCCGGAGACCGGCGAGAACGTTGCCGAGGAATTCCAGGTCTCGCGTGCCGACCAGGACGCCTTCGCGATCCGCTCGCAGCAGCGCGCCGGCAAGGCGATCGCTGCCGGCTATTTCGCCGAAGAGATCATCCCGATCACCATTCCCGGCGGCAAGGCCGGCCCGATCACGGTCGACAAGGATGAGCATCCGCGCCCCGAGACCACGCTGGAAGGCCTCGCCAAGCTGAAGCCGATCGTGCGCAATCCCGGCACGGTCACCGCCGGCAATGCCTCGGGCGTCAATGACGGCGCTGCCGCGATGATCCTCGCGTCCGAAGCTGCCGTGAAGAAGCATGGTCTTACGCCCCGCGCGCGCATCCTCGGCCTCGCCTCGGCCGGCGTGCCGCCGCGCATCATGGGCATTGGACCTGTGCCGGCGACCCGCAAGCTGATGGAGCGGCTCGGCAAGAAGATCACCGATTTCGACCTGATCGAGCTCAACGAAGCCTTCGCCTCGCAGGGCATTGCCTGCATGCGTCAGCTCGGCGTCGCCGATGACGCCGACTTCGTCAATCCGCATGGCGGCGCCATCGCGCTCGGCCATCCGCTCGGCATGAGCGGCGCGCGCCTCGCGCTCACCGCCGTGCACGGCATGGAGAAGCGCGGCGGCAAGCTGGCGCTCGCCACCATGTGCGTCGGCGTCGGCCAGGGCGTCGCGGTGGCAATCGAGAAGATCAATTAAGCTCTCGCCCTCTCCCCGCTTGCGGTAGGGCTATCGCATATGGAAATTCCCGAGTCTCTTCCGTGGCTTGGTTCAGCATTGCACCTACGCGACGCATACAAGCTGCGGAATCGGATCGAGAACAAAACAGAATCGAACCGCGAAGAGCGAGCTACGCCGCTCGAAAGAGTCTCCTCGCAAGTGCTGAGCGCAACAAGCATTTTTCCATATGCGATCGCCCTACCGCTTGCGGGGAGAGGGCCTCCAGGGGCCGTGCCATGATCATCGAGCGCGAGCAGGACGTCACGGCCGCGGCACTCGCGGTGATGGAGCGGACGTCCGATCCGCGGATGCGGCAGATCATGATCTCTCTGGTCAAGCATCTGCACGGCTTCGTCCGCGATGTCAGGCTGACCGAGAAAGAATTCCGCGACGCTACGGCGATCGTGGCCGAGCTCGGCAAGCTCACCACCGACACGCACAATGAAGTGGTGCTGATGGCGGGATCGCTCGGCGTCTCGCCGCTTGTGTGCCTGCTCAACAATGGCGATCAGGGCAACACGGAAACCGACCAGTCGCTGCTTGGGCCGTTCTGGCGGCTGAACTCGCCGCGGGTCGAAAATGGCGGCTCGATCGTGCGCTCGGAGACGCCGGGTGCGCCGCTGTTTGTCAGCGGCCGAGTCGTCGACAAGGATGGTCGGCCCGTCGCCGGCGCCGAGGTCGACGTCTGGCACGCCTCCCCGGTCGGCCTCTATGAGAACCAGGACCCCGAGCAGGCCGACATGAACCTGCGCGGCAAGTTCACGACTGATTCCGACGGGCGCTTCGCCTTCCGCTCAGTGATGATGATCGGCTATCCGATTCCGACCAATGGCGTGGTCGGCCGCCTGCTCGCGGCGCAGGGCCGGCATCCCTATCGTCCCGCGCATCTGCACGCCCTGATCTTCAAGCCCGGATTCAAGGTGCTGATCTCGCAGGTCTACGATCCCGCCGACCCGCATATCGACAGCGACGTGCAATTCGGCGTGACCCAGGCCCTGATCGGCAAGTTCCAGCGCCACGATACGCCGCATCCGACCGCGCCCGACGTCGCGATGCCCTGGTATTCGCTCGACCATACCTACCGGCTCGAGGCCGGGGAAGCCGTGCTGCCGCGTCCGCCGATCAAATAGCGTTCCTGCCCGGAGCGCGGGGCCGCCAAACCCGCTTCCCTAGATTAGTTATGTTCTATAATGATTGGCGGAAGTGTTGACCGGCCGGACCAAAATGGCCGGGGAGGAGTTCGCCCATGACATTCATCTATCCCACCGACAGCAACAAGGCGCATCCGCTGCCGCTGTCGCCCGAGTACAAGAGCTCGATCAAGCGCGCGCCGAACAAGCCCTTGATCCCGATGCGCCACACGCTGTCGGAACTGACCGGCCCGGTCTACGGCCACGAGACCGTGCGCGAGGGCGACAGCGATCTCACCACCCAGCACAGCGGCGAGCCGATCGGCGAGCGCATCATCGTGCACGGCCACGTCCGCGACGAGGACGGCCGCGGCGTGCCGAACTCGCTGGTCGAGATCTGGCAGGCCAATTCCTGCGGTCGCTACGTCCATGTTCGCGACCAGCATCCGGCGCCGCTCGATCCGAATTTCACCGGTGCGGGCCGCACCCAGAGCGACGCGTCCGGTTACTACCGTTTTGTGACGATCAAGCCTGGCGCGTATCCCTGGGGCAATCACCACAATGCCTGGCGTCCGGCCCACATCCATCTGTCGGTGTTCGGCCATTCCTTCGTCACGCGCCTGGTGACGCAGATGTATTTCCCCGCCGATCCGCTGTTCCCGTTCGACCCGATCTTCAACTCGGTGCCGGACGAGAAGGCGCGGGCGCGGATGGTCTCCTCGTTCGATCTTGAGAACACCCAGCCGGAATGGGCGCTGTGCTACCGCTTTGACATCGTGCTGCGCGGCCAGAACGCCACGCCCATGGAGAACCACTAACGTGCAGGATTCTGTGAAACCCGACGGGATCACCCCTTCGCAAACGGTTGGTCCGTTCTTCAAATACGGCCTGACTCCAACCGGCGAATATTCGTGGAACGACGCGTTCACCAACTCGACGCTGACGCCCGACGTCACCGGCGATCGCGTCCGCATCGAGGGCCGCGTGTTTGACGGCGACGGCGTCGTCGTGCCGGACGCCATGCTGGAGATCTGGCAGGCGGATTCCCAGGGCCGCTTCGCCGACCCCCAGGACAAGCGCGCGCTGCCGAACGCGAGCTTCCGCGGCTTTGCCCGCTGCGGCACCGACAAGGACGGCAATTATTCCTTCGACACCATCAAGCCCGGTGTCGTACCCGACCCCGATGGCAAGCCGCAGGCGCCGCACATCGTGCTTGCGGTGTTTGGCCGCGGCATGCTGCGACATCTCTACACCAGGATCTATTTCAGCGACGAGGCCGGCAACGCCGCCGATCCCGTGCTGGCCCTGGTGTCCGCCGATCGCCGCGCCACGCTGATTGCGGTGCGCGAGGCCGGCAAGGCGATCTATCGCCTCGACCTGCGCCTGCAGGGCGATGACGAGACGGTGTTTTTCGACGTCTGAAGCATGTGGCGCCGGCGACACCGATCGCCGGCCCAGCTTCTCACACAGCGCATCGGCGCCGCGACGCGCGCTGGTGTGACACGGTCGATCCTGTTTCCGTGTGTCAGCTTCGCTGCCTCAAAACTAATCACCGGCGGACAACTCCCGTAGTCTTGCGGAGCTTTCCGCGTCCCGGGCAATCCCGTATTTACCGTGTCGTCCTAGGCTCGATGCGGAATTGATTCGCGCCTGGATTGCCCCATGAAAATTCGCCTGTCGTTGTCCTCCGCGATCGTCGCATTCGGGATCGTGCTCGCCATCGGCTTTACGGCGGTCGTCTCCACCAGCCTCTATGCCCTGCGCGAGCTCAAGGTCGGCGGCCCGCTCTACTCCGACATCAAGCTCGGCAACGACCTGATCGCGGACATCCTGCCGCCGCCGGAATACATCATCGAGGCCTATCTCGAGGCGACCCTCGCCATGCGCGAGCCGGACCAGCTCGCCGCCCATGGCGACCGCCTGGTCCAGCTCCGCAAGGACTACGACGAGCGCAAGGCCTTCTGGGTCACGTCCAGCCTCGGTGCCGACCTGAAGACTGCGCTGGTGTCGAAGTCCGACGCCGAGGTGCAGAAGTTCTGGAAGTTCTTGTCCGATCAGCTCCTGCCGGCCCTCAAGGCCAAGGACACGGCCGCCGCCGAGCGCGCCTATGCGCAGCTCAAGGACGCCTATGCCGCGCATCGCGCCGTCATCGACAACATCGTCGAGAGCGCCAACAAGCAGAACGCCGATATGGAGAAGCTGGCCGCGGAGCGCGACAGCGCGATGCTCTATATCCTGATCGGGGTCTCCGCCGCCGTCCTCGCCTTCATTGCCGCCGGCCTGCTCGGCGTCGCCTTCGGCGTGGTGCGCCCGATCGTGCGCATGACGGATACGATGCAGAAGCTTGCGACCGGCGATCTCGCCGCCGACATCCCCTTCGCGCACCGCCAGGACGAGGTCGGCTCGATGGCCGGTGCGCTGCAGGTGTTCAAGGAGGCCGCGGTCGAGAACGCGCGGCTGCGCGAGGAGCAGCTGCGTAAGGAGCAGGAGGCCGCGCTCGCCAAGCGCGGCGCGCTGCAGCAGATGGCCGAAACCGTCGAGCGCGAGACCGGCCGCTCGGTCGACACCGCGAGTGCGACGACGCAGGGCGTCGAGCGGGCCGCGTCCAGCCTGTCCGAGATCGCCCGGTCGCTGTCCTCGGAATCGCAGGCGGTTGCCGCCGCCTCCACCCAGGCGCTTGGCAGCTCGCAGACCGTTTCGGCCGCCGCCGAAGAGCTGAGCGCCTCGATCCGGGAAATCGCAACGCAGGTCACGCGGACCAGCACGGTCACCAAATCGGCGGTCGCAGGCCGCGAGCAGGCGCGTTCGACCATCCAGGCGCTGGCGGGTGCGGTGAAGAAGATCGCGGAGGTCTCCGACCTCATCGGCGGCATCGCCGGCCAGACCAACCTTCTGGCGCTCAACGCCACGATCGAGGCGGCGCGTGCGGGCGAGGCCGGCCGCGGCTTTGCGGTGGTCGCCGCCGAGGTGAAATCCCTGTCCGACCAGACCGCCAAATCCACCGAGGAGATCACCCGGTTGATCGCCGAGGTGCAGGCCTCGACGCAGGCCGCGGTCGATGCCGTTGAAACCATGGGCGGTCACATCGTCGAGATCGACGGCGTGGCGACCTCTGTCGCCGCCGCGATGGAAGAGCAGGACGCCGCGACGCGCGAGATCGCCCGCTCGATCTCGGAATCGGCGGCCGCCGCCAAGGAAGTTTCCGCCAAGATCGGCAACGTCAGCCGCGACGCCGCCTCCGTCAACGAGCGCGCCGCGGAGGTCAGGCAGGCGATCGCCGGCATGGCGGCCAATCTCGAACAGCTGCGGTCGGTCGTGGTCCGGACCGTGCGGGACTCGACCGCCGCGGCTTGAGCTCGGGTATCCGGCGGTCCGCTGGTGCCCGGACTTGTGATCGTGCAGTATGGCGCGGGGCTGGGGCATCATGGCTATGACACCTCCACAATTGCCGGCCGTCGTTGAGCCGGCCCGCCTGACGGCTGCATTGCGCAAGAGCGGCGTGCTGGACGCCGGCGCGGTGCGCGAGGTGAAGGTGCTGGATGACCGCGATACCCTGGTGTCGCATATCACCCGGCTCGGCCTGCGCTATGTCGGGGAGTCCACTGGTTCCCCGCAGGCCCTGATCCTCAAAACGCCTCATGCCAATTTTGCCAAGACGCTCGCGCATGGCGGTCGGCACGAGGTTGCCTTCTATACGAAGCTGGCACCGAACATGCCGCCAGGGCTGGTGCCACGCTGTTTCGGCGGGCACTTCGACGAGAAGGGTACGGACTGGCATCTCCTGCTCGAGGATCTCACTGACAGTCATGAGGTCGCGACGCAATGGCCGTTGCCGCCGTCGCGCGATCAGTCGATCGCGATCGTCACGACGCTCGCGCGCTGGCATGCGGCTTGGTGGGATCATCCCAGTCTCGGCGACACCGTCGGCAGCTGGATGAGCATCGAGGATTACACAAGACTCATCGAGACGTTCGCCGGCCACTATGATCGTTTCGCCGATCTCCTCGGCGACCGCCTTAGCGAAGAGCGACGCATTCTCTTTCGCCGGTTCATCGAGCAGTCGGGTCGTCTGCTTGAGCGCTATCATTCCCGTCGGCATCTCACCATTGCTCATGGCGATGCCCACATCTGGAACTTCATGCTGCCGCGCGCCGGCGTCGCCGACACCGTACGCATCTTCGATTTCGACCAGTGGCGCATCAACGTGGCGACCGGTGATCTCGCCTATATGATGGCCATGCAATGGTATCCCGAGCGTCGGCAGGCGCTCGAGCGTGTACTGCTCAATCATTATCATGAGACGCTGATCGCGAACGGCGTTCGCGGCTACTCGCGCGGTGCGCTCGACCAGGACTATCGTCGGTCGGTACTCTGGCACATCACCAAGCCGGTCTGGCAATGGGCCATCAACATCCCGCCGCTGATCTGGTGGAACAATCTGGAGCGGGTGATGATGGCGGTCGAGGATCTCGGCTGCGAGGAGTTTTTGTAGGGCGGCTCTTGTCCCGGGCGCGGTGCAGCGTGTAACGCTGCGCCGCAGAACCGGGACCCAGTGTGCGGCGGGCATGGGCCCCGGCTCAGCAGCGCATCACTCGCGTGCTGCGCTGCGTCCGGGGCACGAAACCGGTCTCCTACTCCATCACCGCATGTTCCGGCCCCGCCGCCTGCTTGCGCAGCGTGGCCTTGGTCGAGCCGATCATCAGCGCCAGCGGGATGGTGCAGAGGATGAAGATCATGATGACCTGGTAGTCGTGCGCGAAGGCGATGATCTGCGCCTGGATGCTGACCATCCTGTCGGCCATGGCGCGGCCGGCGTCGGTGGAGAGGTTGAGCATGCCGCGGACATCAGGCATCTGCAGGGCGTGGTTGAACGGATTGATGTGCTCGGACAGGATCGCGTAGGTCTTGCGCGTGCCCTGCGTCAGCTCGGCGATCACGATGGAGATACCGACCGAGCTTGCGACGTTGCGTAGCAGCGTCAGCATCGAGGTGCCGTCGGTGCGCAAATGGTTGGGCAGCGTCAGGAACGACACGGTCGAGAGCGGCACGAAGACGAGGCCGAAGCCAAAGCCCTGGATCACGCTGACGATGACGATCTCCGGCACCTGGGTCTGGTCGGTCCAGCCGGTCATCTGGAACAGCGAGGCCGCCGTCAGCGTCAGGCCCGAGATGATCAGCGTGCGCGCCTCGATGTAGCGCATGATGCGGCCGACCATCATCATGGCGAAGAAGGTGCCGAAGCCGCGGCTCGCCAGCAGGCCGCCGGCGGTGATGATGGGATAGCCGATGACGTTTTGCAGGTACGGCGAGGCCAGCGCCATGGTCGAGTACAGCACGAGCCCCATCACCGTCATGAAGATGCAGCCGGTGAGGAAGTTGCGGTCCTTGAACAGCGCGAACTGGATGAACGGCTTCGAGGTCGTGAACGAGTGGGCGAAGAAATAATAGAAGGCGACGCCGGAGACGGCGAACTCGGTCACGATCTCGACCGATTCGAACCAGTCGAGCTGCTCGCCGCGGTCGAGTGCGAGCTGGAGCGCGCCGATCGCGATCGCCAGCGCGGCGAAGCCGAACCAGTCGAATTTGAGGCTGAGGTTCTTCTCGGTCTCGTCCATGAAGACGATCAGCCCGAGCACGGTGATCGCGCCGAACGGCAGATTGACGAAGAACACCCAGTGCCAGGAATAGGTCTCGGTCAGCCAAGCGCCGAGCGAGGGGCCCATGATCGGGCCCATCATCACGCCCATGCCCCAGATCGACATCGCCTTGGCGCGTTCCTGCAGCGTGTAATAGTCGAGCATGACCGACTGCGACAGCGGCACCAGCGCGGCGCCGAACACGCCCTGCAGCAGGCGGAACAGCACCATCTGGTTGATGTCCTGCGCCAGGCCGCACAGCACGGAGGCGAAGGTGAAGCCGGCGGCGCAGATGATGAAGATGCGCTTGCGGCCGTAGCGGTTGGAGATCCAGCCCACCGGCGCCGTCATGATCGCGGCGGCGACGATGTAGGAGGTCAGCACCCAGTTGATCTGGTCCTGCGAGGCCGACAGCGTGCCCTGCATGTAGGGCAGGGCGACGTTGGCGATGGTGGTGTCCAGCGCCTGCATGATGGTCGCCGTCATGGCGCAGATCGTCACCATGTTCCGGCGCAGGCCGGGGACCATCAGGCTGGCATTGGGGCCGGACATCGGATCAGTCCTCAGTCTTCTTTGTCCTGGCCCGCTGTCGCGGACAGGCCGAGCAGGCCGGCGAGCGAGCGCTGGTGGCCGGTGTCGATGGTGGCGTAGACACTCATGCCGGCCTTCAGCTTCTTCACGTATTTGTCGCTCTCGTCGAAATAGATGCGGATCGGCACGCGCTGCACCACCTTGACGAAGTTGCCGGTGGCGTTCTGCGGCGGCAGGATCGCGAATTGCGCGCCGGTACCGGGCGAGAGCGAGCCGATCTTGCCCTTGAAGACGTGGTTCGGGAATGCGTCGACCTCGAGCGTGACGGGCTGTCCCTCGGTGACGTGGGTGAGGTCGCTCTCCTTCGGATTGGCATCGACCCAGGGATGGGCGACGTCGATGATGGAGAACACGGCCATGCCCGCGGTGACGTAGCGGCCGAGCTGGATCTGCTCGACCTGGGTCGCGACGCCGCCCATCGGCGCGCGCACCACGGCGTGGTCGAGATTGCGCTCGGCATTGTCGAGCTTGGACTTGGCCTGCGCGTAAGGCGGGAACTTCTCCAGCGGCAGGTCGGTGTCGCCGAGCAGCTGCGTCTTGGCGGTCGAGATCTGCTGCCTGACATATTGCGCGATCGAGCCTGACGTCACCAGCGCGTTCGACGCGTTGTCGAGGTCGAGCTGCGAGCCGAAGCTGTTCTTGACAAGCGCCTGCTTGCGCTCGACGTCGCGCTGCTTCAGGTCGACGCCCTTCTGGGCGAGATCGAGCATGTCGCCGTAGATCTTGATGTTGGCGCGAAGGTTGTCATAGGTCGTCTGCGCCTGCATCAGCTGCGCCTTGGCCTCGTCCACCGCGAGGCGGAACGGTACCGGGTCGATCTCGAACAGCACGTCGCCCTGCTTGACGAACTGGCCTTCCTTGACGACGACCTTCTCGATCTTGCCGGAGATGTCAGGCGTCACCAGCACCTTCTGCGCGCCGACATAGGCGTCGTCGGTGCCGACATAGCGGCCGCCATGCAGATAGAAGGTGACGCCGCCGATGGCGACGACGACGGGCAGTACGACCATCAGCAGGACGCGGCGATAGCGCCGCAGTCCCGCGATCAGGCGGCGGCGCGGCTCGGTGCCGGCCTTCTTGCTGGGCTTGCCGCTGTCGCTCTTCTGCTCGGGCGGGAATTTGAGAACCTGATCAGCCATAGCGCTGCTCCTTACGCGCTTGTTCCGCCCCAGAGGCCTGGATCGCGTTCCGCACGTTTTCCTTGATTGTTTCGAGTTGGGTGAGAAGGCGGTGGGCATCCGCCGGGTTGATGCCGTCGAGCGCGTTCGCGGTGAGTTCCGACTTCAGGCCGCTCATCTTGCCGAGCAACTGCCGCCCGGCCTTCTTCAGATAGAGGCGCTTGACGCGGCGGTCGGAGGCGTCGCTGCGGCGCTCGATCCAGTCGCTCTCGCACAGCTTGTCGATCAGCCGCGTCAGCGTGATCGGCTGCATCTCCAGCAGTTCGGCGAGTTCCGACTGCTTCATGCCCTCGCTGCGCTCGACCTTGGCCAGCACCGCCCATTGCGCGCGGGTGATGCCGAAGCGCGAGGCCTCCTTGTCGGCATAGACGCGCAGCAGGCGGTAGAGCTCACCGAGCGTGAACAGGAAGTTCTGGTCGACGGACCCGCGGGTCATAAGCTTGGTCTCCAATAAGCTTGGATATAATAAGCAAGCTTATGATTATTTCACGGCGGGTTAACGGGAGGCTGTCCCGCAGGGGGAGCATGGCTGGCAGCCGTTCGGCCGGTGGTGCTTTGGGTTCCCGTGCCGAAATGCTAGAAGGCGGGCCACATGACCCTCGCAAAGCCGGCCTTTCCCGCGCCTGACCACGATCACGGCCGCTGCACCGCGGACGCGCTGGCGCATGCCGAGGCGGTTTGCGAGCAGCGCGCGCAGAAATTCACGCCGATCCGCCGCCAGGTGCTGGGCGCCTTGCTCGCGAGCCATCGCCCGCTCGGCGCCTATGAGGTGATCGACGAACTCGCAAAATCGATGGCGCGGCCGGCGCCGATCACGGTCTATCGTGCTCTCGATTTTTTGATGGCCAACGGCCTCGTGCACCGCATCGAAAGCCGCAACGCCTATCTTGCCTGCGCCGCCCACGATCACGATGCGACCTCCGCGGTGGCGTTCCTGATCTGCGAGCGCTGCGGCCTCGTCGGCGAGATCCCGTCGGCGTCCTTCGCCAAGGACCTCAACGCCGCGGCGCGCAGCTCAGGCTTCGCACCAAAACTGTCCGTGGTGGAGATCACGGGCGTCTGCGCCCATTGTCAGAAAACTGCCTAAAGCAACAACGGCGCAAAGCCGGTAGTCGGGAAGAAATGTCCTCACCTCAAGCCAACCCATCCGCCGCGCGCCCGCTCAGCGCCGGTGCCATCGCCCTGATGCTGATGCTGTGCCTGACCTGGGGCTTCAACCAGATCGCGGTGAAGCTGGTGCTGCCGGACGTGCCGCCGATGCTGCAGGCGATGATCCGCTCGATGGGCGCGCTGCCGGTGCTGTTCCTGATCGGCACGCTGCGCGGCGTCAAATTCTTCGAGAAAGACGGGACGTGGAAGGCTGGCCTGATCGCCGGGCTGATGTTCGGCCTCGAGTTCGTGCTAATTTTTCAGGGCCTGCGCCTGACCTCCGCCTCCCGCGCAGTCGTGTTCCTTTACACCGCGCCATTCTTCGTCGCGCTCGGCTCCTATCAGGTGCTCGGCGAGCGGCTGGGCGGTTCGCAATGGCTGGGGCTTGCAGTGAGCTTTGCCGGCGTCGCGCTCGCGATCGGCGTGCCGCAGCCCAATGTCGATTCCCACGTCCTGCTTGGCGATCTCCTGATCGTGCTCGGTGCCTCGCTCTGGGCCGCGACCACGCTGGTTGCCAAGGGCACGCGGCTGCGCTTCGCCGCGCCCGAGAAGGCGCTCGGCTATCAGGTTGCGATCTCGATCCCGATCCTCGGCACGGCGGCATGGTTGTTCGGCGAGACCATCACCCACACGCCGTCGCCGCTCTCGATCGGCCTGCTGGCCTTCCAGGCGATCTGGGTGGTTGGAACCACGTTCACGCTTTGGTTCGCGCTGGTGAAGGCCTATTCGGCCAGCAAATTGTCGGCTTTTACCTTCATCACCCCTTTGTTTGGCGTGGTGGGTAGCTATTTCATCATGCACGACACCCTGAGCCTGACATTCGCGGCCGCTGCGGTCCTTGTAATTGCTGGGCTTTTTCTGGTTAACCGTCCCAGCCAAACGGCTGCGGCGCCAGCTGATGCATTGCTGAACGTCACCAAAACCTGATATTTGGACGCCATGAACAAGCTCGAAAACCCTCTCGATTCCGACATCGCGGGCCCCGCGCCCCGGCACCGCACCACCCAGGTCAAGGTCGGCGACGTCGCCGTCGGCGGCGGTGCGCCGATCGTCGTGCAGTCGATGACCAACACCGACACCGCCGATATCGACGGCACCATCGCCCAGGTCGCAGCGCTCGCGCGCGCCGGCTCCGAAATGGTCCGCATCACCGTGGACCGCGAGGAGGCCGCAGCCGCCGTCCCGCACATCCGCGACGGCCTCGCCAAGCGTGGCATCACCACGCCGCTGATCGGCGACTTCCACTATATCGGCCACAAGCTGCTCGCGGCCTATCCGGCCTGCGCCGAAGCGCTCGCCAAGTACCGCATCAATCCCGGCAATGTCGGCTTCAAGGACAAGCGCGACACCCAGTTCGCCGACATCATCGAGATCGCGAACAAGAACAGCAAGCCGGTGCGCATCGGCGCCAATTGGGGCTCGCTCGACCAGGAGCTGCTGACCAAGCTGATGGACGAGAACGCCGCCTCCGCCAATCCGCGCGACGTTCGCGCCGTGACGCGCGAGGCCATGGTGCAGTCCGCGCTGCTCTCGGCCGCGCGCGCCGAAGAACTCGGTATGCCCAAGGATCGCATCATCCTTTCGGCAAAAGTTTCGGCGGTGCAGGATCTGATCGCGGTCTATCAGGACCTCGCCTCCCGCTCCGACTATGCCATCCATCTCGGCCTGACTGAGGCCGGCATGGGTTCGAAGGGCATCGTGGCCTCGTCGGCCGCGCTCGGTATTCTCCTGCAGCAGGGCATCGGCGACACCATCCGCATCTCGCTGACGCCGGAGCCCGGCGGCGACCGCACCCGCGAGGTGCAGGTCGGCCAGGAGCTCTTGCAGACCATGGGCTTCCGCACCTTCGTGCCGCTGGTTGCCGCGTGCCCCGGCTGCGGCCGCACCACCTCGACCACGTTCCAGGAGCTGGCCCGCTCGATCCAGGATTTCATCCGCGACGAGATGCCGGCCTGGAAGACGAAATATCCCGGCGTCGAGGAGCTCAACGTCGCGGTGATGGGCTGCATCGTCAACGGCCCCGGCGAATCCAAGCACGCCAATATCGGCATCTCGCTGCCCGGTACCGGCGAAGCGCCGGCCGCGCCCGTCTTCGTCGACGGCAAGAAGTTCCGCACGCTGCGCGGGCCCACGATCTCCGCCGACTTCAAGGCGCTGGTGATCGACTACATCGACCAGCGCTACGGCCAGGGCGCCAAGGTGCCGGCCCCAGCGGCGGAGTGAGCGGCTCCTAAAACATCGGAATCGTAAGGCGGGTTAGCGAAGTATAACCCGCCTTATTTTTTGCGCGACCGTAGCCCGGACGGAGCGAAGCGAAATCCGGGGCCTCGCGTACGCTGTTAGACCGTTCCCGGATTGCGCTTCGCTCCATCCGGGCTACCATGCCTCCCAATCAAGAACGATCGGGAGACAGACTCATGAGCTCACTCGCCGGCAAGCAGGGCCCGCGCTATCGCCACACGGCCGACGACGGCGCGCCTTACGAGACCATCGCGGTCGAAAAGCTCACCCCCATCATCGGCGCCGAAATCTCCGGCGTCGATATCGGCACGCTGGTCGAGGGCGATGCCCGTTCCAACCGGCAGATGGACGAGATCCATCGCGCGCTCGCCGAAAATCTCGTCATCTTCTTCCGCGACCAGCAGATCACGCCGAAGCAGCATCTCGCCTTCGGCCGCAAATTCGGCGAGCTGCATTTTCATCCCGCTGCTCCCCACGAGGATGAAGACCCGGCCTTGATGAAGATCTACGCCGACAAGAATTCGCCGCGCGCCAATGGCGAGGGCTGGCATTCCGACGTCTCCTGCGATCTCGAGCCTCCGATGGGTTCGATCCTCTACATCAAGCAGTGCCCGCCGCGCGGCGGCGATACACTGTTCGCCAACATGTACGCCGCCTATGAGGCGCTGTCGGATCGCATGAAGGCCTATCTCGACGGCCTCACCGCGCTGCATGACGGCGAGCCGATCTATCGCGGCCTCTATGCCAACTATGGCGTCGCCGACCGTCCGTCCTATCCGAACGCCGAGCACCCCGTGGTGCGCACCCATCCGGTCACGGGCAGGAAGGCGCTCTACGTCAATCGCGGTTTCACCCGCCACATCAACGGCATCCCGCGCGACGAGAGCGACGCGATGCTCGCCTATCTCTACCAGCACGCCGAGAACCCGCTGTTCCAGTGCCGCTTCCGCTGGACCGAGAACGCCATCGCGTTCTGGGACAACCGCTGCACCCAGCACCGCGCGATGTGGGACTACTGGCCGCACACGCGCTCCGGCACGCGCGTGACGGTGAAGGGGGAAAGGCCGGTGTGAATGGGCTGCATACGGGCAGCCCTGCATGAACGAAGAAAGCCCCGGGCGAGGCCGGGGCTTTTGAAGTCTTTCGGTTGGCAGGTGGTCAGTACTTCGCGACGATCGCGCTGCCGCTAAAGCGATAGTTGACACCCACGCGCACCACGTCTTCACGGAAATTATTCGAGATCGACCAGGCCGCACCTGCGGCTGGTCCCGCAGCGGGAGCGGGAGGAGTCGGAGTAGTTCCGGACGAGGTTCCGAAATCCATGTGCAAATATTCGACCTTGGCGGACCAATTATTGTTGAACGCGTACTCCCAGCCGGCGCCCACGACCCAACCGAGCCTGCTGTCAGACGCGCTGGCTTGATACCGGAAGCCTGTGAACCCGGGAAAATCGAGTGCCTTGAGCCAGTTGAATTCGGCAAAGGCTGCGCCGCCGGTCACGTACAGCAAACTGCGCTCGGCGACCACGACGCCGGCCCGCGCTCGCGCCGTTGCAAACCAATTGGAATGGAAACGCTCTTCCCAGGTGTACGGAACAATGGGCGCCGCGTTTGCGAAGGGGCCTCGAATGTGTTGTGCGCCAAGGTCGCTGTAATTGATATCGCCTTCGGCGCCGATGACGAAGATGCCCTTTTGGTAGTTACAACCAATTCCGAGACCTGCGGTGACGCCATCCGGCGTAACTTTTGCGGCGGATGCCGACGTCATTATCGCGGCGGTGCCGACCGGCGACAGGCCCGCAAAGATGGCGTTGGGGGTGCCATCCGACCTGAACTCTGCGCGCGAGTAGCCTGCGTTGCCGCCGACATAGCACCCGCTCCAGGAGAAGACGGGGGCCGGTGCAGGGCGAGCTTTCACCGCCATGTCGGCCGCAGAAGCGGCGCCGGCCATCAACACGGAAACAGAAATAGCCGCGACCGTCAGCGCGCTCTTCACCATCTTTGGCCCCCAGCCAAATCAGACTTCAATATGCCCACAAGTTACGGCGCCCACTGCGCCCAAGTCCGTCACCCATCTGCAACACCCGGGAAATTTCCCGAAAGTATGGTCACGAAAAAGGAGGGACCAGGGCGCTGCACTCCCCGCGTTGACGCCCAGCGTCGCCTGCGCCAATCTTCCCGAAAAGAAGTCGGGAGGATCAGCCATGCTCCGCGCCGAGGACAACAAATTCCTGACCGAGTCCGGGCCCGGAACGGGAATGGGCGAATTGCTGCGCCGCTTCTGGATTCCCGTCCTGCTGTCCGAAGAACTCCCCGAGCCCGACGGCGAGCCGAAGAAGATCGTCGTGCTCGGCGAAGAGCTGCTCGCCTTCCGCGACTCACGTGGCGTCGTCGGTGTCATCGACCAGTACTGTCCGCATCGCGGCGCCAATCTCTGGCTCGGGCGCAACGAGGAATGCGGCATTCGCTGCGTCTATCACGGCTGGAAGTTCGACACCGACGGCCGCTGCGTCGACATGCCGACCTCCTATCCCGACCTCAATGCCAAGGACCTCATCCGCATCAAGTCATATCCGGTGCGCGAATGGGGCGAGATGATCTGGGCCTATATGGGCCCGGCGGATGCGATGCCCGAGCTGCCAGATCTCGAAATGGCGTTGCTGCCGGCTTCGCACCGCTACGTCAGCAAGAAATGGCAGGACTGCAACTGGGTGCAGGCACTCGAAGGCTCGATCGACACCGTGCATTTCACCTTCGCGCATCTCTCCTTCGACAAGGAGGAGAACGAGATCCTGGACATCAAGAAGCATTTTGTGAACCCGCTCGTGCGCATGAACAACGACCACATGCGCTGGATCGCCGAGGGCCCGCGCCCCGTGATCAAGGTCAGTCCGCACGAGGCGGGCCTGACCATTGCCGGCGGTCGTCTCACCGGCAGCGACACCATCTACTGGCGCATCGCGCAGTTCCTGATGCCGTTCCACGCCTATGCGCCGAGCGCGATGCCGGGTGAGAACATCTTTGGCCAGACCTTCGTGCCCGTGACCGACACCAATTGCTGGATCTACACCTATGTCTGGAATCCGGAGCGGCCGCTGTTGCAAGGCGAGCGCGAGGCCTATGACCGCGGCAACGGCGTGATCGCGGAGGTCGACGAGAACTACGTGCCGCTGCGCCACAAGGGCAACGACTATTTGATCGACCGCAAGCTCCAGAAGACCAGGAGCTACACCGGCATCAAGGGCGTCTCCGAGCAGGACGCCGCCGTGCAGGACAGCCAGGGCCCGATTGCCGATCGTACCCGGGAGCATCTCGGCCCGACCGATCTCGGCATCATGCATTTCCGGAAAGTCGTGATGGAGCTCGCGCGTGCGCTCCAGCAGGGCGAGCCGCCGCCGCAGGCCGCGCATCAGGACCGCTATGCGGTGCGCTCCGGCGCCTGCGTCACCAGCAAGGTCAAGGATCTGCCTGCAGTCATGCTGGAACGTTTCGGCGATGTCGCGGGCTTCGTCGGGCGGCCGCGGATCGCGGCAGCGGAGTAACGCTTGAGGCAATCGCGCAGCATCATCGCAGCTCTCGTTGCACCGCTGGTCGCGTCGATCCTGCTGGCGTCGCTTGCTCCTGTTGATACCGCCCTCGCCGTTGCCGCGCGAAAGCCGGCGAAGTCCAGGCAGAAGCCGCCGGAGTCGCCGCTCAGATGCGAGAAGCCGAAATTCCGGATCGTCGTGGATGCCGGGCACACTCCGGACTCCTACGGCGCCCTCAGCGCCCGCAATGATCCGGAATTCGGCTTCAACGTCCGACTGGCACGGCTCATCACGGCAGACCTCAAGTCCGAAGGTTTTGCCGCGACCCGTCTGCTCGTCACCGACGGCAAGGCGCGGCCGAGCCTGTTCAAGCGGGTCAGTGCCGCCAATGACGGCCGGGCCGATCTCTTCCTGTCGATCCATCATGATTCGGTGCCGGACAAGCTGCTCGAGACCTGGGAGTTCGACGGTTCGAAAAGCTATTTCAGCGACCGCTTTTCCGGCCACTCGTTGTTCGTGTCGCAGCAGAATCCGCACTTCACCACCAGCCTGTCGCTGGCGCGGATGATCGGCCGGCAGTTGAAGGATCAGGGCCTGCGTTATGCCAGCCAGTACACTTTGCCGGTGATGGGCCGCTACCGGCGCCAGCTGCTCGATAAGGATGTCGGCGTCTACCGCTATGACGGGCTCATCGTGCTGTCGCGGACACGGAGTGCCGCGGTGCTGCTCGAAGCCGGCTCGATCATCAACCGCGACGAGGAGATGGAGATGAACTCGTCGGAGCGGCAGGAGACGATTGCGCGGGCCGTCGCTGCGGGGGTCGGGGAGTTTTGCGAGAAGCGGTAGATTGCCCCGCTATTTCAACAGCCGTCATTGCGAGCGCAGCGAAGCAATCCAGACTGCCGCCGCGGAAAGATCCTGGATTGCTTCGCTGCGCTCGCAAGGAAGCTACAGCGGCCCTCCCCGATACTCCCTGTTCGCCAAACTCGCCTCTTCCAGGTCGAGATCGCGCTCGATCCGGCGCCTTGTCTCGTCGGTGATCTGGCCGTCGCGCAGGAGGTCGTGGATGAATTTGCGCTCGCCTGCGATCAGTTCGCGGGTCAGCGCGGTGCCGGCGGCGGAGACGTCGTGGTGGGCGGGGTCGAGCGAATCCGGCAGCTGGTTGACGCGAATCTCGTGGCGCGCGCGCAGGAGCCGCATCACCTCGTCGGAGACCTCCTTCTCCTCGGTCAGCGCGTCCAGCGATCTCAGCGCGGCGTCGAGGGCCTGGCGGCGCGCGGCGATCTCCGCCTCGTGCTCGGCGACATGCTCGTTGCGGCCGGCCTCGGCGACGCCGAGCCAGCGCACCACCGGCGGCAGCGTCAGGCCGACACCGATCAGCGTGACGAAGATGACGCCGAAGGCGACGAACAGGATCAGGTCGCGATAGGGAAAGGCATCGCCATCAGGCAGTGTGAACGGCAGCGCCAACGCGGCCGCGAGCGACACGGCGCCGCGCACACCGGTGAAGGCGAGCGTGAACGGCCATTGCCAGGGCGGCGATGGATCGCGCTTGCGCAGCGACTTCGAGAGAATCCGCGGCAGATAGATCGCGGGGAACAGCCAGACAAAGCGTGCAATCACGATGACCGTCAGGACCACTGCGGTCGCGACCGCGATATCGTCGAGCGGGAACGCCTTCGATTTCTCGTAGAGCGCGCGCATCTGGAAGCCGGTGAGCAGGAACAGCAGGCCTTCGATCAGGTAGATGATGAGGTCCCAGAAGAAGATGCCCTGAAGGCGCGTCGACGCCGAGATCAGAAGCGGCCCGTTCCAGCTCACATAGAGGCCGCAGGCGACGGTGGCGATCACACCGGAGCCGCCGACATGCTCGGGCAGCCAATATGAGACGTAGGGCGTGATCAGCGACAGCGTCAGCTCGACCTGCGGATCTCCGGACCATTTGCGGAAGCGGAGGGAGAGCCAGCCGACGCCGATGCCGAAGGCGATCTCGCCGGCGACGATCAGGACGAACTCGCCGGCCGCGAGCGGCAGCGAGAAATGGCCGACAATGATGGCGGCAAGCGCGAACCGGTAGAGGATCAGCGCGGTGGCGTCGTTGGCGAGCCCTTCGCCTTCGAGGATGACCAAGAGCCGTCGCGGCATGTTCAGCCGCCGCGCGATCGCGAGCGGCGCCACCACGTCGGGCGGCGCGACGATGGCGCCGAGCAGGAAGCCGATGGTCCAGGGCAGGCCGATCAGATAATGCGTGGCGGCCGCCACCATGGCCGCGGTGAAGATCACCGCGCCGACCGCGAGCAGCACGATCGGGCGCAGATTCTTCTTGAACTCGCGCCAGCTCATCGCGACGCTCGCCGAGTAGATCAGCGGCGGCAGCACCATCAGCAGCACCAGTTCCGGCGGCAGTTCCACCGGCGGCATGCCCGGCACGAAGGCGAGGCCGACGCCGGCCAGCATCAGCAGGATGGCAGGCGCGATGTTGAAGCGGCGGGCGGCGAGCGCGGTGCCCGCCAGCACGGCGAGCAGGATGAGGAAGGTCTGAAATTTCGCGGCGATCATGGCCTGTCTTGGCCCGGAAGCGGCCAAGAGGTCAATGCGGCGGTCGATATGGTGCGGCCTATGCCAGCCGTTCGGCCACCATGCGCCCGATGCGCGCGAACACGGCCTCGATCTGCGCGGCGGTCGGCTTGCCGCCTTGGGTGTAGGCCGCGATCAGGATCGGCGCATCCGGTTTTGGCCAGACGACCGCGATATCGCCGGATGCATCCTTGCCGTTGTTGCCGGTCTTGTCGCCGATTGTCCAGCTTGCCGGCAGGCCGCCGCGCAGCCGGTTCGCGCCGGTCTTGCAGTTCACCATCCATTCGGTGAGCTGGGCGCGCGATGCCGGCAACAGCGCCTCGCCGATCACGAGGCGTTTCAGATTGCCGGCCATCGCCGCCGGCGTCGTGGTGTCATGGGGATCGCCGGGCGGCGAGCGGTTGAGCTCGGGCTCGTTGTGGTCGAGCCGCGTGGTGGTGTCGCCGAGCGTGCGCCAGAATGCGGTCAGCGCGGCCGGCCCGCCGACCCGCGCCAGCAGCAGGTTGGCGCAGGTGTTGTCGCTGAGCTCGACGATGGCCTTGCACATCTCGGCGACCGACATCTTGCCCGCCGCCAGATTTTGCTTGGCGACCGGCGCGTAGTCGAGCAGGTCGCCCTGGCCGTAAGGGATCACGGCCGCGAGCTGCTCCTCGCCGCGATCGACCCGCGCCAGCACGCAGGCCGCGAGCGAGGCCTTGAATGTCGAACACATGACGAAGCGCTCGTCGGCGCGCCAGGCGAGCTTTGCGCCGGTCGCAAGGTTTTCGGCATAGAGCCCGATCCGCCCGCCGCTTTCGTGCTCGTAGCTGGCAAGTTCGGGCGGCGCCTCTGCGGCAAATGCGGGGGCGGCGGCCATCCAGCAGAGTGAGGCGAGCAGGGAGCGGCGGTCGAGAGGCATGGGAGCTTTCAGGCGAGTGGACGTGGGTGTTGTAGCAAACGCTCCATCCCCATCGTCATTGCGAGGAGCGTAAGCGACGAAGCAATCCAGTCTGTTTCCTCGGAAGGATTCTGGATTGCTTCGTCGCAAGGGCTACTCGCAATGACGTGTGGCGAGAGTTGCGCTCGCAATGACGGCGAATGCGGGACAAGCGCGTCAGATTTCGGTGAGCGGCAAGCCCCTCACTCTCTCAAATCATACCGGTACGATTTCGACACGATCTGCCAGCCGTCGGCGAGCTTCATCGCCACCAGATAATCCGTGAAGAAGCGCGGCGGCAGCTGGCAGCGGACCTTGATGAAGGCGGTGTTGTCGTCGGAGCGGTCGATGGTGACGATGAAATCCTCGCGCGGCTTGCCTTCGGCCTTGCCGGAGGGGCGCTTGCGCACGCGGTCGAGCCAGTCGGGCACGGTCAGCACCTGCAATTCGCCCTTCTCGACCCAGCGCAAATCGGCGGAGGGATGGAAGATGGCGCTGAGCTTGTCGGCATCGCCCTCGTAGAGGCCGTCGAAATAGGATTGCACGACGGCTTCGACGCTCGAACGGTTCTGGCTCATGGGGTCATCCCTTTGAATGATGCTTGGGGCGGAACTTAGTCGTACACATCAAAATGCGCTATGGGTGTGTCAGCCATTTGCGCCAAGGCGTCGCCATGACCGGATCAGAAAATTCGATCGCTCGTATCCTCACCGGCGAATGCTATTGCCGCACGGTGCGCTTTGAGGTCGCCGACGCGTTCTCCTATGCGATGAACTGCCACTGCTCGAACTGCCGGCGCACCACCGGCTCCGCCTTCAAGCCGTTCGCCGGTATCGCGCAGGACAAGCTTCGCCTCGTCCAGGGCGAGGACCAGCGGCTGATCTACGGCGACGACACCACCCATGATGCCCACTGCGCCCGATGCGGCTCGCTGCTTTATTCCCGGGTGCGCGAGGGAAAATGGGTCCATGTCGCCATGGGAACCCTGGTCGATGCGCCCTCGATCCGCCCCAGCGCCCATATTTTCGTCGGCTCGAAGGCGCCCTGGCACGAGATTACGGACGATCTGCCGCAGTATCGGGGGCATGTCGGGGATGCCTAGGGGAACCCGGCCGGCGTGTGCCGTTGTCGCCGAACCCCAGCCGCGCTGGCGCGACAAACCTAAGGGGCCTTTCGGCCCGTCGCCGGCGTCGCCTTGGTGACCTCCATCACAAGCGCCGCCCGCCGATCCTGCTAAAGCGGCCTCAAAGAACTTTTGGAAGTCGTGTCATGCGCAACCTGTCCAGACTTTGCCCGCTTCTCCTCGCTCTCGCGCTGCTGTTCGGCGCCGGGCCGGCTTTCGCCGGAAAGCGCGTCGCGCTGGTGATCGCGAATTCGGCCTATCGGCACGCGCCTTCGCTCGCCAACCCGGTCAATGACGGCTCGGTGATGGCGAAGACGCTGAAGGACGCCGGCTTCGACATCGTCGATTCCCGGCACGATCTGTCGGCGCTGGACACGCGGCGCGTGCTGCGCGAATTCGCCGACGCGACGCGCGATGCCGACATCGCCGTGGTCTACTATGCCGGTCACGGCATCGAGGTCGAAGGCTCCAACTATCTGATCCCCGTCGACGCCAAGCTCGAGCGCGACACCGACGTCTATGACGAGGCGCTCTCGCTCGACCGCGTCCTGGTTGCGGTCGAACCCGCCAAGCAGCTTCGCCTGGTGATCCTGGACGCCTGCCGCGACAATCCGTTCGGCAAGACCATGAAGCGCACCCTCGCGACGCGCGGCATCGGCCGCGGCCTCGCCCAGGTCGAGCCGACCAGCCCCAACACGCTGATCGCCTATTCGGCCAAGGCCGGCTTCACGGCGCAGGACGGCGACGGCGCCAACAGCCCGTTCACGGTCGCGCTGTCGAAGCATCTGACGACCCCGGGCCTCGACGTTCGCCGCGCCTTCGGCTTCGTGCGCGACGACGTGCTGAAGTCAACCGGCAACAAGCAGGAGCCGTTCGTCTATGGCTCGCTCGGCGGCGAGGACGTGCCGCTGGTGCCGGTCAGGGCGGTGGCTGCGGCGCCTGCGGCGCCCATGGTGAATCCGCAGGCCGATATCCGTCGCGACTACGAACTCGCGCTCCAGGTCGGCAACAAGGCGGCATGGGATGCCTTCCTCGCCCAGCATCCCGACGGCTTCTATGCGAGCCTCGCCAAGCTTCAGGTCGAAAAAATTGGCGCCGAGCAGGCTCACGCGGCGGCCACCGAAAAGGCGCGGCAGGCCGAGGTCGAACGCGATCGTCTGGCTGCGCTCGGTGCGCAGAAGGAGGCGCAAGCCAAGGCTGCGGCCGATGCGAAGGCCGCCGAGCAGGCCCAGCTGGCCGCGCAGAAGGCCAAGGAGCAGGCGCAGCAGCAGGCCGCCGCGGCCGAGCAGCAGCGCGTCAATCTCGCCGCCGCAGCCCCGAGCGCCGCGCCCGCAAGCACGGCGAGCCCGGCCGGCACCAATGTCGCGTCCCTGACGCCCGCGGCGACGCCGGCCGATCTCACCCGCTCGGTGCAGACCGAGCTCGGCCGTGTCGGCTGCTTCTCGGGCCAGGCCGACGGCAACTGGACGACGTCCTCGCAGCGCTCGCTGTCGCAGTTCAACCGCTATGCCGGCACCAAGCTCGACGTGAAGGTCGCCAGCACCGATGCGCTGGACGCGGTCAAGGCCAAGCCGGCGCGCGTCTGCCCGCTGGTCTGCGAGCACGGCTTCAAGGCCGATGGCGACAAGTGCACCAAGATCGTCTGCCGTGAAGGCTATGCGATCAACGACGACAATGAATGCGAGAAGCAGCGTGCGGCCAAGCCGTCCAGGCCTGCAACAGCGAAGCGCGACGACAGTGACGAGCGTCCCGCACGGCAGCGTCGTCAGGCCGGTGGTGCGGCCGGCGGCTTTGGTGCCGCGGCCGGCATTGCGGCCGCGGGCGCCAGCCGTACCCCGATTGGCGGGAAGGTCTACTGCAACGGCAGTGGCTGCCGTCCGGTCACCCCCGGCTGCCATCTCGAATATCGCGGCGGCGGCGGTCCCGCCAACGAGGCCAACGCCGAGGTTTGTTACTGATTTCCGGAGTCGTCCCGGCCTAAAGCATGATCCGGAAAAGTGCGCAGCGGTTTTCCGAAAAGATCATGCTCAAACAACATCCAAAGCCGGGACGATCAACTCGAAATCGCGCTCGCCGCAATGTTCACCGTCAGCGCCAGCAATGCCGTGTTGTAGATGAATGATACGATGCCGTGCGCGGTGGCGGTGCGGCGGATGATCTTGTCGGAGATGCCGACGTCGGAGACCTGCGCGGTCATGCCGATCACGAACGAGAAATAGACGAAGTCCCAATAGTCGGCGTGGTCTTCCTTGTCGCCGCTCGGGAATTGCAGGCCGCCCGGCGGGTGCCGGTAATATTCATGGGCGTAATGCAGCGCGAAGGTCGTGTGCACGGCGGCCCAGGACAGCGCAATGGTGGTGATCGCGACCGTCAGTTCCCACGCACCGCGATGTGGTGTGCCGAGCTCCGAGACGATCGCGGCGATGCTGGCGAAGGCGCCGGTCGCCGTCACCAGCAGAATGACGAAGCGGCCGTCGTCCTGCATCGCCGCGGCACGGCGGATGTGCTGGTGGTCGTTGCACAGCATCATCGCGTAGACCAGCACGAGATAGACCGCGATCAGCGCGTCCCAGCCGAACAAGAGCCGCGTCACCAGCCGGTGCGAGCCCGGCAGCAGCAGGCAGACCAGAGCGCCGGCCGCGAGCGCGATGAAGGTGCGCGGCCGCGCATAGATCAGCCGCACCGGCCGCGACATCTGGCGGAAGCGGACGAGGACGGGATCGTCTTTGCCCTCGGCCGCCATCGAATGTGCTAGCTCTTCCGCTCGGCCACGAAGCGCGCGGCGGCCTGCAGCACGGCGGCACGGTCGCCGAAGATCGACACGGCGCTGTCGGCGCGCGCGAGCAGGTCGCGCACGCGCTGCTTGGCGCCGTCGATGCCGAGCTGGGTGACGAAGGTGGTCTTGCCCATCGCAGCGTCCTGGCCCGAGGGCTTGCCGAGCGCGGCCGCATCGCCCTCGACGTCGAGCAGGTCGTCGGCGATCTGGAAGGCCTCGCCGAGCGCGCGGCCGTAATCGTCGAGCGCCTGATATTCCTTCTGCGAGGCCTGGCCGAGGATCGCGCCGGCGATGCAGCCGTAGCGCAGCAGGGCGCCGGTCTTCATCTGCTGAATGCGGGCGACGTCGATCGGTTCGTTGCCGCCGAAGCGGCCTTCGCCGGCGAGATCGAGGATCTGGCCGCCGACCATGCCGCCGATGCCGGCGCAGCGCGCCAGCGCGCGCGTCAGCAGCAGGCGCACATTGGCGTCGCGATGGATCTCGTCGCGGGTGACGATGTCGAAGGCGAGCGTCAGCAGGCCGTCGCCCGCGAGAATCGCGGTCGCGTCATCGGTCTGCTTGTGCAGGGTGGGACGGCCGCGGCGCAGGTCGGAATTGTCCATCGCCGGCAGGTCGTCATGGATCAGCGAGTAGCAGTGGATGCATTCGAGCGCGGCGCCCACGAGCAGCGCGGCCTCGCGCGGCACGCCGAACACGGCGGCGCTCTCGACCACCAGGAACGGCCGCAGGCGCTTGCCGCCGTTCAGGCTCGAATAGCGCATTGCGTCCATCAGTCGCTTGGGCCGGGCGATCTCATCGTGCAGGATATCGTCCGTCAGCAGGCGGCCGAGCAGGGCCTCGGTGTCATCAGCGGTCTTGTCCAGACGTTTGGCGAAATCGGACGGGGACGTGCCGGTCATCAAGAAGGGCTCCAGAACTAAAATTCGGCGGGACAATCCTTTATGCGCCCGCCCCAGTCAATCGTTTGGAAGGCCTAAAAAGTGCTGGAAAAGGCCCGAATTATCACAGACTTAATGCGGGGATCGTCGCCGCGTTTCGTTTTCCGCCGGAAAGCTCGATTTGCGCATCGTTAAAATCCTGCTGGCGTTGCTCGCGGTCGTGGTTCTCGCGCCCTATGTGATCGCGCCGTTCTACCGCACCGGCCATCCGGTTTCGACACTGATGCTCTGGCGCAGCCTGCGGGGCGCGCCGATGCAGCGGGAATGGATCGATCTGGCGGCGATGTCGCCCTATCTGCCGCGCGCGGTGGTGGCGGCCGAGGATGCGCATTTCTGCAAGCATCACGGCATCGACTGGGGCGCGCTGCGCGAGGCGATCGACGACGCCAGGGAGGACGGCACCGCCTTCCGGGGCGCCTCAACCATCACCCAGCAGGTCGCGAAAAACCTGTTCCTCTGGCAGGGGCGGGATTTTGTCCGCAAGGCGCTGGAATTTCCGCTGGCGCTGTGGATCGACTTCGTCCTGCCCAAGGCACGGATCCTGGAAATTTACCTCAACATCGCCGAGCTCGGCCCGCAGGGCCAATTTGGCGTGGAGGCCGCCAGCGCCTATGCCTTCGGCAAGTCGGCCGAGGACCTCTCGTCCCGGGAGGCGGCGCTGCTGGCCTCGATCCTGCCGAATCCGCTCAAACGCAGCGCCCGGACCCCGGGGCCGGGCGTCCGGCGGCTGGCCGCGACCTACATGGCGCGGGGGCAGGCCTCCTCGCTTTCGACCTGCTGGCGGGAAAATCGCTGATTTTTGGCCCATTCCGGGCGCATTTTCCGGTCCAAGAGCCTAGCTTTACGGTCAGCCTTCCTCTATAAGCCCGGCCTTGATCGGCATTCAGCTCGCCCCGTATTGCGGGTGCTGAGCCGTCCTCCGCGGACGATGCCCGGATGAACACCAATCCCTAGAGGATATTGAAATGGCCGTTCCGAGACGAAAAACTTCGCCGTCGCGCCGTGGCATGCGCCGCTCGGCAGACGCCATCAAGAAGCCGACCTATGTGGAGGACAAGGACTCCGGCGAGCTCCGTCGTCCCCACCACCTCGACCTCAAGACCGGCATGTACAAGGGCCGTCAGGTCCTGAAGAAGAAAGAGTCCTAAAGTTTAGGATCTTTCTTCGGGCAGGATGATTTCGCCTGCCTGATTTCGGCCAACCCATGAGATATGACAGTGACGGCGGCGGAGCCAATGCTTCGCCGCCGCATTGTCCTGTCCGGATATCTTGATCGAGAAGGCATTTCGCCGATGGTCGGTTTCCCGCTGCTCCTGATTCCGCTCGCGGTCTACAACATCATCGCCTTCCTGATGCCGAGCGTGTCCTTCACGGACGTGCTGTTCAATGTGCCGATGATCACGGGCGAGACCTGGCCGGTCACGCTCGCCGACCTGATGCTTGCGCTCGGCATCGTGCTGCTGCTGCTCGAGGTGGTCAAAGGCGCGCGGCCCGGGTCGAAATTCCTGATGGACCATCTGCTGTCGCTGATCGTGTTCGGCGCGGCTGCTGCCGAATTCGTGATGTGGCCCAAATTCGGCAACTCCACTTTTTTCCTGCTGGTGCTGCTCGCGATGGCCGATTTCCTCGGCGGTATCGCCCAGCGAACGCGCCGCCGCGTCACCTATGTCGCCGAGACGACCGTGCCCGCACCGCGCAAGTCCAAGCGCAAGGCCGAGGCGCCGGCGGATGAAGCCGTGGTCGAGCCCAGGTTCGAGCCGATGTCCGCGCCGCAGCCAGCGCCGATGGCGCCGCCTGCACCTTCCGCGCAGTCGGTCGCCGAATCCGTGCTGATGGATCATCCGGCGCCGAAGCCGGTGATCCCGCCCTCGCCGGAAATTCCCTCGCCGCATCTGCAGCCCGGCAACGGCACGCCGCCGTCTCCCGACACGCCGCTGCGCTGATCGATCTTACGCCACTTGCCGCGTGCGCGCGGTGACGCTTCCGAGCGGGTGCTTGCTGCCATAGGCCACCCGCGCATCTTCGGACGAAGCGCGGCGGAGCCGGCTGGTCTGGGGCAGGTGCTCGGCATTGGCGATGAGCTGGGTGACGAAGCTCGAATCGGGGCGCGGCAGCGGGGCCTTGTAGATCAACTGGACAGTCGGGATCACCGGCACCAGGGCCGTGCCCGTGCTGCCTTCCGCCACTTCCGATCGATCAGTACCCAACATCGCTATCACCGTTGATCCGGCGAAGCCTGTCGCGTTTCGGGACGCTGGCGCCGGGTGCGTGTCAGTACTCGCAAGGCCTATGCCGGACGGGCCGGTTTGGTTCCGACGTCCGTTCACAACGTGGTTTCCAAATTGTTTATGAACTTTGCCTAGGGTCGTAGGCGAATCTGGCCGTATTCTGTACCGGCTCAGGACTCCCCGCTGTCCCGAAATGAGGCGATTTTGACCCCTGCATTGCCGCAAGCCTCCGACATCCTGGCCGCGCTCGGGCAGGCCGTGTTCGCCTGGGACATCACCAGCGATGTCATCGTCTGGGGTGAGCAGCTCCCTGCCGTCTTCCCCGGTATTCCCTCCGAGCGTCTTTCGACCGGCACGGAATTCGCCAAGCTGATCGAGCCGGCGCAGACGCTGCGAACCGCCGCGCTGGCGCAGACCTCCGCCGTGCATGGTGCCGACGGCACGCCCTACCGGGTCGAGTACGGCGTGCGCGTCAGCGCCTCCGATCCCGTGGTCTGGGTCGAGGAGACCGGCCGCTGGTTCGCCGGCCCCGACGGACGCCCCACGCGCGCGATCGGTTCCGTCCGCATCAACAATGAGCGCCACGCCCGCGACGAGGAGCTGGCCAGGCTCGCCCGGCTCGATCCGCTCACCGGCGAGCTCAACCGCTCGCATCTGATCGCGGCGCTGGCCGAGGCGATCGAGGAGACCACCCGCTTCCGCTCGACCGCGGCCTTCATGCTGGTCGGTATCGACCATCTCGCCCGCGTCAACGACGCCTTCGGCTTCGACGTCGCCGACGCCGTGATCCTCGACGTCGCCAAGCGCATCCGTGCGCGCCTGCGCGGCGGTGACGTGCTCGGGCGCTTCTCCGGCAACAAGTTCGGCCTGATCCTGAAGAACTGCACCATCGACGACATGAACGTCGCCGCCGAGCGTTTTCTCGCCGGTATCCGCGACGCGGTGGTGCCGACGAAATCCGGTCCGGTCTCGGTCACCGCCTCGATCGGCGCGGTCAGCCTGCCGCGCTACGCCCGCAGCACCGATGAGGCGGTCAACCGCGCCCACGAGACGCTGGACGCCGCCAAGCGGCGCCGCGTCGGCTCGTTCGCGGCCTGGCGTCCGGATGCCACGCGCGATGCGCAGCGCCGCGTCAACATCCGCGTCACCGACGAGATCGTCACCGCGCTGAACGAGCGCCGCATCAAGCTCGCCTATGAGCCGGTGGTCGCGGCCGGCTCGCGCGAGCGTGCATTCCATGAGTGCCTGGTGCGGATGGACCAGGGCGACGGCCAGGTGCTGCTCGCGCCCGACATCGTGCCGGTCGCCGAGCGGCTCGGCCTGATTCGCCTGGTCGATCATCGCGTGCTCGAGCTCGTCGTCGCCGAACTCGCCGCTGCGCCCGATATCTGCCTCAGCCTCAACATCTCGCCGGATACGACCATGGATCCGGACTGGTGGGCGAGCATCGAATCGCTGATGCGCGCGCATCCCGGCGTCGCCGAGCGGCTGATCGTCGAGATCACCGAGACGGTCGCGATCCAGGACATCGATGACGTCCGCGGCTTCGTCACCCGGCTGAAGAATTTCGGCAGCCGCATCGCCATCGACGATTTCGGCGCCGGCTACACCTCGTTCCGAAACTTGCGCAAGCTCGGCGTGGATATCGTCAAGATCGACGGCGCCTTCGTGCAGAACATCACCCATTCCGCCGACGACCGCGCCTTCGTGCAGACCCTGATCGACCTCGCCCGCCGCCTCGACATCAAGACCGTGGCCGAATGGGTCCAGGACGAGCAGGCCGCCAACATGCTGCGCGACTGGGGCTGCGACTACATCCAGGGCCGCCTGACCGGCCTCGCCTCCGCCGACCGCCCCTGGGGTGTCCCGTCGGACAGCGTGCTGCCTGCGGCGAGTTGAGACGCCGTAGGGTGGGTTAGCCGAAGGCGTAACCCACCGCTCCTGTCGCGGCACGAGAAGAGGTGGATTACGCCTTCGGCTAATCCACCCTACGAGCGCAGCTACGCCACACAGACCCCCGGCACCGCGACCTTCTGGAACAGATGCGGGCTCGCGACGGCCGACGCCGGGTAGTCCGCGATCTTCGCGCGGAATTCCGGGTGGGTGAACGCCGCGCGGAAATGCGCGTTGGACTCCCAGACCGCGTAGTTGAGATAGGTCGGATTGTCGCCGATAGCGCGGTGGAGCTGGGTCGAGATGAAACCCGGCTGCCGCTTCATGAAGGCGGCATCGTCCTGCCAGTTCGTCAGGAAGCGCTGTTCATCCGCCGCATCCAGCGTGAACAAATTCACCAGCACCACGGGGCCGGCATCGAGTGCGATCTGGCGGTCGATCGGAAAACTCGGGTCGAGCGGACGCATCTGGGGCATGGCATCACTCCGTGCAAATTGGTATCATTATGTCAATTCGACATGGTGTTACATTGATAATTGACATGATGATGTCAATACGGAGCAGTCATTACAAATGACCAGGACCAAACGGACGCCTTCTGGTGAGGCCCTGACCGGCTTCATCCTCGATCTGTTCCGGGCCAACGGCCTGCTTCTGACCGCCGGCGACCGGCTGGTCGCAGCGCTCGGGCTCACCAGCGCGCGCTGGCAGATCCTGGGGGCGATCGTCGATGCCGAGCGCCCGGAGCCGGTGGCCTGGCTGGCGCGCAATCTCGGCGCCAATCGCCAGAACGTGCAGCGGATCGTCAACGACCTCGAGCGTGACGGTCTCGTTGCGTTCGAGACCAATCCGCATCACCGCCGCGCGCAGCTCGTGGTGCTCACCGACAAGGGAAGGCAGGTCTACGATGCCGCCGGCCGCTTGCAGGTCCCGTGGGTCAACGGCCTGGCGGACGGCTTGTCGGTGAAAGACATCGAAACGGCGCATCGCGTGATCGGCGCGTTGCGCGACCGGCTGGAGAGAAGCGGCGAGGGGTGATCGCGCCGCGCCTTCACGCCCCCTCATCCAGTGCCACCAGCTCGCGCTTCTTGCGCAGCGCCGGCAACAGCGGCGCGATCAGCAGGATCAGCGCGAGCACAAGGCACGCCGCCGAGATCGGCCGCTGCACAAAAGTCCAGAGATCGCCCTGCGACAGGATCAGCGACTTGCGCAGATTGTTCTCCAGCATCGGCCCGAGCACGAAGGCGAGCACCAGCGGGGCCGGCTCGTAGCCGAGCTTGCGCATGAAATAGCCGATGATGCCGAACGCGATCATCACATAGACGTCGAACACGTTGTTGCTCGAGCAGTACACGCCGAGGATCGTGAACAGGATGATCAGCGGGAACAGGATGTTGTAGGGCAGCTTCAGGAGCTGCACCCACATGCCGATCATCGGCAGGTTCAGGATCAGCAGCATGACGTTGCCGATATACATGCTGGCGACGATGCCCCAGAACAGGCCGGGGTTTTGCGTGATCAGCAGCGGTCCCGGCTGCAGGCCGTGAATGACGAAGGCACCGAGCAGCAGCGCCATCACCACGTTCGGCGGGATGCCGAGCGTCATCAGCGGAATGAACGCGCCGCCGGCCGCCGCGTTGTTGGCGGATTCGGGGCCTGCGACGCCCTCGATCGCGCCATGGCCGAACCGTTCCGGCGTCTTCGACAGCCGCTTCTCCAGCGCATAGGACGCAAACGAGGCCACCACCGCGCCGCCGCCCGGCAAGATGCCGAGCAGGAATCCGAGCAGCGTGCCGCGCGCGACCGGCCCGGTGCTCGCCTTCCAATCGGCCTTGTTGGGCAGGAGCTGCGTGATCTTCGCATTGATGATGTCGCGCTTGATCGCCTGCTCGATGTTGAGCAGCACCTCGGCGACGCCGAACAGGCCCATCACGACGGGTACGAGGCCGATGCCGTCGATCAGCTCCATGCGGCCGAAGGTGAGGCGCGGCTGCGCCGTGATGCTGTCGAGCCCGATCAGCCCGAGCACGACGCCGATACAGGCCATGAGCAATGCCTTCGGCATCGAGCCCTGGGTCAGGAAGGTCAGCACCACGAGGCCGAGCACCATCAGGCTGAAATATTCGGCCGGGCCGAACGCGATCGCGATGCTGGCAAGCCGCGGCGCCACCAGCATCAAGGCGACCAGCGCAAACGTGCCGGCGATGAAGGAGCCGAAGGCGGAGATCCCGAGCGCGGGGCCGGCGCGGCCCTGCTTCGCCATCTGGTGGCCGTCGATACAGGTGACGACGGATGCGGCTTCGCCGGGAATGTTGACCAGGATCGAGGTGGTCGATCCCCCATACATCGAGCCGTAATAGATGCCGGCCATCATGATGATGCCGGATTCCGGCGTGCCCGACAGCGTCACCGGCAGCAGCAGCGACATCGCCGAGATCGGCCCGATGCCGGGCAGCACGCCGACCAGCGTGCCGATGAAGACGCCGATGAAGCAGTAGAGCAGGTTGATCGGGAGCAGGGCGACGCCAAACCCATGCGCGACGTTGGCAAGCGTATCCATGCGGTCAGCCGATCCCGAACAGGCCCGAGGGCAGCTGGATCAACAGCAGCCGCTTGAGCACCCACCACATGCCCGTTGGCACCAGCACGGCGACCGGGATCGCCAGCGTCCAGCGCACGGGGTCGATCAGCCGCAGCAACAGCAGCATCAACGGGATCGACGACAGCAGAAATCCGAGCGGCTCAAGCGCGAAGGAGAACGCGGTGAGGCAGGCGATCACGAGCAGCGGCTTGCTCCAGCGCGCATTCTCCCAGCGCGAGGCCAGCGTCTGTCCACCCTCGGTGACCGCCGCGATAATGATGGCGCCGGCGAACACGCACATCAGGATGCCCGTGTAGAACAGCACGTAGCCGGAGCCGGGATCGTTGATGGTCCCGAGCTTGAGCTTCAGTCCCTGCCAGATCACGAAGCCGCCGAGCGCAAGCCCGATCAGCCCGCCCCAGAGCTCGGAGTTGTTGAGGCGGAGTTTGACGTTGGTTTGGTCGTTCATCGGTGCTCTCTCGGCCGTTCCCCGGACGCTGCGCAGCGCCATAAGTGCGTTTACGCACGTCTTCGACGTGCTTTGGCGGTGCGCTGCAGAGCCGGGGCCCATGAGTGTGGACGAAAAAGATGGGTCCCGGCTCAGCGGTGCACCGCTGAAGAAGCGCTGCACCGCGTCCGGGACACGAAAGTGGCTCGGTCCTACTTCTTCGCAAGCCCGAGCGTGTCGATCACCTTGCGCTCGGACTCCGTGACCTCGACGACGAACTTCCTGTAGTCCTCGGTGTTCTTGTAGTTCGGCACCATGTCGTATTTGGCGAGCGTGGCGATCACCGCGGGGTCCTCGACCGCCTTCTTGAAGGCGTCGTGCAGCTTGGCGACGATCTTGGGATCCACGCCCTTCGGACCGGCGATGCCGAACGGGGAATCATAGACCATGGGATAGCCGAGCTCCTTCAGCGTCGGCACATCGGGATAGTTCGGCGACCTCGCGCCGGTCCACACCATCAGCAGCTTCAGCTTGCCGGCATCGACCAGCGGCCGCCATCCCGTGGAATCGGCCTGCAGCATGGTGTGCTGGCCCAGCACCGCGGCGTTGGTCTCCGCGCCGCCCTTGAACGGCACCTGCGTGAGCTTGATGCCAGACATCGCCGCGATCTGCTCCATGCCGATATGCAGCGAGGTGCCGGTGCCCGGCGTCGCGTAAGTTACCTTGCCCGGATTGGCCTTGGCGAAGTCGACCACGTCCTTCCAGGACTTGAACTGCGACTCCGCACTGGTGGTCACGCCGAACGTATAGCCGGTGAGGTGGATGATGTAGGTGAAGTCCTTGGCCGGATCCCACGACACTTCCTGCATCAGGGGCAGGCGGAACACGGTGATCGGAATCTGCGCGATGGTGTAGCCGTCGGGCTTTGCGGCTGCCGCCATGGTCGCTGGGCCCACCGTGCCGCCGCCGCCGGCCTTGTTGTCGATCACGATCGGCTGCCCCAGCACCTTCGAGGCACTGTCGGCGATCGCACGCATCGAGATGTCGGTGGAGCCGCCGGCCGGCCATGGCACGATCAGCGTGATGGGTTTGCTCGGATAGTCCTGCGCACTGGCGGCTGTTGCGAGCAACGCGCCCACGACATGCATGGCGGCAAAGGCAATCGTCTTCAGCCCGTATCGCGACATCGAAACTCCTCCCGCACGGCGGCCTCGTTGGACCGCCGTTTCTCTTTGTTATGACGGGATTGTCCCCGAAATCATGGGAGAAGAAAAGCGCATTGCGCGGTTCGCCCGTAACGGCGAGGCAGCGATCCCCGCGGAAACGGGACGTGCGACAATTGGTCGTTTTAGGGTGTGCCGAGAGGCGGAATTTGAAGGAGCCTCGGCCCTTAAGCCACGCGCCGAACCGCGTTCAGCGTCTCGATGGTGCGCCCGACCTCGGCCGCCGGGCAGGGTTTGCCGAAATAATACCCCTGCACGGCGGTGCAGCCGCATTCGCGGACGAAGTCGAGCTGCTCGGCGGTCTCGACGCCTTCCGCCGTGGTCTCCACCCCGAGCACGGAGCCGAGACTGGCGATGGTGCGGACGATGGCGACGCTCTCCGGGCTTTCGCCGAGCGTGCCGACGAAGGAGCGATCGATCTTGATGCGGTCGAACGGAAACTTGCGCAGATAGCTCAGCGAGGAATAGCCGACGCCAAAATCGTCGAGGCTGACGCGGACGCCGAGCGCACGGAGCTGATGCAGGATCTCGATGGTCGCCTCGCTGTCGTCGAGCAGGGCGGTCTCGGTGACCTCGAGCTCGAGCCGCTGCGGCGGCAGGCCGGCCTCGGCGAGCGCGCTCGTGACCAGCGCCACCAGCCCGCGCGAGCGGAATTGCACTGGCGACAGGTTCACCGCAACGGTGACATCGGGCCAGGACGCGGCGGTGGCACAGGCGGTGCGCAGCACCCACTCGCCGATCGGAACGATCAGCCCGTTTTCTTCCGCGATCGGAATGAACTCGGCCGGCGAGACGTAGCCGCGCGACGGATGCTTCCAGCGCAGCAGCGCCTCGAAGCCGGTGAGTTCGGAGTTGTCGAGCCGCACTTGCGGCTGGAACACCAGGTGGAATTGGCTTCCTTCGAGCGCGCCGCGCAGATCGTGCTCCAGCGCGTGCCGGCTGCGCGCCTCCTCTTCCATCTCGGGCTCGAACAGCTGATAGGCGCCGCGCCCCTTGGCCTTGGCCTGGTACAGCGCGAGGTCGGCGCATTTCATCAGCTCGTCGGCATCCAACCCGTGATCGGGCGCGATGGCGATGCCGACGGAGACGCCGACGTGGATTGACTGGCTTTCGAGCGGTGGCGGGTGGCCGATGATCTCGACCAGGCGACGGGCGAGCCGCTCCGCCGATTGCGGCTGCGGTCCGCGCTGCAGAACGGCGAACTCGTCGCCGCCAAGGCGCGCGACGGTGTCGTGCTCGCCGACATTCTCCTTCAGGCGCGCCGCGACCCAGCGCAGCAGCCGGTCGCCGGCGGCGTGGCCGAGCCGGTCGTTGACGGTCTTGAAATTATCGAGGTCGAAGCACAGCACGGCCATCGCGCCGCCGGCGATCGCGACCTGGTTCAGACCCTCGCCCATCTTCTCGCGGAACAGCGTGCGATTGGGCAGATCCGTCAGAGAGTCGTGCTGCGCCATATGCGCCACGCGGGCCTGGGCCTTGTGACGCTCGGTGACGTCTTCATAGGTGACGACCCAGCCGCCATGCTCCATCCGCTTGTGATTGAGCTTGATGATGCGGCCGTCGCTCAAATGGCGGTGCAGCGTGTGCTCGCCCTCGCGCAGTCGCTCGACATAGTCGGCATAGAGCTTGGCGCCGGTCATGTTCGGATGGATGCCGATTGTGCAGCTGTGCTCCATGATCTCGCGCATCGAGACGCCCGGCTTCACGATGTCGGCGGACAGCCCGTACATCTCGATATAGCGACGGTTGCAGACGATCACGCGCAGGCTCGAATCGAGCATGCACAGGCCCTGGCTCATGTTGTTCAGCGCCGCGTCGAAGCGCCGATACTGCTCGCTCAATTCCTCGACCGCGTTCTCGCGCTCGGTGATGTCTTCGTAGGTGGCAACGAAGCCGCCTTCGTCCAGCGCGCAATAGCGCACCGAGATGATGGTGTCGTTCGTCATGCGCCGGCGCATCGGCGAGGAGTCGCGGCGCGCGAGCCGTTCTCGGGCGGATTCGAGGACCTGCTGCGGGGTGTATTCCGAGGAGAACGCGCCGTTCTCCATCGATCGCTCGATCAACTCGCCGAGATGCGTGCCGGGCCGGGTCTCCTCCGGCGACAGCCGGTAGATCTTGCGGTAGGTGGTGTTGCAGACGCGCAGCCGCATGTCGCTGTCGTAGAAGGCGAGCCCGTGCGCCATGTTCTCCAGCGCCGCGTCGAGCATGACGTTCTGCTGCCGCAGCGTCTCCTCGTATTGCAGCCGCTCGGTGACGTCCTCGTGCACGGTGACCCAGCCGCCGTCGGGCAGGAAGCGGGAGACCGCCTGTATCATCCGCCCGTCATAGCGCATCACCAGCAGGGTCTTGGCCTTCCGGCCGCGCACGTCCTCCAGGCGCGTCTCGTGGAATTCTTCTGCCGACATGCCCGGCTTGTTGCCGCGCGAGAGCCAATGGTCGATGGCGGTGCTGTGCTTGACGCCCGGCTTCACGATGGCGGGGTCGAGATTGTAGAGATTCAGGAAGCGCTCGTTGCAGACGACGACGCGGCTGTCGGCATCGTACATGATGAGGCCGTGCGACATGTTGGAGAGCGCATGCTGGCTGCGTTCGGTCTGCACGCGCAATTCCGCTTCGAGCCGGGCGAGGCGGCTGACATCGTCGCAGATCGTCATCCAGCCGCCGCCGGGAAGCGGCTTCAACTCGAGCGTGATGACGAGGCCGCTTGCGAGTGTTTGCCGGGTGAGAAACGGCTTTCCAGCCGCGATCAAGGCGATCCGCTTGGCGTAGAGCGCGTCCAACTCGCTCGCCGGGATATTGCCGAGCGCCACGCTGTGGGCGAGCACGTCGCGGTAGCATGTCCCGATCCGGACGATGTCGGCCGACATGCCGAACAGTTCGATATACCGGCGGTTGACCAGCACGATCCGGTTGTCGGCGTCGTAGACGCAGACGCCCTGCTCCATGCCGTCGAGCGCAAGCTGGCTCAGCGCGAGCAGGGCCTGAAGGCCTTGCTCGCTGCGTGCACCAAGCTCGTTATCGCGGATCGACGTCATGGGATCGGCTGGATCTCGGCGGGCAATAGACTTAACGCAAACTAATTCAGTCGCGGAGGGTAGCGAAGAGGCCGGAAAATTCCCTTAAGCGCGGTAGTTTACGGAGGGTGACCGGGGATGCAGAGATGCGTGCCTCGCGCGCGAATGCGCAAGTGTCTGCAAGCCAGAGTTGGCCGAGATCGCGCGGCAAACCAGGTGTCGTCCCTGCGAACGCAGGGACCCATAACCCCAGGGAGAGGTTTGGCGAAGAAGTGAACGGGCTTTCCCGCGGTACTTGCACACTGCACTTACCGGCAGATCACGCGGTATGGGTCCCTGCGTTCGCAGGGACGACGGAAAGGCCCTACGGCCCGTACAGCACGAGCTCGGTGTCGGTGAGATCGCCGAGCTGCGGCCGGTGCGGGCCCTTGAAATATTTCCGGCCGCGGCGCTCGGTATAAATACCGGCGAGGCCGGGAATCGGGCCGTTGGCGTCGACCGCCACCGAGACCTTGCCGAGCCGCAGCAGCAGCCGGCCGATGCGGCCGGCGCAGGCGGCGTATTCGGCGGCGCTGCGGCAGTAGATCAGCTTCATCGCCGGCGGCGCGATGAAGCCGCGGCGGATGCGCACCGGCTGCAGGATGAAGGGGAACGTGCCCTTCGGCGTGCGGCAGACGAGGCTCAGGCAGTTGTAGCGCGCGTGGCGCGTCAACAGCTCGGTCTCGGCGTCGGTGAGGCCCTCGATCGTCTTGGTGTGCTGCGAGATCACCTCGATCTTGCTCCAGCGCGGGGCGCGCGCCAGCGCCGGCACCGAGAAGAAGATGCCGCGGCAATAGGCGCGAAATCCCTGCGTCTCGATGATCGGCCAGGTCCACGGGGCCGGGCTGATATTGAGATAGGTGACGTCCTTGTGCCGCTGCGCGATCTTGGTCAGCAGCGGCGCGTAGTTGCGATAGGCCGGATCGACATACCAGCTCGACAGGTTGCACTGGATGAAGGTCTCTTCGCCGTCCTTCCGTGCCGTGTAGATCTGCAACAGCACGCCGACCGGCTCGCCGTCATTGTCGAGCATGTAGCCGAAGCGCGGATAGCCCTCCGGCACGGGCCGGAAGGCCTGCCGGCGCAGGCCCTGGATCCAGTAATTGCGCGAGCGGCCCACGAAGCCGCGCGTCAGGAGGTCGGCGACCTTCTCGACGTCGGCTTCGGTGATCTCGCGGCATCGGACCTTGGTGTGGATCACGCTCGTCTTGCCCGTGGAAATGGTCGGCCTCGTTTGGTCTATCGTTTCAGCATGATCCTTTCGGAGAACCGCTTCGCGCTTCTCCGGATTATGCTCTAGCGCCAGCCTTCGCCGTGAGCGTCAGCCGCAACATGCGGCTGCATGCCCATGATCTCCCGCACCTTGGCGGGCCAGGCGGAAACGTCTGTGCCGTGGGTGTGGAACATGGCGACGGCCAGGCGGTCCATGCCGAAGGCGACGCAGCCGGTATGGGCGGGCTCGCCATTGGCGTCCTGGATGCCCCAGGTCGTGCCGAAATGCTCGCGGTGATAGTTGAAGCTCATGCAGGCGGTCGGCTGTTCCTCCGAGCGCAGCGGGATCAAGAGCTCGAACTTGAGCTGCTGCTGCTTCTGGCTCACCGCCTTCATCTGGCCGACCCGGCCGAAGAAGGGATCGCTGGCATAGTCGACGCGGAAGGTCAGGCCGAGATCGGTCGCGATCGCCTGCGCGCGCACCATCCAGCGCTCGCGGAAGTCGGCGACGTCATCGGGCGTGCCGATGCAGACATATTCGCGCATCCGGAACGATTGCAGCCGGTCGAGATGCTTCGACGGCTCGCGGCGGAAGCAGTCGGCGGCGACGTCGAAGCGCAGGCCGCCCTTCGGCAGCTGGCCGCGGCTCGCCGCGATCGGATAGACCGGATAGCAGGCGGCGGGCGACAGCACGAGGTCGGCGGGCGAGAGCGAGGTGGTCCAGTCGCCGCCGGCATCGAAGCGGCTCACCGCCGCGTTGATCTCGCGTTCGGTGCCGTGCAGGCCGCAGACGCAGCCGAGCAGGTTCGGAAAGCTCTTGAGATAGCCGGACTTCTCCAGCTGGGCGCGGCTCATCACCGGCGGGAAGCGCAGCGCCTCGGTGCCGGCTTCGCGGTGCCGGGTGATCAGCGCGGCGAGCTTCTCGACCACGCCCTCATAGAGCGCGGTACGGGCGTAGACGCCGTCCGAGCCCATGCGGTGGAACAGCTTGTCGGCGAGATGATCGAGCGGATCGACGATCTCAGGCGCGGTCTCGGGCGAGTTGGGGAGGACGGCAATGTTCATGTTAAGGTGTCCTGCTATCTGAAAATTGTTCTTGTTGGTTTAGTCACGAAGGCTCGTCGGCACGCCGCTCATCAGCGTCGAGGTGGCGGCGTTGGCCAGAATGCGGTCGTTGTTGATCATGATCGGCGACGACAGCACGTCGCGCAGATGGCGGCCCATGGTGAACTCGCCGTCGTTGCGGTAGCCTGACAGGCCGGCGGTGCGCATCGCATGCATCACGGTCTCGACCGCGAGCTCGGAGGCCTGCACCTTGAGAAGGGTGATCGAGGACTGGAAGTCCAGCGAGCTCAATGCGCGCTCGTCATGCTCGGCGCGGGCAAACGCGTCGATATTGGCGGCGATCAGCGCGCGCAGTTTTGCCAGCGACATTTTGGCGGCGGTGAAATGCGCGGCGGCCGGCGGCATCTGGCCGCCGGACGAGCGGGCCGCCTTGCGGATGAAGGCCTGCGCACGCGTCACGGCTGCGGCGGCGATACCGGCCCAGGCCGAGGACCAGCACAGATGCGCGAACGGCGTCATGGTCTGGGCGTGGATCTTGTCATAGGATTCGGGGAAGACACGGTCGGCGGGGCAGTCGACCTTCAGCTCGAAGCCGGTCGAGCAGGTGCCACGCATGCCGAGCGTTTCCCAGCCCAGCGTCCGCTTCAGCGAGTAATCGTCCTTGGCGAGCGCCAGCAGCACCTGGTCGGAGGCGGCGGCGTCGGTGGCGCGGCGGGCGATGGTGACGAGGCCGTCGGCCTCGGCGCCGTAGGAAATCACGGTGGCATCGCGCATCAGCGAGACGGTGTCGCCGGCGTGGTCGACCGCAGCCGCGCTGGCGCGGATGTTGCCGCCGTTCTGACCTTCGGTGGTGGAGGAGGCGAGCAGCCACTGGTCGCGCGCGACCCGGCGCATCATGGTTTCCATCCACGGGATGCCGTGGCCGTGCCTGACGACGCAGGCGACCTTCGTTGTGTGCATCGCGTAGATCATCGCGGTCGAGGCGCAGGCGCGCCCGAGCGTGTAGCAGATGTCGGTGACGTCGTGGATCGAGGCGTTGAGGCCGCCGAACTCGGCGGGGATCATGACACCGAGCAGCTTCTGCTCGCGTGCGACGTCGAAAGCCTTGTGGGGGAAGCGGGCGTCACGATCGACACCATCTGCATCTGCCGCGGCCGCAGCAGCAGTTCGCGCGGCGCGCTCGATCAGGGACGGACCCTCTTCGAGGAAGCTCGTTTGCGTTTCGTCGACAGTGAGGACCGCTTCACGCACGTTCATACTCGTCCGCCTCCGGTTCGTCGTTCAGGATCGCCGGTCATCATTCGCGATGCCGTTTGAAAGCGATCCTCCGACCATCTTTACTTGTGAGATGAGGCTACGGATTTAATTCAAATTCGTCGATGAAATAGAGGGTAAACAAAGCCCAATTCCGAATGAACAGTTAAGGTCCGGTTGTTCGGGTCCTCCGGATTTCGACGACCGCGTTAGGAATCTGGAAGAAGCCCGGATTTCCTACAATCTGAGTCATCGTTTACTAAGAAGCGTGAAGTAATGATCGCGCCCATTGTGGGATCGGTCCGTCGTGCCCATCGTAGCGGGCGACGGGTCCGACCTTTATAGACAGATGGGAATTTAACCATGCAGGCCTTCGACACCGACGTGCGCGATCGCATCATCAAGCTGGTGAAGGGCATCCTCGAACAGAACTCGCTCACCGCCGATGTCATGCCGCAGACCAAGCTCGTCGATGCCGGCCTGACCTCGATGGACATGGTCAACCTCATGCTCGGCGTCGAAGCCGAGTTCGACTTCACGATTCCCCAATCCGAGATCACGCCGGAGAATTTCCAGTCCGTCGAAACGCTGGAACGGATGGTCTCGACCCAGTTGCAGCCGGCGAACGCGGCTTAAGCCGGGCCTCTCTTCCGTCATTGCGAGCGAAGCGAAGCAATCCAGGCTGCCTCCGCAGCGGCAGCCTGGATTGCTTCGTCGCTGCGCTCCTCGCAATGACGCCGATCGGGCGTGCCACCCAGTTCCAAAACCGCCGCAAAACTGGCATAGCTTAACCATGTCGCAGGTAGCGGACAGGGTGGAGCAGGCATGACGCAGGCGGTATTGGGCATCATCGGCGGCTCGGGCATCTATGACCTGCCGGGTCTCGAGGGCGCGCACGAAGAGGTGATCAAGAGCCCCTGGGGCGAGCCGTCGGCTCCCCTAAGGCGCGGCACCATCGTCGGCCTGCCGATCGTGTTTCTGCCGCGGCACGACAAGGGGCACCGTCTGTCGCCCTCCGACATCAACTACCGCGCCAATATCGACGTGTTGAAGCGCGCCGGCGTCACCGATCTGATCTCGCTGTCGGCCTGCGGCTCGTTCAAGGAGGAACTGCCGCCCGGCACCTTCGTCCTCGTCGATCAATTCGTCGACCGCACCCACAAGCGCGAGAGCTCGTTCTTCGGCCGGGGCTGCGTGGCGCATGTGTCGATGGCGCATCCGGTCTCGCCGCGACTGCGAATCCATCTTGCCGCGGCCGCCGAAGCCGAAGGTCTCGCGATCGCGCGCGGCGGCACCTATGTCTGCATGGAGGGGCCGCAATTCTCCACCTATGCGGAGAGCATGACCTACAAGACGCTGGGCTATTCCGTGATCGGCATGACCAACATGCCCGAAGCGAAACTCGCCCGCGAGGCCGAGATCTGCTACGCGACCGTCGCGATGGTGACCGACTTCGACTGCTGGCATCCGGATCATGATGCCGTCACCGTGCAGGACATCATTCGCGTTCTGACCTCGAATGCCGACAAGGCCAAGGCGCTGGTGGCGCGGCTGGCCAAGGATTTTCCGCGCGAGCACGAGCCGTGCCCGATCGGTTCGGACCGTGCACTCGACACCGCGCTGATCACCGCGCCCGAGGCGCGCGATCCCGAGCTGCTGAAGAAGCTCGATGCGGTGGCCGGGCGCATCCTGCGCGGCTGAGACGCAAGAAGAACGAAAAGGCAGAACGCCATGAAGGTCGACGGCAAGCATTTCCGTAGTATCTGGCGCGAGCGCGACGGCTGGTCGGTCGGCGCGATCGACCAGCGCCGGCTGCCGCACGAGTTCGTCGTGGCGAAGCTGACCTCGTGCGAGGATGCGGCGGTCGCGATCCGCGACATGCTGGTGCGCGGCGCGCCGCTGATCGGTGCCACCGCGGCCTACGGCATGGCGCTGGCGATGCGCGAGGACGCCTCGGATGCCGGCCTGAAGCGCGCCTATGACACGCTGGTCGTGGCGCGGCCGACCGCGATCAATCTGAAATGGGCGCTCGACGAGATGCGCGCGACGCTTGCGCCGATCGATCCGGTCGAGCGGGCGGAAGCCGCCTATGCCCGCGCCGACGAGATCGTCGAGCAGGACGTCGAGATCAACCGTGGCATCGCCGCCAACGGTTTTGCGCTGATCGAGGCGATCGTGGCCAAGAAGAAGCCGGGCGAGACGGTCAACGTGCTGACGCATTGCAACGCCGGCTGGCTCGCCACCGTCGACTGGGGCACCGCGACCGCGCCGATCTATCTCGCGCATGAGCGCGGCATCAAGATCCATGTCTGGGTCGACGAGACCCGCCCGCGCAACCAGGGTGCCTCGCTAACGGCGTGGGAACTCGGCCATCACGGCGTGCCGCACACCGTGATCCCCGACAATACCGGCGGGCACCTGATGCAGCACGGCATGGTCGATCTCGCCATCGTCGGCACCGACCGCGTCGCCGCCAATGGCGATGTCTGCAACAAGATCGGTACTTACCTGAAGGCGCTCGCCGCGCACGACAACAACGTGCCGTTCTACGTCGCGCTGCCCTCGCCGACGATCGACTTCGCCGTCGATGACGGCATCCGCGACATTCCGATCGAGCAGCGCAGCGGCACTGAAGTCACCGACATGACCGGCCGCACCGCTGATGGCAGGCTGGAGACGGTGCGCATCGTGCCCGAGGGCTCGCCGGTCGCGAACTACGCCTTCGACGTGACGCCGGCGCGGCTCGTCACGGGGCTCATCACCGAGCGCGGCGTGCTGAAGCCCGACCGCGCCGCGCTGGCGGCGGCGTTTCCGGAGCGGATCGCGGCCGGGGCGGAGTAGGCCTGGTTACCAGGCGCGATCGCTCCACGTCGTCATTGCGAGCGCAGCGACTTGTCCGCCGAAGCCTCTGGCGAAGGCGGAAGCAATCCAGAGTCCCGCCGCGGAAAGACTCTGGATTGCTTCGTCGCTTCGCTCCTCGCAATGACGAGTTCACTATCCGAGCTTCAACCCCGTCGCCTTTTCGAGCTCGGCGATCGCCTGCGCGCCGCTGGCGACCCTGATCGTGGTCATGCCCATCTCGCGCGCCGGCTTCAGGTTGACGCCGAGATCGTCGAGATAGACGCAGTTGTTCGGATCGACCTTCAGTGTCTCCACCATCAGCCTGTAGATGCGCGGGTCCGGCTTGCGCAGGCCGATCTTTGCGGATTCGATGACGTGGTCGAACAGCACCATCACCTCGGCGACGTAGAGCGAACGCCCGGTCATGCTGCCGATCGCGTTGGCCGGCAGATTGTTGGTGATGCAGCCGGTCTTGAATTGCGCCTTGATGCGCTTCAGGGCCTCGACCATTGCAGGGCGCAAATCGCCCTGCAGCAGCGGCAGCACGTCGCGGCCGCGCACTTCCGCGCCGAGCGCGCGGGATTCCTCCGCGAACAATTTGTCGAATGTCTCGATGTCGACCTCGGCGCGCTCGAACTTCGCCCAGGCGTTCTCCAGATGGTTGGCGGCATTGGTGCGCCGGATGATGTCGGCCGGCAGGCCGCGCTCGGTCTCGTACCGCTTGAACGCCTCGAACGGCGAGCTCGTCAGCACGCCGCCAAAATCAAAGATCACCGCCTCGATCGTCACGATCCTGCCCTCGTCAATTCCTTTCCAAGAGGGCTAGCATGCGCTATCGGCAAGAGCCAGTGCGAAGCAATCCCGCCGATGCCGAAGCGTGTTCCCATGAAGAAGCTTGCAACTCTCGTCACCGCCGCGCTGCTGCTCGCGGCGCCCGCTTACGCCATTGTCGGCGGCGGCACGCCGCAGGCCGATGGCGTCGCGCGCGCCATCGTCACCATCGTCGGCTCGCGTGGAAATTTCTGCACCGGCACCCTGATCGCGCCGAAGCTTGTGCTGACGGTCGCCCACTGCGTGCAGCCCGGCGCCGACTACAAGATCGTCGATCGCGGCGCCGACGGCGCACCGCAATTGCTGAATGTTCGCACCGTCGCGATCCATCCGAACTTCAACATGCAGGCCATGCAGGCACATCGTGCCACTGCAGACGTGGCATTGCTGCAACTGGAAATTCCACTGAAGGGAAAATCGACAGTACCGCTCGGCATGCCGAGTATTCCGATTCAAGTTGGCAGCCGCTTCGTCATCGCCGGTATCGGCGTCACTGTGCGCGGCGACGGCAAGAGCGGCGGCACGATTCGCGTTGCGGGCCTCGTCGCTACCGGCCAGCCCGGCACGCTTCAGATCCGCCTCGTCGACCCCGTAACCAACGGTGTTCGCGACGGAATCGGCGCCTGCACCGGCGATTCCGGCGGTCCCGTATTCGAGGACAAGCCCAGCGGCTCCGTGCTCGTCGGTGTCATCAGTTGGTCGACGGGACCGAATGGCGCCGCCGGCTGCGGCGGCTTGACCGGTGTCACGCCGCTCACGCTCTATCGCGACTGGATCCTGCAGACCGCGCGAAGCTGGGGCGCGGCGCTTTGATCGCGAATTGATCTATGTCATTTTAAAGCGGAAGCGCGATGGGCGACCATGCCCGTTGCGGAGGAAACGCGTCGCCCATCAAGGGCGGCCACAAAAACAAGCAAGGCAAGAAGCAACAATGAATGTCGCTGTTCGCAGTCACGCCACCACCAAGCAAGCTTCGGAACATTTCGACGTGCTGATCGTCGGCGCCGGCATCTCCGGCATCGGCAGCGCCTATCACATCAACAAGCAGCTTCCGGGCACCAGCTACGTGATCCTGGAGACGCAGGCGACATTCGGCGGCACCTGGTCGACGCATCGCTATCCCGGCATTCGCTCGGACAGCGATCTCCACACCTTCGGCTACAGCTTCAAGCCCTGGGTGGGCCCGCCGATCGCGACCGCCGAGGAAATTCTCTCCTACATGAACGAGGTGATCGACGACAACGACATCGCCCGTCACATCCGCTACAAGCACAAGATCAATTCGGCGAGCTGGTCGAGCGAGCAGAATCTCTGGACCATCGAAGCGGTGACGACCGACACCGGCGAGGCCAGGACCTTCACCGCGAACTTCCTCTGGATGTGCCAGGGCTATTACCGCCATTCGGAAGGCTATACGCCGGAATGGAAGGGCACCGATCGCTTCAAGGGCCGCATCGTCCATCCGCAGACATGGCCCGAGGATATCGATCTCGCGGGCAAGAAGGTCGTGGTGATCGGCTCGGGCGCAACCGCAGCGACTCTGGTGCCGAACATCGCGGACAGTTGCGCGCATGTCACCATGCTGCAGCGGTCGCCGACCTATTTCCGGCTGGGGCGCAACGCGATCGAGATCGCAGAAGAATTGCGCCGGCTTCAGGTCGACGAGACCTGGATCCACGAGATCGTCCGGCGCAAAATCCTGTTCGAGCAGGATGCGTTCACAAAGCTCTGTCTGTCCAAGCCGGAGCAGGTGAAGAAGGAGCTGATCGGCCAGATCAGCGCGGTGCTCGGTCCGGACTATGATGTCGAGACGCATTTCACGCCGACCTACCGGCCGTGGCGTCAGCGCATCGCCTTCGTGCCGGATGCCGATTTGTTCAAGGGCATCGCCAGCGGCAAGGCTTCGGTCGTGACCGACGAGATCGAATGCTTCGTCGAGAACGGCATCCAGCTCAAATCGGGCAAGCTGCTGGAGGCTGATGTCGTCGTCACCGCGACCGGCTTCCACCTCTCGGCGCTCGGCGACATCGCCTTCGAGATCGACGGCAAGCCGCTCGCCTTCGGCGATACCGTCACCTATCGCGGCATGATGTTCACGGGCGTGCCGAACCTGGTCTGGGTGTTCGGCTATTTCCGCGCGAGCTGGACGCTGCGCGTCGACCTCGTCGCCGATTTCGTCTGCCGCCTGCTCGGACATATGAAGGCGAAGGGGAGCAAGAAGGTCGAGGTGGCCTTGCGGCCCGAGGACCACAACATGCCGATCCTGCCCTGGATCGATCCGGAGAACTTCAATCCCGGCTACATCATGCGCAACATGAACCTGCTGCCCAAGCGCGGCGACAAGCCGGAATGGCAGCACAGCCAGGATTACTGGACCGAGAAGGACGAGATCCCGAAGACCGATCTCGACGACAAGGCGTTTGTGTACGGGTAAGGCCGTTCGGGACGGCGGCACACCCGCCGTCCCGTAGCCCGGATGGAGCGCAAGCGTCATCCGGGAAATTGGTCGTCGTGCGCGAAAGACCCCGGATTTCGCTTCGCTCCATCCGGGCTACTTCATGACGCCTCCGGCATTGCCCCCACATATGACGAACTCGGCCGGATCAGCCGTCCCGTCCGCTGCTGCTCGCGCGCATGCGCGGTCCACCCCGCAGCTCGCGCCACCGCGAAGATCGGCGTGAATGCCTGCCGTGGAATGGCCAGCGCATCGAGCAGGATCGCGGTGAAGAACTCCACATTCGTCTCCAGCGGCCGCTCCGGATTCTTCTTGCGCAGCGCGCTGCGGATATAGGCCTCGACCTCGCCGGCGAACGGCAGATCGGTGCCGTTGGACGCCAGCGCCTCGACCGCGGTCTTGAGCACGTCGGCGCGCGGATCGCGGACGCGGTAGACGCGATGCCCAAAGCCCATCATCCGCTCGCCGCGGGCAAGCGCCGCATCCACCCAGGGCTGGATGCGCTCGCGCGAGCCGATCGCGTCCAGCATTTCCAGCACCGGCTCCGGCGCGCCGCCATGCAGCGGTCCGGTGAGCGCGCAATAGCCGGCGGTGACGGCCGCGAACAGATCGGCTTGCGTCGAGGCGACGACGCGCGCGGTGAAGGTCGAGGCGTTCATGCCGTGGTCGCTGGCGGTGACGAGATAGGCGTCGAGCGCGGTCACCTCGCGTGCCGCGGGGACGCGGCCATGCAGCATGCGCAGCGTATCCGCGGCGTGGCTGACATTCGGATCGGGCGCGATCGGCTCGAGCCCTTTGGCCCGGCGGACCAGCGCACCCGCGATCACCGGAAACGCGCCGACGATGGTCGCCTCATGCGCGAGGCCATGCTCGGCGCGAAGGCCCGCGACCGCCGCGCGGAACCCGTCGACGATGCCCATGCCGCGCGTTGCCGGCAGCAACTCGTCCAGCCGGGCGAAGGCGCGCTCGCGCGCCGAGCCCAGGTGTGAGCGCACATTGGCGTCGCTCAGGCTGGTCTTGCTGGCGCCGTTCCAGAGCCGGGCGGTGACGCCCTCGAAGCTCGATTTGGCGGCGAGGCGTCCGACATGCTCGCCGGCGATGATCAGCTCGCCGCGCTCGCCATCGACATGGCTCAGCACGGTCTCGGCCGCGGGAACGCCGTCCAGCCCGATCTGGCTTTTGGTGAGGTGGATGTTCATGGCCCAAATCTCCCTTTTTGCACTGCACCGAGGGAAAATCGGGCCTCTCGACAGATTGATCAATCTTGATTACATAAATCAATATGAAAAATTCTGGCGAGCTCTACCTCTCCGCCCGGGAAGCTGCCGCCGAGCTCGCGATCTCGCCGGCCACCCTCTACGCCTATGTCAGCCGCGGCCTGATCCGCTCCGAGCCGACGCCGGACTCGCGGAAGAACCGCTACCGCGCCGAGGACGTCCGCGCGCTCAAGGAGCGCCGGGTGCCGTCGCCCGAGCCGCGCGGCTTGCGCAGTTTCGATGCCGACCTGCCGGTGATGGACACGGAGATCTCGACCATCACCGAGGAGGGCGCGATCTATCGCGGCGTGAACTGTGTCGTTCTCGCCGAGAACGACACGCTGGAGCACACCGCGACGCTGCTGTGGGACGTCTCCGACGTTGATCCCTTCGCGCCGGACAATCTGCCTGAGATCTCCGAGGAAATGCGCGCGATCGCGCAGGCCGCGCGCCGCGCTGCGCCGATCGACCGTGCCATTGCGGTGCTCGCGCTGGCGACCTGCGCGGATGCTCGCGCCTTCACCCGCGCGCCCGATGGCCGCGCGATGGTCGGCGGGCGGATCGTCCGGCTGCTGGTCGCGACCATGCTCAACGCCGAGCCGTCACCTGAGCCGCTGCACCAGCAGATCGCGAGAGCCTGGGCGGCGGACAACAAGCACGCGCCCGATCTGATCCGCCGCGCGCTCGTTCTGCTCGCCGATCACGAGCTGAACGCCTCGACCTTCACCGCGCGCTGCGCGGCCTCGACCGGCCTCAACCTCTACGACTCCGTCATCGCGGGCCTTGCGGCGCTGAAAGGCCCCAAGCATGGCGGCGCCGGCGTGCTGGCATCGCAGCTCGTCAAGACGCTGATCGATCGCGATGTGGCTCCCATGGTGCGCGAACGCGTCGCGCTCGGCGAGCGTTTCGCCGGCTTCGGCCACGGTGTCTACAAGCGCGGCGATCCCCGCGCGCAATCGCTGCTGAACGCACTCTCCCGCGCCGGCGCACCGCGAAAATTCACGAAAGAAGTGCCGGAGCGGATCATCGAGGCGACCGGCGAGCTCGTCAACATCGACTACGCGCTGGCCGTGCTCGTGCACGCGCTGCGCCTGCCGGCCGGCAGTGAGCTCGCTGTGTTCGCCATGGCCCGCAGCGTCGGCTGGATCGCCCACGCCAGCGAGCAGTTGCAGTTCGGCAAGTTGATTAGGCCGAGGGCGAGGTATGTCGGACCCGCGCCGGGAAGAAGGGCGGGGGGCGGAGATTCCAGGGGCTGATCTAAGACCCTCATGGTGAGGAGCGCGGAACGCGCGTCTCGAACCATGCAGGCCCGGCTCTCGCCTGCGGCCATCCTTCGAGACGCCCGCTTCGCGGGCTCCTCAGGATGAGGGCGGAATGCCCGGATGCATCGGCTCAGGCTGGCCGCTTCGCCGTCGCGACACCGCCGCCGTTCCGCCGGCGATAGATCCAGACCGCCACACCCAGCACGATCGCAACCACGACCACCGTCAAAATCCAGATGTGCTTGAACGAATGCCCATGGTGCGGCACGCCGAAATATTGGTGGAGGGCGGACACCGCCAGCACGCCCGGCAGCACATGGGCAGGCGCCCAGACCAGGATCGCCGGGATGTTCACCGCATAGAACTTCGCCGGCGCCATTCCGAGCGCGCCGGCCGTCACCGGCACGAAGGCGCGGATCGGGGGCACGAAGCGGGCGAAGAACACGGCCCAGGTACCGAAGCGGTGGAAGAAGCTTTCGCTCTCGGCGACCACGCGGGGATAGTTGGTCAGCGGCCAGGTGTTGAGGATCTCGCGCTGCCGCCGGTGCCCGATCAAGTAGGCCAAGCCGTCGCCCAGCACGGCGCCGAGCGCGGCGGCCAGCAGCACCCATTGCAGCTTCAACTCGCCGCCGGGAACCAGGGCGCTCAAGGCCAGGATGATGGTCGACCCGGGGATCACCGACCCCACCACCGGCACGGCTTCGAGCAGCGCCGCCAGGAACAGGGTCAGGTAGGCCAGCCACACATGGACTGAGACGAAGGTGATGAGGGGATCGAGAAAGGTCGTCACGTCGTCTCTGTGGCGGGCTGGGGCTTTCGGGTTCAGACCCTACATAAGTAAGGTCGGCCGGGAAAAGTGCCATTCGCTTGGGCAGACGGCCCATCCCGCCCGAAATTCGAGCGTGATTCGCAACGCAGCCCTCCAAAAACTGCGTTCCTCACCTATCTAAATGAAAAGACAACGGAACTTTGATTGAGGGGCGGGCTTCTGCCGGCCACGTCTCTCTGATAGGTTCGCAGATGCACCCAGCCGCAGCCAACGTGCAATAACTGGTCTCGGGATCGCCCGGGGCCTCGGAGGATTGATGACGACCGCCGCCATGTCAAAAGTTGAGGAAGTTTCCGGTCTGCCCGACATGAAGGTGTCGGTCCGCCAGGTGTTCGGGATCGACAGCGATCTCGAAGTGCCGGCCTATTCCGAAGTCGATCCTCATGTGCCCGAAGTCGACGCCGATTACCGCTTCGACCGCGCCACCACGCTCGCCATTCTCGCCGGCTTCGCGCGCAACCGCCGCGTCATGGTGACCGGCTATCACGGCACCGGTAAATCCACCCATATCGAGCAGGTCGCCGCCCGCCTGAACTGGCCCTGCGTGCGCGTCAACCTCGACAGCCACATCAGCCGTATCGACCTCGTCGGCAAGGACTCGATCGTGGTCCGCGACGGCAAGCAGGTCACCGAATTCCGTGACGGCATCCTGCCCTGGGCGCTGCAGAACAACGTCGCGCTGGTGTTCGACGAATACGATGCCGGCCGCCCGGACGTGATGTTCGTGATCCAGCGCGTGCTCGAAGTCTCCGGCCGCCTGACGCTACTCGACCAGAACAAGGTGATCAAGCCGCACCCGGCGTTCCGCCTTTTCGCGACCGCCAACACGGTCGGTCTCGGCGACACTTCGGGCCTCTATCACGGCACCCAGCAGATCAACCAGGGCCAGATGGACCGCTGGTCGATCGTCACCACGCTGAACTACCTCAGCCACGACGAGGAAGTCGAGATCGTGCTGGCCAAGGCCAAGCATTATCGCACCCAGGAAGGCCGCGACATCGTCAACAAGATGGTGCGCCTCGCCGATCTCACCCGTAACGCCTTCGCCAATGGCGATCTGTCGACGGTGATGAGCCCGCGCACGGTGATCACCTGGGCGGAAAACTCCGACATCTTCGGCGATATCGGCTTCGCCTTCCGCGTCACCTTCCTCAACAAGTGCGACGAGCTCGAGCGTCCCCTGGTCGCCGAGTTCTATCAGCGCTGCTTCAACGCGGAGCTGCCGGAATCGGCAGTCAACGTGGCGCTCAGCTAGGCCATGCCGACCATCACCGTCGAGCGCACCATTGGGACCACCAAGAAGGCTGTGCTCGCCGGGCTCGGCGCTTATAACGACGAGCAGTTTGGGAAGCAGAAGTCCAAGAGCATCGCGGTCTCGTTGAAGGACGGCCGCAAGATCGTCGGCGGCGTCGTCGGGCACCTCTGGGCCACGGTTCTGTTCGTCCAGTATTTCTGGATCGACCAGAAGCAGCGCGGCAAGGGTTTCGGCACGAAGCTGATCGCGGCGATCGAGGACGAGGCACGACGGCAGGGCGCGGTCCAGGCCCATGTCGACACGATGAGTTTCCAGGCGCCGGGCTTCTATCGTTCCTGCGGGTACGAGGAATTCGGCACCCTCAAGGGCTATCCCGGCGGCGTGACGCGCCATTCGTTTACGAAGTCGCTATGAGCACATCATCATCCAACTCCAAATTCCGTAATACGAAGGAAGCGCCGACCGAGCCGTTCAAGCGCTCGGTGGCCTCCTGCCTCAAGGCGATCGCCAAGTCGCCCGAGCTCGACGTCAGCTTCGCGGCCGAGCGCCCGGGCCTTGCGCCGGGCAAAGCACGTTTGCCCGAGCCCGCGCGAAAGATGACCAAGCGCGATGCTGCGATCGTGCGCGGCCACGCGGACTCTATCGCGCTTAAGATCGCGTGCCATGATCCGAAAGTGCATCGCAAGCTGATGCCCGGCAATCCGCAGGCACGCGGCGTGTTCGAGGCGGTCGAGCAGGCTCGCGTCGAGGCGATCGGCGCGCGCCGCATGGCGGGCGTTGCGAAAAACCTCACCGCGATGCTCGACGACCATTTCCATCGCGGCAAGTTCGACGAGATCACCGACCGCGCTGACGCGCCGCTGGCCGATGCGCTGGCGATGCTGGTGCGCGAGCGCCTGACGGGCCTCGCACCGCCCGCCGCCGCCAAGAAGATGGTCGATCTCTGGCGTCCCATCCTCGAAGACAAGATCGGCAGGCGGCTCGACCGGCTCGACGGCGTGGTCGAGGACCAGACCAAGTTCGGCGACGCCGTGCATGACCTCCTGACCGCGCTCGAGCTCGGCGACGAGCGCAGCGCCGACAGTGAGGACAACGAAGACAACGACGAGAACCAGGACGGCGACAACGATCAGTCCGGCGCCGAGGGCTCGCCCGATTCCGACGCCGCGCAGGAGATGAGCGCCGACCAGGCGCAGGCCTCCAGCGAGGAGATGAGCGAGAGCGCGATGGAAAGCGCGCAGGCCTCGACCTCCGACACCTTCGACGACGGCGAGCTCGGCGATGACGAGACGCCGGGCGAGGCGACGCGTCCGAACGCGCACGGCAAGAACGAGCCGCGGGGGCCGGAATATCACGCCTTCGCGCCGAAATTCGACGAGGTCATCGCCGCCGAAGATCTCTGCGACCATGACGAGCTGGAGCGCCTGCGCGCCTATCTCGACAAGCAGCTCGCGCATTTGCAGGGCATCGTCGCCCGCCTGGCCAACCGGCTGCAGCGCCGCCTGATGGCGCAGCAGAATCGCGCCTGGGAGTTCGATCTCGAAGAGGGCATCCTCGATCCCGCGCGCCTGTCGCGCGTGGTCACCGATCCCTATCACCCGCTGTCCTTCATGCACGAGAAGGAGGCGACGTTCCGCGATACGGTCGTGACGCTGCTGCTCGACAATTCCGGCTCGATGCGCGGCCGCCCGATCACGGTCGCCGCCACCTGCGCCGACATTCTCGCGCGCACGCTGGAGCGTTGCGGCGTCAAGGTCGAGATTCTGGGCTTCACCACGCGCGCCTGGAAGGGCGGGCAATCGCGTGAGGCGTGGCTTGCCGCCGGCAAGCCGGCCAATCCCGGCCGTCTCAACGATCTCCGCCACATCATCTACAAATCCGCCGACGCCCCTTGGCGCCGTGCGCGCAAGAACCTCGGCCTGATGATGCGCGAGGGTCTGCTGAAGGAGAACATCGACGGCGAGGCGCTCGATTGGGCGCACAAGCGCCTGCTCGGCCGGCCCGAGCAGCGCAAGATCCTGATGATGATCTCGGACGGTGCGCCGGTCGACGATTCCACGCTGTCGGTCAATCCCGGCAACTATCTCGAGCGGCATCTGCGCCACATCATCGAGGAGATCGAGACCCGCTCGCCGGTCGAGCTGATCGCGATCGGCATCGGCCACGACGTGACGCGCTACTACCGCCGCGCCGTGACGATCGTGGACGCCGAGGAGCTCGGCGGCGCCATCACCGAAAAGCTCGCCGAGCTTTTCAGCGAGACCAACACAGCGCCAACCCAGCCGGCCGGTCGCCCGCGACGCAAATTGCATTCGTGAGCACGCTATCGTCCCGCCGCAGCTTCATCAGCCACGCGGCGGCGGGATTTTCCACTCTCGCAGTCTCCCGCCTCGCGCAGGCGCAGATCACGACCGAGCCGCCGCCGCGCGCCGCGCAGGTCGAGCACGCCGTCACCGCGCCTGTCGGCATCGAGGTCAATGCGCGGCAGATCCCGTTCTTCGAGCCGCGCGACCGTTCGCGCACCCGCTTCGGCTCGCTGCAATATCGCAGCGGCCTGGTGCTGACCTCCGCACATCGCGGCTTTGGCGGCCTGTCCGGCTTCCGCTTCCTCGATGCCAAGGGCGAGCGCTTCCTCGCGCTGTCCGACCAGGGCACCTGGTTCACCGGCAGCATCCGCTATGCCGGCGGCAAGATGACCGCGCTCGACGATGTCGAGGCCGCGCCGATGCTCAATACCGAGGGGCGTCCGATCACCGACAGGCGCTTCTGGTACGATACCGAGTCGCTCGCGCGCGACGGCAACCTCGTCTATGTCGGGCTCGAGCGCGTCAACCAGATCATGCGCTTCGACTTCGCCAAGGGCGGCACGCGCGCCCGCGGCGAGGTGCTGCCGACGCCGCCGGCTGTGCGCAAGCTGCCCAACAACAAGGGGCTGGAGGCGCTGGTGTTCGTGCCCAGGGACATCAAGGGCCAGCCGCTCGGAGGCACGCTGATCGCCTTGTCGGAAGGCGGCTTCGATGCCGACGGCAATCTGATCGGCTTTCTGATCGGCGGGCCCACGCCCGGCCAGTTCAGCATCAAGCGCACCGACAAGCAGTTCATCAGCGACGCCGTGCTGCTGCCCTCGGGCGAGCTGCTCATCCTCGAGCGCAAATTCTCCTGGTTCACCGGCATCAACATCCGCATCCGCTCGATTCCGCTGAAGTCGATCGCACCGGGCGCGCTGGTCGACGGGCCCGTGCTGTTCGAGGCCGATCTCGGCCACGAGGTCGACAACATGGAAGGCATCGACGCGCACGTCACGGCCGAGGGCGAGACCGTGCTGACGCTGGTGTCGGACGACAATTTCTCGATGCTCCAGCGCACCCTGCTGCTGCAGTTCACGCTGGTGGAGTAAGGCCGTCGTTGAACGCGGCTGCCGGCCGCCACGACCAAGCCTCATGCACCTCCGCCGCGCCATCGCCGCCGCTCTCTTCATCATGCTCGCCGCATCGCCGCGGGCGTACGCCACGGCCGAGCACACCTATGCGAAGGGCGAGTACGGCATCATCGCGGGCGGGTGGGCGCCGAACAAGCGGCTCGCCATCGCCGTTCATGGCGAGGGCGAAGGCGCGCATGACAAGTTTCACGCCTATCTGATGGCCGAGCCCAGGCATCGCCGGCTGGCGACGCTGGACGGCATCAGCGAGGATGACAATCTCGACACCGCGTCGGACGCCTATTACGCGGAATGGTCGCCCGATTCACGCTACGTCGCGGTGTCCTTCCGCACCGAGCGTCACATCATGACGCTGAACATCTATGCGGTCGAAGGCAATCGCGCGCGGCTGATCGCAACGCCGGACCTGTTTCGCGTGGCAACCGGCCGCACGGTCGTCGTCAAGACCGACGGCGACATGCGCACCTATTTTCCGACGGTCAAATGGCGCGGGCCGCGCAGCTACGATCTCAACGACTACCGTCTGTTCGTCCAGGACGACAAGTCGCTCGCCGAGAAGCTCGGCGAGCTCGGCAGCCTGAGCAAAATGGAGGACGGCCGCTATTCGATCGAGTTCGCCGCCCACGCCACCATCACGATCGGGCGCAGGGACAAAAGCCGCATCGGCAGGCTGCGGCTCGGGGTTTTCCAGCGCTAGCGGGCCGTTCCCGTGATCATATGACGCGCGCAATGCATGGCGCTTTGGGCGGGCATGCCTTCCGCGCGGCTGGCAATTTGCGATCGGCTGACTAAACTTCATGCAATTGCTTCCATCCCTCCATCCCCGGAACTCCCCGCATGAGCGCCCTGTTTTCCCCGATCAAGCTGCGCGGCCTGACGCTGAAGAACCGCCTCGTCGTGTCGCCGATGTGCCAATATTCGGCCGACGACGGCGTCGCCACCGACTGGCACTTCACCCACATCAACAATCTGGCACTGTCGGGCGCGTCGATGTTCTGCATCGAGGCGACCCATGTCGAGGCGATCGGCCGCATCACGCCGGGCTGTCTCGGGCTCTACAGCGACGCCTGCGAGGCCGCGCTGAAGCAGATCCTCACCTCGGTGCGCAAGCATTCCTCGACGGCGATCGCGATGCAGATCGCGCATGCGGGCCGCAAGGCATCGAGCGCGCGGCCCTGGGACGGTGGCCAGCTGATCCCGCAGAGTGAGGGCGGCTGGCAGACGGTGGCGCCGTCGGCGATCCCGCACAAGGAAGGCGAGGCCGCGCCGCTGGCGCTGGATGCCGCGGGCCTGAAGCGCATCCGCGAGGCCTTCGTCGATTCGACCAGGCGCGCGGCGCGGCTCGGCATCGACGCCATCGAGGTGCACGGCGCGCACGGCTATCTGCTGCATCAGTTCCTGTCGCCGATCTCGAACCGGCGCACGGATGAATATGGCGGCTCGCTCGCGAACCGCATGCGCTTCCCGCTCGAGGTGTTCGACGCGGTGCGCGCGGCCTTCCCCGGCGACAAGCCGGTCGGCATGCGGGTGTCGTCGACCGACTGGGTCGAGGGTGGCTGGGACCTGGCGCAGACCATCGAATTCGCCAACGCGTTGAAGGCGCGCGGCGTCGACTGGATCGACGCCTCCTCCGGCGGCGTCTCGCCGCTGCAGAAGATTCCGCTCGGGCCGGGCTATCAGGTGCAGTTCGCAGATAGCATCAGGCGCGAGACCGGCCTGCCGACCATCGCCGTCGGCCTGATCACCGAAGGCAAGCACGCCGAGGAGATCGTCACGTCCGGCAAGGCCGACATGGTCGCGCTCGCCCGCGGCCTGCTCTACGACCCGCGCTGGGGCTGGCACGCCGCCGCCGAGCTCGGCGGCGAAGTCGAAGCGCCGCCGCAATATTGGCGCTCGCAGCCCTCGACGCAGAAGGCGCTGTTCGGCAAGACCACGTTCGGGGCAAGGTAGGCCCACATACTCCGTCATTGCGAGGAGCGTCTTGTCCGCCGTAGCTCGAAGAGCGAAGGCGGAAGCGACGAAGCAATCCAGACTGTCTCCGCGGGTATATCTCTGGATTGCTTCGCTGCGCTCGCAATGACGATGGGGAGGCAGTCGTGCATCACAACCGCCGCTGCAAGTTGTCGCCACACCTCTCCCTGTAGTTTCGGATTCTACGTTCGCAGGGACGACGCTGAATACGCCGCACGCGCTTTATTCCCTCACCATCGCAGCACCCACATCACGTATCCGTAAAACTCCTCACCTTCCACGACCCGCAAAACTGGCCTAACCTTCGCGCATCGGGGCATCACGGAGGCCGGCCATGCGGTTTCGTGTTCGCAAGACTGCCCATGTGTTCGAGCGCGTGGGCCTGGCGATGGCAGGCGCGGCGTGCGGGCTGTTCGTCGGCGCCTATGTCGGCTCGGCGATCTCGCCTCTCACCACGCAAGGCTTTCTGCTGCTGATGATGCTGCTCGGCATCTTCGGCTTCTATCTCGGCATCGACACGCCGCAGCTTCCCTTCGACGATGCGCACAGCCGGATCGATGCCGCGGAATTCTTGAGCGCCGCCGGCACGCTCTGCGCCACGCTCGCCGCACTCGCCTCCGTCGCCGTCATCGTGCTCCGCCTCGACCCGCACCTCGCCTGGACCTGGCTCGTGCTGATCGGCTGGGTCGGGGGCGTCGCGATGCAGATCGTCGGGGGCACGAAGGCACGGATGCGGAAGTAGCTGGCTGCTGGTTGGTCGAGAGCTCGCGCCACAAGCACACTGCGTTCCCTCCCCCCTTGCGGGTCCCGCAAGGGGGGAGGGGGCCGAGCGGAGTGCGCGGCGACGTTACCGGGCTACGATTCACGCTGTTGAGAATTCGCCCGCGTTCAGCGCCGCCTTTAAAACACCACGCCCACCCGCGTGCCGCGCTTCCACGCGATGCGGCAGCGCTTCTTGGTGTTGACGTGCAGCAGCTCGAACCGGTCGGGGATCTTCACCTGCCCGCCGAGATCGACGCAGGCTCCGCCGGGCGAATAGTCGATCAGCGTGCAGACGATCACCGGCGCGCGCGGGTCGGTGATGATCTTGGCCTGGCGCGACACCAGCCCTGCGGGTTTCACGCGAGCATATTTGCGCGGATGCATTGGCACTCTCCTCCAATTCCGCGGACGGCGCGGCGAGCTCTGTGCAGAATGATGCGGAGGAGTTGATGCGAACCAGCTAAGGCGCGGGCGAGAATTTTAATGAAAAGTGGCAGCGAGTGGAGAAAGCGGCGGTAGTGGAGTGCGGCGCCGTTGCCCCAACCACCGTCATTGCGAGCGCAGCGAAGCAATCCAGACTGCGCCCGTGGAAAGACTCTGGATTGCTTCGTCGCAAGGGCTCCTCGCAATGACGAGCTGAGAGAGCGACGCCCGCACCTCACCCCGTCACGCTCTCACCCGCCTCCGCTTCGCCGCCCGTCGCCGGCTCCACCGGCATCGGCACCGTCTCATACACCTTCGGCAAATTCACCGGCCGATAGGTCGGGTCCACCGCGATCCGCTTCAGCACGCTCTCATGCACATGCGCGCCTTCGGGGATGACGCGCGGCTCGCAATCGGGGATGTAGAAGCCGAGCACGACCTTCCTGTCAGGCCATTCCTTGTACTTCGCGCTCTTCGGCAGATATTCCAGCACGCGCCAAGCCGCCGTCATCGAATTGTGCAGCTCGCCGGTCTTGCCGGTGTAGGCGGGCGCGACATATTGGAACGGCGATTTCTTGCGCTGGATGCCCCAGACGAGCTGGTTCACCGTGCGCGGGTTGAAGTTCAGCCCGGCCTTCGCGGCCTCCCCGATCATCCACAGCAGCGGATATTTGGACTCACCGCTCTCGGCTTCCGGATAGCCGCCGCCGACGTCGCAATGCACGCCGGCGAACCACACCTGCAGAATGTCCTGCGGCTCCTTCTTCTCGTCGGGGATGTAGCGGTTGCGCCAGTACTCCTGCGGCTCCTCGTATACCTTGAGGCGGAACATGCAGCGCCGTTCGTCGATCGCGATCGCCTGGCGGAAGATGTGAACGCTCGGATTGCGCAGCGTGAAGGCGAGCTCCTCCAGGCTGAATGCGAGGAAGAAGGCGTCGCGCCGCGGCACGATCACGCTCGCCACCGTGTCCCAGACGCCGATGAAGTGGATGGTCGGCCAGCGCGTCGAGGTGATGCGCGCGAACTGGGCGGCGAGATCGAATTGGTCCTTCGGCAGCGGCCCGCTCTCGTCGAAGTCGATGTCCTTGAGATCCTCGATATCGTTGCCGCGCCCGGTGCCGGAATATTGCTTGTAGGCGACGAGGCCGCTGCCCGCGAGGTTCGCCTGCTCCGGCGAGATCAGCCCGATCTTGTGGATCAGCCCCGCCAGCACCCGCACGGTGTAGGCGCCGCGCGAGAAGCCGAACAGATAGATCTTGTCGCCCGGCGCGTAATGCTCGACCAGGAAGCAATAGGCCGAGAGCACGTTGTCATCGAGCCCGTAGCCGGTGGCGAGCCCCAGCACCAGGTTGATGTTGGCCTTCCAGCGATGCCAGGTCGACGGCTCCGTCACCGTGCCGACCCCGGGATCGTAGAACACCATCTGCCGCGGCTGCGTCTTGTCGGTCTTGCGCAGGCAGCGATAGAGCTTCAGGACGTTGGAGATGTTCTCCGAAATCTCGTTGCCGGTGCCGTCGCAGCAGATGACGAGGTTTTTCGGCTCGGGTTTCGGTTCGGTCTTCTCGTGGTCCACAGGCGGCCCCTCCCGGAAATGCTACCCGGGCGAGTATAGCCGAAAAGCGCGACGGAGAAGAGACGATGGCAATGGCCGTGCAGGCGGTGCGCTCCCTCTCCCCGCGCGCGGGAAGAGGCGAAAGAACCTACTTCTTCTTCCCCGGCCCGAAATCCGGCTGCCAGGCCGCCTCCTTGCGGCTCGGCGCCGCGGCGATCACCTTGGCCTTGTCCTTTTTCGGCTTCTTGGCTTCACGATTGGAGCGTTGCTGTCCCTTGGCCATGGCATCGGTCTCCTTTGCAGGCTTGAGTTCGTCCAGTTCGTCCGATTGCAGCACGCGTCCGCGCGGCGTGCAGACGCGCACGTCCATGAAGCCGTCGCGCAGCAGCTTGCGCGCCAGCCGCAGCGCCACGGTGGCGTCGCTGCGGCCGTGGTTGGCGCTGCCGTATTCGCCGGTCGCCAGGATGAGATAGGGCACGCGGATCGGCCTAGCCATGGAACAGGGCCGCCGCGCCAACGAGAAGCAGCAGGAACAGCGGAACGACGACGGGCGGAACGATCCAATCCGAGGCGCGCAAACGCGACATCGCATGCTCCTTCGCGAGCACGCCAAGAGCGTGCTCTGATGACTGATTCCTCGGCGGGAGCGCACGTGACCCTCAGTCACCGGTCGATGCCGTAGCGGAAGATGCGGTGATGCGGCAGACCCTACGCCTGCATCGCGCCGATAGCGAGGACTAAAACGCCGCGCAAACGGCGGCGACGATAGTGCTGGCTATTGCCGCGCATTGAGCGCATGGTCGTCGCAAGCAGGCGTCGGTTGGGGCCGCTCTCGCAGGGAAGGCAGGCGTGCATGACCATCCGTACGCGGCGGGAAACCGTCACGTTCAGGCATCCGTTCCGCATCCACGGCATCGATCGGCTGCTGCCCGCGGGCGCCTATCAGGTGATCGCCGACGAGGAGACGATCGAGAGCGAGAGGTTCTCGGCCTGGCGCCGTGTCGGCACGCTGATCATCGTGCCCGCGGAAAGCCCGGTCGGCACCATGGAGATGCTGTCGATCCGCGCGCTCGACCTTGCGGATGCGCAACGCGTCGATGCGAGTGTCGCCAATGACTGACGCCCCCGTCGATCTCGACAAGCACCGCGGCATGGCCGCCCAGAAAGCGACCGACCTGCGCCGTGCGCTGGCCGAGGTCGAGAGCAATGTCCGGCAGCTGCGCGAGCGCGAAGCCGATCTCGAGAACCGCCTGATGACCGTGCCCGCCGCCTCCTGGCCCGAGGCTGCGGTGAAGGCGCGCTACCTCCTCAACCTCTACGCCGCGAGCTTGCCGGCCGAAGACACCCGCCACCGCGCGCTGGTGACCGCCCTGTTCGACGATTTCGCAAGGCTCGGCGGCGATAGCTGAAGCGTCCTCGGGGGTACACCTCGCGGACTTGTCCCGCCGAAGCCTCAGCGAAGGCGGAAGTCGCCGCCGCAGCACCGCGTTCAGGTTTCGGGAAACAGCCCGCATCAAAGGAGTAAGCCATGACGCTCACCAGCGGCCGTCTCATCGGCTACGAACAGGATCGCGGCATCATCCAGTTCTCGATGCACGACGGCACCAGGGAAATCCCCTGCGCGATCTCGACCTCCGCAATGGACGATCTCGAACGCGGGTCGCAGGCCCGCCCCGAGCACCGCGAAGCCCAGTTCACCCGCCTCCGCGACCGCATCGAGGCGCGCGCGGCGAGCAAGTATCACGCGACCGAGTTCGAGGGCACGCCGCCGGGGATCGTGCTGCGGAGCATTGATTTTCGGCGGTAGGGCGGGCGCTAACGCGGCGTCGTCGGCGACATCACAGCGTCACACGGAGCGTGAAGCGCCGCGTCTTGTCCGTCTTGCGCAGGCAGCGATAGAGCTTCAGGACGTTGGAGATGTTCTCCCAAATCTCGTTGCCGATCCCGTCACAGCAGATGACGAGGTTCTTCGGTGCGGGGTTGGCTGAGTGCTCCATGGGGTGCGCCTCCGGGTGATGCTACCGGGGCGAGTATAGCGGAAATGGACGGCAGCGAGGAGACGACATTAACCACTTGTTAACCATGCCGTCGCCTAATGTGAACGGCTGGGGGGCACCATGGCGGCCCATATGATGCGACCGAAGTTGATGCCTGTTTCGGCCGATCCGGCCATCCGGTCGGTGGCGAGGCTGGCGGTTCGCGCCAAGGCCGTCTTGCAGATCAAAACGCCTGTCCTGCGGAGTAATGCCATGTTCGGGAAGGACGACTTATTGGACAATCTAAGCCGCGATCTTGATCGCGCGCGCGGAAGACGCGATGCACTCGCATCCGAAGCCACGACCCTGACGGCTCAGATCGCCGAAATTGAAGCCCGCCTTTCGGAGGAGAAGAACAGGCGGGAGCGTGATCGCGTCTTGAGCGAAATCGAAACGATCAAAACGCGAGTCAAACGAGCCGCCGGCGCGTTTGCACCTGTCGTCGATGGTCTCTCCAGCGCGATCGAGTCGGCCGCGGCCGTCGTGCCCGAGGCTCGCGAGCTCAATAGTTTCCTGGTGTCGGTGGCGAGCGAAATCGACAGCGTGCTCGATCCCCTGTTGCGCGAACTGGATCAGCGCGCGGATGCGGTGCGTGCAGGACAGGCGGTACCGGACCTCCCGAGTCCGGCCAATGAAGCGCCGCCCGTCGAGCTGCCGAAAGACGCCAACGATCGCCTGCTTCGCTTCCCGGCATGGCTGTCTCGCGACAAGGAGACGGATAAGAAGGAAACCGCAGAGGGCCCGCGCAGCACGGCAGCGTGAAGCATCGGCGGCTGGCTTCGTTGCGGCGCATCCCTCGAGACGCCCGCCAAAGCGGGAGAGTTACTGTTTTGCGCCGTCATTCCGGGGCGCGCCTCTTGGCGCGAGCTACGGTGCGCAAGTGCGCACCTGAGAATCCGTACTCACGATGGTGGTTATGGATCCTCAGGTGCGCACTTGCGCACCGTAGCTCGCGACTTGGTCGCGCCCCGGGATGACGACCTGTTGTTGGGTGACAGGTAACCCCTCCCTCCAGCCACCGCTCAGTTGCCGGCGCGGCGCAGGAAGGCCGGAATATCGAGAATGCTTTCGTCAACCGCATTGCGCGGAGAGGGGCGGCCGTAGGGATCGAGCGGCTGGGGAGCCGCCTGGCGCGCATAAACCGGCCTGATCGGTTGCCCCCCGGCTTGGCGCGGCTCGGTGCGGAGCGGCGGGCTTTCCACTTGCGGAAGGGGTGCGCTGCGCTCGATGCGATCGGCGATGCGGCGGCTGTCGTTGCGCAAGCGGCCGGCGAGCTGCGTGAGTGGGCTTTCCGCCGATTGCGCCAGGAGCGCCGGGTCGACATTGTCGATCCCGGTCGCCACCACCGAGACGCGGACGATACCTTCGAGGCTTTCGTCAAAGGACGCGCCGACGATGATGTTGGCGTCCGGATCGGCCTCGTCGCGAATGCGGGTCGCGGCTTCGTCGACCTCGAACAGCATGAGATCCCTGCCGCCTGTGATGGAAATGATGAGGCCGCTGGCGCGCTTGATCGACGGGTTCTCGATCAATGGATTGGAAATCGCGGCCACGGCGGCGGCGAGCACGCGCTTCTCGCCGGTAGCCTCGCCCCGTCCCATCATCGCCTTGCCTCCCTCCTGCATGACGGAGAGAACGTCGGCAAAATCGAGATTGATGAGGCCTTCCTTGACGATGAGGTCGCTGATGCAGGCCACACCCGAATAGAGCACCCGGTCGGCAAGGGCAAAGGCATCGGCGAACGTGGTCTTCTCGCTGGCCACCCGGAACAGGTTCTGGTTCGGGATGATCAAGAGGGTGTCGACCGTCTTCAATAGCTCCTCGATGCCGGCTTCGGCAAAGCGCATGCGGCGCTGGCCCTCGAAGAAAAATGGCTTGGTGACCACGCCGATCGTGAGAATGCCGAGCTCGCGCGCGGTCCTGGCGATGACGGGTGCAGCCCCGGTGCCGGTCCCGCCGCCCATGCCGGCCGTGACGAACACCATGTGCGCGCCGGCCAGATGATCGCGGATCCTGTCGATTGTCTCTTCGGCTGCGGCGCGTCCGACGTCCGGCTGCGAGCCGGCGCCAAGGCCTTCGGTCACCCCGGCGCCGAGCTGGATGATGTGCTCGGCCCTCGACATGGCAAGCGCCTGCGCATCCGTATTGGCGACGACGAAGTCGACCCCCTGCAGCCCGGACGTGATCATGTTGTTGACGGCATTGCCGCCGGCGCCGCCGACCCCGAACACGACGATGCGCGCCTTCATCTCGCTGATACCGGTGATGTCTGTCATTCTTCCCTCGCGGTTGCTCCGGCAAGCCGGGGATGGAGAAAGGTCCGAGTGCTATTTGCGGAGCATGATCCGGACCCGGAGGGCCGCGTTAGCGCAAAGTGTGCAGCGGTTTTCCGAAAAGATCATGCTCGAACAACAACCTGATACGCGATGACGAATCATCGCGTACTGGCCGCGCGGTCTGCTCCGATGATGGAAGCGGCCAGGCGTCCCAATCGACGCGCGGCTTGTCCCGCGTCCGAGCCGCCAGCTCGACCGGTCCGCAGAGCCGTCACTTCTTCTTCCAATTGCGCCGCCCACTCATTGGCTGCCGTCGTCTCGGCAGCCGCCTGCTTGAGCTCGACGGCGAGGCGATCGGCGCGCTCCCGCTCGCGCTCGAAATCCGCTCTGGTGTCGGCTGCCGCT
>JAESFI010000125.1_pt1 | contig 65269 bp, 56 predicted proteins | sample 9269361 | NCBI WGS metagenome assembly JAESFI01 (sample SAMN14504119, study PRJNA617095) | algae metagenome | isolation source: Brasilonema angustatum HA4187-MV1 and co-occurring heterotrophs from moss... | place: USA: Manoa Valley, Honolulu, Hawaii | collected 2009-07-20
CGCGCTGGAAGCAGACTGAGTTGCTCTCGGCTCTCGCCGGACTTGAATGTGCGATTCGTCATGAACAGAATCGTACATCAACTCCCCGAAATGCCGAGTTCTTGCTCGGCCTCGACGGGCAAAACAGCCAGGCCGCTGTCAAGCCGGCCTGCCAAAAATATTCCACTTTACCGAAATTCGGAAATATCGTATGTGTCGCGCATCCCAGCCCACCAAAGGGGCGGTCGTACGTCGTCGCGAGCGCGGGCTGGGAGTTGCGGTGGACGCGGGCGGCGTCAAAGGCGGGTGTGGCGTGCAGGGCGAGATGAACTTCGTGAGCATGGTACGAACCGCGATCGACGGACGGCGCTCCCGCGTACGGCGAAACCGTGTGGTCCTGGCCGTCGTTGCTACGGTCAAGCCCCGGCGAAGGCGTCATCGTGCCAACCGGCGCGGTGCCGTGAATTTCGCGGGGGCGAGGGAGGCCAGAAGGAACTCGGCTCCCGGGAGAGCGCGGCATAGGCCGTCAAACCATCGCGCAGGGAAGGCCTGGTTTCGGCTGCCCTGTGTTTCCCCTGTGCACTGCGCGTGCATCCGTTCAGCACGGGGGTTTTATGGGTGCCGGCCGGCGCCCGGTCTTCCCCGCGCCCTTTCTTTCGCGAGGGTGGGACGAAAAGCACAGCTCGGGCAAACCCTGCCGCGAGGATGCGAGCGTATGCCAGCTGGAGCGGCGAATTGACGCCGCGGCGTTGCACTCTGGTCCCGATACGCGCCCTGCGTGGACTGGCCTCACCTGCAAGCATGCAGCATCGGCATCAGCGGCGGTGGTCGTTCTCCCCAAAATCTGCAACATGCGCGCCGAGACGGCGCGATGCGGCCGGTCTTGCGCCTCCGAAGCGGCTGCCGGGCCTTTGGAGAGTTTGGCAATAGCTTTTGGAGTGACGACATGAGCGGTTTGGTGATCTCTGGCGGCCGGGTGGTGGATCCCGCGAGCGGGATGGATGCCGTTGGCGATGTGGCGGTGGTGGACGGCAAGATCGCCGCCGTCGGCACCGGCCTCGGCGGCGCAGAGCGGGTGATCGACGCCACCGGCCTCGTGGTCGCGCCCGGCTTCATCGATTTGCACGCCCATGGCCAGTCGATTCCGGCCGACCGCATGCAGGCCTTCGATGGGGTGACGACGACGCTCGATCTGGAAGCCGGTGTGCTGCCCGTCGGCTCCTGGTACGAGCGCCAGGCCCGAAAGGGTCGCGTGCTGAACTACGGCGCCGCCACCAACTGGGCCTTTGCGCGCATCGGCGCGATGACCGGCTCCAACGCGGAGAGCTCGCTGGAGGCGTTCGGCAACGCCATGCGCGATCGCCGCTGGATGGACAATGTGGCAACCGATGCAGAGGTCGCCGGCGTGCTCGAGCGCCTCACCCGCGGCCTGAACGAGGGCGGCATCGGCATCGGCATTCTCAACGCCTATGCGCCGGGCGCCGGCGTGCAGGAATTGACAGCCGTGTGCCAGCTTGCGGCCGCCAAGGACGTGCCGACCTTCACCCATGTCGCCTTCATGTCGCGCATCGACCCCGAAAGCGCGGTGGAAGCCTATATCCGCCTGATCGGCTATGCCGGCGCCACCGGCGCGCACATGCACATCTGCCATTTCAACTCGTCGAGCAAGACCGACATCGAGCGCTGCCGCGTGCTGATCGCGAAGGCGCAGGCACAGGGCCTGCCGATCACGGTCGAGGCCTATCCCTACGGCACCGGCTCGACCGTGCTGGCCGCCGCCTTCTTCAGCGATCCCCAATTCGTCGAGCGCAACGGCACCGGCTACGATTCCGTGCAGCGCGTCACCGACGGCTATCGCTTCCACGACCGCGAGGAACTGCTCAAGGCGCAGGCCGAGGAGCCGTCCTCGCTGGTGCTCTGGCACATCCTCGACACCGAGCACAATGCGCATCATCGCGACCTGCTCGACTTGTCGGTGCTCTATCCCGGCGGCGCGATCGCGTCCGACGCGATGCCGTGGACGACGTCGGACGGCAAGACCTACACTGGTGATGCCTGGCCGCTGCCTGACGATGCCACCTCGCACCCGCGCTCGGCCGGGTGCTTCACGAAATTCATCCGCGAATGGGTGCGCGAGCGCAAGACCGTGTCGCTGCTGGAAGGCGTGCGCAAATGTGCGCTGATCCCGGCGGAAATCCTGTCGCAAAGCACGCCCGCGATGCGCGCCAAGGGCAGGCTCGCCAAGGATGCCGATGCCGACATCGTGGTGTTCGACTACGAAAAACTCTCGGACCGCGCGACCTTCACGGCGATGAACCGGCCGTCCGAAGGCGTGCGCCATCTCGTCGTCAGCGGCCAGCCGCTGATCAGCGACGGCATTCTTTACGTCACGGCGCGGCCCGGCAAGCCCGTGCGCCGCCCCGTGGTCGAGAACTGATCCATGCCGGTCCCCGTTCTCCTGGTCACGGGCTTTCTGGGGGCTGGCAAGACCACGATCGTCAACCATCTGCTGGCGAACGCGGAGGGACGGCGGATCGCCGCCGTCGTCAACGATTTCGGCGCCATCAACATCGATGCGGAGCTGATCGCGGGCGCGAGCGACGGCGTGGTCAGCCTTGCCAATGGCTGCATCTGCTGCTCGCTCGAAGGCGATCTGCTCCGCACGCTCTCGACGCTGCTGCGGCGTGACCCGAAGCCGGAATACATCGTCATCGAGACCAGCGGCGTTGCCGATCCCTCCGACATCGTGCGCAACCTGATGGATCCCGTGATCCTGCGCGAGGCGCCGCTGGAGACGGTGCTCTGCGTGATGGACGCGGGGACATCGCCGGCCGCTCTCGACGATGCGCTGCTGCGCTCGCAGCTTCGCGTCGCCGACATCGTGGCGCTAAGCAAGCTGGATATGGCGGATGACGGCGCAGGCGTCCGCCTGCGCGAAGCCATCCGCGCGCAGCGCGTGCCTGCTGTGGTGGTCGATGCCAGGCATGGCGAGCTTCCGTCGGCGCTGCTGTTTCCCGCGGGCGCCGATCGCACGTCGGCGCCGCGCAATCCGGGGCCGAAGCGGCCATCCGAGGAGCGTTTCGAAACGCTGAGCTGGACCTCGGATCAGCCGATCTCGCTGCCGCGCCTGCAGCAGGCCATCGGCCGCCTCGCGCCAAAGCTTGCGCGCGCAAAGGGTCTGTTCGAGACGATCGAGCAGCCCGGCCGCCAGATGGTGTTTCAGTTCGCCGGCGGCCGCGCGACGCTGGCGCCGGGCGAGCCGCCTCCGCCGGACGTGCCGCGGACCCGCATCGTCTTCATCGCCGAACTCGGCGTGCTCTCGAAGACCGAGCTCGATGAAATCATGACGACGTGTGTTGCGGGCTGAAACCTTGGCCGCCTCACGCGAATTGCGCGATCCCGTTTCCGACCGACCAGTTCTCCGCGGGTGCATCGAGCACGTTGATGAACACGTCCTCGGGGCGGATGCCCGGGTTCTCGCCGAGCAGCGCCGCGATCCGCCGGTACAGCGCCTTCTTCTGCTCGGGGGTGCGCGAGGCAAACACCGTGATCTGGATCAGCACGGCGTCGTCGCTGCGGCTCACACCATAGGCATTGCCGCAGCGGAAGTTTTCCGGCGAAAGCTCGCTAATGGTCATGAACTCGTCGCCTTCGGGGACGTTCAGCGCCTCGCGCATGGCGCGATAGAGACCGTCGAGGATCGCTTTCCGGTAGGCTTCCGGTTTTCCGGCGCGCATCGAGATGTGCAGGAGCGGCATGAGCTGGTCCCTTTGCATGGTGGATCGATCAGCCAGACTCGCATGACGAGCCTCGGCCGTTCAGCCCATTGACGTGACGGGCCATCAATCCCATTTTGTTTTTGACACGATGTCGAGAAACCATATTCTTGACATCGTGTCAAATACTTTCCCAGGGAGTCGGGATTTGAGACCGCGCGAGTTCGATCACGACGACGTCCTGCGCATCGCGTTCGACCAGTTCTGGCGCAAGGGCGTGCGCGGCACCTCGCTGTCGGACATCGCGCGCGACGCCGGTGTCCAGCGCGGCAGCCTCTACAATGCCTTCGGCAGCAAGGAAGCGCTGTTCCTGCAGGCCTATGAGCGCTATGCGGGCGATTATCTCCTCGCCCTGGAGAAGGCGCTCGGCTCGGGCTCCCTGCGAAAACGCCTCACCGCGTTCTTCGACCTGACCATCACCAATTTCCGCTCCGGCTCGCCGCCGCGCGGCTGTCCGACCACGCGCGGATTGATGGAGCTCGGCGCGGTGGAAGGCGAGGGGCTGGATGAGGACGCGCGCCAGGCTTTTGCGAGCCTCATTGCGCGCATCACCGCTCTGGTTCAGGATACGCTGTCGGCGGGCGTCGAGCGTGGCGAATTCAGCGGCAATCCGGCCGCCGCAGCGCTGCACATCATCACGGTGACGCGCGGTCTTGGGGTGCTCGAACGTGCCTTCGGTGACGAGCCGCAACTGCGCAAGATCGCGGCTCATGCCATCGATCTCGTGCTCGGCAAGAGCGGTCGCTAAGCCGTGACGCGAAACGACGACCCCAGCGGTGGTGATCCCTGGGGCCGTCTGGAGGTTTCATGGAGGGCAACGAGCACTGCGTCTCCATGGCGATATCGATACAGCAATATCCTGCAAGCTGCGAGTAGAACCCATCAAAGCGTCAGCAGCACGCCAGCGCGTTGACCGCGCGCGTCGTCGCGATTTCGCTCTCATTGCCGACGAACTGGCTAACGACGGACTCGAGTTCCCCGGGCTGCTTGCGGCGTGCGACCGCCACGAGCCGCATCAACTCGGCCTCGTCCTTGGAGAGCCGCCGGCAGGACGGCGGCATGAAGCACAGCGCGCATGGCCGGCCGCTGCGCAAGATCCTGACCAGCGCGGCAGCCCGCGCGACCAGCAGCGGACTGTCGGCAATGCCGGGCGCCTCGTCGGCGAAGCGATAGGCCGCCTCCCAGCAATCGGATGCGCCGGTCGCGTAGGCCGCTCCAATGAAGCGGAACAGCGACAGCGCGACGCGGCAGAAATCGTCATAGCCTTCGACGCTTCGCGACGACGCCAGCGCGGCCTGCAGCGGGCAAAGTCGCGTTGGGCCGGTCTCGGAGGCCGCCACGGAGCTGCAATTATCCTGCGTCATGACCGATCTCGTCAGTGCAGCGTGGGACTGCCGACAAACCAGCTCTTCATCGCCATCATCCGGTCGCGGTCGAACGACTGGACCTGTCGATCGGGCAAAATGAGGCCGGCCATGCGGAAGATCGTTGCCAGCCCGCGGACCGGCGCCAGCGCCCAATCCGCGCCGACCGGCGGCAGCCAGCATTCGAACTGCTCGCGAGCGACATCGTCGCGCTCCTTCTGCGCGGCGGCGATCGCACGCAAGATTCCATGTTCGCTCTCCGACATGCGCGGACAGGTCGGGCAGTGCACCTCGATTGCGGTATGCGCGGTGCAGGCAAAGATCTCTATGATGGAGTCCAGCGACGGCACGGCATCGCCGACGCGAAAATGGTCGTAGACCTGCTGGATGTCGGCTGCGGTCGGAACCGCGCCTCCGCTGCGTGCCTTCGCCCGGAAACCCCAGATGAACAGACGCTCGGCCGCGCATAGTGCGGGAAGGTCGAGGGTCTTGGCGGATGTCGATCGATGCATGGAGCCTCTCGCCTCTGGCAGCGCGCAACGCTCCGGCTGGCGCCGAATATCTGCGCGATCGTTCCGCCAGAGGCCCGCGCAAGTCAACGCTGCGAGGGCCGATATCGAGGTCTTCTAGATTGCGCGGCGGCGCCAATGTCGACGAATTCTAAAGTCCGCGTCACACGAACGCGACGTCGATCTTGTTGTCCGATTTGGAAATCATCCGGCAGGCGCGCGACAGGCTGTCGCTGGCTCGCGTACTTCTGCGGGATTTCGAGAACCCGGATGCTTAAAGCTTTGCTAAGGCAGTCGGGATAAAATGGCATATCAGCCCCGCCAATTCTTGCGAGCACCGATGATTTTCTCCCGCATCAGTTTCAAGCTGGTCCTGATTGTCGGCATCAGCCTTCTCGGCATGATCGCGTTGGCGCCGATCGCGCTTTCGACCCTGCGCGCGCAGATGATCGCCGATCGCCAGGCCAAGACGCAGCACATGGTGGATGTCGGCTACGGCATTCTGGCGCACTATCAGAAGCTCGAGAGCGACGGAAAACTGCCGCGCGAACAGGCGCAGGCCGCCGCTATCGCGCAGATCAAGAGCCTTCGCTACGACAAGGTCGAGTATTTCTGGCTCAACGACATGGCCGCGAAGATGATCATGCACCCGATCAAGCCCGAGCTTGACGGCAAGGATCTCTCCGACATGAAGGACCCCACCGGCAACCGGCTGTTCTCGGGTTTCGTTGATGTCGTCAACAAACAGGGCGCCGGCTTCTACAGCTACCTCTGGCCGAAGCCCGGCTTCGATCAGCCGGTCGGGAAAATCTCCTATGTGAAGGGCTTTGCGCCCTGGGGCTGGATCATCGGCACCGGCATCTATCTCGACGATGTCGACGCTGTGTTCCGCCAGGATGCGATGACCTTCGCGCTGGTGTGCCTCTCGGTGTTCGTGCTCGTGCTGGGCGCGTCCTTCGTGATCGGCCGTAGCGTCACCAAGCCGCTTGCCAAGATCACTGCGCTGACCGAACGCCTCGCCGCCGGCGACAGCGCGTTCGAGGTGCCCTACACCGATCGCAACAACGAGGTCGGCGGGCTCGCCAAGGCGCTGGCCGTGTTTAAGGACAATGCAGCCGCCGTGGGCCGGATGCATACCGAGCAGCAGGTGGCGAAGCAGCGGGCCGACGACGAGAAGCGCAGGACGATGGCCGATCTCGCCGGCAAGTTCGAGGCGAGCGTGCAGGCCGTCGTCCGCGACGTCTTCAACGAGGCGCGCGCGATGCAGCAGGCCGCCCAGGGCATGTCGGAGACCGCGAACAAGGCGACCGACCGCGCGACCTTCGTCGCCTCGGCCTGCCAGCAGGCCTCGAGCAATGTGCAGACGGTGGCCTCCGCCGCCGGCCAGCTGTCGGCCTCGATCACCGAGATCAGCCAGCGCGTCGCGCAGGCCGCGAGCGTGGCCGACAAGGCCGCTGCCGACGGCCAGCGCACCAACGACACCGTGCAGGGGCTCGCTGCCGCCGCGAACAAGATTGGCGAGGTCATCGACCTCATCAACCAGATCGCCTCGCAGACCAATCTGCTCGCGCTCAACGCCACCATCGAGGCGGCGCGTGCGGGCGAAGCCGGCAAGGGCTTTGCGGTCGTCGCGAGCGAGGTCAAATCGCTGGCGAGCCAGACCGCGAAGGCGACCGACGAGATCGGCGCGCAGATCACCGCGATCCAGGCCGAGACCAACCAGGTGGTCGGCAACATCGAGAGCATTCGCAAGACCATCATGGAGGTCAACGAGATCTCCTCGTCGATCGCCGCCGCGGTCGAAGAGCAGGGCGCTGCGACGCAGGCGATCGCCCACAGCGTGCAAGAAGCGGCCTCCGGCACCGACCAGGTTTCGCAGAACATCTCCGGCGTCACCGACGCGACCGCGGAGACTGGCCAGGCCGCGGGCCTCGTGCTGCAGTCGAGCGGCCGGCTATCGCAAAAACTGCAATCGCTCGAGAACGAGGTCAGCACCTTCGTTGCGGGCGTACGGGCGGCCTAGCGCACAGCCTCGCGGAAATGCGTCGCGATGTCGGCGCGCGTGGCGACCCAGACGCGGCCTTCCAGCCGCGCCAGCTCGGCGAGAATGGCCTTCACGGCACGGAACCGCGCCGGCCGGCCGCAGATGCGCAAATGGAAGCCGACCGACAGCATCGAGGAACGGCCGCGCCCGGCCTCCTCGACCAGCGTCGCCAGCGCGGCGCCGACATAGTTCGAAAAATCCTCCGGCTGCACAAAGCCGTTCGGGTGGAAGAATTTCATGTCGTTGGTGTCGAAGCCGTAGGGCAGGATCAGCATCGATCCCCGTGATGACCGGCTCCAATAGGGCAGATCGTCGTCGAGCGCGTTGGAATCGTAGGCGAAGCCGAGCTCGATCAGGAGGTCGCGGGTCCACGCGCTCTGGCTGCCGCGGGTCATGAAGCCGACCGGCGTGACGCCGGTCGCGCGGGTGATGACGTCGCGGGTCTTCTCGATGTCACGACGCTCAGTCTCGGCATCGCCATAGAGCACATGCGGCAGCCAGCGCCAGCCATGCACCGCCGGCTCGTGCCCGGCCTCGATGGCGGCGCGGGCAAGGTCCGGCACGCGCTCGACCGCGCGGCCGCACATCATGAAGGTCGAGCGGATATTGGCCTCAGCGAAGGCGTCGAGGAAGCGCCACAGGCCCGCGCGCATGCCGTAGTCGAACACCTGCTCCTGGACGAGATCGCGGACGCCCGGCGGCGATGTCGAGACGACCTCGCCATAGCGCTCCGTCTCGGCGTCGCCCTGCTCGACCGCGAGCTCGGCGCCTTCCTCGAAATTCACCACCAGCGACACCGCGACGCGGGCGCCGTTGGGCCAGACGATATCCGGGCGTGCTCGTCCATAACCGCGAAGGTCGCGTTCGATCGGCATGGTCAGCGGCTCCCGATCTGACGGCTGACGCCGCCGAAGAGTTCGGCGCAGACGAGCCCCGCCAGCGTCAGCAGCACGATCACGCCGGAGACGGCGGCGACGCGCACGTCGAGGCTGCCTTCGAGGATCGCCCACAGCTTGATCGGCAAGACTTCAGTGCGCGCATCGGCAAGGAACAGCGACACCGGGACGTTGTCGAACGAGGTCAGGAACGCCACGAAGCAGCTCGCGACGATGCCGCGGCGGATCAGCGGGAGCGTGATGCGGCGGAACGTGTACCAGCGGCTGGCGCCCAGGCTCAGCGAGCAGGTGACCAGCACCGGATTGAGCTGCTGCACCGAGGCGCCGACCATCCGGATCACGAAGGGCACGCAGATGATGGTGTGGCCGAGCACCAGGGTTGCCGCCGACAGGCGGATGCCGAGCAGGTTGAACACCAGCAGCAGCGACAGGCCGAACGCCATGGCCGGCAGCACCATCGGCGACATGAACAGCGCATCGAGCACGCGCGCTACTCTGAGCTTGCTGCGCGCCAGCCCAAGCGCCGCCGCGCCGCCGAGCACAGCGGAGAGAATCGTCGCGATGGCTGCGACCTTCAGGCTGGTCAGCGCCGGCTCGATGATCTCCTGCGACTGCAGCAGCTCGACATACCAGCGCAGCGACCAGCGCGGCGGCGGAAATTTCAGCGTGATGCCGCCGGTAAAGGAGATGATCAGCACGACCAGCGTCGGCGCGAGCAGGAGCAGCATCCCGAAGCCGGTGATCGCGCCGATGATCCCGGAATAGAGGCGGTCGATGAAGCTACGCTGCATCGACGCCTCGCACGTAGCGGCGAGACATTGCGCCGATGGCAAAGACGATGCCGGTGACGGCCAGCGTGAAGATCAGCGACAGCGCCGCCGAGAACGGCCAGTCCTGCACGCCGACCGCTTGCTGGTAGATATAGGACGGCATCAGGATGATGCGGCCGCCGCCGACCAGCGTCTGGGTGATGAAGGCGGTCGCGGCGGCGGCAAAGACGAGAAGCCAGCCAGCGATCGCGCCCGGCAGGGTCAGCGGCAGGATGATGGTGAGGAAGATGCGGGCGCGGCTCGCGCCCAGTCCTTCCGCCGCCCGCATCAGATTGCCGTCGAGCCGCAGCAGGCTGTTGATCACGGGCAGTGCCATCAGCGGAAGCTGGATCTGCGTCAGCGCCAGCACCATGCCCTCCCAGGTGTAGAGCAGCCGGGCAGGGGCCTGCCAGAACCCGAGCGAGAGCATCGCCGAGTTGATGATGCCGTCGCGCCCCAGGATGACGATCCAGGCAAAGGTGCGCACCACCGTGCTGGTCAGGAGCGGCAGCATGATCAGGAAGGTGATCAGGGTGCGTAAGAATTGCCCGCTCGCGACATAGACCAGCGCGAGCGGGTAGGCGAGGATCAGCGTCGCCAGCGCGACCTCCGCCCCGAGCCACAGGGTGTCGGACAACACCTTGATGCTGAACGGGTCGGAGAAGAAGCGCAGATATTGCGCCGGCGACAGCTCCGCGAATTGCGGGGTCCGGAACAGGCTGATCGCGACGAGCGCGATCAGCGGCAGCACGAAGGCGGCCAGGAACAACGCCGCCAGTGGGACCACCGGCAGCATTTGTCGTGATGCGGTCGTGCCGGCCGGATTCATCTAGATCTTCACTTCCTTGCTGAAGCGGGTGATCCATTCGCCCCGCATCGCCTGGAACTTGGTCCAGTCGAGCAGCACGTTGTTGGCGACGAGGTCGTCGACGCTCTTGGCCACGGTGAGGTTGGCACCGGTCAGCGCCACTTTGGCGTTGGTCGGCATCATCACCCAGGGCGAAGCCTCGATGCCCTTCTGCGTCTCGACCGACATCACCGTGTCGAGATAGTCCAGCACCGCCTTCGGGTCCTGGTTGTTCTTGACGATCTGCGCGCTGGTGCGGATCACGACGGCGCCGGATTTGGGCTTGGCGAAGGCGATGTCGACGCCCTTGGCGGCGAGCAGCGCGACGTTGTTCCAGAAATTGAAGGCGATATCGATCTCGCCCTGCTGGAACAGCGCCGCCAGCGCACCGGGCGAGGCCGCGATCGCGCCGACATTCGGCAGCAGCTTCTTCATGGCCTCGAATGCCGGCTCGATGTTGGTCTCGGAGCCGCCGTTCAGCTTCGCGATCTCGACCATGAAGGCAGTGCCGAGGCTGGAGCCGAGGCCGGTGATGCCGACGCGGCCCTTGTATTCCGGCTTCCAGAGATCCTCCCACGAGGTCGGCGGCGTCGTGATCTTCTTCGGATTGTAGGCGATGCCGATCAACTGACAGGTGATCACAGGCGCGTAGCCGTCGGGATGGCGGAACGCGTTCGGAATGTCGGCATAGGACTTCGACTGCTCGGCCGGGAATTTCTCCAGCACGCCGCTGGCGATCGCCGGGATCAGCGGTCCCTCGTCGAACAGCACGACGTCGAACGGCGGCGCGTTGCGCGAGGCCTGGATCTTGCCGATCTGGTCGACGCCGAGCAGCGGCGTGAAGGTGACGCCGCCGTCGCTGGTCTTCTTGAAGGCCGGCCCAACCACGGAGCGGAATGCTTCGTCGAAACTGCCGGGATAGGTCGTCGCCACGATCGAGGACGCCGCGCGCGACGATGTCGGCCATCCCAGGCTTGCGGCTGCAAGCGCGGCCGAACCTGAGGTGAGCAGCGATCTCCGGGATAGGCTCATGTCAAACACTCCTTTGCTGATGCGTTGAAAGATCGTCGACCGGCGTGCTGAAAATGCTGACGCGCGAAGTGTCGGTGATCGAGAGCCAGGCCGTCTCTCCGGCCTGCGCCTTCGCGATGCCGGCGGCGCGGGCCTGGCTGACCTTCACGGCCTCTCCGCTCGCGGCGACGCCCTCGGTGACGCTGACGGCGCCGAGCGGCACGGTGGCGCGGATCGTGACGGGGATGGCGCCGGGCCGTTCGCTCGCACCGAAGGCGACATTCTCGGGGCGGACCGAGATCGTGACCGGCGTGCCGCGCCGGCGCTGCGCCGAGCGTCCGAGGTCGATCTCGGGGCCAGCGTCGAGCCGCACGCGATCGGTCTCCGTGACGGTGCCGCGGAGCAGGTTGGTGTGGCCGATGAAGCTTGAGATGAACAGGCTCGCCGGGCGGTCGTAGAGCGCATCCGGGCTGTCGATCTGCTCGATGCGGCCCTTGTTGAGGACGACGATGCGGTCGGCCATCGACAGCGCTTCCTCCTGGTCATGCGTGACGATGATGGAGGTGACACCAAAGGTCTTCAGCAGGCTCTTGATCTCGATCTGCATGTCCAGGCGCAGATTCTTGTCGAGCGCCGAGAACGGCTCGTCGAGCAGGACGAGACCCGGATCGATCGCGAGCGCCCGCGCCAGCGCGACGCGCTGCTGCTGCCCGCCGGATAATTCTCCGGGCAGTCGGCGCGCAAATTGCGCCATCTGCGCGAGGCCGAGCATCTGCTCGACCTTGGCGGTGACCTCGGCATTCGGGCGCTTGCGCGCACGCAATCCGTAGGCGACGTTCTCGAACACGGTGAGATGCGGAAACAGCGCGTAGTTCTGGAACACCATGCCGATGCGGCGGCGGTTGGCGGGGATGTGCTCGACCCGCGCGCCGTCGAAGCGGACCTCGCCTTTGGACGGACGCAGGAAGCCCGCGATGATCTGCAGCATCGTGGTCTTGCCGCAGCCGGACGGCCCGAGCAGCGCGATCAGCTCGCCGGCCGAGACCGCCAGATCGATCTCGTCCAGCGCAACCGTCGCGCCGAAGGCGTGGCCGATGCCTTTCAGATCGAGCGAATGTCCGCGCACGTCACTCAACGCCAGCTCCATCCTTCGCGTTGTCCTGCGCGAGGGGGTTAGCAAGCGACGTGCCAGCGCGGCCCGCCCGCTAAGGCACTGCAAGTGCTGCGTCAATTTTTAGGCGCCAAAAATTGGCGCCAATCCAATGTCTATATTGTAAACAGTATGGCGGTTCGTTTGTGCAAAAAATGGGCTCCGGCAACATGGCAGAATCCTGTAAAAGCGTGACATGAAGCGAAGCCGTCCCCTCAAGCGCAAGCCGAAGCGCCCCGAGCCGAAGCGCGAGGAGCCTGAGGCCGTCGACCTCCGCAGCATCGACGACGATCCGGTCGTGCAGGGCATTTTGACCGCGATCAGCCAGAAGCGGCTCAAGCCCGGCGCCAAGCTTGGCGAGGACAAGCTCGCATCCGCGTTCGGCACCACGCGGATTCACATCCGCCAGGCGCTCGCCCATCTCGCCTCGCGCAAGGTGGTGATGCAGATCCCTAACCGCGGCGCGTTCGTGTACCGGCCGAGCTGGGAGGAAGCGCAGGACATCTTTGCGGCACGCCGCATCATCGAGGCCGCGACCGTGAGTGCGGCGATCGACCGGCTCGACAAATCCGGCAAGGCCGAGCTGAAGGCGCATATGGAGCTCGAGGCGCGCCATGACCGCAACGACCGCTGGGCCTCGCTGTCGCTTACGGCCGAATTCCACATTTTGGTCGCCAAGCTTGCCGGCAACCGCGTGCTGCTGGAGATGTCGCGCGAGCTGATGCTGCGGACGTCGCTGGCGATCGCCACCTTCGAGCAGCCGGGTGAGCCGGATTGCTCGCCGGATGCGCATCCAGACATCGGCGCGTTGATCCTGGCCCGGGACAAGGCCGGCGCGATCCACGCCATGCGCCATCACATCGAGGAGATGGAGCAGCGGATCAGGCCGCACGAGGGCGAGGACGAGGTCGACGAGCTCACCGCGATCTTCCAGGAGATCGGCGCACGGGCGCGGGCGGATGGCTGACATGGCGCCCCGCCGCATCCTCCTGATCAATCCGAACAGCAACGAGGCGACCACCGCGATGATGGTGGCGATCGCGAGTTCCGCAGCCGCGGATGGCTTCGATATCGTGGGCGCGACGGCCACGCGCGCGCCGACGATGATCGTCTCGGCGGAGGCGCTGGAAGCCGCTGCACCCGAGGTCGAACAGATCGCGCTTGCGCATCAAGATTCCTGTGACGGCTTTATCGTCTCCGCATTCGGCGATCCCGGTCTTGCCGGCATCAAGGCGGCGATGACGCTGCCTGCGGTCGGCATCGGCGAGTCCGCGATGCGGGAGGCCGCGGCGAACGGCCGCCGCTTCGGCGTGGCGACCACGACGCCGCTGCTCAAGGCGAAGATCGACGCTTTGCCAGATACGCTGGGATTGCGGTCGCGCTACACCGGCACGCGCTTTGCGGGCGGCGATCCGCAGGAGCTGATGCGCGATCCCGCGCGGCTGCGCGAGGCGCTTGCCGGCGCGGTCGAGGCCTGCATCGCGCAGGATGGCGCGGAAGCGGTGATCATCGGCGGCGGGCCGCTGGGGGAAGCCGCGCGGGAGCTTCGGCCGCTATTCACCGTGCCGGTCATCGCGCCGATCCCGTCCGCGGTGGCGCGGATCATTCGCCTCGTGACGGCGTAGTTTTTCCGCGTCGCGGCATCGGCCGTGCGGCGGAAAACTGTTTTCCTTGACATGAACTCTGCCGTGCTCGACCTGTAGCGATGTCGGGTGACGGCGCGCGCGTGCCGTCACAATAATAAGAAGCACGGGAAAGACGCCATGAGTGCAGGCCTCAATGAGAAGGACTACCTCGCCACCTTGCGCGGGTTGTGGGACAAGGCCTGGCCGAAAGGCATGCCGCGCGCGCCGAATTATCTGCACGGCGAAGTTCCCTTGACGGAATATCTGCGCGCCTGGGCGAAGCGCAGCCCGACGCGGCCTGCGGTGATCTTCTACGGTCACGTCACCACCTATGCGGAGCTCGACCAGCAGAGCGACCGCTTTGCCGCGCTGTTGCAGGCCAAGGGCGTGCGCAAGGGCGATCGCGTCGCGGTCTTCCTGCCGAACTGCCCGCAATTCCACATCGTGTTTTTCGGCATCCTGAAGCTCGGCGCGGTCCACGTTCCCGTCAGCCCGCTGTCGCGTGCGTTCGAGCTGTCCTACGAGCTCAACGACACCAAGGCCGAAGTGATCGTGGCGCTGGACCAGCTCATTCCCGTCGTCGAGCAGGTCCGGGGCGAGGCGAGCCTGCGCGAGATCATCGTCACCAGCTTTGCCGATGTCGTTCCCGCGACGCCGGCATTTCCGACGCCGGACTCGATCCGCGCGCCGCGCATCGCGATCTCCGGTGCGATCGATCTGCTGCCCGCGCTCGCAGCACTGTCCGCACCATCGCCGCTGCCGCCGCGCGGCCTCGATGAGGTCGCCGCGCTCAACTACACCGGCGGCACCACCGGCATGCCGAAGGGCTGCGTCCACACCCATCGCGACATGGTCTATACGGCCGCCGCCAATTACGGCATCTCGGTGCTGTCGGACGAGAGCAGCGTGTTCCTGTCGTTCTTTCCGGAGTTCTGGATCGCGGGCGAAAACTTCGGGCTGATCTTCCCGCTGTTCTCCGGCGGGACGCTGATCCTGCTGGCGCGCTGGGATGCCGTCGGCGCGATGGCCGCCATCGACAAGTACAAGGTCACGATCACGGCAATGCCGGTCGATGGCGCGGTCGAGCTGATGGATCATCCGCGCTGGAGCGAGTTCGACCTGTCCTCGCTGAAGCAGGTCCGCGTCGTGTCTTTCGTGAAGAAGCTCAACGCCGACTATCGCAAGCGCTGGAAGGATCTCACCGGCACGATCCTGATGGAGGCGGCCTGGGGCATGACGGAGACGCACACCTCCAACACGTTCACGGCCGGCTTCCAGGACGACGATTTCGATCTCAACAACCAGCCGATCTTCGTCGGCCTGCCGGTCCCCGGCGCCGAGTTCAAGATCACCGATTTCGAGACCGGCGCACTGCTGCCGCTCGGCGCGGAGGGCGAGATCCGCGTGCGCACGCCGTCGCTACTCAAGAGCTACTGGAACAAGCCGGAGGCGACCGCGGAGTCGCTGATCGACGGCTGGCTGCGCACCGGTGACATCGGCACCATCGACAAGGACGGTTTTCTGCACTTCCTCGGCCGCCGCAAGGAGATGCTGAAGGTCAAGGGCATGAGCGTGTTTCCGCCGGAGATCGAGGCGCTGCTCGGACAGCATCCGAAGGTGCTGGGCTCGGGCGTGGTCGGGCGCGACGATCCTGACAAGGGGCAGGTGCCGGTGGCCTATATCCAGCTCAAGCCCGAGGCGGTCGGCACCATCTCTGCCGAAGATCTGCGCGCCTGGTGCGCCGAGCGCATGGCCGTCTACAAAGTTCCGGAAGTCCGCATCATCGAGGCCCTGCCGCTGACGGCGACGGGCAAGGTGAGGAAGCAGGACCTCAATCCAGACCTTCCTGCTGCCGTTTAGTTGAGAGATACGATGTCGTTCAAGAAGCTCCTGATCGCCAATCGCGGCGAGATCGCCATCCGCATCGCGCGCGCGGCCGCCGACGCCGGCATCGCCACGGTCGCGATCCACCCCGCGGACGACGCACTGTCGCTGCATGTGCGCGTCGCCGACGAGGCCGTCGAAATCCCCGGCCGCGGCGCGCGGGCCTATCTCGACATCGAGGCCGTGGTGAAGGCGGCGAAGGGCGCCGGCTGCGACGCCGTGCATCCCGGCTATGGCTTCCTCAGCGAGAACGCGGCATTCGCCAAGGCCTGCGCCGATGCGGGCATCATTTTCGTCGGGCCAAAGCCGGCGGCACTCGAGCTGTTCGGCGACAAGGTCGCCGCACGACAACTCGCAAAGCGCTGCGGCGTACCGATCATCGCCGGCACCAGCGGGCCGTCGCGCCTCGAGGAGATCACGGCGTTCTTCACCTCGCTCGGCAGCAATGCGGCGATCGTGATCAAGGCGATGGCCGGCGGCGGCGGCCGCGGCATGCGCGTCGTGGAGAAAGCTGCCGATCTCGCGGAAGCCTATGCGCGCTGCCAGTCCGAGGCCAAGGCGGCGTTCGGCTATGACGGCGTCTATGCCGAGCGGCTGATCAGGCAGGCGCGCCATATCGAGGTGCAGATCATCGGCGACCATCACGGCGCGATCTCCCATCTCTGGGAGCGCGAATGCACCATCCAGCGCCGGCACCAGAAGTTGGTCGAGGTGGCGCCGAGCCCGTCGCTCAGCGAGCCCCTGCGCGGCCGCATCATCGAGGCGGCCAGGCAGCTCGCGACGGCTGCGTCCTACGACAATCTCGGCACGTTCGAATTTCTGGTCGACGGCACCGCCGAGGACAGCTTTGCCTTCATCGAGGCCAATCCGCGGCTCCAGGTCGAACATACCGTGACGGAGGAGGTGCTGGGCCTCGACCTCGTTCGCGCCCAGCTCGCGGTCGCCGCAGGAGCTTCGCTGGCCTCGCTTGGGCTGGCGCAAGGATCGATCCCGAAGCCGCGCGGCTATGCCATGCAGCTCCGCGTCAACATGGAGACGCTGGACGAGACCGGCGCGACGCATCCGACCGGCGGCGTGCTCGCCGTGTTCGAGCCGCCGTCAGGTCCCGGCGTCCGCGTCGATAGCTTTGGCTATGCCGGCTACAAGACCAGCGCGGCCTTCGACTCGCTGCTGGCCAAGGTGATCGTGCATACGCCCGGCGAGGCCTGGCACGACGTCGTCGCAAAAGCCTCGCGCGCCCTGCGCGAGTTCCGGATCGACGGCGTCATCACCAACATCGCTTTCCTCCAGGCGGTACTGGCGCATCCCGATTTCCGGACCAACCGCATCGCGACCGACTTCATCGATCGCAACATCGCCAAGCTGGTCGAGGCGGCGGACGGCGCCGCAAAGCCGCTTTACTTTGCCGCGGCCGAGCGGACCGGCACTCACGGCGCCGAGGCCCACGTCGCGCAAGTCGTGCCCGAGGGTGCGGTGATGGTCGCCGCGCCCCTCCAAGGCACCATCGTCACCATCCAGGTGAAGGAGGGCGAGGTCGTCCGTCCGGGCCAGCAGCTCGCCGTGATCGAATCCATGAAGATGGAGCACCTCGTCATGGCCGAGCAGGGCGGTCGCGTCATGAAGCTTGCCGCCGGCGACGGCGTCACGCTGATGCATGGCGAGCCGATCCTGTATCTGGAGCCGCTGGACGTCGCGGCCGATCACACGGCAGCGGAAGTCGACATCGATCTGGATCACATCCGTCCAGATCTCGCCGAGCTGATCGCGCGCCAGGCGAACACGCTCGATGCGAACCGCCCGGCCTCGGTCGAGCGCCGCCGCAACACCAACCAGCGCACGGCGCGTGAGAACGTCGCCCAGCTCGTCGACGAAGGCTCCTTCATGGAGTACGGCAGCCTTGCGATCGCGGCGCAGCGTCGCCGCCGCAAGCTCGACGATCTCATCAAGAACACGCCGGCCGATGGTCTCGTGATGGGCGTTGCCACCGTCAACGCCGAGAAGTTCGGCGGCGAAGCCGCGCGCTGCATCGTCGTGGCTTATGACTACACCGTGCTCGCGGGCACGCAGGGCCACATGAACCACAAGAAGATCGACCGCATGCTGACGCTTGCGGAAGACTGGCGCGTGCCGCTGGTGTTTTACGCCGAAGGCGGCGGCGGCCGGCCCGGTGACACCGACCGGCTCGGCATGACCGGCCTCGACGGCCCATCCTTCGTGCAGTTCGCAAGGCTCTCCGGCCTCGTGCCGGTCATTGGTGTCGTCTCCGGCTATTGCTTTGCCGGCAACGCCGCGATGCTCGGCTGCTGCGACGTCATCATCGCCACCAAGAACGCCTCGATCGGCATGGGCGGCCCCGCCATGATCGAGGGCGGCGGGCTCGGCGTCTATCATCCGGCCGAGGTCGGCCCTGTCTCGTTCCAGTCGCCGAACGGCGTCATCGATATCCTCGTCGAGGATGAGGAGGAAGCGACATCGGTCGCGCAAAAATACCTGTCCTATTTCCAGGGGGCGGTGACGGATTGGGAGGCCGCGGACCAGCGCCTGCTGCGCCGCGCCATCCCCGAGAACCGCCTGCGCGTCTACGACATCCGCAGCGTGATCGATCTCGTCGCCGACAAGGACAGCGTGCTGGAGCTGCGCCGCGACTACGGCGTCGGCATGATCACCGCGCTGATCCGCATCGAAGGCAAGCCGTTCGGCCTGATCGCCAACAATCCGCGCCATCTCGGCGGCGCCATCGACGCCGACGCCGGCGACAAGGCCGCGCGTTTCCTCCAGCTCTGCGACGCCTTCGACCTGCCGATCGTCTCGCTCTGCGACACGCCCGGCTTCATGGTCGGCCCGGAAGCCGAGAAGACCGCCATCGTGCGCCACGTCTCGCGCATGTTCGTGACCGGTGCGAGCCTCACCGTGCCGCTGTTCGGCATCGTGCTGCGCAAGGGCTATGGCCTCGGTGCGCAGTCGATGATCGGCGGCGGTTTCCACGCCTCGTTCTTCACCGCGGCCTGGCCGACCGGCGAGTTCGGCGGCATGGGCCTGGAAGGCTATGTCCGCCTCGGCTTCCGCAAGGAGATGGAGGCGATTGCCGATCCCGAGGAGCGTGAGACTTATTACCGCAACAAGGTCGCCGAGCTCTATGCCAACGGCAAGGCGGTCTCGATCGCCTCGGTGTTCGAGATCGACAACGTCATCGACCCCGCCGAGACGCGGTGCTGGATCATGGCCGGCGTGCGCTCGGTGCCGAAGCCGCCGGCGCGGACCGAGAAGAAGCGCCCGTGCATCGATACGTGGTGAGCGCAGTGCAGCAATCGTGATCTGACGTCATTCCGGGTTCGGCTCTTTGAGCCGCCCCGGAATGACAGCGAAACCGGTTCCCGATTGACATCCCCGCCCGTGCTGCCAGACTTTGCACAATAATACAGGGTGGAGACGTCCGCGATGGCCAGCCTTTCGGCCTCGAACCATGTCGCCCGTGTCTTGTCCGTCGCCAATCACGTGGCCGACGTCGACGCCTCTTCGCGGATTGCCAATTCGTGGCGGCGCTGCCTGATCAGCCACAAGCTCGATCCCGCCCGCCAGGGACCGCCGCAGACGCTGACCGAATCCGAGATCCGTCACGTCGCCGAGCCCCTGGCGGAGACGATCCGGCTGCTCACGCCGGAGCTCGACGATCTCGCCCGCGTGCTGCGTGACGCCGGCTACTGCGTCAATCTCGCTGATGCGAACGCGACCATGCTGTTCAGCCGCCTGCCCGGCGAGGCCGACGCGCGCATGTTCATGGACTGGAAGATCTACACCGGCTCGAACTTCGCCGAAGCCTTCGAGGGCACCAACGGGCTCGGCACCGCGCTCGCCGAGCAGAAGCCGATCCTGGTGCATCGCGACGAGCATTTTCGCGCGCAATGGCACATGTTCTCCTGCGCCGTGGCGCCGCTGTTCGACCAGGCCGGCCGGCTCGCCGGCGCCATCAACATCACCTCCTGCCGCGAGGATCTGGAGCGCGCCGCGCATCAGCTCGCGCTCGCGGTCACCATGGAAGCGACGCGGCGGATGGAGGGGGCGATCTTCCGTGGCCATTTCCGCAGCGCCTGGATCGCGACCGTGCCTGGCGATGGCGGCAGCGGCCTGCTCGCCTATGACGACGACCGCCGCATCGTCGGCGCCTGCCGCTCGGCGCGCGCCTTGCTCGGCCTCACCGACGGCCTGATTGCATCGGGCATCGACCTGTCGCGCTACATCAAGCTGGATCATTCGCGCAACGCGGACGAGATCGTCGAGCTGCGCCGGGCCGACGGCAGTCCGTTGGGCCAGGGTCATGTCGCGCCGCCGCTGCGCGCGAAGTCGCATGCGCCGCGCCGCGATGCGCCCGTCGATCGCTTCGACGCGCTGCACCGGCTGGCCGGCCGCGATCCCGGCTTGATCAAGAGCGTCAAACGGCTGCGAAGCATCGGCGATCACAATCTGCCGGTGCTGCTGCATGGCGAGACCGGCGTCGGCAAGGACGTGTTCGCGCGCGCCATTCACGCCGCCAGCAACCGCGCGCGCAACAATTACGTCGCGCTGAACTGCGCGGCGATGCCGGAGAGCCTGATCGACGCCGAGCTGTTCGGCTACGAGGCCGGCGCCTTCACCGGCGCGCGACGCGATGGCTCGAAAGGCCTGATCGTGCAGGCCGACGGCGGCACGCTGTTCCTCGACGAGATCGGCGATATGCCGATCGCGCTGCAGACGCGGCTTCTGCGCGTGCTGGAGAATCGCGAGGTCTGGCCGCTCGGCGCGCTCAAGCCGGTGCCGGTGGATATCCGCCTGATCAGCGCCACCCATCGCGATCTCGGCCGCATGGCCGAGGAGGGCGCCTTCCGCGCCGACCTCTATTTCCGTCTGCGCGGCATGGAGGTGCGGCTGCCGGCGTTGCGCGAGCGCGCCGACCGGGACGATATCATCCGCCAGATCGCGCGCGAGGAGGCGCCGAACTGCCGCCTGTCGGACGAGGCCTGGGCGCTGCTGGAGGCCTATTCCTATCCCGGCAACATGCGCCAGCTCCGCCATGTGCTGCGGCTCGCCGGCTGCACCGCGGAGGGCGGAATCATCACGGATGCGGATCTGGATCTGCCGCCGTTTGGTGGGCGGACGACGGAGCCTGATCTCGAAGCAGCCGAGCGCGCCACGATCGTCGAGGCCCTGCGCAAGCACGGCGGCCGCGTCACTGAGGCAGCCCGCGCGCTGAAGCTGAGCCGCGCCACGCTCTATCGCAAGATCAAGCTGCTGAAGATCGAGACGGCGCAGTAGCGCTCTTACGAAAAATCCGTCCAGCTCAGATGCCGCGAATCGAGGTCGCCGACTGAAACGGTCTCGCGGATTTCCTGCGGCGTGTGAAAGCTGCTGCGCAAGTACACCAGCGGCTTGGCCGTGGCCAAATGCGATGCGCTGCGGACTTCGCCGACGAAGATCGAATGCGTCTTGGTCTCGAACTCCTGCGCCAGCACGCAGTCGAACGCCGCGACGGCGTCGGTCAGCACCGGCGCGCCGGTGGCGCCGCGCGTCCATTGGCCGAACGCAAAGCGGTCGTCGCCGTTGACGCCCTTCTGGCCGCTGAAGGTCAGCGCCAGCAGGGCGTGATCCTCGTGCAGGAAGTTGATCGCGAACGCGCCTTCCTCGCGGATGCGCGCATGCGCGCTGGCGTTGCGGTTGACGCAGACGATCAGCGAGGGCGGATTGTCCGACAGCGAGCAGGCCGAGGTCACCGTGAGGCCCGTGCGCTTGCCGTGCTCGGTGCCGACGGTGACCAGCGCGACTGCACCGGCGCATTGGCGCATCGCCTGCTTGAATTCCTTCGCGTCGAGAGGATTGGCGTCGACCGTCACGCGGAAATCTCCGAGAATGGAAGCGGGTGCGGCAGGTTCGCGCCGCACCCGCATCGGGTCAAGCCGCCTTCTGCGCGGAGCCGAGATGCTTCAGGCGGGGCATCACCTCGTTGGCGAGCAGTGAGAGCGAGTGGTGCCAGGCCTCGGCCTTGTGCTTGTAGTCGAAGCCGAACACGAGCAGCACGCCGAAGCCGCCGACCTCATCGTAGATCTTCTCGATCTTCTCGGCGACGGTCGCCGGCGAGCCGACGATCCAGTTCCGCTTGGCGCAATATTCGACCGTGACGTCGCTGTCGGGGACGTCAGGGGCGTGCTTCAGATAGTCCTTGAAGCCGAAATGGCCGAGCAGCGGCAGGAAGTACTCGCTCATCATCCGGCCCATCATGTCGCCGGTCGAGAGCTTCCAGGCCTCCTCGTCGGTGTCGGCAACGAACACCTCGCGCACCAGCCGCCAGTCCTGGCGGTTCGGCTTGCGCCCCGTCTTGGCGGCGCCGATCTCGACCGAGTCCCAATGGCTGCCGACATAGGCCGGGTTGAGGTTGAGGCTCATCGGGATGAAGCCGCGCTCGCCCGCGAGCTTGAGCGTGTCCGAGTTCTTCGACAGCCCGGCCACGCCGATCGGCGGATGCGGCGCCTGCAGCGGCTTGATGTGGGGCTTGAGGAAATCGAACATCGTGTCCGGCTTGGTCACCGTCCAGAACTTGCCCTTGTAGGTCCAGGGCGCGGGATCGGTCCACATCTTGAGGATGATCTCCAGCGCCTCGCGCGTCATGTCGCGGTTCTGCCCGCTCATGCCGTCGACGTTGAACATCGCCCAGTCGCTCGGCAGGCCGGATGCGGCGACGCCGAAATTGAGCCGGCCCTCGGACAGATGGTCGAGCATCGCGACGCGGTTGGCGAGCTCGGCCGGATGGTGATAGGGCAGCAGAAAGCCGCCCGGCCCGATGCGGATCCGCTTGGTCTGCATCAGGGCCTGCGCGATCAGAAGGTCCGGCGTGGGATTGGGTTCCCAGGGCGCGGTGTGGTGCTCGCCGACCCAGGCCTCCTGATAGCCGAGCTCGTCGAGCCAGCGCATGACCTGCAGGTCCCAGTCGTTTCCTTCCTTCAGGCCGCACTCCGGCGGATGCGAAGGCATCGTGAAATAGCCGATCTCCATGGATTTCCTCTCCACAATTGACGCGTCTTGTTGCGCGGTTCACGGATGTGAGTGGAGTGGCTTCAGCAAGCGGTGTGCCAGCGCGCCCCGCACCCCTGACCCCGCGATAAAACGCTGGTTTGCGGCCGCAATCCCCGATATCCCGGGGCAGATTTGCAAGGAGCCGTCTCATTGTCGCGAGACGGGGTCTTGCCCGTGAGACGAAGGATATTCGTGACGATGACCGAACCCGCCTATGTCGCGGTGGACTGGGGCACCTCGAGTTTTCGCCTGTGGCTGACCGACCGCGCGGGTCAGGTGCTGGCCGAGCGTCGCAGCGGCGAGGGCATGCTGGCGGCGGCGAAGGCCGGCTTTGCCGGCGTGCTGCAGTCGCATCTTGCCGCGGTCGAGGCGCCCGCTGATCTGCCCGTTCTCGTCTGCGGCATGGCCGGGGCCAAGACCGGCTGGGTCGAGGCTGGCTATGTCGACACGCCGGCGCCGCTCGCCGCCGTCCTGAAGCAGGCGGTGCGCGTGCCGGGCGAGGCGCGCGACATCCGCATCCTGCCCGGCATCGCGCAGCGCGAGGTCGCTGCGCCGGACGTGATGCGCGGCGAGGAGACGCAATTGCTCGGCGCGGTCGGCCTCGATGCCGCGGGCGAAGCGCTGGTCTGCATGCCCGGCACGCATTCGAAATGGGTGCGCGTGAAAGACGGCACGGTCGCGCATTTCTCCACCTTCATGACCGGCGAGCTCTTCAGCGTCGTTTCGCGCGAGACGATTCTGTCGCTCGCGGTCGCAGGTGCCGAAGAGGCCGAGGATATCGCGAGCTTCAAGGCGGCGGTGAAATCCGCGTATGAGGCGCCGGCCTTTGCGGCCAATCTGCTGTTCACGGCGCGGTCGCGGCAGCTCCTGTTCGGCGGCACGCCGGCTGCTGCGCGCGAGACGCTGTCGGGCACGCTGATCGGCGCCGAGCTTGCCGCAGGACTCTCCGGCACGTTGCCGAAGGCCGGCATCACGCTGATTGCGTCGGGGCGGCTGGCCGCGCTGTACCGGCACGCGTTCGACGCAGTGTCGGTGACCGTGCAGCCGATCGATGCGGATGACGCAGTTCGTCGCGGCCTGTCGATGGCGGCGGCGGCGATCTGGATGAAATAGAAGGATCTTTGAGATGAGCGTTCCCTTTCCGCCGATGCAGCGCCCGCTGGTCGCGATCCTCCGTGGCGTCAAGCCGGAGGAGACCGAAGCCATCGTCAGCGTGCTGATCGAGGCCGGCATGACCGCGATCGAGATCCCCCTGAACTCGCCCGATCCGTTCCGCTCGATCGGGCTCGCGGTGAAGCAGGCGCCGGCCGGCGTGCTGATCGGCGCCGGCACGGTGCTGGCCACGGCGGATGTCGATCGTCTCAACGACGTCGGCGGCACGCTGATGGTCTCGCCGAATGTGGATACACAGGTGCTGGCGCGTGCACATCAGTACGCCATGATCACGCTGCCGGGCGTGTTCTCGCCGACCGAGGCGCTGCTCGCGGCGCGCTCCGGCGCATCGGGCCTGAAGTTCTTTCCTGCGAGCGTGCTGGGTGCATCCGGCATCGCCGCGATTCGCGCCGTGCTGCCGGCAGGCATCATGATCGCCGCGGTCGGCGGCGTCTCCGATCAGAACTTCGCCGAATACATCAAGGGCGGCGTCACCGCGTTCGGGCTCGGCTCCAGCCTCTACAAGCCCGGCATGACCGCGGCCGATGTCGCCGCGCGCGCGAAAGTGACCATCGCGGCCTATGATCGGGCGATTGTGAAAGACTGAACCGGCAATAAACAAGCCGTGATGCCGTCACGGTCGCGCATTATCCTATCTTGCCGCATCAGCGAGATCAGGAGACCGACATGGCGATCAACAACGTGGCCGATCTGTTCGTGGCAACGCTCGAACAGGCGGGCGTCAAGCGCATCTACGGCATCGTCGGCGACAGCCTGAACGCCCTTACCGAGGCGCTGCGCCGGCGCGGCACGATCGAATGGATCCATGTCCGGCACGAAGAAGTCGCGGCATTCGCGGCCGCCGGCGAAGCCGAGATGACGGGAAGCCTCGCGGTCTGCGCGGGCTCCTGCGGTCCCGGCAATCTGCATCTGATCAACGGCCTGTTCGACGCGCATCGCAGCCGCGTCCCCGTGCTGGCGATCGCGGCGCAGATTCCGACCGCCGAGATCGGCGGCGGTTATTTCCAGGAAACCCATCCGCAGAATCTCTTCCGCGAGTGCAGCCATTATTGCGAGCTGGTCTCGGATTCGAGCCAGCTTCCTTTCGTGCTGGAGAATGCGATCCGCGCCGCGGTTGGCCTGCGCGGCGTCGCCGTCGTTGCCATGCCCGGCGATGTCGCCTTTCGCGCGCCGCCCAAGCGCGCGCTGTCGACGACGCGCGGGCTCTCGCTCGCAGCGCCAAAGGTCGTGCCGCAGGCTGACGAGCTGAAGGCGCTGGCGGACCTCCTCAACGGCGCCGAGCGCATCACGCTGTTCTGTGGCCGTGGCTGCGCCGGCGCACATGCGCCGCTGATGCAACTCGCGGAAAGCCTCAAGAGCCCGATCGTGCATGCCCTCGGCGGCAAGGAGCATGTCGAATACGACAATCCCTACGACGTCGGCATGACCGGCTTCATCGGCTTCTCCTCGGGCTACGCCGCGATGCATGCCTGCGACGCGCTGGTGATGCTCGGCACCGATTTCCCCTACAAGCAGTTCTTCCCTGATGATGCGAAGGTCGCGCAGATCGATATCCGCCCGGAAAATCTGGGCCGGCGCTGCAAGATCGATCTCGGCCTCGTCGGCGACGTCAAGCTCACCATCGAGGCACTGCTGCCGCTGCTCAAGCCCAAGACGCAGCGCAAGCATCTCGACGATGCCATCGCGCATTACAAGAAGGCGCGCGAGGGTCTCGACTCCCTTGCGAAGGGTACGCCCGGCAGCAAGCCGATCCATCCGCAGTACCTTGCAAAAGTCATCAGCGACAACGCGTCCGAAGACGCCGTCTTCACCGCCGATGTCGGCACACCCACGGTGTGGGCCGCGCGCTATCTCAATATGAACGGCCGCCGCCGGCTGATCGGCTCCTTCGTGCACGGCTCGATGGCCAACGCGATGCCGCAGGCGATCGGCGCGCAGGCTGCGCAGCCCGGCCGTCAGGTCATTTCACTCTCGGGCGACGGCGGCTTCACCATGCTGATGGGCGACCTGATCACGCTGACGCAGATGAAGCTGCCGGTGAAGCTGGTGGTCTTCAACAACGGCGTGCTCGGCTTCGTCGCGCTGGAGATGAAGGCCGCTGGCTTTGTCGACACCAATGTCGATCTGGAGAATCCCGATTTCGCCGCGATGGCGCGCGCGATGGGCATCTTTGCCAAGCGCGTCGAGGATCCCGGCGAGCTTCCGGGTGCGATGAAGGAGGTGCTCGCCCATAACGGCCCGGCGCTGCTCGACGTCGTCACCGCCAAGCAGGAGCTGTCGATGCCGCCGACCATCACGGCCGAACAGGTCAAGGGCTTCAGCCTGTGGGTGTTGCGCGCGGTGATGAGCGGCCGCGGCGACGAGGTCATCGACCTCGCAAAGACCAACCTGCTATCGCGCTGAAGCACTGCGAATATTGGCTGCACCAGTGCTGACCAGGAGCGCGGTTCACCTCTCCCGCAAGCGCAGGGCTATCGCATTTGGCAGCGATTCCGCTGTGGCCATCCTTCGAGACGCCCGCCGTTGGCGGGCCCTCAGGATGAGGACGGAGTGCGCGGCCGTAGTTTTGACGAGCTCCTATGCCGCTTAGCCTCATCCTGAGGAGACCGCGAAGCGGTCGTCTCGAAGGACGAGGCGCGCGCTCAGATCGTGCAAGCGGGAGAGCACCGGCGTTGCCAGGCGTGTCTCGCTTTAGCCGCGCTTCACCGACGGCGCGGGCAGCTGCTCGTGGCGGCGCTGGAAGCGCTGCCAGTGCAGCACGATGCCGATCAGCAGGGCCGGGACGAAGCCGAGCGCGATCAGGAAATACGGCAGCTCCTTCGGCGAGATGAAGGCGATGGCGATGTCCGAGATCAGCCAAAGGGCGGCGAAGATCACCGCGAAATCCGTGCGCGGGCAGCGCAGATAATAGAAGACCGCAGTGATGACGACGGCAGGGCCGATGGCGATGGCGATCATAACCGCCGTCAGCTCCTTCGGCGTCAAGGCGTCGAGCACCATCGACGCCAGCAGCCAGATGGCGGCGAACATGGCGACGATGTCGATCGGATGCCGCAACCCAATACCTCTCGCAGGGAACGCGCTATCGTTGTGGTTCCATACCCCGGCCGTCAAGTAAAATACGCCTATTCCACGTCATTTCCAGGCGCAGGACGCAGCATGAAATGGCCGAAGGCGGTGGCGATCGGCTTGTCCGAATCATCCTGCCAGGCGCGCGCCTCGAAGGCGACGATGCGGCGGCCCTGCTTCACGATCGACACGTTGGCGAAGGTATCGAGCGCGCGCCCCGAGCGCAGATAGTTGACAGTGAGTCCGATCGGTTTGGGCAGCCCGGCGATACCGAGCTCGCGCCTGACGCCGAAAATGGCCGTGGTCTCCAGGAACGCGCCGGTCATGCCGCCATGGATCGCGGGCAGGATCGGATTGCCGATGATCTTCGGCGAGAACGGCATCGTCGTTGTGCCGTCCGCGTTGATGCGGATGCCGAGACAGCGTGCGAACGGGCTGTTCGCGAACGGACCCTCGGGATCGTCCGGCGCCTCCAGCATCGGGATGCTGCGCGTATCCATCCTGCGGTCGGCGAGCATGTTGGTGCGATTGGCGCCGATCATGAAGCAGGCGGTCGCGGTCGCGACCGGATCGTCCTCGGACTCCTGATAGGCCGTGGAGCGCACGAAGGCGATCGAGCGCGTGGTGCGGTAGCAGACCGAATGCGCCTTGATGGCGAGGCCCGGGGTTGCCGGCTTCTGATAGTCGATGCGCAAATCCAGGGTTGCGATCGCGCGCGTGCCGTCGAGCGCAAGTTGCACGGCCATGCCGCAGCTCTCGTCCAGCATCGCGGTGACGACGCCGCCATGCAGCACGCCGGTCTCGGTGTCGCCGACGAAGACGGGACGGTAGGGCAGGCTGGACCAGGCCTCGCCGGGCGCGAAGCGGTCGAGCTGGAGCCCGCTGATGTGGCCGTAATCGGAGCGGCGGCCCTTGATGGCCTCGGCGAGTTCCTCGAATGGGAGCGTGGTGGGCAACGTGGACATGACAACGTTGTAGACCAGTGTTGGGTGCCGCGCAAAACCCCGCATGCATCGCCGCACGGGCGCCCTGCACGGCCGGTTTGGCCTCGACAGGGCCGGCCGAAGCAACGATGGTGGGCGTTCGTCCAATGCCCCAAGGAGTATGCCATGGCTGACCCCGAGACACCCGCCATCAACCCGGGGCCCGTCATTATTTCCAGCTCGAGCTCGGAGCGGGCACCGATCATCTATTTCGACGGCGCTTCCTGCTTCGGCCACCACAACGGCGCGATCCAGATCGAGCTTGCCGCCAACCTGTTGATGCCGGTCGGCGCCGCCGTCAGGGTCGACGTGGTCCAGACCGCGCATCTGCGCTGTAGCGTCGCCGCCGCGCTGGCGCTGCGCGAAGCGCTCGACAAGGCGCTGGCGATGTACAAGCAGGGCCAGCAGCAGCCGGCGGAGCACATCCCGGCAGTGAAGAATTGAGATCGCAATTGACAGCTTTCTGTCTTTGCGCCACCTTCCGCAGAGGTTGATACGACCTGCCGGTTGCACCCTCTGTGGAATGGTGAACGTATCGAGCCCTCGTCGGCCTCCCCTTTGCCCGAGCGTCCGGGTCAGCAACGCAACCGCCTGATACATCTGGATCGCTCATGCAGAGGACGAACCGATGCGCGATTTTCGCGATGCCAAGGCTATGGCGCAGACCCTGCGCGAATCCCTGACCACCAAAGCCGTCACCATCAGCCACAGCGAGAGCCTCGAACTGGTGTCGAGGATGTTGGGCGTTGCCGACTGGAATACATTGTCGGCGCTGCTTCACGCCGAGCGGCGTGACCCCATCGCGCCGGCTGCGCGGCTCAAGGCGACGACGGCGCTTTATCCAGCCATTCCGCTGCGCGATCTCGTTCCGTTTCCGAACGCGACCTATCCGATGTTTGTGGGACGGGAGAAAACGATGCGCGCCTTGAACCAGGCGTTCGAAGGTGGACGGGAGGTCGTGGTGGCGATCCAGCGGGAGGCGGCCGTCGATGATCCCCGATTTTCCGATGTCTACGAGATCGGCATCCTGGCCCAGCTGCTCGAGCTCGAAACGCTCGGCGATGGCACGCTCAGGGTGTTGACGCGGGGACTTCGACGTGTCGCGCTACGCAGCTTCACTGCCGAGTCGGCCGCCTATCAGGCCGAGGTCGCTGAAGTCAGCGAGGGAGCGGCCCGCGATGCGCGAGATCTGATCCGAAGAATCTATCAGCGCTTCCAGGATTACACGGCGGCGCACGGAATTCTTGTGCCCGACATCTGGATGTTCTTCGATCAAACCCGTGATCCCGGGCAGATTGCCGACACCGTTGCGACGCGAATGAAATTGCCCATCAGGGACAAATACGAGCTGTTGGCGACGCTCGATCCCGTGACACGGCTCGAGCGGATCGAGGCGCTGCTTGACCTGTCGCAGCGTCCGATCTCGGCGAATTACGCGGCCACGAAGCGGCAGGCGCTCGATTACGCTAATCGGCGCCGGCATCAATATGCGACGCTAGAACACTTTCTGCTCGCTCTGATGGAGGATCCGGACGCGTCCGCGGTGATGCGCGCCTGCGACGCCGATCTTGGCAAGCTGAGGCAAAGCCTCGTGCAATATCTCGATAGCGAGCTCCAGCACACCGTGATCGATAGCGAGAGCGCGGAGCCCACGGCGGCGTTCAAACGCGTGGATGAGCGCGCCTCGCTCCATGCCCAGGAGGTCGGCAATGCCGCGGTGACCGGCGCCAATGCGCTTATTGCCTTGTTTGCCGAAACGCGAAGTCCGGCGGCACGCCTGCTCGCGGAGCACGGCGTCTCGCGGGGCCGCGCTATTAAGGCGATCGCGCGAGGTGCCGGCTAGCACGCACAGTCGATCCTAGCCGACATGCACCTTCGGCTTCTTGCCGCCGTTCCACTTGCCGTCGAGCGCGCGTTCGATCTGGGCGGCGAGTTGCAGCAAGAGGCCGTCATTGGCCTGCTTGGCGATCGCCTGGATGCCGAGCGGCAGGCCGTGATCCTGGCTCGCCATCGGCATCGAGATCGCCGGCATGCCGCAGAGGTTGGCGAGCGGCGTGAAGGCGAAGAAGCGCCACAGATTGCCGAACCAGTCGAGCACATCGGGGTTGTCGGAGATGGTGAGATATTCCTTGGTGCCGACCTTGGGTGTCGGCAGCGCCGTGATCGGCGTCAGGATCACGTCCCACTGCTCGAAGAAGCTGCCGAAGCCGCGCGACGTCGTGTTGAACACGCCCTGCATCCTGGCCCGGTCGGCGAAGCTGGTGTGAAGTCCGGCTTCCCAGATCCGGATGTTCATCGGCTCGATCAGGTCTTCCGGCGGCTTCTCCAGCCCGCGCGCGGCCAGCATGTTGGAGATCACGACCGAAAAGTTCGAGATGTAGCAGGTGGTCTGCGCCGCGAACGCAGCGCGGAAGTCGAGCTCGGGCAGCGCGTAGTCGACGTGATGGCCGAGACCCTCGAGGAAGCGGCCGGTCTTCTCCAACTCGGCCGCGATCTCCGGCGTCGCGGTGTAGTCGCCCCAGGTGTGGGACAGCGCGATGCGCAGCTTGCTGGGATCGCGCTTGATCATCTCGGAATAGGGCTGCGCCGTGGTCCAGAACGGCATGAACTCGCCGGGTGCGGGCCCGCGGGCGTGATCGACGAAGGCGGCGGTGTCGCGCACCGAGCGCGACTGGCAGCCCTGGATCGAGACGAGGCCGGTGAGGTCGGACATGTGGGGCGCCAGCGAGAACACGCCGCGCGACACCTTCAGGCCGATATTGCCGTTGACGCCGGCGGGAATGCGGATCGAGCCGCCGCCGTCGGTCGCATGCGCGATCGGCACCACGCCGGCGGCAACCATCGCGGCACTGCCTGCCGACGAGCCGCAGGTGGTGTAGTCGGTATTCCAGGGGTTACGGGTGACGTAGACCGCGGGATTGTCGGCCGAGCTGCACACGCCGAATTCCGGCGTCGTGGTGCGTCCGATCAAATTGAGCCCCGCCTGGCGGAATTTGCCGGTGAGAAACGTGTCGGCCGCGGCGCGATTGCCGCGCATCAGCAGCGAGCCCATCTCCTGCAGCCGGCCCTTCATGGTCGGCCCCAGATCCTTCATCAGGAAGGGCAGGCCGGCGAACGGACCGGCGAGGTTGGCGCCATCCTTGGCGGGATCGGCGATCACGTCCTCGAACAGCTCGACCACGCCCGACAGCGTCGGATTGACCCTGGCAACGGCGGCCGCAGCCTGACGCGCCAGTTCCTTCGCCGACAGCTCACCCTTGCGGACGCGTGCCGCAAGGCCAACGCCATCGTGCTGCGTCCATTCGTTCCAGCTCATCGGCAAAGTCATGAAGTCAAATCCCCTTGGGTAGCGGCGTCACCTTTTTCGCAAGGGCCCGCATGAATCAACTGAGCCGGCACGAAGGGCAGGGTTGCGCCGGGCGGAGAGGTCGGCGCGTGCGGGAGCATGATCCGGAAAAGTGTGCCGCGCTTTTCCGCAAGATCATGCTCAAAAAACGACCTGAAGCGCGATGACGATGGATCCCGATCTCATCGCGCTTTAGATCAGCCGTGCGATCACCGCAACCGGCCCGCCGCCGGCGGGGCCCTGATGCTCGGCGCCGCCGGAAATATAGACCGCGCTGGTGCCGGCAAGGCCGGCGATCAGGCCGCCGACCGCCGCGCGGGCATGGCGTGTCGAGCTGATATCGGTATCTTCCAGCATGGTGTGGCGAAAGCCGCGCACGCTGCCATCGGGCGAGGCCTCGGCCTTGGCGAAGATGTTGACGAGCTCGCGGCCCACGACGGTTTGCGGCGCGATGCCAAGGCCGACGCTCTTCAACGCCGACACCACCGCCGGGGCATCGATGGCGTCGTTCATCACGGCATGGCCGATCTCGAATTCGCTCACTGAAGATTCCGAGTTGCCGAGCACGATGACGACGTTGTGCATCAGCTCGATCCCGGACGATGTCGAGGCCACCTTCGAGAACAGATCGTAGCGCCGAAGCACGTCCTCGTCGTGGATATCGAAGGCAACTTCACCGAGCGCGACCGCAACCCCGAGCGCGGAGGCGCCGCGCGAATAGGCCATCGAGCTGTAGGAGCTGATCGTCGCGGTCTTGTTGCCGCGTGCGTTCGCGGCTTCGACACGCTCGCTGGTGAGCAGCGGGCACTTGATCTGGACGAAATGGACGTCAGCGGGATCGCCGATGCCGGCATCCGCCATGGCGGCCTGCACGGCTTTCGCCGTCTCCGTGATCTGCGCGGACCGGCCGAGCTCCTCAGGCAGGAAATCGCGGGTATGCGCCATGCCGATGCTCAGGCGCTTGCCCGACATGGAGGCCGGACGCTCGGCCTCGCGGCGTGTGAACACGGTGATATGCGGGCTGAGCACGCCTTCGGTGCCGCCGGACATCACGAAGGCGATGCGCTGCTCGACCGCCTCCGGCGACAGGCCGAGCTTCGGCGCCAGCGCCGTGCACAGCGCGGCGACGGCATACTCGCGGGTAAAATCGTTGACGCCGCCATTGCCCTCGGTCTTGCCGAGGATGGCCAGGATGGAGGACGGATCGATCGCGCCGGAGCCGATCAGGGCCATCAGGCCCGAGACGTCGCCGGGGCCCTTGGTGGCGATCTTGAACACGCCGACCGATGTGGTGCGCATGATAGTCCCTGGAGTTCAGTGGTCCGGCAGGCCCACCAGCCGTGGAACAGGGGGCGATGTCAAGGTTCGAACGGTCCGTAGCCCGGATGAGCGAAGCGATATCCGGGGCGGTGCCGATGTTGTCCCGGGTGTCGCTCCGCTCACCCGGGCTACGAGACCTTGCGTTGCCCGACGGGCAAAACACCCAATTGGCGGGTCAATCGCCACCCGCAAAATATTCGCCTTTACAGAAATTCGGCTTTATCGCATTCTCCCGCCACCTCACCCCTGTCAGAGGGGCGTATCGCGATCGTCACGAACGCGGGGTGAGCCGTGGTGGACGCAGGACCACACCGGCGCGAAGGGTTTTGCAGGGCGGGCAACCGTGAGCGAAACACCTCGCGCATACGACCGGTGGGCCCTGCGTACGGTAAAACCGTGTCGTCCTGGCGCCCGGGGTCTGTGCGCCAAGTCTTGCGGTGATGCGTCGGCCCAACCGGGTCGCGTGTCAGCCATCCGCAAGGCGACGGGGGCAATAGTGCATCGCTCCCCGGGGAGAGCCCGGCATAAGCCGTAAAACCACTGCGCAGGGAAGGCCGGTTGTCAGGCTTCACCTGTATGCCGCTGTGCAGCTTCTTGTCGCCACCTTTTGCACAGTGGACCGTGGGTGCCCGGCCGGCACCCGGTCTTCCCTGCGCCCTCTGACAAAGGAGGGTGATGTGACCAGGCAAAGCTCGGGCGAAATCAGCCGCGAGGATGCGGAGGTGCGTCTGCGAGGCCGTAGGATGGGTAGAGCACTTGCGAAACCCATCATGCCGCTGCCCGCACAAGAGATCGATGGGTTTCGCTTCGCTCTACCCATCCTACGATCTGGCTCGCAATGACGTTGAGAGATTGTCGCGTCAAACCTCAGTCTCGTGTGCCCCGGACGCAGCGGAGCGCCCTTTGGCGGTGCGCTGCAGAGCCGGGGCCCATCTCGCCGCGTCGCGTGCCGCTTTCTGGGTCCCGCCTCTGCGCAGCAGCGTTCCGGACGATGCTTCGCATCGCCGGGAACGCTGCAGCGCGTCCGGGGCACGAGCGCGCGGCCACCGATCTCCGCGGCATCCCCACGATTGTGGCGAGATCGCATCGGATCAACAAAAAAATCCTCTGTCGACGGTTGCGCGCCGCACCTTGATGAATCAACCTCGGTTGGTCCATAAGCGGCGTCCCGCGGCCGGATTTCGGTCTGCGTCGCGTGCTTGGAATTTAGAGGAAATCTCGCGTGGCAAATATCAACCAGAAAATTGCGCAGGAGCTTGGGGTACGGGCGGAGCAGGTCGAGGCGGCGGTGACGCTGCTCGACGGCGGCGCCACGGTTCCCTTCATCGCGCGCTACCGCAAGGAAGCGACCGGTGCGCTTGACGACGCGCAATTGCGGACCCTGGAGGAACGCCTGGTTTACCTGCGCGAGCTGGAAGACCGCCGCAAGGCGATCCTCGAATCAGTCCGCGAGCAGGGCAAGCTCGATGCCGCGCTCGAAGCCTCGATCATGGCTGCCGACAGCAAGGCGCGCCTCGAAGACATCTACCTGCCGTTCAAGCCGAAGCGCCGCACCAAGGCCGAGATCGCCAAGGAAGCCGGCCTCGAGCCGCTCGCCAATCAGCTCATCGCCGAGCCCGGCAACGATCCCAAGGTCGTGGCGGAAAGCTTCATCAACGCCGAGAAGGGCGTTGCCGACGCCGTCGCCGCGCTCGACGGTGCCCGCGCCATCCTGGTCGAACGCTTCGACGAGGACGCCGATTTGATCGGCGCGCTGCGCGAGGACATGTGGACCAATGCGCGCATGGCCTCCAAGGTGCGCGACGGCAAGAAGACCGAGGGCGAGAAGTTCGCCGACTATTTCGAGTTCTCCGAGCCGCTGACGAAACTCCCCTCGCACCGCATCCTCGCGATGTTCCGCGGCGAGAAGGAAGAGATCCTCGACCTGCAGATCCAGGCTGAAGCCGAGGCGCCGCCGGCCGGCGTGCCGGGCGCCTATGAGTTGAAGATCATGAAGCGCTTCGGCATCGCCGACCTCAAGCGCGCCGGTGACCGCTGGCTGATCGACACCGTGCGCTGGGCCTGGCGCACCAAGATCCAGGTGCATCTCAACATCGATCTGCGCATGCGGCTGTGGAATGCGGCCGAGACCGAGGCCGTGCGCGTGTTCGCCTCGAACCTGCGCGACTTGCTGCTCGCCGCGCCCGCCGGCACCCGCGCCACCATGGGCCTCGATCCCGGCTACCGCACCGGCGTCAAGGTCGCGGTGACCGACGCGACCGGCAAGGTGGTCGATACCGCGGTGATCTATCCGCACGAGCCGCAGCGGCAATGGAACGAGGCGCTCGCGATCCTCGGCAAGCTTGCGATCAAGCACCGCGTCGAGCTGATCGCGATCGGCAACGGCACCGCTTCGCGCGAGACCGACAAGCTCGCGGGCGAGCTGGTCAAGGGCCTCGCTGAGCTGAAGATGAACAAGATCGTGGTGTCGGAGGCCGGCGCGTCGGTCTATTCGGCCTCCGCCTTCGCTTCGGAGGAACTGCCCGGCCTCGACGTCACCCTGCGCGGTGCGGTCTCGATCGCGCGGCGGCTGCAGGATCCGCTCGCCGAGCTGGTCAAGATCGAGCCCAAGGCGATCGGCGTCGGCCAGTATCAGCACGATCTCGGCCAGGCCAAGCTGGCAAAATCGCTCGATGCCGTGGTCGAAGACTGCGTGAACGCGGTCGGCGTCGACGTCAACACCGCCTCGGCGCCGCTGCTCGCCCGCGTGTCGGGCGTCGGCTCGGGCCTTGCGCAGAGCATCGTGGCGCACCGCGACGCCAACGGCCCGTTCAAGTCGCGCAAGGCGCTCAAGGAGGTGCCGCGGCTCGGGCCGAAGGCGTTCGAGCAGTGCGCCGGCTTCCTGCGCATCCTCGGCGGCGAGGATCCGCTCGACGCCTCCGGCGTGCATCCCGAAGCCTATCCGGTGGTGCGCCGCATCCTCGAGGCGACCAAGAGCGACATCAAGGCGCTGATCGGCAGCAGCGAGATCGTCCGCACGCTGAAGCCGAAGGATTTCGTCGACGAGACCTTCGGTCTGCCGACCGTCACCGACATTCTGCGCGAGCTGGAAAAGCCTGGCCGCGATCCGCGTCCGGCGTTCAAGGCTGCGGTGTTCAAGGAAGGTGTCGAGGAGATCAAGCATCTCCAGAAGGGCATGATCCTCGAGGGCACCGTGACCAACGTCGCCGCCTTCGGCGCCTTCGTCGACATCGGCGTGCACCAGGACGGCCTCGTGCACATCTCCGCGATGTCCAGGAACTACATCAAGGATCCGCGCGAGGTGGTGAAGCCCGGCGACATCGTCAAGGTCAAGGTGCTGGACTTCGAGGTCGCCCGCAAGCGCATCTCGCTGACCCTGCGCCTCGACGACGAGGTCGGCGCCAAGAAGGACGCCCCCGGCATGCAGCGCGACAACAGCTCGCGCAATCCCGCCCGCATGACCTCCTCGGCCCCGCGCAAGCAGGAATCGTCCGGCGGCGGCGCCCTCGCCGAAGCGATGCGCCGCGCGGCCGAGAAGAACAACGGCAAGCGGGCGTGACCCCTTAACCTCTCCCCGTAAGAACGGGGAGAGGGAGCGATAGAGCGGGGGCCCTCTCCCTAACTTCCGCGTCAGAATCTGGCGCCTTTGTAAGTTGAAGCGGCCTGTCGCTTCCTTTCATCTGGTCCTCCTCGCACGGCATGAAGACTGCCGCGCTGTACGGAGGATGCTTCGATGAACAACAGGCTTCTCAAAGGCCTCACCGCGGCGGCGCTTGCCGCGATGGTGGCGGTCGCTTCACCGGTGCTGGCGCGTGGCGGCGGTGGTGGTGGCGGCGGCCACGGCGGTGGCGGCTTCGGCGGTGGCGGTCACGGCGGCTTCGGTGGCGGTGGCTTCGGTGGCGGACATTTCGGTGGCGGCGGGCATTTCGGCGGCGGAATGCACGCGGGCGGCTTCGGTGGCATGCGTGGGGGCGGCTTCGGCGGTGCCCGTTTCGCCGCTGTCGGCCCGGCCTTCGGCGGCGCCCGCTTCGCCCATGTCGGGGGCCCGGCTTTCGGCGGCGCGCGCTTCGCGCATGCGGCGATGAGGCCGGGCTTCGCGGGCGCCGGCTGGCACGGCCGTCCCTTCATCGGCCGGCATGCCTTCTTCCACCGCAATCACTTCCGTCGTTTCGCCGTCTTCGGCGCGCCGTTCTACTACGCCAATTACTACGACGATGGTTGCTGGCGCAGGGGCTGGACGTCCTATGGATGGCAATGGGTCAATGTGTGCGGAGACTATTGGTAGTCGCATCACCGTACCGCACCATTGTCGCGATCGCCATCGGGCAGTTCCGCTCAGCCCCGGAACGGGATAGTCTGATGGCGATCGTCGCGCGGAGTCTTGCATGACTGGAGGTCACCGCCGCATTCTGGTCGTCGAGGACGATCCGGAAACCGCAGGCCAGCTCGTCGAGGAGTTGACGACCTCCGGCTATGAGGTCGATCTCGCAGCCACGGGACGCGAGGCCCTGAGCCAGGGCGTTGCCCGCGATTATGCCGTGATCACCATCGACCGCATGCTGCCCGACATCGACGGCATCGCCGTGATGCGCCAGTTGCGCGACGACGGCATCGCCGCGCCCTTCCTGATCATCTCCGCGCTCGGCGAAGTCGACGACCGCGTCCGCGGCTTGCGCGCCGGCGGCGACGACTATCTCGTCAAGCCGTTTTCCTTCGTCGAGCTGCTCGCCCGTCTCGAGGCCCTGGGCCGCCGCAGCGAGACCGTCGCCAAGGAAACGGTCCTGCGGGTCGGCGATCTCGCCGTCGACCTGATCGCTCGCAGCGCCTCCCGCCACGGCCGCAAGATTCCGCTGTTGCCGCGCGAATTCCAGCTGCTCGAATATCTCGTCCGCAACGAGGGCCGTGTCGTCTCGCGCGCGATGCTGCTGCAGCATGTCTGGGACCTGCATTTCGATCCCTCCACCAACATCATCGACGTCTATGTCGGCCGTGTCCGCCGCAAGGTCGACGATGCCCAGGCCTATCCGCTGATCCATACCATCCGTGGCATCGGATATTGTCTCCGTGCTCCTGGCTAAGACGCTCCGCTCCTCGACCTTCCGTCTGGCGCTGATCGCGATCGCGACGTTCGGGCTGATCGTCGCGGCGATCATGGCCTATGTCTATTTCGGCACGCTCGCCTATGTGCGAAGCCGCGTCGGCGACGTCGGCGATCACAGCGGTTTCACTGCGATGATCGAGCTCGCGATGGTCGCAGTTGCCGTGCTGCTGGCGGTGCTCGCCGGGCTCGCGGCCGTGCTGGTGACGCGGCGTACGGTCGGCCGGATCGAGGAGATCAACGCCACCAGCCGGGCAATCATGCTGTCCGGCCTCGACCGGCGCATTCCCTTGCGCGGCAGCCACGACGAGTGGGACCGCGTCGCCGAGAATCTCAACCAGATGCTCGACCGCATCGAGACCCTGATGGGCGAGGTCAAGCAGGTCAGCGACAACGTCGCCCACGATCTGCGCACGCCGCTGACGCGGATGCGCGGCCGGCTGGAGAAGGCCTATCATGTCCAGCGCAACAGCGAAGCCGATGCCGTGCTGATCGGCGACACCATCGCCGATCTCGACGCCGTGCTCGGCATGTTCGCCTCGATCACGCGGATCTCGGAGATCGAGACCCGCGCCCGCCGCAGCGCCTTTCGCGCGCTCGATCTGGCCGAGATCGCCGGCGAGGTGGTCGAGCTCTACGATGCCGCCGCCGAGCAGGTCGAGACCCGTCTCAGCCTCGGCGGCGACCGCGAGGTCGCGATCACCGGCGACCGCGACCTGCTGTTCGACGCCGTCGCCAATCTCGTCGACAATGCGATCAAGCATGGCCGCAAGGGCGGGCAGGTGACGGTGATTTGCCGCAGCACCGATGGCGGTGCCGACATCGCGATCAGCGACGACGGTCCGGGCATTCCCAATGAGGAGCGCGATCACGTGTTCAAGCGCTTCTACCGGCTCGAGCAGAGCCGCTACACGCCGGGCAATGGCCTGGGGCTCAGCCTCGTCGCCGCGGTCGCGCGCCTTCACGGCGCCGAGATCACGCTGCACGACAATGCGCCGGGCCTCACGGTCCGGCTCAGTTTCTCCGCAACATCATAGCTCGATCACGCCGCGGCGCGCCGCATGCGCCACCGCGTCGGTGCGGCCGGTGGCATCCAGCTTGTCGAGCAGCGAGCCGACGTGGAATTTCACGGTGTGCACGGAGATGTTGAGCTGCCGCGCGATCATCTTGTTGGAGGCGCCTTCCGCCATCAACGCCAGTACATCAAGTTCGCGCTGCGTCAGCGCAATGTCCTCCGGCATGGCGCGCGGATCGCGGGCGACGATCGTCGCCGTGGCGGCCTCGCCCGGCGCGGCAAGGCGAAGCCCCGCGACACTGCCGAGCAGCGTCGCGAGGCGGCCCGCGAGAGCGGGATCGTCGATCTCGAGCGACAGCACGATCTCGTTGTCCGCGCTCACGCCTCGGGCCTCTCGCCGATCGTGACCTTGAAGCTGGCCGGCTCGCCGCCGCGGTGGACCGCGACATCCACGACCGTGCCGACGCTCGCAGGCCCCAGCGTCCGCGACAGCGCGCGTACGCCGGACAGTTTCTGGTCATTGACCGCCACGATCACGTCGCCCTGGCGGATGCCGGCGGTGGCCGCCGGACCTGCCTTGTCGACACTCATCACCATGGCGCCAATGCCGTCGTCGAGCCGGATCGGCTGGAGGCCGAGGCCGAGATAGCCGCGCGCGATGCGGCCGCGCGCTTCGAGCTGCGGCGCGACGCGCTCGATCGTCGCTGTGGGAATGACGAGGACGCGCCGCGGGCCGAGCACAGCCATGCCGAAGGCCTCGCCCGACGCATTGAGCGCAAGCGCGCCCTCCTGGCTGGGGCGCAGGCGAACGTCGAGCTCGATCCGCGCGTCGATCTCGCCGCCGCGCAGGGAGCGCCAGCCCTTGCCTGACGCCGACACCATCCCGAGCGCTGCGCTCGGCGTGTCGCGATTGGTGGCGACCACGACCGACAGCGAGCCGAGGGGAGGGACTGTCGCGGCGAGCTTGATCGGCGTGAGGTTGGCCTCGGTGCGCAGCAGCGCGATATCGGTGGTGTGGTCGCGGCCGGCGATCGTCGCAGCCACCGTGTTGCCGTCGGCAAGCACGATCTGCACGTCGCCCTCGTCGGCCAATGCCTCGTCGGCGGTGATGATCAGGCCCGGCTTCCAGACGAAACCGGTGGCGCGGGAGCGATGCGAATGCACGGAAACGACGGAGGGCGCGGTGAGCGCCACGACGTCCGCGAGCGCGGATGACAGCGAGGTGAGGGGAGTAAAGTCGGGCATGGGAAGCTCCTGTAAGCTGTCCCCAATCTGGGATGTTGCGGCCGATTGCGAAACTGGCCGGGTGGGCAGGAAAGCGGCAAGAAAAAGGTCAGGAAGCCGCTTCCCGTAGGACCACGGCCGACGAACATGTGATTGGGAGCCGCTCACGGGAACGTGTAGCAATCCGTAAAATTGCGCTGCCCGGCTTCAAATCGTTTCCGCGAGCCCCGACCGATGACCATCGACCTCACCCGCCGCACCCTGCTTCAACTCGCCGGCGCCAGCTCGCTTGCGATGGCCGCGGCGGCTGCGGCGCGTGCCGAGGGCACTCCGCAAGGCGGTGGGCCGACCTATGCCAGCCGCACCCCGATGCGGGTCGGCATGGTCACGCTGCGGGTGAAGAGCCTCGACAAGGTCGCCGACTATTACCGCGACGTGATCGGGCTAACCGTGATGGAGCGCTCGGCGACCGCCGCAAGGCTCGGCACCGCCGGCCTCACGCTGCTCGTGCTGGAGGCCCGCCCCGATGCCGCGATCGAGCAGCGCACCGCCGCCGGCCTCTATCACACCGCCTTCCTGATGCCGACCCGCAAGGATCTCGCGCGCTGGCTGGTACACGCCGCCTCGCATCGCGTGCCGCTGTCGGGCTTTGCCGATCATCTCGTCAGCGAGTCGGTCTATCTCGACGACCCCGAAGGCAACGGCATCGAGGTCTATGCCGACCGCGATCCCTCGCAATGGCAGTGGAGCGAGGGCAGCGTGAAGATGGCGACCGACGAGCTCAACATCCCCGACCTGCTGTCGCTCACCAACCCGCGCGTCCCCGACTATGCCAAGGCGCCGGACGGGATGCGCGTCGGCCACATGCATCTGCGCGTCGGCGACCTCGCCGAAGCCCAGAAATTCTATCACGGCACGATCGGTCTCGACCCGACCCGCAGCCGCAACGGTGCCGCGTTCCTGTCGTCGGGCCGCTACCACCATCATCTCGGCATGAATGTCTGGCAGAGTCAGGGCGCCGGCCAGCGCGACGATCAGGCGACCGGCCTTGCCTGGTTCTCGCTGGTGATGGCGAAGCAGGAATTGCTCGCCGCCCAGGAGGAGCGCCTGCGCAAGGGCGGGGCGAAGGTCACGGCGCTGGCGGATGGCCTGGAGGCGATCGATCCGTGGGGCACGCGGGTGCGGCTGCTCAAGGTGTGAGCCGCTTGTAGAGGCGCGGGAGATCAGCCTGCCTGGCGTTCAGGGACGGCCTCGTCATCCGACCAGGCGAAGCGGCCGCCTCCGGCGCGCTTCGCCGTGTAGAGCGCACGGTCGACGCGTTCGAGCAGTTGCGAGGCGTTGCCTGCGGCATCGACGCTGACGAGAATGCCCGCGCTGGCGCCGATGCGGACGGGAATGTCCGTCAGCAAGAACGGCATCGAGAGGTCGCGAATGGCCTGGCGCGCCAGTGCGAGCGCTTCCTCGCGGCCGTCATCGCCGGCGGCAACCTGTTTGAGCATCATGAATTCATCGCCGCCGAAGCGTGCGGCGATGCCATTGTGGCCGATGCAGAATGACAATCGCTCCGCGACCTGGCGCAACAGATCGTCGCCGGCATGATGGCCGTGACGGTCATTGACCGGCTTGAAGCCGTCGAGATCGATGGCGATGATGGCGAAGTCGTCACGCGTCTCCGCAAGAGCCTGGAAGAACGCGGCGCGGTTCGGCAATCCCGTGAGGAAGTCGTGTGTCGCCTGTCGCGCCAGGCGATGTTTCGCTTCGAGGCGTTCGACGAAGGCGGCGCTGAGATGCTTCGAGGCCTCGCGCAAGGTCAGCCAGAAGAACACCAGCATGATCGCGCCGATCTTGTAGGCGAATTCGGGCCGGAGCAGGCCGCCGACGATGGTCGGCATCAGCAGGATGGCCGCGGTGTTGAGGATGATCCACGGACGGATCGCGGCGCGCGAGACCATGCCGACGCAGAACGACATCGAGAGCCCGAAGGCGATCCAGGCACCGGGTGCGTCGTCGATCTCCAGCGCGCGGTAGGACAGCATGCCGAGCGCAAGGCCGAAAGCGGACGCGCCGGCACCGTAGAGCCGCTCCCAGCGGATCACGTCGGCATCGGAGAAGTGCGCCGCGCGCGACTTGTAGCGAAACAGGGAATAGATGCGGGCGGCGGCCGTGATGAAGATGAAGACCGAGATCACGGCGTAGCCGGCATCGCCACTCATGACGGCGAGCGACGCGGCTCCCGTCACCGATGTGACGCCGATGGCGAACACTTGCGGCAGCGACGTGTACAGGAGATCGACGAGCTCGCGCCTGATACGCGGATCGGGATGCAGATACCTGGACAACATTGTGAGAGGCATGCGGGCACCATCACCGTCACTCCCTAACAAGGCGTAGGGGATGGGCGCGACATGATGGCCGGCAGGTAACGTCCTTAAGGAGTGGTCAATGTCTCAGCGGTGGTGGCGTCGTGGTGCCGAGCGCGTTGTCCCAGCGATAGGAATAGCCGACGCCGATGATGTAATCCGGTGAGTTCCGGTTGAGGCCGAAGGCCAGATGGACATCGAGTTGCTCGGTCCGGTTGAGGAGATAGCCGCCACCGATATTGACGAGTGCAGTGCTCGCGCCGTACGCGGTGACGGACATTCCCCAGCGTGAGCTCGGCCCCCGAGCAGCGCAGCCGCGAGGAGACCGGCGCAACGCAACGAGGCCCGCCCACGCCGCGGGACAATCCCCAAAACCACAATTGCGCTCGTCGCAGGCCGCTCGCTTGCTGGCACCAATGCCCCGTGATAGCTGGATCGCACGCCTGCCGAACAAGACTCGAGCTCCCCGGAATTTATTCCCGCCATGTCCGATTTTCGCGGTGTTTTCCCCTATCTCGTCTCGCCCGTCGATGCCGACGGCACGGTGCGAACAAACGTGCTCGCAAAGCTCTGCGACGATCTGATCGGCGCCGGCGTGCACGGGCTGACGCCGCTCGGTTCGACCGGCGAGTTCGCCTATCTCAATGCCGCGCAGCGCACGGCGATCGTGCAGACGACCATCGAGGCCGCAAAGGGCCGGGTGCCGGTCGTGGCCGGCGTCGCTTCCACCTCGACGGCGGATGCGGTGGCGCAGGCGAAGGCGTATCAGAAGCTCGGGGCCAACGGCATCCTGGCGATCCTGGAGGCGTATTTCCCGCTCAGCGATGCCCAGGTCGAATCCTATTTCCGCGCCATCGCGGACGCCGTCGACATTCCCGTCGTCATCTACACCAATCCGCAATTCCAGCGCTCCGATCTCACGCTCGACGTGATCGCGCGCCTCGCCGAGCATCCGCGCATCGGCTACATCAAGGACGCCTCGACCAACACCGGCCGGCTGCTCTCGATCATGAATCGCTGCGGCGATTCCCTGCGCGTGTTCTCGGCCTCCGCCCATATCCCGGCCGCGGTGATGCTGATCGGCGGCCTCGGCTGGATGGCGGGCCCGGCCTGCATCATCCCGAGCCAGAGCGTTGCGCTCTACGACCTCGGCAAGGCCGGACGCTGGGACGAAGCCATGGCGCTGCAGCGCCGGCTGTGGCGCATCAACGAGGCCTTTGCCCGCTTCAACCTCGCCGCCTGCATCAAGGCGGGCCTCGCCATCCAGGGCTACGACGTCGGCGACCCCGTCCCGCCGCAGGCCCCGCTGACGGCCGATGCGCGCAAGGTCGTGGAAGCGGCGCTCAGGGAGCTGGCCTGATCGGTCATTCCGGGTTCGTCCTTCGGACGCCCGGAATGACGATGACCTTTGGGACATGCCGAAATCGCGGCATTTCCGCCCAAAAGCGCGGCTGGTCTCGCCTGCCTCGATCCGCTAAAAGGCGCCCGCACTTTGAGGCTTAGAGGACCCAGCGGAATGAACATCCTTCCCGGCAATTTGCGTTTCGGAGCGGGCCAGCCCGTCAAGCGTTTGGAAGACCAGCGGCTGCTCACCGGGAAGGGGCAATTCATCGACGACAAGCCGCAGGACGGCGCGCTGTGGTTGCACGTGCTGCGCTCGCCGCACGCCCACGCCAGGATCGTCTCGATCGACACCGGCGCTGCGGCATCGATGCCCGGCGTCACCGCGATCTACACCGGCGCCGATCTGATCAAGGACGACATCGGCACCATCCCGACCCTGAGCATCTTCAAGCGCCCGGACGGCAAGCCGATGACGGTGCCGCCGCGCCGCCTGCTGGCCCATGAGATCGTGCGCTACACCGGCGAGGCCGTGGCGGCGGTGGTGGCGTCCTCGCGCGCGGAAGCGCAGGCCGCGGCCGAAGCGATCGTGGTCGAATACGACGTGCAGCCCGCGGTGGTCGATCCGGTCGAGGCCGTCAAGCCCGGCGCGCCCGTGGTGTGGCCGGAGGCGCCCGACAACATCGTCGGCGCGATGAGCTATGGCGACGCCGCCAAGGTGGACGAGGCCTTCGCCAAGGCCGCGCACACCGTGGAGCTCGACCTCGTCAGCCAGCGCCTCGTCCCCTCGGCGATGGAGCCGCGCTCGACCATTGCCGAGATCGACAAGAAGACCGGCCGTCTCCTCCTGCACGTGCAGTCGCAGACCCCGGCCTCGACCCGCGACGTGCTCGCGGAAGCCGTGCTCAAGCGCCCCAAGGACAGCGTCCGCGTGCTGGTCGGCGACATCGGCGGCGGCTTTGGCCAGAAGACCAATCTCTATCCGGAAGACGGCATCGTCGCTTACGCCGCGACGAAGCTGAGCAAGAAGATCCGCTGGCGCGGCGACCGCACCGACGAGTTCGTCGGCGGCACCCATGGCCGCGATCTGACCTCGACTGCGTCCTTTGCGCTGGACGAGAAGGGCAAGGTGCTGGCCTATCGTGTCACCTCGATCGGCTGCACCGGCGCATACTCCTCAGGCGCGGCGAACATCATTCCGCTGGTGCTCGGGCCGTTCGTGCAGACCGGCGTTTACGACCTGCCGCTGGTGCATTTCGAGATCAAGTCGGTGATGACCCACACCGCGCCGGTCGGCGCCTATCGCGGCGCCGGCCGACCCGAAGCGGTGTTCATCGTCGAGCGCCTGTTCGACGCCGCCGCACGAAAGATCGGCATGGATCCGCGCGCGATCCGGAAAGCCAACTACATCAAGCCGGCGCAGCTGCCCTACACCAATGCGGCGGGCCAGGTTTACGATTCCGGCGCCTTCGCGCACATGCTCGACCGCGCCGTGAAGCTCGCGGACTGGGACGGCTTTGCCGCGCGCAAGAAGGCGGCGAAGAAGAAGGGTCTGCTCTACGGCCGCGGCCTCACCTCCTATATCGAATGGACCGGTGGTCGCGCCCACACCGAGAAGGTCAGCCTGCACGCGACTTCGCAGGGCCGCGTCATCCTGCACTCCGGCACCATGGCGATGGGGCAGGGGCTGCAGACCACCTACACCCAGATGATCTCCGATACGCTCGGCATCCCCATGGACAAGATCGACGTCGTCCAGGGCGACACCGATCTCGCCATGGGCTTCGGCAGCGTCGGCTCGCGCTCGCTGTTCGTCGGCGGCACCGCGGTCGCCGTCTCCTCCAACGATCTGATCCAGAAGGCGCGCGAGAAGGCGGCGAACGTGCTGGAGACCTCGGTCGAGGACATCGAGTACCAGGGCGGCATGCTCACCGTGGTCGGCACCGACCGCCGCATCAGCCTGTTCGACATCGCCGAGAAGGAGAGCGGCGCCCAGCTCAGCGTCGATTCCGAAGGCGAGGTCGATGGTCCGAGCTGGCCGAACGGCACGCATATCTGCGAGGTCGAGATCGATCCGGAGACCGGCGTCTCCAAGGTCGTGCGCTACACCACCGTCGACGACGTCGGCGTCGCCGTGAACCCGATGCTGGTCACCGGCCAGATCCACGGTGGCGTCGCGCAGGGCATCGGCCAGGCGCTGTATGAAGGCGTGTCCTACGATGCCGACGGCCAGCTCCTCACCGCGAGCTACCAGGACTATTGCATCCCGCGCGCGGACGACGTGCCGCCGATCGAGGTGACGCTGGACGATTCCGCACCCTGCCGCACCAATCCGCTCGGCGCCAAGGGCTGCGGCGAATCCGGCGCCATCGGCGGCCCGCCCTGCGTCACCAACGGCGTCATGGACGCACTCGCCGAGCTCGGCATCACCCAGCTCAACACGCCCCTGACGCCGCAGAAGATCTGGAAGGCGATCAAGGACGCGAAGGTGGCGAGTTAAGAGAGACGGTGCGTGGCCCGGATGGAGCACAGCGAAATCCGGGGCCGCTCGTCATTGTCGTCCCGGATTGCGCTGCGCTCCATCCGGGCTACGAATCCGTGCCTCAAATCCCCAGCATCATCTTCGCGATGATATCGCGCTGGATCTCCGACGTGCCGCCGAAAATCGTGTAGGCGCGGCCGTTGAGATATTCCGGCACCACAGTCAGCATGTCCTCCGGCAACGCCGGCTCGTGGTTGAGCTTGTAGAGCGGGCGCATCGGCTCGACGGCAAGCGCGTCGTGGCCGATCACGTCGACCCCTAACTTCGTCACGGCCTGGCGGATCTCGCTGTTGCGCAGCTTCAGGATCGACGACACTGCGCCGGGATTTTGCCCGGTCTGCAGCGCCGAGAGCACGCGCAGCTCGGTCATCTCAAGCGCGTCGATGTCGACCTCGACCTCCGAGATGCGCGTCGCGATATCGGGACTGTCGATGGCGCGGCCGGTCAGGTCGGATTCGGCAAGCTCCGCGACCGCCTTCAATCCCTCGCGCAGCTTCGCGGACGCAATGCCGGAGCCGCGCTCGAACTCGAGCAGATATTTGCCGTAGGTCCAGCCCTTGCCTTCCTCGCCGACGCGGTTGGCGACGGGCACGCGCACGTCGTCGAAAAACACCTGGTTGACCTCGTGGTCGCCGCCGATGGTCAGGATCGGGCGCGTCGTGATGCCCGGCGTCTTCATGTCGATCAGGATGAAACTGATGCCGTCCTGCTGCCGCGGGCCGTCGCTGGTGCGCACCAGCGCGAACATGCGGTTGGCGTGATGCGCATGCGTGGTCCAGATCTTGGTGCCGTTGATGATGTAGTCGTCGCCGTCGCGCACCGCGCGCGTCTTCAGTGACGAGAGATCGGAGCCCGAGCCCGGCTCGGAATAGCCCTGGCACCAGTAATCCTCGCCAGACAGAATCCGCGGCAGGTAGAAATTTTTCTGCTCCGCCGAGCCGAAACCGATGATGACCGGCCCGACCATCTTCACGCCCATCACGTTCACATTGGGCACGCCGGCCCGCGCGCTCTCGGTCTCGAAGATCCAGCGCTGCGCCGGCGTCCAGTCGGGGCCGCCATGTTCGACTGGCCAGCCCGGCGCGCCCCAGCCGCGGCTGTGCAGCGCGCGCTGCCAGGCCATGCCGATCGGAGGGTCTGAGAACACCGACGGCGTCAGCGCCGTCGCACGCTTCATCTCCTCGGTGAGATTCTTCGCGATGAAGCCGCGCACCTCGTCCTGGAAGGCGCGCTCTTCGGCATTGAACGACAGGTCCATGATGCGCTCCTCGTCAGGCGGGTTGGGTGGTGCGGCCGAGCTGGGCGTGGCGGGCATAATGATGCGCGCTGCCGCCGAACAGCGTGTCGAAGGCGACCAGCCGCTTGAAATAGGCGCCGACCTCGAGCTCCTCGGTGACGCCCATGCCGCCGTGAAGCTGGATCGACTGCTCGCCGACGAAGCGCGCGCATTTGCCGATCTTGGCTTTCGCGCCCGACGCGGCCCGCGCCCGCTCGACCGGCGGACTGTCGGCCTTCAGCGCGGCACGCAGCGCCATCGAGCGGGACTCGTCGACCTGCATCGCCATGTCGGCGAGGCGGTGGCGGATCACCTGGTTGGCCGAGAGCGGCCGGCCGAACTGCTTGCGGATCTTGGTATATTCGAGCGTGGTGTCGAGCAGTGTCTGCATGATGCCAACGGCTTCCGCCCCGAGCGCAGCCATGGCGCGATCGACGGCCCATTCGATCGCGGGCAGCGCATCGCTGCCGTCACTGAGGAGCGCGTCCTCCGGCAGTTCTACGCCCGACATCTCAATGTTGCAGGCCCGTCCACCGCCGAGGCGCTCATAGTCGCTGACGGCAACACTCGGTGTTGTCGCCGGCACCAGGAACAAGCCGATGCGGCCCGACCGCCCCTGATGATCATGGACATGCGCGGAGACGATGATCTCGTCGGCGGCGTGGCCGTCGAGCACCGCGATCTTGCTGCCGGCAAGGCGCCAGCCCTGCGCCGTCCTGTGGGCGGTGGTCGCGACCTTGGCGAGATCGAAGCGCGCCGCGCGCTCGGAATGCGCAAAGGCGAGTTTCAGCGTTCCATCGGCGACCTTCGGCAGCCGCGCCTGCTTCTGCGCCGTGCTGCCGCATCTCTCGATCAGCGCAGCCCCGAGCACCACGGTCGCGAGATACGGCTCGGACACCAGCCCGCGGCCGAACGCTTCCATCAAGATGCCGATCTCGACTGCACCGCCGCCGAGCCCGTCGAACTCTTCCGCGATCGGCAGCGCCAGCCAGCCGAGCTCGGCGAACTGCTTCCACACCGCAGGGCTGAAGCCGAGCGGGTCGTTCGCCATCTTGCGGCGGTGATCGGCATCGTAGCTTTCGGCCACGAAGCGTTCCGCGCTCTCGCGCAGCAGCCGTTGCTCGTCACTGAGATTGAGGTCCATGTTTTACTCCGCGGCCGCCGGCGGCTTGCGCACGGAGGGATGCAGGCCCGATGGGTCAACCACCATGCCGAATTCCTGAAGGTTGTGGGCATGGCAAAGCTGGTGCAGCGCAAAGGCCTGGTCGATCGCGGCGGGCTGGCCCATCACGTCGACCGAGCGGTTCACGGCCTCCTTGGTCAGCTTCAGCGCGAAGGAGGGCTTCGATGCGATCCGGCGCGCCAGCTCCAGCACGCGCGATGACAGCTCCGCGCGCGGCACCACCTGGTTGACCATGCCGAGCTGATGCGCCTCCTGCGCGCTCCAGCTATCGGCGGTGAACAGAAATTCCTTGGCCTTGCGCGGGCCGAGCTCCCAGGGATGGACGAACCATTCGACGCCGCAGACGCCCATCGTCACCACGGGGTCGCAGAACTGCGCGTCGTCGCTGGCGACGATGAGGTCGCAGGCCCAGGCCAGCATCAGTCCGCCGGCGATGCACTTGCCGTGTACCTCGGCAATCGTGGGCTTGGCGAGATTGCGCCAGCGCCGCGTGATCTGGAGATAAATTTCCTGCTCGCGAGCGAAGCGGCCGTGCGCATTCGGCTCGGCAAATCCGCCCCAATTTCCTATCGGCGGAAAATCCGTGCCTGCGGCATTTTTGCCGCCGGGGCGCAGGTCATGGCCCGATGAGAAGTGCGGCCCGTTGCCGGCAAGGATGACGACCTTGACCGCGTCGTCCTGCACCGCTTCGTCGAAGGCGGCGTTGAGGTCGTAGGTCATCTGCAGGTTTTGTGCGTTGCGCGCCTCGGGCCGGTTCATCACGATCCGGACGATCGTCGGCTCCGGCCGCTCCACGAGGATGGTCTCGAACGAGGACATCGCGTTCCCCCTGGCGTTTCCAATTCGTCTTGTTGTTCCGTCGAGTTGACTATGTCGGCCAGGGATAGGCAAGAGGCTTGCGTAAATCGGCTGCTTTTCGCGCCCAATCTGATAGGTTGCTTCCGATTCCACCGGGAGAAATTTGATGCGCAAGATCCTGACCGTGCTGGCGGCGCTGGCGTCGCTCAGCCTGACTAATTGCGGATACAACGCGATCCAGAGCGAGGACGAGCAGATCAAGTCGAACTGGTCCGAGGTGGTGAACCAGTATCAGCGCCGCGCCGATCTCGTGCCCAACCTCGTCAATTCGGTGAAGGGCTTTGCGCAGCAGGAGAAGGACGTGCTGCTCGGCGTCACCAATGCGCGCGCCAAGGTCGGCAGCATCCAGGCGACACCGGAGGTGCTGAATGATCCCGCGGCCTTCCAGAAATTCCAGGCCGCCCAGGGCGAGCTGTCCAGCGCGCTCTCGCGCCTGCTTGTGGTCACGGAAAACTACCCGCAGCTCAAGTCGGATGCGCTGTTCAAGGATCTGATGTCGCAGCTCGAGGGCACTGAGAATCGCATCACGGTAGCGCGCAACCGCTACATCAAGGCGGTGCAGGACTATAACGTCACCGTCCGCTCGTTCCCGAGCAATCTCACCGCGATGGTGTTCGGCTACAAGGAGAAGCCGAATTTCACGGTCGAGAACGAGAAGGAGATCTCGACCGCGCCGAAGGTCGATTTCAACCCGGCGCCCGCGCCGTCGAAGTAAGCGCGCGTTGTTTTGCGCATGGGCTTCACCCCACCCACCGCTGTCATTCCCCGCGACCCGGCTACGCCAAGGCTTCGCCGAGGTTTCGGTCTTGGGCGCGCCGAAGCTTTAGCGCAGGCGGCAAGCGGGGAATCCAGTACGCCGCGGCCTTTCCGTAGGCCACGAACGTCTCTGGAATACTGGATCGCCCGGTCGAGCCGGGCGATGACAGCGAGGTTGTCGCGGGCGCTTGTTGTATTCGCATTCCTCCTCACCTTCGTCGCCCCCGCCTTCGCCGATGTCGCAGTCCCACAGCTCACCGGCCGCGTCGTCGACCAGACCGGCACGCTGTCCAGCGGCGACATCGCCGCGCTGTCGCAAAAGCTGCGCGATTTCGAGACGCGCAAGGGTAGCCAAATTGCTGTCCTGATCGTGCCGACCACGCAGCCGGAGACGATCGAGCAGTTCTCGATCCGTGTTGGAGAGGCCTGGAAGATCGGCCGGAAGAAGGTCGACGACGGCGCGATCCTCGTCGTCGCCAAGAACGACCGGCATCTGCGCATCGAGGTCGGCTATGGTCTCGAAGGCGCGCTCACCGACGTCACCTCGCGGCGGATCATCGACGAGATCATCACGCCGAAATTCAGGACGGGCGATTTTGCCGGCGGTATCTCGGACGGCGTCGACCGCATGATCCGCGTCATCGACGGCGAGCCGCTGCCGGTTCCTTCACCCACCGTGAATTTCGGCAATCTGGACGATCTCGCGCCGCTCTTCATCGTCACGCTGTTCGCCGCCATCGGCGTCGGCGGATTCTTCCGCGCCATGCTGGGGCGGCTGGTCGGATCATTGGCGACCGGCGGCATCATCGCGGTGCTGAGCTGGATCATTCTCGGCTCGTTCGCGCTGGCGCTGGCCCTCGGCGCCGTCGGCTTCATCATCGGGTTCGTCGCGGATCTGTTTGCAGCGATGACGCCAAGCACGGGATCGTCGCGCCGCGGCTCGTGGTCGAGCGGCTCGTCGGGCGGCGGCTGGAGCAGCGGATCGTCGAGCGACAGCGGCGGCTTCAGCGGCGGCGGTGGCAGTTTCGGCGGCGGCGGCGCCTCGGGGAGCTGGTAGCGGTCATGAGCATCAAGCGCATTGCCAGACATCTCGTGCAGCATCATTGGCGGGCGAAACAGATCTTTCCGCCGGCGGTGCTCGGCCGTATCGAACAGGCGATCAGGCAGGGTGAGAGCACCCATTCCGGTCAAGTGCGTTTCGTCGTCGAAGGTGCGCTCGACGGCCGTCCGCTGTTCAGCAACCAGCCGGCGCGCGCGCGGGCGCTCGACGTGTTCTCGCACTTACGGATCTGGGACACCGCGCACAACAACGGCGTCCTGATCTATCTCCTGCTTGCCGATCGCGACGTCGAGATCATCGCCGACCGCGGCATCGACGCCAAGGTGGGGCCTGCGGGCTGGGAAACCATCTGCCGCGCCATGGAAGCCGAGTTCAGGTCGGGCCGGTTCGAGCATGGCGTCACCAGCGGCATCGCCGCGGTGTCGCGCGAGCTGGCACGCCACTTCCCGCCAAGCGGCCCGCAACCGAACGAGCTGCCGGATGCGCCGGTGGTGATGTAGTCCTCCATTCTAGCCGCCGTCATTGCGAGCGGCTTGTCCGCCATAGCTCGAAGAGCGACGGCGGAAGCGAAGCAATCCAGAATCTCTCCGTGGAAGTAGTCTGGATTGCTTCGTCGCTTCGCTCCTCGCAATGACGATGGAGATGCGCGCCGGCCTGGCCGTTGCGCCGCCGTTCATCTTCGCAGTGACAAATTGTTTCACGCCCGCCACACCGGTTCCACTTTCCCGGCCAAATTCGGCCCCGGATAACTTCCTAAAATTTCGGTAAGCGGGTCCCGAGGTAAGGATTTCGCAAGCAATGAAAGTTACCAAAAGGTCAATCCAGCGTGGAGTATTTGAACTGTGAGCGAACCAATGGCTGAGCAGGCTGCCCAGGATAACAGCGTCGACGCCGCCGCGACCGCGCCGCAGGCTGTCGAGGCTGCCGGCATCGAGGCTCCCTCGATTGCCCCCGACCACGAGACGCTGCCCAAGGCCGATCCGGTGAAGGCCGAGGTCCCCAAGGTCGAAGCTCCCAAGATCGAGCCACCGCGGATCGAGGTGCCGAAGTTCGAAGCCAAGGTTGAGCCGAAAGCCGAGATCAAGGCCGAGACCAAGCCCGAGCCGAAGCCCGGCAAGCTCATCGTCATGGCGCCCTCGGAGCGCTCCTGGGATCGCGAAGAGTTTGCCCCGCATGTGAAGGCGGACGAAGTGCGCGAGACCGGCAGCAAGCGCCGCCTGTCGGCAATGGCCGCGGTGGTGGCGATCGCCGCCGGCGTCGGTGCGATCAGCGGCGCGCTCGCGACCGCCGGCATGATGCATTTCGCCGCGCCGGCCGCCGCGCCGGCGCAGGTCGCCGACACCAGCGCGCTGGAATCCTCGGTGGCCCGGATCGATGCCGACGTCGTCGCGCTCAAGGCGAATGTCGAGCACACCTCCAAGACCGGCCTCAGCCAGTTCAACCGCGCAAACGACCGCCTCGACAAGCTCGAGAAGGCGCAGGCCGAGCCGATGGCCAAGATCGCAAAGCTGTCGGAGACCGTCGACAAGCTCCGCGCCACGCCGCCCGCCGCCCCGGCACAGGCCGCCGCTGCTGCGTCCAAGGAAGCCACCGGCTCGATCGCGCCGACCCAGGTTGCGACCGCTGCCGCCGCACCGGTATCCGCCGCGCCCAAGACCGAGGTCGGCCGCCTGCCGACGATCGAAGGCTGGAGGCTGCGCGACGTCTCCAATGGCGGCGCACTGATCGAGGGCCGCGACGGCCTCTATGAGGTCTATGCCGGCGATCCCATCCCCGGCGTCGGCCGCGTCGACGCGATCCGCCGCCAGGACGGCCGCTGGGTGGTCGTCACCAGCAAGGGCCTGATCACGGCGCGCTGAGCATGATCCGGAAAAGTGCGAAGCGGTTTTCCGAAAAGATCATGCTCAAACAGTAGCCTGAGCGGCTCACATCCGATCTTCAAGGAGGCGCTTCACCACCATGTGAAGCGCCTTTTTGCTTGAATAGGCGCGCGCGTGCGGTGTTACTGAAGGCATGAGCCGCGCGTTGCGAATTCTAATTGCTGCCGCCGTCTTGCTGGGCGGCACCGTCTCGCTGTTCGCAGCGGAGAGCGTGCCGCTGACGCGCGGCACCGCGATCACCGATCCCGATCTGCTGCGCAAGCTCGACCAGAACGACACGCTCACGATCTCGCGCCTGCTATGGCCGGAGCGCAGCGCGAACACTCCGCTGACGACCGATCTGCTGTTCGCATCCCTGCCGCAACTCAAGGAGATCCAGCCCGCGATCGATGCGGAGTTCGACCGTTACGTTGCCCGTCAGAAGGCGGCCTATCCGACCGAGACCATCGGCGTCGGTGAAGGCTTTGACGTGCAGCTGTTCGACCGCGCCAACTTGAAATCCCCCGACACGCGCTTCGTGCTTGCCGGCATCGTCAACCGCATGGACCGCGCCTATGTCTCGGAAGAGCCCTGCGGCGAGATCCGGCTGATCTACCGTCTCGCGCGTTTCGAGAACAGGCCGGACGGCGGCAAGACCGCAGCGCGCCTGCCGATGACGTTCAATCTGGTGATGAAGGCGCGGGATGCACGCCAGACCGATGCAAACGGCAAGCCGGTCACCTGCGCCGAGGTCGCACGGCGCTGGCTCGACAATGGCGACTGGCAGGGCCTGATCGGCAGCAGCTCCGATGCGATGCTCGACCGCATCGAGACCAACATCCAGATCTCGATCGCGCCGAAATCGGCGCTGCACGATTTCCGCTCCGACTATCTGCTCAAGGTGTTCAAGTACAATGCCGCGACGAAGACCTTTGAGGAATCGACGCTGGAGAACCAGATCGATCGTGACCGCATTGTCGCGGACGACGCGCTCCGGCGCGATTTCAAGGCCTGGCTGCTTGCGCCGGACAATCTGCGCGCGTTCGATCGCGGCACCGTGCTGATCCCCGAGAAATTCCTGGCCAAAGCCGCCTTGGTGCCGACCCCCGCCGGTCTCGATGCGTCGGCGATGCAGCCGGAATTCGGCATGATGCAAGGAGAAGCAAAGGGCGAGCCGGTGTTCTCCGACGACGACGTGGTCGGCGCGCTGAAGCAGGCCGCCGCGCGTGGGGACTTGCAGAACATCCGTTCGGTCGCGGGTTTCCAGCGCCGTCTCAACGACGTCACCTGCGCCGGCTGCCACCAGACCCGCGGCATCGGCGGCTTCCATTTCCCCGGTGTCGACTGGCTGGCGGACAAGCCGTCCAATTCCACCATCGTGCCGGCCTCGCCGCATTTCTTCGGCGACCAGGTCCGCCGCCGCGACATCCTGACCGCGTTCGCCGCAGGCAAACGTCCTGATTTCTCGCGCGGATTCGCCAGCCGGCCCCAGACCCGCGGCAGCCAGGAGCTCGCCGGCACCGAATATCAGGACGGCTGGGGCGCGCATTGTTCCCTGCAAATTGCGGGATCGGGAACGCCCGACAGGAGTTTTACGTCATGGAGCTGTGCTAAGGGTTTGACCTGTCAGGCTGCCGCGGCCTCGAGCCGCATCGGCATGTGCTTCATCAAGACGCGTTAGGCCCGCCCTCAACAGGTTCGGATGACCCATGACGGACACGAGCGAAGCCAACAAGGAGCGCAATCGCGAGATCGCGCGCAATGAGGAAGCCAAGCAGGTCGCCGGCAGCATCCGCGTCAGCACCTGGGCGGTCGCGGTGGTCGTCATCGTCGGCGGCATCCTGTTCACGCTCGGCTGGCTGGCGCTGAGGTAGCCCTCACTTCGCGTAATTCGTCATCCGCTTGCCGGGCAACAGCTCGTAGGCCGGCTTCCAGCCGGGCAGCGCGGCCATGCGGCGGAGCCAGGCGTGGATCGCGGGATGGCTCGCGGCGAAATCAAAACCGTGCTCGTCGCTCGGATAGTGCAGATAGGCCATCATCGAGATATCGGCGACGGTTGGCTTGCTGCCGATCGCAAAAGTGTTGTGCTGGAGATGGCCGTCGAGAATGCCGAGGAAGTCGTCGAGCCGCCGGCGAAAATGTTTTAGCACCTGCGGGTCGTTTTTCTCGGTGAAGGCCCGCATGAAACGATAGGTCGCCATATAGCCGGTGAGCTTCTGGTTGTCCCAGAACAGCCAGCGCAGCAGCTCGAATTTTTCGGCCTCCGTCTCGGCGCCGAAGCGGCCGTATTGCTCGGCAAGCTTGAGCAGCAGCGGCGCCGTCTGTGTCATCTTCACGCCGTCGACCTCGAGCACGGGGATCTCGCCCATCTCGTTCACGGCCTTGCGCCACTCCGCCGTGCGCGTGACGCCGCCGCCGAAATCGGTCCACACCGGCTCGAACGTCTCGCCGCACAGCGTGAGCATCAGCGCCAGCTTGTAGCTGTTACCGGATTCCGGGAAGTAGTGCAGGCGATAGCTGGGCATGGGGATCTCGCGGCATTTGGTGTTTGCCGATTGTTATAACGAGATGGTCCCTCCCCGTCATTGCGAGCGCAGCGAAGCAATCCAGCAATGCATCCGCGGATACAGTCTGGATTGCTTCGCTGCGCTCGCAATGACGGAGGTTGGGGCGGCTCTACCTTACCCCACAGCCCCCGACGACCGCAGCTGCTTGATCGCCTTCTCGTCGTATCCCGCCAAGCGCAAAATCTCGTCACTGTGCTCGCCGACGGCGGGCGGCTTGCGCGGCTGGACTTTCCTGGCGCCGTCGATCCAGATCGGGCTGGAGATGGTGAGCATGGTGTCGTTCTCGAACGGCACCAGCACCTCGTTGTCGAGCATCTGCTTGTCGTTGGGGATGTCGTCGAGGATGCCGACGATGCCGAACACGAGGCCGTTGCCGTCGAGAATCTTGCGCCATTCGGCGAGGTCCCTGGTGGCAAACGTCTCGTCGAAGATCTTGATCAGCTCCACCGAGCGGGCGTGGCGGTCGGCCTTGGTGGCGAAGCGCGGATCGGTGATGAGGTCCTCGCGTCCCAGGCACTTGGCCAGCGTCGGGAACTGCTTCTCCTCGCTCAGCAGCGACAGGATCAGCCAGCGGCCATCCTTGCACTGATAGTGGTTGGCGACGGCGTTGAGCGCGCGCTCGCGGGGCCGTCTCTCGGCGAATTTGGCGCCACAGAGCTTGGCCTGGGCCAGCACGCTCGCCGCCCACACTCCGTTCGCCATCAGATTGGAGGCGACATGGGAGCCCTTGCCGGTCTTCTCGCGCTGATAGAGCGCGGTGACGATCGCGCCGTAGAATGCCATGGCGCAGGGATGGTCGCCCATGCCGGCGACCGAACGGGCCGGCGTCGTGTGGGTGTCGGCGCGGACGAGGTCCATCAGGCCGGAGCGCGCCCAATAGGCATTGCTGTCGAAGCCGGGCTTGTTGGCTTCCTCGCCCTTCTCGCCGTAGCCGGTGAAGGAGGCGTAGATCAGCCGGTCGTTGAGATGGGCGAGGTGGTCATAGGTGATGCCGAGCTTGGTGCGCACCGGCAGCGGCATGTTGGTGATGAAGACGTCGGCCTCCTCCACCAGCTTGTAGAGCACCGCCTGCGCCTCGGGCTTTGAGAGGTCGAGCGCGATGCTCTTCTTGTTGCGGGCCTCCAGCAGCCACGCGTAATTGTGCTCGCTGCCCGGATAGCCTGGAATGTTGGGCAGATTGCGGTAGGGATCGCCGGCCCCGGGCGGCTCGATCTTGATCACGTCGGCGCCGAAATCCGACAGCACGGTGGCAGCCGCGGGCGCTGCGATGAAGCTCGCGCAGTCCAGAACCTTGAGCCCTGCAAAAATGCCCTTTTCCATCGCGGCGTTGCTCCCTCGCTCTTGTTGTTTCCCGCGCGCTGGAATTGGCGCGGGCCAAGTCATGGGAGCCATTAGACCGATGTTTTGCCGGGATGCAACGGCGCCGGGCGCAGGGCCTCACTCCTCCCCCGCAAGCAGAGCAGCGTTGCCGCCGGCTGCCGCGGTGTTGATCGTCACGGTCTGCTCGGTCGCAAAGCGCGCCAGGTAATGCGGGCCGCCGGCCTTGGGGCCGGTTCCGGACAGGCCGTTGCCGCCGAACGGCTGTACGCCGACCACGGCGCCGATCATGTTGCGGTTGACGTAGATGTTGCCGACCTGGACGCGGTCGATGATGGCCTCGATCGTATCGTCGATGCGGGAATGGACGCCGAGCGTGAGTCCGTAGCCGGTGCGGTCGATCGCCTGCAGGACGCGCTCGAGGCTTTCGGCGCGGTAGCGCACGACGTGGAGGATCGGGCCGAACACCTCCTCGGTGAGCTGGCCGGCGTCCCTGAGCTCGAAGATGTGCGGGGCCACGAAGCAGCCTTCCGGCGCGGTGCCGGCAAAGTGCAGCCGTGCTTCCGTCTTCATCCGCGCGATATGCGCATCGAGCCGCTGCTTGGCCTCCTGGTCGATCACCGGCCCGACATGGGTCGCGACATCCGAGGGATCGCCGATCTTCAACTCGCGCGCCGCGCCCGCGATCATCTCGATCATGCGGTCGGCGACGTCCTCCTGCACGAACAGCAGCCGCAGCGCCGAGCAGCGCTGGCCGGCGGAGCGGAACGCCGAGGTCACGACGTCGTCGGCGACCTGCTCGGGCAGCGCGGTGGCATCGGCGATCATGGCGTTGATGCCGCCGGTCTCGGCGATCAGCGGCACGATCGGCCCATCCTTGGCGGCGAGCGTCCGGTTGATCGCCCGCGCGACCTCGGTCGAGCCGGTGAAGACGACGCCGGCGATGTCGGCATGCGCGGTCAGCACCGCGCCGATGCGGCCGTCGCCGGTGACGAGATGCAGTGCGCTTCTGGGGATGCCGGCCTCGTGCAGCAGGGCGACCGCTTCGCGCGCGATGCGCGGGGTCTGCTCGGCGGGCTTTGCCACCACGCTGTTGCCGGCCATCAGCGCCGCCGCGACCTGGCCGAGGAAGATCGCCAGCGGAAAATTCCACGGCGAGATCGCCACGAACACGCCGCGCCCGCGCATCGCGAGCGCGTTGCTTTCGCCGGTCGGGCCCGGCATGGCGGCCTCAGCGCCGAACTGCTTGCGCCCTTGCGCCGCGTAGTAGCGGCAGAAATCGGCGGCTTCGCGCAGCTCCGACAGCGCGTCGTCGAGCGTCTTGCCGCCCTCGCTTTGCAGCAGCGCGAGGAACTGCGCGCCGCGGCTCTCGAGCAGGTGCGCGGCCTGCTCCAGCGCCGCCGCGCGCACGGCCGCCGGCGTTCGGCTCCAGGCGGCAAAGCCGGCGCGCGCGGACGTCACGGCCGCATTGGCCTGATCAGGCGTTGCATCGGCGATGGGCTTGAGGCCGGATGTTCCGGCCTTGACGTCCGCCAGCAACTGATCGAGCGCGGCACGCGCGCCGAACTCGACGCCACGCGAATTGCGTCGCTCCGGTCCGAACAGATCGGCCGGCAATGGAATTTTGGGATGCGCCGCCGCTTGCGGGCGGACGATGGCGTCCGCCGGACGCTGCAGCAGCGCCGGGACCGGCACGCGATAATCGGCGGCCTGCGCTACGAATGACGAATTGGCGCCGTTCTCCAACAGCCGCCGCACCAGATAAGCGAGCAGGTCGCGATGGCTGCCGACCGGTGCATAGGTGCGGTAGGCAATATCAGGGTGATCCTTGGCAAGTTGCTCGTAGAGCGCTTCGCCCATGCCGTGCAGGCGCTGGAATTCGAAGCCGCCGCTGCCGTGCGCAAGCTCCAGCACGGTCGCGACCGTCAGCGCATTGTGGGTGGCGAATTGCGGGAAGATGCGCGGCCGCAGGCTCAGAAGCTTCGACGCGCAGGCGACGTAGTTCAGATCCGTCATCGCCTTGCGCGTGAACACGGGATAGCCGTCGAGCCCGCGCTCCTGTGCGCGCTTGATCTCGGTGTCCCAATAGGCGCCCTTGACCAGCCGCACCATCAGCTTGCGGTCATGCGCGCGGGCGAGTGCGTCGACATAGTCGATCACCGCTGAGGCGCGCTTCTGGTAGGCCTGGATCGCCAGGCCGAATCCGTCCCAGCCTGCCAGCGAGGGATCGGCGAGCGTTGCCGCGATCACGTCGAGCGACAGCTCCAGCCGGTCGGCCTCCTCGGCATCGACGGTGAAGTTCAGATCATGCGCCTTGGCGCGCTGCGCGAGGTCCAGCAGCAGCGGTACCAGCTCGGCCATCACGCGATCGCGGCTGATCGCCTCGAAGCGCGGATGCAGCGCCGAGAGCTTGACGGAGATGCCGGGCCGGTCGGGCAGGGGATGCGGGCCTGCCGCCTTGCCGATGGTCTCGATCGCGCTGGCATAGGCGTCGAAATAGCGCCTGGCGTCGGCCGCCGTGCGCGCGCCTTCGCCGAGCATGTCGAAGGAATAACGCGGCTTCTGGCCGGAGCGCGGCTTGCCCCGCTCCAGCGCCTGCTCGATGGTCTCGCCCAGCACGAAATGATTGCCCATCAGCCGCATCGCCTGGCGCGTGGCGGTGCGCACCGCGGGTGCGCCGAGCCGCTTCACCAGGCGGCCGATGGTGCCGTCGGGCGTCTCGCCGGGCTGGATCACCCGCGCCGACAGGCCGAGCGCCCAGGCCGAGGCGTTGACCAGGAACGCCGTGGACTTGGTCTCGTGATGGATGAAGTCGCCCTCGCCGAGCTTGTCCTCGATGAACTGGTCGGCGGTGCGTGCGTCCGGCACCCGCAGCAGCGCCTCGGCCAGCACCATCAAGGCCAGACCTTCCTTGGTCGAGAGCGCGAACTCCCGCAGCATGTCCTCGACCCCGCCGAGCCGGTCGTCGCGCTTGCGGATCGCCTCGATCAGCCGCGTCGCGGTGCGGTCGATCCGCGCCTCCTGCGGCGGGGCCAGATGCGACGCCGGCAACAGAAGCGCGGCAATCTCGGCATCATCGGGGGCGTAGGGGGCGGTGAAGGGCGGCGGGATGTCTGGCATGGCGTGTCCTGTGACTGACATCCAGGATAAGGCCCGCATGACCGCAGTTCGATAGACAAGTTAGCCAGTTTGCCTTAGAAAATGAAGCTAGATATCAATTTAGCCAGATAAAATATGGAACTCGATCGCATCGACCGGAAAATCCTCGCGATTTTGCAGGAAGATGGCCGAATCGCCAATGTCGAGCTCGCCGAACGCATCGGCCTGTCGCCGACCTCGATCGGCGAGCGGCTGAAGCGCCTGCAGCGGGAGGGCTTCGTCGAAGGCTACGGCGCGCGGCTCAATCCGCACCGGCTTGGCCTCGGTCTCTTGGTGTTCGTCGAGGTGCTGCTCGACAAGACCACGCCCGACAATTTCGAGCGCTTCGCACGCGCGGTAAAACTCGCGCCCGAAGTGCTCGAGTGTCACATGGTTGCAGGCGGTTTCGATTATCTGGTGAAGGCGCGGCTTGCGGACATGACCGCCTATCGACGCTTCCTCGGCGAGACCCTGCTGTCGATGCCGGGTGTGCGCGAGACGCGGACCTATGCGGTGATGGAAGAGATCAAGCGCGACGCACCGTTGCCGGTCGGCTAGGGAAGTGCGATCGCGATTGTCATTGCTGGTGGCGTTGAATCAGCGGCCTTCACGGGAAAAATAGCTATCCTTGTGCAAACGCAACGCCTGTCGTCGAATGCACTGGCCGTCTTCTAAATTTTCTTGGCCTCGCTCCCGGAGCTGATCCGGGAGGCAGCGAAACGCTGGCGGGCTTATACTTTGAGGTTTTCTGCGGAGGTCTTGCCCCGGTTTGCGATCTCTTCGTACTCAACCGTCTGTCCCTCGTTGAGGGTCGACAGACCGGCCTTCTGCACCGCTGAGATATGCACGAACACATCCTTGCCGCCCGACGCAGGCTGGATAAATCCATAACCCTTCGTCGGGTTGAACCACTTGACCGTACCTTTAGCCATCACGACTTCTCCGCGGGTCTTCCTCCAACATCTCGAACCGCCAGTCCCCGCCAACCGGCCGGTTCGGTCCTACAGGATACGCGGAATGTGGCAGGCTTGGTAGCTCAAACCACATCAGCCTTTCGCCGAATTCCGCTCAACTTCGCGGCGTTTTTGCCGGTTTTGCCCGTTTCGCGGTCAAATGACCGGCACGCCGCGCGCCCTCCGTCAATACGTCGCGGCCAGATAATCGACGATCTTGCCGACATCGGCATCGTCGATCGGTGCGCCATAGACCTTGATCATCTTGGTCACCTCGGCCTGCCAGAAGCCTTTCCTGTCCTTCATCAACGGCTGCGTGGCGATGTAGTCGGACGAGTGGCAGGCGGTGCAATTGCCTTGCACGACCTCGAGATTGGGCCCTGGCTTGAACGCTGCGACCTCATCGGGGATCTTGTAATTGACCGGCGCTGCAAGGGCCGAACCCACCAGGGCGGCGAGCGTGAGCGAAGCGGCGAGGAGAACGGTGCGCTGCATGATCATTCTCCTTCAGGCCACGCTGACGCGGACGGTTTCGACGACGTTGCGCAAATAACCCGCCGGGTTCCAGCGCGGCGTATCCGGCTGCGTCTCGCCGCCATTGCCGGTGGCGCGAACCTTCAGCTCGACTTGGCCCGCCGCGAGTTTCACCGGCAGCTTCCATTCGCGGAATGCGTATTTGCCGAGATCCTTGCCGAGATTGGCATTGGTCCAGGTCTTGCCGCCGTCGGTGGAGACCTGCACCTCCTTGATGCCCTTGCCGCCGTCGAAGGCGATGCCGCGCAGCGTCGTGCGGCCCGCCTTCAGCTTGGCGCCGTCGGCGACGCTGGTGATGAAGGAGCGGATGGTGAAGCGGTTGATCGGGATCGTCGCCTTCGGCGTCGTGCCTGGCTCGATCGAATTGTTCGGCGTATCGGGGATGCGATAGGCCGACTTCATCCAGAAGCCGTCATAGACGCTGTCGATGACGGTGATCTCGTTGAGATGCTTGAGCCAGTAGGTGCCGTAATAGCCGGGCACGATCAGGCGCAGCGGGAAGCCGTTGAGGAACGGCAGATCCTCGCCGTTCATGCCATAGGCCAGCATCACCTCGCCGTCGGTGGCGTGATCGAGATCGAGCGCCTTGACGAAGTCGGGCGTCTTGTCGCTGACCGGGCCGTCCATGCCGCCGAACGTCACCTGCTTGGCGCCGGCCTGCACGCCTGCCATCTCGAGCACGGCCTTCAGCGGCACGCCGCGCCAGCGCGCGCAGCCCATGGCGCCGTTGGCGAGCTGGCCGCCGGCAACGCGCGGCTCCGAGAAGCCACGGCTGTTGCCGGAGCATTGGTTGACGGCGACGATCTCGGTCGCCTTCATCTTCCGGATGTCCTTCAGCGACAGTTTGAGCGGCTTGTCGACCTTGCCCTTGACCTCGAGCGTGAACTTGTCGGGGTCGAGATTGTAGGGCAGGTCGGACAGGTGATAGCGCACGAAGAACGCGTTGTTCGGCGTGATCGGGCCGTCGTTGAACACCGCGAACGGCGTCTCCAGCTGCGGCGGCCGGCTGGTGAGGCCGATCATCGGCCGCTTCTGCGGATATTTCACCAGCGGCCGTTCGCCATTGGCGAAGGGCAGCGTGACGGTGTCGAGGGCCAGCGCCCTGGTGGAATTCAATGTGGCCGCCATGGCGGCAAGCCCCGCTCCTTTGAGCAGGTCGCGTCGATCGAACATAGGGTCTCCTCCCGGAGCTTTTCGTTGAATCAACGGTCATCACCGCGATCCCGCGTCCATCTGTCTCAACCATTTGGATGAAGTCAATTCGTGCTTTCGCAGCAAGCCCATGCCGCTGCGTTGCAGCAAGCCGGTGTTACGTCTGTAACGATTGAGCCGAGCTGCAGCCGCGAGCTCGCTGCACCTCTCCCGCGAACGGGAGAGGGAGCGCACCTCTCGCGTAATTCGGCTTACGCCGCGACGAGCGCGCCGCGATCGACGAGGGCCGACAGCTTCCTCGCGTCCGCAACCACACGCACGGCCATCGGCTCGTCGCGGCCACGGATCGCGACCTCCTGCTGCGGCAGCGCATCGTCGGCAAGGCCGGCGGTGTTGCGGACTTCCTCCGAGACGATGGCTTCGCAAGCCAGCGTCTTGGTCATGTCCTGGAGGCGGGCGGCGACGTTCACGGCATCGCCGAGCGCGGTAAAGACGATGTGATCGCGATAGCCGATGTCGCCGATGATGACTTCGCCGCCGTGGATGCCGATGCCGAAGCGGATCGGCTCGCGCAGATCATGACTGAGGAGCTGGTTGAGCTCGTCGATATGGGTGGCGATGCTGCTCGCAGCCTTCAGCGCCTGCCGGCAGGCGGTCTGCGGATCGGCTGACAGCCCGAACAGCGCCAGCATGCCGTCGCCGACGAACTGGTTCGGCTGGCCGCCATGCTCGATCACGGCCTGCGAGACCGCGCCGAGGAAGCGGTTGACGATGAAGACGGTGTCGAACGGCAGCCGCTTCTCGGCGAGCTGCGTCGAGCCGCGCATGTCCACGAACAGGCTGACCAGATAGCGCTCCTGGCCGATCCTGGTGGACGTCGAGGTCTGCCCGTCGGCCGAATGCGTGTGAGGCGTGAAGAGCTGGAAGAAGGAGAGGTCGCAGTCCGGCCGCAACTGGCACGCCAGCCGGATCGAGGGATCCGCGGTGCCGACGCGGGCGAGCACGAACGCCTCGCGCTGTGACGGCTCGGGCAGGGCGCCATGATCGCCGATGATGCGGATGCGGCAGGTCGAGCAGCGGGCGCGGCCGCCGCACACGCTGGCATGCGGAAGGTTGTGGCGCAGGCTCGCTTCCAGCACGGACAGACCCTTGGGCACGCGCACCGTCTTGCCGTTGCCGTAGGACAGCGCGATCATGCCGCCGCGCCGCTCGCGCAAGGCGCGCACGCCGCGTGCTGCGAGCGCCAATCCCAGCAGTCCGAAATAGCCGATGGTGAGAGCGCCGGTGATGCGGTCGAGCGTCTCGGCCTCGGCGGCCGTGCCGAGCTGGCGGCGGGTGAGATTGTGCGTGCGCCACTCACCGTCGTCGGCCTCGACCATGACGCTGCGGCCGCCCTGGTAGACGCCGAGCAGCGCAAGCGTCGGTGTCAGCACCGCGGCTGCGAGCAGATAGGGCGCCGCGCGCGCGAAGAACGGTTTCAGGCGAAGCCAGAAATAGATCCCGATGCAGCCGTGGATCCAGGCGATGATCAGCAAAGTCGTCATCGTCCAGATGCGGTTCGACGAGAAGAACAGATAGAGTTCCTGCGGATAGAGCTTCTGGTGTCCGTACAGCGTCTGGCCGAGCCGCACGCCGATCACATGCGCCATCACGAGCGCGGGGATGCTCAAGCCCAGCACGAGCTGGAGCGGTTCGATCGTCTTCCAGCGAAACTGCCGGCGCTGAAACAGCGCGTAGATGCCGAGCCCCATATGGGTCAGCGCGGCCGTGTAGAACACGATCGCGACGGGGAGGAACTGCCAGAATGCGGTGTGGTAGTAGACCCCGACCTCCATGGCATCGACCGAGATATTGCCGAGCGCGTGGTTGAGGAGATGGCTGACCACGTAGGAGAACAGGATGATTCCGCAGACCAGCCGCACCTGCCGCACGCTGGTGGCGCGGACGAGTTCGGGCACGTGTGCAGGAGCGCTAGCCATGATTCGCTTGTATCAGTTCATGAAGGAGAACAGCCAGCCTGGCGTTTAATTCCGGGGGCGGACAGGTTTGGGGATCACATGCGCGGCAAGGTTACGAAACTGTAAGTATCGTAGATTCCATGGGGCGGTGAGCGTGGCCTTTCCGGTAGGTTTGGGTTTCCACACTCGAACCCACGGAGGGTCAGATGCAAGCATCGACTGTAGGCACGCTCACCAGCGACCATAATGGCA
>JAESFI010000126.1_pt1 | contig 64284 bp, 57 predicted proteins | sample 9269361 | NCBI WGS metagenome assembly JAESFI01 (sample SAMN14504119, study PRJNA617095) | algae metagenome | isolation source: Brasilonema angustatum HA4187-MV1 and co-occurring heterotrophs from moss... | place: USA: Manoa Valley, Honolulu, Hawaii | collected 2009-07-20
CGTTCCACCGCGGCGCAGGTCCTACGCAGGTGCTCATGGCACAGGTGGATTAGGCAGCTCACGGCGGATCGGCCCGTGTGTCCAGTCTATATCGGTAGACTGACGCCGAACGCGAGAAAGGTACAGGTGGATTAGGCAGCTCACGGCGGATCGGCCCGTGTGTCCAGTCTATATCGGTAGACTGACGCCGAACGCGAGAAAGGTACAGGGTGGATTAGCGAAGCGTAATCCACCTCTTCTGTCTCCGCGGAAACCAAGGCGGTGGGTTACGCCTTCGGCTAACCCACCCTACGATGATCGTGCGCTGAGCCTACGCCCTCGCCGCGATCGCCGCGGCTTCCGCGGCGGCGCGCTGCATGCTGGTCGACATCTCGTTGGTGACCGTGCTCTGCTCCTCGACGGCGGCGGCGGTCGAGGTGACGTATTCGCTGACGTTGTTGATCGCCTGCTTGATCGAGCCGAGCGCGCTGACGACGTCGCCGGAGATGCCGTTGAGGCTGCCGATCTCCTGGCCGATCTTGTCGGTCGCCTGCCGCGCCTGGTTGGCGAGGCTCTTCACTTCGGACGCGACCACCGCGAAACCGCGGCCCGCCTCGCCGGCACGCGCCGATTCGATCGTGGCATTGAGCGCGAGCAGGTTGATCTGCCCGGTGATGCTGTTGATCATCTCGATGATGCCGCTCATCGCCTGCGCCGCCTCGGTCAGACGCTGCGCCTGCGCGTCGGCGGAGGCGACCTGGTCGACCGCGCTCATCGCAGTCTCGCGCGACTTCGTCATCGCCTCGGAGATCTCCCGCACCGACGCGTTGAGCTCCTCCGAACCGGCGGCGACCGATTCCATCATGCCGCGGACGCGCTCATTGCCCATGCGCACGAGAACCTGCCGCGTGGTGTCGGTGGCGTATTTCACCACCTTAAACGGCTTGCCGTTGAGATCGAGGATCGGGTTGTAGGAGGCCTGGATATAGACCTCCTTGCCGCCCTTGCCGATGCGCTTGTACTCCGCCGCCTGGTACTGGCCGCGATTGAGCGCGGCCCAGAAGTCGCGATAGGCCGCGCCGTCGCGCTCACCGGGCTCGACGAACATGCTGTGATGATGGCCCTTGATCTCGGCCAGCGAATAGCCGAGCGTGGCAAGGAAGTTCGCATTCGCCGTGATGATCGTGCCGTCCATGTTGAACTCGATCACGGCCTGCGCCTTGTCGATCGCCGCGATCTGGCCGGCGAGATCGGCGTTCTTCAGCTTCTCGGCCGTGATGTCGGTTGCGAATTTGGCGACGCCGAACGGCCTGCCGTTCTCGTCGAGCAGCGGGTTGTAGGAGGCGAGGATCCAGACCTCGCGACCGCCCTTGCCGATGCGCTTGTATTCGCCGGCCTGGTATTCGCCGCGGTTGAGCTTGGCCCAGAACTCGCGATAGGCGGCGCTGTCGCGCTCGGCCGGGGGAACGAACAGGCGGTGATGCTTGCCCTCGATCTCGGCGAGCGAATAGCCGAGCGCCTGGCAGAAATTCTGGTTCGCGGTCACGACGGTGCCGTCGAGCTTGAACTCGATGACGGCCTGGGCGCGGCTGATGGCGGAGACCTTGGAGGCCTCCGTCATGGCGTGGACCTTCTTCGCGGTGATGTCGGTCGCGATCTTCACGACCTTGACCGGCTTGCCGGCATCATCGAGCACCGGATTGTAGGACGCCTCGATCCAGACCTCGCGGCCGCCCTTGGCGATCCGCTTGAATTCGCCGGCCTGGGGCTCGCCGCGGCCAAGCTGGGCCCAGAACGCCTTGTAGTCGGCACTGTCGCGCTGATCGGCCGGCATGAACATGGCGTGCTTCTTTCCCTTGATCTCGTCGAGGGAATAGCCGAGCGCCTTCAGGAAGTTTGGGTTGGCCGTCAGGACCGTGCCATCCATCGCAAACTCGATCATCGCCTGCGAGCGGCCGATGGCGGCGAGCTGTGCGTCCGAATCACCGCGGGACTTGCGACCAAACATCAAGGAATCTCCATCTTGAAATAATATCGATGGGGCACGCCCATCTAAACAAAGGGGATGCAACCGCGCGGCAAGTCGCCGTATTCCAATCCCGCAGGTCCGGGGCGATCACATCGCCGATCCGCCATCATGACGCACGGACGGAAGCCGAGATGGGCACGCAATGTATTTCGTAAGGGAAAAGATCGAATAAAGTTCTAATGAACGTATCGAAATTCGGCAGCGGCGGATGTCCGCAGTCTCACCGCGCTCGCTGCGTCTTCTGCGTCGCGCGCCGACCAATTCCCCACAGTGTCAGATTCCAGACAATGCAGGTCGCGAGTGCAAGACAGAGACCGATGACGGAGCCGAATTGCACCACTGCAACGTGTATGACGGCAATCGCCATTCCGAAACCGAGCAGGCCCCACGCGGAATTGGCGAGCACGGCGGCGGTCGGCGGCCCGCCGATGCGCGGATGCAGGATCACCATCATGCTGGAGAACACCACCGGATAGAGCGCAATGATGCCGCTGATCTTCGGCCCGACCCAGCTCGACGTCGAGACCACGATGGCGACGAGGGTCGCGACCAGCGAGGCCCGCATCGGGATGTCGTACCAGCGGCGCGTCACCAGCGGCATCTTCACGTGGCGATAGCCTGATAGCAGCGGAATGCAGATGCCGAATGCGATGAAGTTCACGGCAAGCCCGGCCGTCAGCGTCCAGTCGAACATGCGAATGACCGAGGCCATCGCGATCCAGACCGCGAATGCGCTGACGCAACTCACCGCCATGCTGTGCCGCTGCGCCAGCACGACATAAGTGAGCCCCATGAAGATCGTCGCCGCGTTGACCGGCAGGCTCGACAGCGCGCCCTGCGCGATGAAGGCGGCGTCGTGGTCGATCGCGAGGAAGACGTAGGACGGACCGGCCGACACCGGCAGCGTCGCCACCAGCGCGCCGATCACCGGCCCCGAACGTTCGGTGATGATCGAAGCCGTCACGACGAACGCCGCCGCGATCGCCATGCGCAGGAGGAGAAAGAGAATGAAGTGGAGGTCGAGGGACATTTTTTTGTTTTTCGTCCCGGACAAGCGAAGCGCAAATCCGGGATCCATAACCACAGGCTTCGCTGTGTTAGACGGTCGCAGTCATCAGTACGGCAAGACAACCGGCATCAGGGGAATCAACCCTGGCTCCAGTGCGCAATTGCGCACAGGCCAGGACGACACCAATTGCGGCGTGACGGCTTTCGCCTCACATCCGCTGCATCGACACCGAAACCTTCGGGCCGTTCTTGATGGTCTGATAGACCACGCAATAGCGCTCGGTGAGTTTCAGCAGCAGATCGAGCTTGTCCTGCGGCGCGTCGGTGTCGACCTCGAAGCGCAGGCGGATCTCGGCGAAGCCGACCGGGGTTTCCTTGTCGACGCCGAGCGTGCCGCGGAAGTCGAGGTCGCCCTCGGCATAGACGTTGCCGGTCTTGATCGGCACCTCGATCGCGGTCGCGACCGATTTCAGCGTGACGCCGGCGCAGGCGACCAGCGCTTCCAGCAGCATGTCGCCGGAGCAGAGCTCGAGGCCGGAGCCGCCGGTGGCCGGATGCAGGCCGGCCATCGCGATGGCGCGGCCGGTCTCGACCTTGCAGGCGATGCCTTCGCTGTCGGTCGAGCCCTTGGCCTTCAGCGTGATCATCGCGGTCTTGGGATCGGTCTTGTAGCGTTCCTTGATCGGGGCCTGCATCTGGCGCAGTTGGGCGGCGTCCATCGTGTTCTCTCCCGGAAAAATTGCTCCCCGATGTACCGGCTCAGGGAGAAATTGTCACCACCACATGGCCTGACCGGGACCCTGGGTTGCGTCACGGTCGGGCACGTTGCGGTCGAGCGAACGGTCGAGTGATGTCAGCACACTTCGCTTGAAATTCTCGAACAGCGGCGAATTGCGGTCGCGCGGCCGGCCGAGATTGATCTCGATCTGGTCGAACAGCCGGCCCGGCCGCGGCCGCATCACCAAGACGCGATCGGCCAGCACCACGGCCTCGTCGACGTCATGCGTGACGAGGATCAAGGTCGGGCGCGTGTCGGCCCAGAGGTCGAGCAGATGATCCTGCAGGTCGCGGCGGGTGAAGGCATCGAGCGCGGAGAACGGCTCGTCGAGCAGCAGCACCTCGGGCTGCGGCACCAATGCACGGGCGATCGCGACGCGCTGCGCCTGTCCGCCGGAGAGTTCGCGCGGCCAGGCCTGCGCCTTGTCGGAAAGACCGACGCGGGCCAGCGCACGCGCCACCTTCTCGCGCCGTTCGGCGGCGGGCAGATCGGCAAGGCCAAAGCCGATATTGTCGGCGACGCTGAGCCAGGGCAGCAGCCGCGGCTCCTGGAAGATGATGCCGATCTTGGCGTGCGGCGAGGCGATCGCTTCGCTGTCGAGCGTGACGGTTCCGGAGCTGGCGCGGTCGAGACCGGCAATGGCGCGCAGCAATGTCGACTTGCCGCAGCCGGAGCCGCCGATGATGGCGATGATCTCGCCCTGCCTGATCTCGGCGGAGAAGCGCGCCAGCGCCTGCACGCCGTTGGGATAGGTCTTGCTGACCCGGTCGAGCGCCAGCATCGCCTCAGGCTCCCTTCGCGCGCCCGAAGGCGTCCTGCCAGCGCAGGAACGGCGCGGCGGCGACCTCGATCAGCCAGTCCGTGAGCTTGCCGAGGATGGCGAAGATCACGATGGCGGCGAGGATCTGCGCGGGCTTGCCGAGCTGCTGACCGTCGAGCAAGAGATAGCCGAGGCCTTCGGAGGCGCCAATCAGCTCGGCGGCGACGACGAACATCCAGCCGAGGCCAAGACCGACGCGCAGGGACACGACGTAAGCCGGCAGCACCGCTGGGAGCAGGATGCGGCGGATCATGGCAAAACCGGAGAGGCGGAAGGTGCGGCCGACCTCGACGATCTTGCGATCGACCGAGAGGATCGCGCCCATCACGCCGAGATAAACCGGGAAGAACACGCCGACTGCGATCAGCGCGATCTTCGAGGTCTCGAAAATGCCGAGCCAGAGGATGAACAGCGGCACCCAGGCCAGCGACGGGATCGCGCGCAGCGCCTGCACGGTCGGATCGAGCAGCCGCCGTGCCAGCGACCAATAGCCGGAGATCGCGCCCAGCAGCGTGCCCGCGACCACGCCGAACGCGAAGCCAAGCCCGACGCGCCACAGCGTCGCGGCGATATGACGGAGCAGCTCGCCGGAGCGCGCAAGCTCGGTGATGGTGGCAAACACGCGCGAGGGCGGCGGCACCAATCGGCCATTGGACCAGCCGAACCAGACCACGAGCTCCCAGCCGACCGCGAGCGTCAGCGGCAGCAGCAGCCCCAGCATCGGCCGCGCATAACGCGACAGCCGCGAGGGCGTAGCCGCGCTTTCGGCCGGTTCCGAGGTTTGTTGCAGGACTGGCGCGTCGGAGATCATGGCCGGTAGGAAGCGCGTCTCGCCGGGGAATGCAACACTACTCTTGCCGCGGTTTCCTCGACCTGCGTAGCCCGGATGGAGCGAAGCGCAATCCGGGGACCGTGCCGTGGGAGAGAAAGTCCCGGATTTCGCTTCGCTCCATCCGGGCTACGAGACCGACCTCAATTCGTCGGCAGCGGGACCTGATCGTCGATCAACCCATCCAGCGTCGCCTTCACGTCGACCTTGGCGTCGACGACGCCGGCTTGCTGCAGAGCGAGTCCCGCGGCGAGGATCGACTCGCGCTGGGGCGCGCCGATGCGGCTGTGGGTGAGTTCGGTGCGCTCCTTGAGCTGCTTGTCGACGACCGCATCCGGCAGCTTGGTCACAGCGATAAACGTCTTCTTCAGCTCATCGTAATTCGCCAGCGAATACTTGCGCGCTTCCTCATACACCGCGAGCACGCGGCGGGCGGCGTCCGGATAGTCCTTCAGAAACTGCTCGCGCACATTGAGGATGCCCCAGGTGTTGGCGTCGGCCTTGCGATAGAACAGCTTTGCGCCCTCCTCGACCTCGGCCTGCGCCATCATCGGATCAAGACCGGCCCAGGCATCGACGTCGCCGCGGATCAGCGCGGTCTTGCCGTCGGCGTGCTGGAGCAGCACGGGCGTGATGTCCTTCTCGGTGAGGCCGGCGCCGAGCAGCGCGCGCACCAGGAAGATGTGCGGATCGGTGCCGCGCGTCACCGCGACGCGCTTGCCCTTGAGGTCGGCCACGCTGGCGATCTTGGAATCCTTGCCCGTCACCAGCGCGGTCCATTCGGGACGCGAATAGACATAGATCGACTTGATCGGGTTGCCGTTGATGCGCGCGACCAGCGCCGCCGAGCCCGCGGTCGAGCCGAAGTCGATCGAGCCGGCGTTGAGGAATTCGAGCGCCTTGTTCGAGCCCGCCGACTGCACCCAGGTGACGGTGACGCCGTCCTTGGCGAACTCCTTCTCCAGCAGTCCCTTCTGCTTCAGCACCATCGACACCGGGTTGTAGGTCGCCCAGTCGATGCGGATCTCCTTGAGCGGATCGGCCGCCTTCGCCACGGGGGTCACGGCGAGCGCGAAGGCTCCCGCGAGCAGAATGCGTCGTGTTATCTTGGTCATGCCCAGCCTCCTCCAAAACTTCATTGTTTTTCAATGAGTTATATCTAGAGGTCAACGAGAAAATCCGACCCTCGAAAGCGCGCCGCCTGAGAACAATTTTGCTCCCTTCCGGCCTTTTCCAGCATGGAACGACTATTGCCTGAGAATGGCGGGTGACAGCACGCGTCACCTCTTATATCCGGTGAGACATGGACAGCGTCGCGACTGAGCAGAAGCCTGAGGTGGACGATCGCTTCGACACCGCGCGGATCACCGCCGCGGTCGACGCGCTTGCCGAAAAGCATGAGGGCCGCGAGGACGCGTTCCGCACCGCGGTCGCGCAACTGCTGAAGGCCGAGCTGATCGCGGCGCGCGCTGCGGCACAGAAGATCCTGCTGAAGGACCGTCACGGGCGGCGTTGCGCCGAGCGGCTCTGCCACGTGCAGGACGAGATCATCCGCATTCTCTATTCGGCAGCGACGCGTCATCTCTACCGCTCGCCGATCCCGAGCGGAGCGGAGCGGATGGCGGTGGTCGCGACCGGCGGTTACGGCCGCGGCCTGATGGCCCCCGAGTCCGACATCGATCTGCTGTTCATCCTGCCCTACAAGCAGACCGCCTGGGGCGAGCAGGTCGCCGAAGCCATTCTCTATTGCCTGTGGGACATGGGGCTGAAGGTCGGCCACGCCACGCGCTCGGTCGATGAATCGATCCGCCAGGCGCGCGGCGACATGACCATCCGCACCGCGATCCTGGAGACGCGCTTCCTCACCGGCGACCAGCCGCTCTACGACGAGTTGGTCGAGCGCTTCGACAAGGAAGTGGTGCAGGGCACGGCGTCCGAATTCGTCACCGCAAAGCTCGCCGAGCGCGAGGAGCGGCATCGCCGCGGCGGCCAGTCGCGCTATCTGGTCGAGCCCAACGTCAAGGACGGCAAGGGCGCGCTGCGCGATTTGCACACGCTGTTCTGGATCGCCAAATACGTTTACCGCGTGCGCGATACCGACGAGCTGGTCGAGCGCGGCGTGTTCGACGCGCAGGAATACCGCAGCTTCCGCCGCTGCGCCGACTTCCTCTGGTCGGTGCGCTGCAATTTGCATTTCTATTCCGGCCGCGCCGAGGAGCGCCTCTCCTTCGACCTCCAGCGCGAGATCGCGATCCGGCTCGGCTACACCTCGCATCCCGGCATGCAGGACGTCGAGCGCTTCATGAAGCATTACTTCCTGGTCGCCAAGGAAGTCGGCAACCTCACCGCCATCCTCTGCGCCAAGCTCGAGGATCAGCAGGCCAAGCCCGCGCCGGTGCTGAGCCGGATGATGGCGCGGCTGCGCCCCACGCAGGTGAAGCGGCGCGTGCCTGACAGCGACGACTTCATCGTCGACAACAACCGCATCAACGTCGCCGCGCCCGACATCTTCAAGCACGATCCGGTCAATCTGATCCGCATCTTCCGCCTCGCGCAGAAGAACAACCTCGCCTTCCATCCGGACGCGATGCGCGACGTGACGCGCTCGCTCGGCCTGATCAACGCGCAGCTGCGCGAAAATCCGGAAGCGAACCGGCTGTTCATGGAGATCCTGACCTCCGACAATGCCGAAATCGTGCTGCGGCGGATGAACGAGACCGGCGTGCTCGGCCATTTCATCCGCGCCTTCGGCAAGATCGTCTCGATGATGCAGTTCAACATGTATCATCACTATACCGTGGACGAGCACCTGATCCGCTGCATCGGCTTCCTGCAGGACATCGAGCGCGGCGGCATCGAGGAGTTCGCGGTCGCCAGCGACCTGATGCGCAAGACGCGGCCCGAGCACCGCCCGGTGATCTACATCGCAACGCTGCTGCACGACGTCGCCAAGGGCCGGCCGGAGGATCACTCGATCGCCGGCGCCAAGGTGGCGCGGCGGCTCTGCCCGCGGCTCGGCTTCAGCCCCGCCGACACCGAGCTCGTGGCCTGGCTGATCGAGGAGCATCTGACGATGTCCACGGTCGCGCAGTCGCGCGACCTGTCCGACCGCAAGACCATCGAGAATTTCGCCGCCGTGGTGCAGTCGACCGAGCAGATGAAGCTGCTGACGATCCTGACCACCGCAGACATCCGCGGCGTCGGCCCCGGCGTGTGGAACGGCTGGAAGGCGCAGCTGTTGCGCTCGCTGTACTACGAGACCGAGCCGGTGCTGACCGGCGGCTTCTCGGAGGTCGACCGCGGCAAGCGCCTCACGGCCGCCTATGCCGAATTCCGCATGGCCTTCGCCGAATGGCCGGCGGAGGAGCTCGATGCCTATATCGGCCGGCACTATCCGGCCTATTGGCTCAAGGTCGAGCTGCCGCGAAAGATCCGCCACGCGCGCTTCGTCCGCTCCAGCGAGCAGGCCGGCCACAAGCTCGCGATCAATGTCGGTTTCGACGAGGTGCGCGGCGTCACCGAGCTGACGATCTTCGCCGCCGACCATCCCTGGCTGCTGTCGATCATCGCGGGCGCCTGCGCCTCGGCCGGCGCCAACATCGTCGACGCCCAGATCTACACCACCACCGACGGCCGCGCGCTCGACACCATCTCGATCTCCCGGGAATACGACCGCGACGAGGACGAGGGACGGCGCGCCACCCGCATCGGCGAGATGATCGAGGATGTGCTGGAGGGCAAGCTCCGCCTGCCCGAAGTGGTGGCGCGGCGCACCGTGCGCAGCAAGGCGCGGCCTTTCGTGATCGAGCCTGAGGTGACCATCAACAACCAATGGTCCGACCGCTACACCGTGATCGAAGTCTCCGGCCTCGACCGCCCCGGCCTGCTCTACGAGCTGACCACCGCGATCTCGAAGCTCAACCTCAACATCGCCTCGGCCCATGTCGCGACCTTCGGCGAGCGCGCCCGCGACGTGTTCTACGTCACCGACCTCCTCGGCGCACAGATCAACGCCCCGACCCGCCAGTCCGCGATCAAGAGCGCGCTGACGCATGTGATGGCCGGCGACAAGGCGGTTCAGCCGGCGGCGTAGCGAGCCGCGCCTTTCCCCACTCGTCATTCCGGGGCGCCGCGCAGCGGCGAGCCCGGAATCCATTCATCGACGCCGTCGGTGTGGCTCGATGGATACCGGGTTCGCGCTTCGCGCGCCCCGGAATGACGATGGGGCGAGACCTAGACCTCCACCCCCTCGTGCCGCAGCAGCCAGCGCTTGCGCTCCAGCCCGCCGCCATACTTCACCAGCGAGCCGTCCGCGCCGATCAGGCGGTGACACGGCAGCACCACGCTGATCGGGTTTGAGCCGTTGGCGTGGCCGACGGCCCGAATGGCTTTGGGCATCTCGATCTTCGCGGCCATCGCGCCATAGCTCATCGTGGTGCCGGCGGGGATCTTTGCGAGCGCATTCCAGACCTTCTGCTGGAACGGCGTGCCGGCGATGCGCCATGCGATGCTTGCGAGCTGGCCGAGGTCGCCGTCGAAATAGCGCGACAACGCCGTCCGCATGTGTTTCGGCGCAGCCTGATCGCTGAGCTCCACCGCGCCGTAATGCAGACGCAGCAGCTCGCGCATACGCGGCTCGTAATCCTCCCAGTCGAGCGCGCGCAGTGCGCCGTCGGCATCGATGACGAGCAAGGCGATCCCGATCGGCGTCGTCAGGCGATCGAGACCGAAGCGTTCAGGTGTCCTGGTTGATCGCGCGGGCATGGCGGCACCTCTGCATCGAAACACGGCATCGCGTTTGCCATGGCGGCCGTGCTAACGTCCACCCGAAAGCTGACGCTTTGGGGGAGCTCAACTTGATTCTGATCGGCAATGTTCTGGTGGCGCTGGTCGCCGCACTGCACGCCTACTTCCTGGTCCTGGAAATGTTTCTCTGGACCAAGCCGCAGGGCCTGAAAGTGTTTCGCAACACGCCGGAGAAGGCCGAGCTCACCAAGGTGCTCGCTGCCAATCAGGGGCTCTATAACGGGTTCCTCGCCACCGGCCTGATCTGGGGGCTGGTCCACGGCAATCCGGCCTTCGCGTTCCAGATCAAGGTGTTCTTCCTGCTCTGCGTGATCGTCGCGGGCGCCTATGGCGCCGCCACCGTCAGCACGCGCATCCTGATCGTGCAGGCGCTGCCGGCGGCGATCGCGCTGGTTGTGCTGTTCCTGGCTTAAAGTTCTCGACCTGGGACGCTTCGGCGCAGCGCCGCGATCCTTGCGCGGCTCCTCGCGTTCCTCCACAATCTTCGGCAGCGATGGCGACCGTTGCAATCAACGGGAAAAGACCGTCGACCAGAAAATTCCGTCAGGAGGAACATCCCAACATGAAGACTCGCAGAGCCTATCTAGCTGCCACGGCGGCGCTCGCCTTCGCGTTCTCCGCCAATCAAGCCTTCCTAAGTCCAGCTCTCGCCCAGAAGAAATACGACACCGGCGCGAGCGACACCGAGATCAAGATCGGCCAGACCGTGCCGTTCTCCGGCGCCTATTCCGTCTACGCCAATATCGGCAAGACCCAGGCCGCCTACTTCAAGATGATCAACGACCAGGGCGGCATCAACGGCCGCAAGATCAACCTGATCCAGTATGACGACGCCTATTCGCCGCCGAAGACGGTCGAGCAGGTGCGCAAGCTCGTCGAAGGCGACGAGGTGCTGTTCACCTTCCAGATCATCGGCACCGCCGCCAACGCCGCCGTGCAGAAATATCTCAACGGCAAGAAGATCCCGCAGCTTCTCGCTTCCACCGGTGCTGCGCGCTTCAACGATCCGCAGAACTATCCCTGGACCATCGCCTACAATCCCAACTACGTGTCCGAAGGGCGGATCTACGCAAAGTACATTCTCAAGGAGCATCCGAACGCCAAGATCGGCGTGCTCTACCAGAACGACGACATGGGCCGCGACTATCTCGCGGGCCTCAAGAGCGGCCTCGGCGACAAGGCCGCCAGCATGATCGTCGGCGAGGTCTCCTACGAGGTGACCGATCCGACGGTGGACTCGCAAGTGGTCAAGCTGAAGTCACTGGGCGCCGATCTTTTCTACGATGCCTCGACACCGAAGTTCGCGGCGCAAGCCATCAAGAAGGTGGCCGAGCTCGGCTGGAATCCCGTGCATATCCTCGACATCAATGCGAGCCCGATCTCGGCGACGCTCAAGCCTGCAGGTCTCGACATCTCCAAGGGCATCATCTCGACCCAATACGGCAAGGAGCCCAGTGATCCCCAGTGGAAGGACGATCCGGGCGTGAAGGCCTTCTTCGCCTTCATGGACAAGTATTTCCCGGAAGGCGACAAGCTCAACACGGTCAACACCTATGCCTACTCGGTCGCCGAGCTGCTGACGCAGGTGCTGAAGCAATGCGGCGACGACCTGTCGCGTGAGAACGTGATGAAGCAGGTCGCCAACATCAAGGACTTCACCCCGAGCTTCGCGCTGCCCGGCATCAAGATCAACACCGGGCCGAACGACTACCGCGTCAACAAGCAGATGCAGTTGATGAGGTTCAACGGCGAACGCTGGGAGCTGTTCGGACCGATCATCGAGGACACGGGCCCGTCGGGTTAGGGCGACTCGTCTCTGAGGCGACAACACGCGCTCTCTCGCTCCCTCCCCCCTTGCGGGGGAGGGAGCGCAGCGGGGTGCGCGGATGAAGTGATGCCCCTACGAACGGCTCGCCCCGCCCACCTTGCGTTGCAACAACCGTTCCTCCACACTCGCCCTCAGCGATGGCATCGGACGCACAATGCGGCCGGCAGACCATCGGCGATAACACACTGAGGAAATTGCGAATGAGGAACGGAATTCTGCATCTGGCCACGGCAACGGCGCTGACCCTGGCGCTGTCGGTGTCTGCGGCCAATGCCCAGAAAAAATATGATCCGGGCGCCAGCGACACCGAGATCAAGGTCGGACAGACCATGCCGTTTTCGGGACCGGCGTCGGCCTATTCGTCGATCGGCAAGACCCAGGCCGCTTATTTCAAGATGATCAACGACCAGGGCGGCATCAACGGCCGCAAGATCAACCTGATCCAGTATGACGACGCCTATTCGCCGCCGAAGGCCGTGGAGCAGATCCGCAAGCTCGTCGAGAGCGACGAGGTGCTGCTGACCTTCCAGATCATCGGCACGCCCGTGAACGCCGCCGTCCAGAAATATCTCAATTCCAAGAAGGTGCCGCAGCTGTTCGCGGCGACCGGGGCCTCCAGGTTCACCGATCCGAAGAATTTTCCGTGGACCATGGGCTACAACCCGAACTACTTCGTCGAAGGCCGCATCTACGGCCAGTACATTCTGAAGGAGCATCCGAACGCCAAGATCGGCGTGCTCTATCAGAACGACGATCTCGGCAAGGACTATCTGAACGGCCTCAAGGCCGGCCTCGGCGACAAGGCCGCCAAGATGATCGTCACCGAAGCGTCCTACGAGGTGTCCGATCCCACGGTCGACTCGCAGATCCTCAAGATCAAGGACGCCGGCGCCGATCTGTTCTTCAGCGCGACGACGCCGAAGCAGGCCGCGCAAGCGATCAAGAAGATCGCCGAGATGGGCTGGCACCCGGTGCAGATCGTCGACATCAACGCCACCTCCGTCGGCGCGGTGCTCAAGCCCGCAGGCCTCGATGCCGCCAAAGGCCTGATCAGCGTCAATTACGGCAAGGAGCCGCTCGATCCGACCTGGAAGGACGACGCTGGGCTGAAGAAGTATTTCGACTTCATGGCGAAGTACTATCCCGACGGCGACAAGGATTCGAACTTCAACACCTATGGCTATGGCACCGCCCAGCTCCTGGTTCATGTGCTGAAGCAGTGCGGTGACGATCTGACGCGCGAGAACGTCATGAAGCAGGCGGCATCGCTGAAGGACGTCACCAGCGACATCGCCCTGCCCGGCATCAAGGCCAACACCTCGCCGACCGACTACCGCGTCAACAAGCAGCTTCAGATGATGAAGTTCAACGGCGAGCGCTGGGAGCTGTTCGGCCCGATCCTGGAGGATGCCGGCCCGGCGGGTTAGTTCAGATCTCGTAGGGTGGGTTAGCTAGCGGCTGCGCGAAGCGCAGTCCGCTGGCGTAACCCACCACTTCGTTCGGCAAACGCTGAATCATGGTGGGTTACGCCTGACGTCTGCGCTTCGCGCCGCCGTCAGGCTAACCCACCCTACGAACTAAGTCGGTATCTCCCCAAAATTCTTCCCCACCGGCAGCACGGCGTGCCGGATCAGCCGCGAATCCTCCACCGCGGCCTGCCGATGCTTCACCGCCTCGCGATAGACGGGATCGCGGATCATCTCGACGAAGGCGGCGACGCTCGGATATTCGGCGATGAAGCAGTGGTCCCAGCGCTCCTCCTGCGGGCCGATCAGCATCAGCTCGAATTTGCCCTGCCAGACGATGCGGCCGCCGAGGCGTTCGAACACCGGGCCGCTGTCACGGCCATAGGCGGCATAAGCTTCCGCACCGCTGGCCTTGCGGCCGTCGGGGTAGGCGGCCTCCTTGCGCAAGCGGACCAGGTTGAGCATGTGGATCGGGCCGGGGCGGTCGTTGTCCCGGAACTGTGCGAAGATCTCCTTGGTCGGATCGATGTGGCCCATGCGTGCTGCTCCCTCTTGTTTTATGCGGGCGATCCTAGCTTCGCCGCCCGGGAAGCGGAACTGCGGCGCGCGAATGCCCCATCTCCTAATCGCGCGTTAACCCCGGGGTAACCGGGCCTTAAACAGCGACCGGTAGCGTGCGGCGGGGCGGGCTGACCGGGCGTTTTGCGTATGGCGTGGGGAAAGAAGAAGGGTGGGCGGAAGGAGCCGTTGTTCGGCTTGCCTGCTGCGCTCGCCGATCTGCGCCTGACGGCGGCGGACCGCGTTCCCGGCGGCGAGGACAAGCCGAAGAAATCAGCGAAATCATCGCCCACCAAGCGCAAGAGTGAGGATGCCGGCGAGGAGCCGCCGCGCGAGCGGAAGGCCCCGGCTGCCCGCAGCGGCGCCAAGCGGCGCGCGAAATCCGGCGGCGGGTTCAGCCTCGGGCGCCTGGTCTATTGGGGCGCGGTGCTCGGCCTGTGGGGCGTGATCGCCGTGATCGGCCTCGTGATCTATGTCGGCGCGCATCTGCCGCCGATCCAGTCGCTGGAGATTCCAAAGCGTCCGCCGACGATCCAGATCGTCGGCATCGACGGCAGCATGCTGGCGCAGCGCGGCGAGATGGCCGGCGCCAATATCGCGCTGAAGGATTTGCCGCCGTACCTGCCCAAGGCGTTCATCGCCATCGAGGACCGCCGCTTCTACTCGCATTTCGGCATCGACCCGGTCGGCATCCTGCGCGCGCTCGTCACCAACGTGCTCCACCGCGGCGTGTCGCAGGGCGGCTCGACGCTGACGCAGCAGCTCGCGAAGAACCTGTTCCTGACCCAGGAACGCACCATGCAGCGCAAGCTGCAGGAGGTGGAGCTGGCGATCTGGCTGGAGCGCAAGCACTCCAAGGATGAGATCCTGGAGCTCTATCTCAACCGCGTCTATTTCGGCTCCGGCGCCTACGGCGTCGAAGCTGCCGCGCAGAAATATTTCGGCAAGTCGGCCAAGAACGTCACCGTCGCGGAAGCCGCGATGCTCGCCGGCCTCGTCAAATCGCCCTCGCGCCTAGCGCCCAACCGCAACCCCGAGGGCGCCGAAGCGCGGGCGCAGATCGTGCTCACCGCGATGGCGGATGCGAAGTTCATCACCGACGCGCAGGCGCAGGCCTCGATCGGCCATCCCTCCTACAATGTGAAGCCGGCCGGCGCCGGCACGGTCAATTACGTCGCCGACTGGATCGGTGAAGTGCTGGACGACCTCGTCGGCCAGATCGACGAGAGCATCAAGGTCGAGACCACGATCGATCCGAAGCTGCAGAGCGTGGCGGAAGCCGCCATCATCGACGAACTTGCGGCCAAGAGCGTGAAGTTCAATGTCAGCCAGGGCGCGTTGGTCGCGATGACACCCGATGGCGCCGTGCGCGCCATGGTCGGCGGCCGGAACTATTCCGAGAGCCAGTACAACCGCGCGGTCACGGCCAAGCGCCAGCCGGGCTCCTCGTTCAAGCCGTTCGTCTACCTGACCGCGCTCGAGCAGGGCCTGACGCCCGATACGGTCCGCCAGGACGCGCCGATCGAGGTCAAGGGCTGGAAGCCCGAGAACTACACCCATGAATATTTCGGCGCGGTGACGCTGACCCAGGCGCTGGCGATGTCGCTCAACACGGTCGCGATCCGCCTCGGCCTCGAGGTCGGGCCGAAGAACGTGGTCCGCACCGCACACCGGCTCGGCATCTCCTCGAAACTCGAGCCCAACGCCTCGATCGCGCTCGGCACCTCGGAAGTCTCCGTCGTCGAGCTGGTCGGCGCCTACGCCCCCTTCGCCAATGGCGGCTTTGCGACGACACCGCATGTGGTGACGCGGATCCGGACGCTCAGCGGCAAGCTGCTCTACATGCGCCAGCCGGACGAGCGTAACCAGGTGATCGACCCCCGCTATGTCGGCATGATGAACGCGATGATGCGGGAGACGCTGATATCGGGCACCGCCAAGAAGGCGGAAATCCCCGGCTGGCCGGCGGCCGGCAAGACCGGCACCAGCCAGGATTACCGCGACGCCTGGTTCATCGGCTACACCGCCAACCTCGTCACCGGCGTCTGGCTCGGCAATGACGACAATTCGCCGACCAAGAAGGCGACCGGCGGCGGCCTGCCGGTCGAGGTCTGGTCGCGCTTCATGCGCACGGCGCACGAAGGCGTGCCGGTGGCGGCCTTGCCGAACGCGCAAGCGAGTTGGGGCCTGTCGAACCTCGCGCAGGCCTCCTCGCAAGTGTCGCCGCCGACAGCGGCCGCGCCTGCCCCGGCGCCGGCCAGCAGCGGCGGCTATCGCCCGCCACCGCCGACGCGCGCCAATGTGCGGCCGGAGGCGGCCGCGGGGCTCGATGGCTGGTTGATGGACCGGCTGTTCGGCGGCAATCGATAGCTGCGCGTTGAGGTCCGAGGGGCCTCAAAACAAAAAGTGCGAAAACAACCCCATGCACAGTAGGCGGTGACTGCGCGCGTGATGCGCGGTGGATCGCGCGAAGGCTTTGAGACCACGGAGCAAACGACGCGCCCGGCGCAATCATTGTGAAGTGTGGCGAAAATCGAGCGAGGCGCGCCGATGGCGCTTCACGCTTTGCTGTCATTCCCCGCGACCCGGCTACGCCAAGGCTTCGCCGAGGTTTCGGTCTTGGGCGCGCCGAAGCTTTAGCGCAGGCGGCAGGCGGGGAATCCAGTACGCCGCGGCGTCTCGGTTCGATAACAACTGTCTCTGGAATACTGGGTCGCCCTGTCCTAGTGCGCAATTGCGCACTGGCCGGGCGACGACAGCGAGTGTTGGGCTGGCAGCGACGCCTAGTCCGCAACGCGGATCACTCCTCGATCCCGTACCGGTGCAGGTCGTTGCCGTAGGTGTCGAGCCACTTCTTGGCGCGCTCCATCGACGGGCAGATCTTGCCGCAGACGCGCCAGAACTTGGCCGAGTGGTTCATCTCGACGAGATGGGCGACCTCGTGGGCGGCGAGATAGTCGAGCACATAGGGCGGCGCGAGGATCAGGCGCCAGGAGAACGACAGCGAGCCGGCCGAGGTGCAGGAGCCCCAGCGGCTGGACTGATCGCGGATCGAGAGCCGCTTGACCTTGACGCCGAGCTCGGCGGCATGGGTCTCCGCGGATCGTTGCAGATCCCTGCGCGCCTCGCGCTTGAGGAAGTCGCCGACGCGACGGTCGACATGCTCGAGCCCGCCGGCGACGCAGAGAATGCGTTCGCCGCTGTCGCGCGTCTCGGTCCACACCGTGCCGCGCGTCCCCGCGCGATGAACGATGCGATGCGGCGTGCCGCGAAGCGGTATCACTGTGCCATGCTGGAACGGCGCCGCCTTCGGCAAACGGCCGAGACGTGCCGCGATCCACGCACCGTGACGCTGCGCGAAGTCCTTTGCCTCAGCCACCGTGCCGCGCGGCGGGATGGTGAGGATGGCTTCGCGATCGCTCGGATGAATTCTGAGCGTGTAGCGGCGCGCTCGGCGATGCCGGCGCAGTCGAATCGCAAAGAATTGCGATCCGTGGGTGATGACGAGGGTCTTCGGTTCGTGGGGCCGCCGATAAAGGAGAGCGCGTGTGGCCATGTCTGTCAGTCCGGGGAGCAGGAGTTCGCCCGGATTCTGCCATAACCGCCGCCAGGGAAAGCGCTCGGCGCAAAAACAAATCATTTGCCCAATATACAGGGGTTCTGGAGTCCGGGAGACCCTACAGACTGGGGTTGGAACCCCATTTTTTCGCCCCCGCTGGACGCATGCGGCACCCCCAAGGGGTGAGGGGTGACTCACTCCTAGATCGCTACCTAATTACCTCGAATCTGGAGGGAACCAGGCCCTCCCGGAGCCTCCGGCAGGGCCTGAATTTTCGACGGGAAAGCCGAAATATCCGATTATTCGGCTGCGAGAGCCTGCAACGAGCTCGGATTCGCAGCGGAGACCATGAAGTCGTGAATCCGCGGCACGATCTCCGACTTGAAACGCGATCCGTTGAACACGCCGTAATGTCCGACGCCCTTCTGGACGTAGTGAACACGGCGATGATCGGGAATCGCGCTGCACAGCGTGTGCGTTGCTTCGGTCTGACCGAGACCGGAGATGTCGTCGTTCTCGCCTTCGACCGTCATCAACGCAACGCGCGTGACCTTGGACGGATCGACGCGGGTTCCACGATGGGTCATCTCGCCCTTCGGCAGCGAGTGCTTCACGAACACGGTGTCGACCGTCTGCAGATAATACTCGGCCGAGAGGTCCATCACCGCGAGATATTCGTCATAGAAGTCGCGATGCTTGTCGACGAGGTCGCCGTCGCCCTTCACGAGGTTGGCGAACAGGCGCTTGTGGGCGTCCATGTGGCGGTCGAGGTTCATGCTGATGAACCCGTTGAGCTGCAAAAAGCCCGGATAGACGTCGCGCATCATGCCCGGATGCGGAAACGGCACCTTGGTGATGACGGTGTTGCGGAACCAGTCGATGCCGCGCTCCTGCGCGAGCTGGTTCACCGCGGTCGGATTGCGGCGGGTGTCGATCGGGCCGCCCATCAGCGTCATCGAGGTCGGCACGAACGGATCGCGCCGCGCTTCCATGATCGAGACGGCGGCGACGACAGGCACGGACGGCTGGCACACCGCCAGCACATGGGTGTTGCCGCCGAGGACGTGCAGCATCTCGATGATGTAGTCGATGTAGTCGTCGAGATCGAAGCGGCCTTCGCTCAAGGGCACCATGCGGGCATCGGCCCAGTCGGTGATGTAGACCTCATGCGCCGGCAGGAAGGCTTCCACCGTGCCGCGGAGCAGCGTCGCATAATGGCCGGACATCGGTGCGACGATCAGCACGCGCGGCTGCGGGCTGCGCAGCGGACGGGTGAACTTGCGATCGAAATAGAGCAGCCGGCAAAACGGCTTTTCCCAGACCGAACGGATCTCGATCGGGACGCGGATGCCGTTGACCTCGGTGTCGTTGAGACCCCATTCCGGCTTGCCGTAGCGGCGCGTGGTGCGCTCGAACAGCTCGCAGGCCGCGGCGACGGACTTGCCGACCTCGGTGCGCGTCCAGGGATTGAGGGGATTTTGAAACAGGAGCTTGGTCGCGTCGGTGACCGCACGTGCCGGATTGAGAGAGGCGTGGGCCATCTCGTACATCCAGTACATCGGCGTCGTCAGGACCGGACTGCCTTCAGCAGCCAAGGGCGGCGCGCCGCCAAACTCACCAATAGGCATCGCTATATTCCTCTTCGCATCGCAGCATACTGCCGAATGCGTAATATTGCGTCAATGCATGGTTCCGTACATCTACGTAGCCGGAACGGTTAAAGCAGCATGAATCCACGAGAAAGTGAGCCTATTCGCCGCCAGAGAGCAGCGAGCCGTTCTTTCTGGCGCTGCGCAAAAGGGCAAGGAATGCCCAAAAAGATGCAGCGAGAAGGCCAGCATTGATGACCAACGCATCCAGCATCAGATCGATCCGGAAGGTGTTCTCGATCAGCAGCGCGCGCATGCCCTCGAACACGTAGGTCGGCGGCAACGTCCAGGCGACATATTGCAGCCAGACCGGCAGCACGCTGACGGGATAGTAGATGCAGGCGAGCGGCATGATCGCGAACATCAAGGTCCAGACGATGCTCTCGGCGCCGAGGCCGTTACGCAGCACGAGGCCGGAGACGAAGATGCCGACCGACCAGCTCGTGAAGATCAGATTGCAAAAGAAGGCGATCAGCGGCAGGCCGAGCGCGTAGACGTTGAAGTGAAACAGGCCCAGCGCAAGCAGCGTCATCGGAATGACGCCGATCGCGAGCCGGATCAGGCTCATGACCATCAGCGACAGCAAGAACTCGATGGGCTTGAGCGGGCTCATCATGAGGTTGCCGAGGTTGCGCGCCCACATCTCCTCCAGGAACGAGATGGAGAAGCCGAGCTGTCCCCGGAACAGGATGTCCCAGAGAATGACGGCGCCGATCAGCGTCCCGCCGGCGCGGGCGAAGAAGGTGGCGTTTTGCGCGATGTAATACTGGATGAAGCCCCAGGTGATGACCTGCAGCGCCGGCCAGTACAGCAGCTCGAGCAGCCGCGGCCAGGACGACATCAACAGGTACCAGTAGCGCAGGATCATCGCGCCGATGCGCTGGGCGGAGATACCGCGATGGAGGGACAGCTCGGTCATGGGTACGCTCCGTAGCCCGGCTGCGCGAAGCGACATCCGGGACTGTGCCGGCGGCGTTCCCGGGTATCGCTGCGCTCACCCGGGCTACGATAGCTGCGGCGAGAACTGAGGGACCCGGTCAATGTGAGGCCCCTGTAGCCCGGATGGAGCGCAGCGTAATCCGGGGCCGGTCCATCCCTATGCAGCGGTCCCGGATTACGCTGCGCTCCATCCGGGCTACGGTCGAGACGCGAGAGTGTGCTCATCTCACCGCCTCCTTCGCGCCGTTCGCGCGGCCGCGCGCGACGTCCAGGAACACTTCTTCCAGCGTGGTGCGGTTGTAGCGCGCCATGATCGCCTCGGGCGTGTCGTCGTCCTCGATGCGGCCGCGCTTCATGATGATGACGCGGTCGCACAGACGCTCGACCTCGAGCATGTTGTGCGAGGCGAGCAGGATGGTGGCACTGTTCTCCTTGCGATAGCGCTCCATGTGCGCCCGCACCCAGTCGGCGGTGTCGGGATCGAGCGAGGCGGTCGGCTCGTCCAGCAGCAGGAGCTCAGGCTGGTTGATCAGCGCCTTCGCCAGCGCGACGCGGGTCTTCTGTCCCGCCGAGAGCTTGCCGTTGGCGCGGTCGATGAAATCGGTGAGGTCGAGATCCTCGGCGAGCTTCGCAATGCGGTCGGACAGGTTCTTCACCGCATAGAGCTTGCCGAACACGGTGAGGTTCTGCCGCACCGTCAGCCGCATCGGCATGTCGACATAGGGGCTCTCGAAATTCATCCGCCCCAGCACCGCCGCGCTTTCCTCGGGCATCCGGTGACCGAGCACCTGCACCCGGCCGAAGGTCGGCAGCACCAGGCCCATGATCATCGCGATGGTCGTGGTCTTGCCGGCGCCGTTGCCGCCCAGCAGGCCGGTGATGCTGCCGCGCGGCAGCGAAAACGAGATGTCGTCGACGGCGCGGGTCTGCTTGTAGACCTTGACGAGGTGATCGACCTCGATCGCCGCGGAGCGCTCCGCGACAGTCGGCCGACTTGAAGCCTTGTCATTCTCGGTCATGCTGGGCCGTTCTTCTGCTATTGCAGCTGATAGCGCAAGGCTTGTAATCGGGGTGGTTCCGCGAGCCCAGCGTTTGTGACCAGAAGGCACCGCCACATTGGCCGATATGACCGAAATTGCCGCTTCCGACTTCCGCCCTGCGCAGCGGCATATCCGCCTGGATACCATCCTGCGGCTGCGCTGGCTGGCGGTGCTCGGTCAGCTCGCCGCGATCTTCATCGTGGCGCAGGGGCTGGAGTTCAACGTCGAGATCGTCCCCTGCGTCAGCATCATCGCGCTGTCGGCCGCGCTCAATCTGGCGCTCCAGACCGTGTCCAATCCGGTGCAGCGGCTGGAGCCGATGCAGGCGGCCGGATTGCTGGCGCTGAACATCGTCGAGCTGGCCGCGCTGTTGTTCTTCACCGGCGGGCTGCAAAACCCGTTCTCGTTCCTGTTTCTCGCACCCGTGCTGATCTCGGCGACCGCGCTGCCGGCCCGCTTCACCTTCGGCCTCGGCCTGCTTGCCGTTGCCTGCGCCTCGGTGCTGTTCTTCTACCATCTGCCGCTGCCGTGGGATTCCGATGACCCCCTGGTGCTGCCGCCGATCTATCTCGTCGGCGTCTGGCTCTCGATCGTGCTCGCGATCGGCGTCACCAGCCTCTACTCCTTCCAGGTCACCGAGGAGGCGCGCAAGCTCGCCGACGCGCTGGCCGCGACCGAGCTGGTGCTGACGCGCGAGCAGCACCTGACCCAGCTCGACGGTCTTGCGGCGGCCGCCGCGCACGAGCTCGGCACGCCGCTTGCGACCATCTTCCTGATCTCACGCGAGCTGGAGAAGACGGTGAAGGATCCGAGCTTTGCCGCCGACCTCAAGACCCTGCGCGAGCAGACCCAGCGCTGCCGCGACATCCTCAGCAAGATCACCCAGCTCTCCTCCACCGGCGCGCCGTTCGACCGCATGAAGGTGTCGGAGCTGATCGAGGAGGTGGTGGCGCCGCACCGCGATTTCGGCGTCGACATCAAGGTGCGGATCGCGGTCGCCGCCGTGGCCGAGCCGGTCGGCTCGCGCAATCCGGCGGTGCTCTACGGCGTCGGCAACATCGTCGAGAACGCGGTCGATTTCGCCCGCACCACCGTCGAAGTGAACGCCTGGTGGAACAAGGATACTATCGAGCTCGTGATCTCCGATGACGGCCCCGGCATTCCGCCCGATATCCTGAACCGGATCGGCGAGCCCTATCTGTCGCGGCGGCGCACCCTGGATGATGCCGGTGGCGAGCGCCGCGGGCTCGGACTTGGCGTGTTCATCGCCCGCACCCTGCTGGAACGCACCGGCGCCAAGGTCTCGTTTACCAATCGCACCTTCCCGGAACATGGCGCGGTGGTGCACGTCACATGGCCGCGAGAGCGTTTTGAGGCTATCGAGACGCTCGAAGAAACAATAGGATAGACCGCGACCTTGCGTCGCACGAGAGGGCCGATCGACCATTGGCGGCCTTGGCGCCGCCCGATTGCGACGCCATATATGGATGTGCAGGAGAGAGGACAAAACCTTGAACGCCATCGCCGAACTGAACGAACAGACCGACCGCTCGCTTCTCATCGTGGAGGACGACAAGCCGTTTCTGGAGCGGTTGTCGCGCGCCATGGAAACCCGTGGTTTTGCGGTGACGTCATGTGACACGGTTTCGGATGGTCTTGCGCAAATCGGCAAGGCCGCACCGGCATTCGCCGTGGTCGATCTTCGCCTCGGCGACGGCAACGGCCTCGACGTCGTCTCGGCGTTGAAGAAGAAGCGCCCCGAAGCCCGCGCCATCGTGCTGACCGGCTACGGCAACATCGCCACCGCCGTCACCGCGGTGAAGATGGGCGCGATCGATTATCTCTCGAAGCCCGCGGATGCCGACGACGTCGTCGCCGCGCTGCTGTCGACCAGTGCGGAAAAGTCCGAGCTGCCGACCAACCCGATGTCCGCCGACCGCGTCCGCTGGGAACACATCCAGCGCATCTACGAGATGTGCAACCGCAACGTCTCGGAAACCGCGCGGAGGCTAAACATGCACCGCCGCACGCTGCAGCGCATTCTCGCGAAGCGCGCGCCAAGGTAATTTTCACCACACTCGTGCCCCGGACGCAGCGCAGCACGAAGTGATGCGCTGCTGAGCCGGGCCCCATGCCTCAGCTTGAACCACTGCCTTCTGGGTCCCGGCTCTGCGCAGCAGCGTTTCACGCTGCAGCGCGTCCGGGACACGAGAGCATCCTACTCCCAAAACTCCGCGTGGCCCTGCGGATCGACCAGGCGGTTGATCCGCAACGCTGCCGCCATGCCAAACCGCACCGTCATCTGCTTGCGCGTCGGTGCGGGGAGCTTGTGCTCGGGCGCCTCGCACTGCATGTGTGCGCCATAGGCGTCCGCGATGATCAGGCCGGTACCTTCCGGGAAGATCTCGCAGGGCAGGTCCTGCGTGAAGGCGAAGAACAGCCGGTCGCAATGGGCGCGGTACTCGTGCCATTTCTGATCGGCGCGCAGATCTTCCACCGATGACTTGATCTCGACGATCCAGATCTCGCTGCGCTCGTTCAGCGCCACGAGATCGGCACGCCGACCCGACGGCAGTGGCAATTCGCTGATGCAGGAAAAGCCGAGCGACCGCAGCAGCCGCGAGGTGCCGCGCGCGATCGCGAGCGCCGTCTCGGACTGGCGACGGTCGGGCGGCGGAACGAGGGCGATGTTGCGGGCGGGGCTGTCCATGGGGGGAGATTAGCCGATTCCGTTCTGCCCGTCATACCGAAGCGCGCGGGCGGGAGCGCGGAACCTCCCCTCCCCCAATCACTTATCACGCAGCCGCCGCACCTCGGCGGAACCACCGAGGCTGCCGCGCATGATCGACGATCTCTGGTACAAGAACGGCGTGATCTACTGTCTCTCCGTCGGCACCTATATGGATGCGGACGGCGACGGCGTCGGCGATTTCAAGGGCCTGCTGCGCCGGCTCGATTATCTGCACGGGCTCGGCATCACCACAATCTGGCTGATGCCGTTCCAGACCTCGCCCGGCCGCGACGACGGCTACGACATCGCCGACTATTACAGCGTCGATTCCCGCTACGGCACGCTCGGCGATTTCGTCGAGTTCACCCATGGCTGCAAACAGCGCGGCATCCGCGTCATCATCGATCTCGTCGTCAACCACACTTCTGACCAGCATCACTGGTTCAAGGAGGCGCGGCGCGACAAGAACTCGCCCTATCGCGACTGGTATGTGTGGTCGGACAAGAAGCCTTCCGGCGCCAACAAGGGCATGGTGTTTCCCGGCGTGCAGAAATCGACATGGACGCGCGACAAGGAAGCGGGGGCGTACTACTTCCATCGCTTCTACGATTTTCAGCCCGATCTCAACACCTCGAACCCGCATGTGCAGGCGGAGATCCTGAAGATCATGGGCTTCTGGATTCAGCTCGGCGTCTCCGGCTTCCGCATGGACGCCGTGCCCTTCGTGATTTCCACCAAGGGCGCGAAGATAAAGAAGCCGGTCGAGCAATACGACATGCTGCGTGCGTTCCGCGAATTCCTGCAATGGCGGCAGGGCGATGCGATCATCCTTGCCGAAGCCAACGTGCTACCGGAAACGGACTTGGAATATTTCGGCCGCGATGCCGACCGCATGCACATGATGTTCAACTTTCACGTCAATCAGCATCTGTTCTACGCGCTGGCTTCCGCCGATTCGCGCCCGCTGGCGAAGGCGCTGAAAGCAACCAAGCCGCGGCCGGCCTCGGCGCAATGGGGCCTGTTCCTGCGCAATCACGACGAGCTCGATCTCGGGCGGCTGACCCAGGCGCAGCGCGACGCGGTGTTCAAGAGCTTTGGTCCGGACAAGGACATGCAGCTCTACGACCGCGGCATCCGCCGGCGCCTCGCGCCGATGCTAGGTGGTGATCGCCGGCGGATCGAGCTCGCCTACAGCCTGATGTGCACGCTGCCGGGAACGCCGGTGATCCGCTACGGCGACGAGATCGCGATGGGCGACGATCTCTCCTTGCCCGAGCGCAATTGCGCGCGCACGCCGATGCAATGGTCGACCGAGCCGCATGGCGGCTTCACCAAGAACGACAAGCCGGCATGCCCCGTGATCGACACGGGGCCTTACGGCTACCCGCACGTCAACGTCGCAAAACAGCGGCGCGATCCCAATTCGATGCTGAACTGGACCGAGCGCATCGTCCGCATGCGCAAGGAGGTGCCGGAGATCGGCTGGGGCGATTTCGCGATCATTCCGACCCGCGATCCCGCCGTCTTCATCATGCGCTACGACTGGCGCAACAATTCCGTACTGTTCGTGCACAATCTCGATGAGAAGCCGCGCGAGATCGCGTTCTCGGCTGGGCTGCCGGGTGAGGCCGGCGCGCACCTGATCAATCTGCTCGCGGAAGACCACAGCCACGCCGACAAGCGCGGCCAGCATCGTGTGGTGCTGGAGCCGTACGGCTATCGCTGGTACCGGGTTGGCGGGCTGGATTATCTCTTGAAACGGAGTGATATCGACGAGAATACGGTGAAGGGGAAGAAGCATCCGGGATGATATCGAGACGCCATCGTCCGCCCCGCCGTTTCAACGATCGTCATTGCGAGCGCAGCGAAGCAATCCAGACTGCCGCCGCGGAAAGACTCTGGATTGCTTCGCTGCGCTCGCAATGACGAGGAGAGTGCGTCGGCCATCCTCTCGCGCTTCGTGCGCCCCCGGGACGACGGCTAGGCTGCCGGCGCGACGATCACGCCTTCATTCCCACGCAAATCGAGCACACCCTCCAGCCGCTCGCCCTCGCGATCAAGGTACGTCGACAGCACGATCTCGCTGCCGAAATGGATCGCACTCGTCGTCACCGCAATCGGCTCGGGACCGAGATTGAGCACCACGATCATGCTCCTGCCCTCGGCGTCGCGGCGATAGATCAGCAAATCGCCTTGCGCGGCGATCGGGTGATAGTCGCCCTCGACCAGCGCCGGTGAATTCTTCCGCAAGGCAATCAGGTGCTTGTACAGGCTGAGGATCGAGCGCGTATCCGCTTCAAGGTTGACGACGTTTTCGTGGATATGATCCTCCGGCAGCGGCAGCCACGGCCTGGCGTCGGAGAAGCCGGCAAAGTTCGAAGCGTCCCATTGCATCGGCGTGCGGCAGCCGTCGCGGCCCACGCCGATGCCGGGCACGTTCTTCTCGAAGGGGTCCTGCACGTCCTCCGGCGCGATGGCGAGCTGGTGCATGCCGATCTCGTCGCCGTAATAGAGCGTCGGCGTGCCGCGCAGGGTCAGCAGCAGCATAGCTGCGACGCGAGCCTGCTCGGCCCCGACGCGGCTGGCCACCCGCGGGCGGTCGTGATTGCCGAGCACCCAGTTCGGCCAGGCGCCGCGCGGCAGCGCCTTCTCGTAGTCCTCGATGATCGTCTCGATCGAGCGCGCGCTCCAGAAGGTCGAGAGCAGCGCGAAATTGAACGGCATCTGCGCGCCGGTGAGGTCGTTGCCGTAATAGGCCATCAGGCGATGCAGCGGCAGATAGATCTCGCCGATCAGCACGCGAGCCGAATATGCGTCCGTGACGCGCCGCATCTCGGCGATCACGTCATGCACCTCCACCTGGTCGGTGGAATATTGGGTGAGTATCTTTTCGTTCGGCGGCCGGCCCTCGACGTAATGCGGGTTCGGCGGATTGTCGCGGAATTCAGCGTCCTTGATCAGGTGCCAGATCACGTCGACGCGAAAGCCGTCGACGCCCTTCTCCAGCCAGAACCGCATCACGTCGTAGATCGCAGCGCGAACGTCGGGATTGCGCCAGTTGAGGTCCGGCTGTGCCGCGAGGAAGGCGTGGTAGTAATATTGCCCCGTGGTCTCGTCGAAAGCCCACGCGCTGCCGCCGAACTCGGACAGCCAGTTGTTCGGCACACCGCCATCGGGTGCGGGATCGCGCCAGACGTACCAGTCGCGTTTGGGATTGTCGCGCGAGGCGCGGCTCTCGACGAACCAGGGATGCTGGTCCGAGGTGTGGTTCGGCACGAGGTCGAGGATCAGCTTCAGGCCGTTGTCATGCGCCGCCGCGAGCAGCGCGTCGAAATCCTCCATCGTGCCGAAGTGCGGGTCGATGCCGGTATAGTCGGCGATGTCGTAGCCGAAATCGGCCATCGGCGAGGGGAAGATCGGCGACAGCCAGATCGCGTCGACGCCGAGCGACTTCACATAAGGCAGCCGCCGCAAGATGCCGGCGAGGTCGCCGATGCCGTCACCGTCGCTGTCCTGAAAGGAGCGCGGATAGATTTGATAGAAGATGCCGTGCCGCCACCAATTGCCGTCGCTCTGAGCCAAAGGTCGTCCCCCGAATGTGCTTTGCGCGGGATGCAACGCGGGATCGCGCCAACGGTTCACACCAAAAGTTCCCGCGAGGGGATTGAGAGCAACAGGGCTTTGGGACGGCTCTGTGACGTGCGCGGCGGTGAGCGTGTCGCCCGGGTCCGTAAGCTGCGATTTCGCGCGGAAACGCCGCAATTCCGGGCGAGTCCGGCCATTGTTCCGGCCTCACGCCACCGCGATGCCAGTGGAACTTCGGTTCCGAGGGACGAAACCACTGGAGGGACCCATGAGGTCACGCATCACACTGTGCTCGCTCGCCTTCGCTCTCGCCGCCCTGCCGTTCTCGGCCGGACTCTCCCCCGCCTCCGCCAAGCCGACCGTCGAGGTCGCCTTCGTGCTCGACACCACCGGCTCGATGGCGCGCCTGATCGAGGGCGCCAAGCGCAAGATCTGGTCGATCGCCACCACGATCGTCGATTCCAATCCGGACGCCGACGTCCGCATGGGCCTTGTCGCCTATCGCGACATCGGCGACGATTACGTGACCTCGAAGATCGAGCTGACCCGCGACATCCAGGATCTCTACGCCAACCTGCTGGAGCTGAAGGCGCGCGGCGGCGGCGATTGGCCGGAAAGCGTCAACGAGGCGCTCGACGTCGCCGTCAACAAGCTGCAATGGACGCCGGGCGGCGACGTCAGGCACATCGTGTTCCTGGTCGGCGACGCGCCGCCGCACATGGACTACGCGCAAGACACCAAATATCCGACCACGCTCGCGGTCGCCCGGCAGAAGGACATCATCGTCAATGCCGTGCTCGCCGGCGATGCCCGCGACACCGAGCGGGTGTGGCGTGACATCGCGCAGATCGGCCAGGGCCGCTTCATCCCGATCCCGCAGGATGGCGGGCAAATCGTGGTGATCGAAACGCCCTACGACCAGGACATCATCATCCTGCAGCAGCAGCTCAACGGTACGGTGATCCCCTATGGCCCGCGCGAGCGGCAGAAGCACACCGAGCTGAAAATGCGACAGTCGGCCAGCATCGCGGCGGCCGCGCCGGCCACGGCCACCGACATGGCGAGCTATATCAACAAGCGATCCGCGGCGACCTCGGAGGCCGTCACCGGCGGCGGCGATCTCGTCGCCGACGCCGCCAAGGGCACGGCCAACGTCGCCACCGTCGCGGACGCCGACCTGCCGGACAACCTGCGCGCCATGAAGCCCGAGCAGCGCGAGGCCGAGGTGACAAAACAGATCGAGCAGCGCAAGGCGCTGAACGAGAAGCTCGCCGCGCTGGTTTCCAAGCGCGACAAGTACATCGCAGACCACGCGGTCAAGTCGCCAAAGACATCGTCGTTCGACGGGGTCGTCCGGGAGACGTTGAAGGCTCAGATCACGAGGTAGCGTCGGCGGATCGGGATCGGTCTTCAGGTGACCGTTCCCGGACCGCGCACGAATCTTTTGCTTGGCGGCATGGCAAAAATCGGCATTGTGGCGCCATGACCGAGCAGAATGACACCCAAGAATCCTCGAAAGCCAAGGCCGGCGCGATCATCGTCCCCGTGACGCTGTTCGAGCAGAACTGCACCATCATCTGGGACGAGCCCGGCAAAAAGGCCGTGGTGATCGATCCCGGCGGGGACGTGCCGAAGATCCTGGAAGCGATCAAGCAGACCGGTGTCACCGTCGAGAAGATCTGGCTGACCCACGGCCATATCGACCATGTCGGCGGCGCGGCCGAGCTGCGCGATGCACTGAAGGTGCCGATCGAGGGCCCGCATGTCGCGGACAAGTTCCTGCTCGACAACGTGGTCGAGAGCGGCGCGCGCTTCGGCATGACCGGCGGCCGTAATTTCGAGCCGGACCGCTGGCTCGACGAGGGCGACACCGTCTCGATCGGCGGCCTGACCTTCGACATCTTCCACTGCCCCGGCCACTCGCCCGGCAGCGTGGTGTTCTTCAACAAGGAATTGCGCTTCGCCCATGTCGGCGACGTCTTGTTCGCAGGCTCGGTCGGCCGCACCGATCTGCCGGGCGGCAATCACGCCACGCTGATCAACTCGATTCTGACAAAGCTGCTGCCGCTCGGCGACGATGTCGGCTTCATCTGCGGCCATGGCGCCGGCTCGAGCATCGGCCAGGAGCGGATGACCAATCCGTTCATCACCGGCGAACTGTAGGACTTTATTGCTTGCGCATGATCTAATCGGAAAACCGCTTCACACTTTTCCGGATCATGCGCTACTCGGCGGCGTCGACAAGCGCCGGCGCCTCGCCGAGATTACGCTCGCCCCATTCGCGGATCGCGGCGACCACGGGCACAAAGCTCTTGCCCTTGCGGGTCAGGCGATACTCGACCTTCGGCGGCACCTCGCCAAAGTCCTTGCGGTCGATCAGACCGCTCTCGGTCAGCGCCTTCAATTCGCGGCTGAGCACGCGCGGGGTGATCTCTGCGCTGCCGCTCGCGCCACGCAGCAGGCCGCTGCGGATCTCGCCATAGCGGCGCGGGCCGTCCTTCAAATCCCAGACGATGCGCAGCTTGTACTTGCCGCTGATCATCTTCTGAAACGCCGCGACCGGGCAGGTGCGCATTGCCTTTGCCATGTCGTCTCCTCCATGTGCAGGCTTCTCGTTCTGACGCGCTTTCTTGACGCGAGCCGGTAACCACCTCGCTCGAAAACGCTAAGCCATGAGGATAGGAGCGGCGGCGAAAAAGTCCATACTATCAATTTTGTCCATACTTGCGGGATTGCGCGCAAGCTGCAGATGATGGTGCACATGACGAACAGGGAGCGTCACATGAAGCACTTCATGATCAAATACGAATTCAGGAACGGCACGACCGACGCCTGGCACCAGGAGATCGGCCGCTTCATCAAGGCGATCGACAGCGATCCGGAGCTGAAGGGACGGATCGGCTATCGCGTCCTGAAGAACCGCGACGACGGCCACTATTTCCATCTCGCCAGCGCCGCCGACGAGGCCGCACAGAAGACGCTGCAATCGCGCGAGTTCTTCAAGCAATATCAGGCGATGACGCGGCAAGTCGCAGGCGGCGAGGTGACGGTCACGCCGGTCGAGATGATCGACGCGACGGTGTAGCTGTCATTCCGGGGGCGGTAGCGCCGCCGCCACAAGCGTCATTCCGGGGCGCGCGGTAGCGCGAGCCCGGAATCCATAACCACAGGGAAATGTGGTTACGGGGACTCGGAGTGACGCCTTCGCGCCTCATGTTGTCCTGGGGTTATGGGTGCCGGGCTCGCGCTATCGCGCGCCCCGGGACGACAGCGGAGTGTGTCTCGCTTACCGGGGTAACCAGCTACTTCATCAACCCCGCCGCTGTCAGCGCTCGGGTGATGATCTGGCCGAGATCGAAGCCGCGGGCCTTCTCCTGCTCCGGCTCATCCGCGACGGCGGTGCGGATCGAGCGGGCGAGATGCGGGGCGGGCGAGCGCGGCGGCTGCGGCGCGGGCTTTGCCTCCGCCTTCTTCGCGGCATCAGGAATCCAGCCGGTGAGGCCGAAGAACTTTGCGATGTGATAGGACGAGGAAATGCCGGCCTCGATCAGGAATGCGCCTTCGATGCCGTAGCGCTGGTCGTTGTCGGCAAGGCCAAGCGGTGTGCCATGCGCCATGTCGGTGATGGCGTAGGACTCCACCAGCGTCTCGCCGTCCTTGTTCCACCAGGCCTGGCGCGGATAGCCGTCGACAATGGTCTCCGCCATCGGCGCCGGCGGCAGATCATGCAGGTCGAGCCATTGCTTGACGATCTCGTTGGCATTGCCCGGATTGACGGTGCGGTCGGCGCTGCCGTGCCACACTGACATTTTTGGCCAGGGCCCGCGATGATTGGAAGCCCGCCGCACGAAATCGCCGAGCTCGCGCTCGGGCCGCGCCGGAGAATGAAACATGCCGTCCAGCGCCTCGCGCAGATTCGAGGCGATGCCGTAAGGAAGGCCGGCGATGACAGCGCCGGCGGCGAACACTTCGGGATAGGTCGCGAGCATGACCGACGTCATGCCGCCACCCGCGGACAGGCCGGTGATGAAGATGCGGCGCGGGTCGATGCGATGGGTCTGCACCATATGCGCGACCATCTCGCGGATCGAACGCGCCTCGCCGTTGTCGCGCGCGGTGTCTTCCGGATTGAACCAGTTGAAGCAGGTGTTCCCGTTATTGACGCGCTGCTGCTCGGGCATCACCAGCGCAAAACCGTAATGCTGCGCGAGCGTCGACCAGCCGGCACCGAGATCGTAGCTAGCTGCAGTCTGGCCGCAGCCATGCAGCACGACGACGAGCGCGCGCGGCTTCTGCAACTGCGCCGGCACGAACGCGAACATGCGCAAGGCGCCGGGATTGTCGCCGAAGCCCGTGACCTCTTCCAACGGACTGGACGCATCGGCGCTGCGGCCGAACTCGGCCAGGCGCAGACCATCCATCTTCGGCAGATGCTTGAGGAGATCGAGATTTCTGGCGAGCGACACGGCAACTCCTGGCAGGCGACGTTCAACGTTCACCCAAACCAAATAGTTGCTGCGGTGCAAAATAAAAAGAGTGTGTGCTGTCAATCACCTGAAATCACGCAGAAACCCGCAGAATTCCGCACGTATTTACCGCACTGCCTCAACTTCGTGCAGATACGCGGCGCATCCACGACAGGAATGCGGCACAGATCATGATGAATGTCACAAACAGCGCGAGCGAAACGAGAAAGGCTGCGCGCGCTGATTGCAAAGCGTCGATTGCGAAGAACACCGCGCCGATTGCGGCCACTCCGGCCGCATTTCCGATCTGCGCGGTGGTGCCGTACATGCCGGAGGCCGAGCCTGCGGCGACAGGTTTCACCGTCGAGAGCACCGCGCCTGAGAGCGGCGCCATCACGAGACCCTGACCATAGCCAAAGACGATCATGGTGAGCGCAAGCGCGGTTGGTGCCGGCGCATCGACGAAGCCCGCAAGCAGCGCAAGTGCCGCGAGGCCCGCGATCTGCAATGCGCAGCCTTCGATCAGCACCTTGGTGCCGCGATGCTTCGCGCGCGCACCGCTGTGGCGCGAGGCCACGACGAAGGCGAGCGCGAGCGGAACGAAGGCGAGGCCGGCCTTGAGCGGCGGGATCTTCAGGCCGCGCTGCATGAACAACGTCATCACCAGATAGAAGGAGAGATTGGCGGCGAAGAAAAAGAACGCGGCGCCGAGCCCGCGCAGGAAGGCGGCATCCGCAAGCAGCGTCAGGTCGATTAGCGGCATGCCGCCGCCGCGCGCGACCGCATGCTCGAGCTTCAGGAACGCTGCGAGAATCACGCCGCCGCCTCCCATCACCGCCCACAGAAACGGCGCCCAGCCGACATCGTGACCGAACAGCAATGGTCCGATCAGGCACAACAGGCCCGCGAACAGCACGACGCTGCCCTTGATGTCGAGCCTCGTCCCGGCCCGGCGCGGCACCGACGGCATGATACGCCAGGCGGCCAAGGCGATGGCGAGGCCGCAGGGTACGTTGACGAAAAACACCGAGCGCCAGCCGGTGTGCGCCAGGTCGATCGTGACCAGCAGTCCACCGAGCAGGAAGCCCGCGGCGCCCGCAAGCCCCAGCACGATGCCGTAGACGGCGAAGGCGCGGCTGCGCGAGTCGTCGGTGAAGAGCAGGTGCAAGGTCGCCAGCACCTGCGGCACCATCAGCGCCGCGGTCGCGCCCTGCGCCAGCCGCGCGATGATCAGTTCCATGCCGGACTGCGCCAGCCCGCACCACAGCGAGGTCGCCGTAAAACCGAGCACGCCGGCGAGAAACACGTTCTTCGTGCCGTGGATGTCGCCGAGCCGGCCGCCGGTCACCACCAGCGTCGCATAAGCAATCAGATATATCGCGATGACGGACTCGATCTGCGCCGGCGTCGCGTGCAGGTCGACCGCTATGGTGGGAATGGCGACGTTCACGATGAAGGCGTCGACGCCGAACATGAACTGCGCGGCGACGACGATGGCCAGCACCCACCAGCGGCGGGTCGAATCGACTTGTTTTGTGACGGTTTGATGCATCGGCGTGCGAACCTTCCGGCATTTATTTGCGCGCCAAGCTCGCAGATCGGCGTCATCCGCGCGATTACCTCCGAGGTAGGCCTTGTCGCCTTGGCCCGATTGCTGCATGTCGGTTCCCGCTGATTCCGCAGGGGTTTGGAAGCACATCCGATGTACGACTACGACATGGTGGTGATCGGTTCGGGCCCGTCGGGGCGCCGGGCCGCGGTCCAATGTGCCAAGCTCGGCAAGGCCGTGCTGGTGGTGGAGAAGGGCCGGCGCGTCGGAGGCGTCTCGGTCCACACCGGCACCATCCCGTCCAAGACCCTGCGCGAGACCGTGCTGAACCTGTCCGGCTGGCGCGAGCGCGGCTTCTACGGCCGCTCCTACCGGGTGAAGCAGGACATCGCCGCGAGCGACCTGATGACCCGGCTGCAGAAGACGCTCGATCACGAGGTCGAGGTGCTCGAGCATCAGTTCAGCCGCAACCTCGTCCGCACCGCCAATGGCGAAGCACGCTTCGTCTCGCCGCACGAGGTCGAGATCACCAGCGCGATCGGCGAGACCAAGATCGTGTCGGCCGCCTTCATCCTGATCGCCTGCGGCACGCGCCCGTTCCGGCCCGACTATGTGCCGTTCGACGGCACCACCGTGCTCGACAGCGACGAGATCATCGAGCTGCCGAAGCTGCCGCGGAGCCTGGCCGTGATCGGCGCCGGCGTGATCGGCGTCGAATATGCCACCATCTTCAGCGCGCTCGACGTGCCCGTGACCCTGATCGAGCCGCGGCCGACCTTCCTCGATTTCATCGACAAGGAACTGATCGACGAGTTCATGCACGAGCTGCGCGACCGCAACGTCGCGCTGCGGCTCGGCGCCAAGGTCAACTCGATCGAGAAGACGGCGCAGGGCAGTATCGTCACGCATCTGTCGGACGGGCGCCACGTCACCACGGAAATGCTGCTGTTCGCGGCGGGACGCGTCGGCGCCACCGACCGGCTCAATCTTGACGCCGCCGGCATCGCCGTCGATCATCGCGGGCGCATCACCGTCGATCCCGTGTCCCTGCAGACCAGCGTGCCGCACATCTACGCCGCCGGCGACGTGATCGGCTTTCCGAGCCTCGCCTCGACCTCGATGGAGCAGGGCCGCGTCGCCGCCTGCCACGCGCTCGGCATGGAGCCGCTGGCGCCGCCGGAATTCTTTCCCTACGGCATCTATTCGGTGCCGGAGATCTCGACCGCCGGCCTGACGGAAGAAGAGGTGCGCACGCGCGGCATTCCCTACGAGGTCGGCATCGCGCGCTTCCGCGAGACCTCGCGCGGCCACATCATGGGGTTGAACAGCGGCATGATGAAGATGATCTTCTCGACCAAGACGCGCCGCCTGCTCGGCGTGCACATCCTCGGCGAAGGCGCCACCGAGCTGATCCATATCGGCCAGGCGGTGCTGAACCTCAAAGGCACGATCGACTATTTCATCCAGAACACGTTCAACTATCCGACGCTGGCGGAGGCATACAAGATCGCCGGGCTGGATGCGTGGAACAGGATGACGCGGTAAGCGGCGAATCTGGCGCGCTGTCCCTTTGCGGCCATCCTTCGAGACGCCGCTTCGCGGCTCCTCAGGATGAGGTCTCGATTCGCGGGCGCTGTGTTAGACCCTCATGGTGAGGAGGCCGCAAAGCGGGCGTCTTGAACCATGCAGGCCGAGCAAATCGCAGCAGCGTCCTAACGCATGCCTGCATTCCGCCGCGCGGGACATCACGCGATTGCGTTCGCTTGCGCCACCACGTAGCCTCATCACTTCAACAAACAGAAAATCAAAGCCGGAGAGAACGCCATGGCGCGCCTGAAGTTCGGAGCCTTTCTTGCCCCGCATCACCCGATCGGGGAGCATCCGATGCTCCAGTTCCGGCGCGATCTCGACCTGGTCGAGCAGCTCGACGCGCTCGGTTATGACGAGTTCTGGTGCGGCGAGCACCATTCCTCCGGCTGGGAGATGATCGCCTCGCCCGAGATGTTTCTGGCCGCGGCCGGCGAGCGCACCAAGCGGATCAAGCTCGGGACCGGCGTGGTATCGCTGCCCTACCACCATCCCTTCAACGTCGCCCAGCGCATGGTGCAGCTCGACCACATGACCGGCGGCCGCGCCATCTTCGGCTCCGGCCCCGGCGCGCTCGCGTCCGACGCGCACACGCTCGGCATCGACCCAATGACGCAGCGCGACCGCCAGGACGAGGCGATCGGCGTGATCCGCCGCCTCTTCAACGGCGAGCGCGTCACCGCCAAGAGCGACTGGTTCACGATGAACGACGCCGCGCTGCAGATCCTGCCGCTGCAGGAGGAGATGCCGTTCGTGGTGGCCTCACAGATCTCGCCGTCAGGCATGACGCTCGCCGGCAAATACGGCTGCGGCATCATCTCGCTGGGCTCGATGACCACGCAGGGCCTGATGTCGCTGCAGCAGCAATGGCAGTTCGCCGAGGATTCCGCCAAGAAGCACGGCACCAAGGTCAACCGCGCCGACTGGCGTGTGCTCCTCACCTTCCACGTCGCCGAGACCCGCGAGCAGGCACGCCGCGAGGCCGGCGGTGGGCTGATGCGCTGGCACAACGAGTATAATGTCGGCACGCTGCAGCGGCCCGGCCTCACCGCGTTCTCCTCGCCGGATGAAGCCGTGGACAAGACCGCCTTCGTCGAAGGCGCCGCGTCCACCATCGGCACGCCCGACGATCTCGTCAAAACCATCAAGAACGTGATGCAGGTGTCCGGCGGCGTCGGCGCCATCATCGGCTTCGTGCACGACTGGGCCAATCCGGAAAATACGCGCCGGAGCTGGGACATGGTGGCGCGCTATGTCGTGCCTGAAATCAACGGCTACATCGACGGCCTGCGCAGGTCGCAGAAATTCGTGATCGAGAACCGCGCGATCTTCGAGCGTGCGGGACAGGCGGTGATGGCCAAGATCATGGAGAACGAGAAAGCCGCCGAGGCACTGAAGGTCACCGGCCCCGGCCGCGTCGCCATTCCCGCCGTCAACGCGCCGGATCTGCAGAAGGAAGCGGCGAAGCGGTAGGCTCGCGACTACGCCTGTAACCACTATCATCGGCAAGTGATACCGGCCTGTGCTATGTTGATCCCGTCAGCGTGGCACAGGCCGCAATAATGCCGCGGTCGCGCGATGTCTGTTCGGTCAGCCAACCGGAGCAACCGTCATGTCGATGCAGAATGTCGCCCCTGCGCTCGGCTTCACCGCCCCCAAGCGCAACGAGCTGACGCACATCCCCGGCGACGAGGGCTGGCCGATCATCGGCAAGACCTTTCAGGTGCTGGCCGATCCCAAGGGACATATCGAGGCGAACGGCGCCAAATACGGCCCGGTCTACCGCACCCATGTGTTCGGCGAGACCAATGTCGTGCTGCTCGGGCCCGAGGCCAACGAGCTCGTGATGTTCGACCAGCAAAAACTGTTCTCGTCCACGCATGGCTGGAACAAGGTGCTCGGCCTGTTGTTTCCGCGCGGATTGATGCTGCTCGATTTCGACGAGCACCGGCTGCATCGCAAGGCGTTGTCGGTCGCGTTCAAGTCCGGTCCGATGAAGTCCTATTTGTCCGATCTCGATCGCGGCATCGCCGCCCGGGTCGCGCAGTGGAAGGCGAAGCCCGGCGAGATGCAGCTCTATCCGGCGATGAAGCAGCTCACGCTCGATCTTGCCGCCGCATCCTTCCTCGGCGCCGACATTGGCCCTGAGGTCGACGAGATCAACCGCGCCTTCGTCGACATGGTCGCGGCCGCGGTCGCCCCGATCCGCCGCCCCCTGCCCGGCACGCAGATGGCTGCCGGCGTGCGGGGACGCAAGCGCATCGTCGCCTATTTCCGCGAGCAGATTCCGCTCCGGCGCGGCAATTACGGCGGCGACGATCTGTTCTCGCAGCTCTGCCGCGCCACCCATGAGGACGGCGCGCTGCTGTCCGAACAGGACATCATCGACCATATGAGCTTTTTGATGATGGCGGCGCACGACACGCTGACCTCGTCGCTGACCTCCTTCGTCGGCGAGCTCGCCGCGAACCCTGACTGGCAGGACCGGCTGCGCGCCGAGGTTCAGGCGCTCGGGCTCGCGCCGGATGCCCCCAGCAGCTTCGACGATCTCGAAAAAATGCCGCTGTCGGAGATGGCGTTCAAGGAGGCGCTGCGGATCAAGCCGCCGGTGCCCTCGATGCCGCGCCGCGCGATGCGCGACTTCACCTTCAAGGGCTTTACGATTCCGGCCGGCACCGCGGTCGGCGTCAATCCGCTCTACACGCATCACATGAAGGACATCTGGCCGGAGCCGGATCGCTTCGATCCCCTGCGTTTCACCGAGGAAGCCCAGCGCAACCGCCACCGCTTCGCCTGGGTGCCGTTCGGCGGCGGCGCGCATATGTGCCTCGGCCTGCACTTCGCCTACATGCAGGCCAAATGCTTCACGCGGCACTTTTTGCAGAACATCGAGGTGTCGCTGGAGCCGGGCTACAAGCCGGAATGGCAGATGTGGCCGATCCCGAAGCCGCGGGATGGGTTGAAGGTACGGGTGAAGGCGGTGGGTTAGATCTCACCTCTCGTGTCCCGGACGCGCTGCAGCGCGTAGCGCTGCTGCGCAGAGCCGGGACCCAGAATCTTGCGACACTTTCAGCTCGGAGAGATGGGCCCCGGCTCTGCAGTGCGGCACCATAGCGCGTCGAAGACGCGCGTGAACGCACTTTAGGCGCCGCACCGCGTCCGGGGCACGCGACCCCTCCGCTACGCTCCCCCGTCGAACGCCTTGCGCAACGCGCTCAAGCCTTGCTGCTGCTGGGTCCAGTTGCGGCCGCCGGTGACTGCGCCGTCGACGACGAAATCGTGGCCGTTGACGAAGCTCGACTCGTCGCTGGCCAGGAACACCGCAGCGTATGCGATGTCGTCGGGCAGGCCGGCGCGCGGGATCGGCTGGGCGGTCTTGTAGACGTCGCGCAACATGGCAGGCGTCTGCTCGGCGGCATCGGTCGAGAGCCCCAGTGCCTTGCCGAAGATCCCGGTCGCGATCGCGCCGGGCGAGATCGAGTTGACGCGCACGTTGGACTCGCCGAGCTCCATCGCGACGCATTTCGTCAGATGAATCACCGCAGCCTTGGCCGCCCCGTAAACCAGCGAGGACGAATAGCCGGCGAGACGGCCGGCAATGCTGCCATTGTTGATGATGCTGCCGGATCCCTGCTGCTTCATGTAGGGCGCGGCGTGCTTCATGCCGAGCATGACGCTGCGCACCAGGGTCGCCATCGCCGCGTCGAAGCGCTCGACCTCGAGGCCCTCGATGCCGCCGGTCTGCGCCGGGCCGCCGGCATTGTTGAACAGGCAGTCGATGCGACCGAATTTTTCCACCGCGAGCGCGATCAGCGCCTGCATCTGGTCTTCGACCGTCACATCGGTCTGGCGGAAGATGCAATTGGCTCCAAGCTGCGATGCCAGCGCCTCGCCCTCCGGTATGCGCCGGCCTGCGATCACAATTTTGGCACCTTCGGCAACGAAGACTTCTGCAGTCCGCAATCCGATGCCGCTCGTCGCGCCCGTGATCACCGCCACCTTGCCGTCCAGCCTGCCCATGGAATGTCCCTGTTTTCAAACCACTTGACGCCAAAAGGCGGACACCACTCGATGGCGGCGCCGCGACAGAAGGCGCCGCGACGCTCACTATTCCTGCCGGCTCCCGACAAGGCAAGCTTTGCTTGCGCTGGCCAGATGCGTAACATTCACGGCGAATGCACATCGCGACCGGGCCGCGCATGGAGAAGCTGATCGAGGAATTCCGCAAGGGCTGGCAGGGCGTGGCACCGCCGTCGCTCGGCCTGAGCATTGCCTTTGCGGTCGCCTGCGTGCTGGTTGCGACGCTGGCGCGCTGGGGGCTCGCGCAGGTGCGGCCCGACGTCTACTTCACCCCCTACTTCCCGGCCGTGTTCTTTGCCGCCGCCTTCGGAGGCTTCCGGATCGGCATCGTGACGGCGATCGCAGGCGGCGTGCTCGGCGTGGTGCTGAATTTCAGCGATGCCGTTGCCGATCACGCCCGTTTTGCCCTGCTGGCGCTGTACTGGGCGGTCTGCGCGCTCACCATCTGGGGCGTCGAGCATTATCGCACGCTGCTGGTCGAGCAGCGGCGGATCTCCAAGCGCCTGATCGAGGAAGAAGACTATCGCAAGCTGCTGGTGGACGAGCTCCAGCACCGTCTCAAGAACAAGCTGTCGACGGTGCACGCCGTGATCCACCAGGTGCTGCACGACCAGCCGCAGGTCTGGGCCCGGATCGATCCGCGACTGCGTTCGCTGGCCACGGCCGACGATTTGATTTCGCGGATCGACAGAGCGGGCTGCGACATCCGCGATCTCCTGATCGCCGAGCTCGGGCCTTACGGCCATGTCCGCTTCACCCTCAACGGCGACCGGCTGTTCCTGCCGCCGAAGCTCGCAGTGACGCTGTCACTGATGTTTCACGAACTCGCCACCAACGCCGGCAAATACGGCGCGTTCTCCGCACCGCGCGGCTTGTTGCAGGTGTCATGGACCGTCAGCGGCGACCGCCTGACCGTCACCTGGGACGAGACCGAGGGCCCGAGCATCAGCAACGTGTCGCCGCCCGGCTTCGGCACCCAGCTGCTGAAGTCGGCGCTGACAGCCTTCGACGGCAAGAGCGAGGTCACCTATCTGGCGACCGGCCTGCATTGCATCATGCAATGCCGCATCCCCAAAACCGGCTAGACTCGAAACAAGCGAAAGCGATCCGCGCGCTCCATCCGTAGTTTCTCTGAGTGCGTTGACGCTCTGTTAATGACGATTTTCTGCACGCGTCGCATCGCCGCAAAACACCCCCGTATTTCTCCGGACCCCTTAACCAAACCTAAGAGGGAACTGCGCATGATCGCGTGCATTGCAAAGGCGCGCTGAAACAACAAGATTCATGACTTCTATGAACGACAACAGATATTCCGGCGCGAGTGAAGCCGAGCTCGGATTTCTCAAGGAAATCGTTAGAATGCTGCCTGCCGGCCTGACCGTGCAGGACGCGCAGGGACAGCTTCTGCTGGTCAACGATGTCGCGGCGGCCCAACTCGGCATGGACGGCAGCCGTCCCTCGCCGGATCTGACGCCGCGCCAGGAAGCCGGCCTGCGGGCATTAAGGTCCGGTCAGGCGGTCATCGCCGAGGAAGCGCTCCACGAGGGAGCTGCACGCCAGGTGCTGCTGACGACCCATCGCCCCGTTCGCCTCGCCGGACGCGAGCTGCTGATCTCGGCCTCCTCCGACATCACTGAGCAGAAGAATTTCGAGGACCAGCTGTTCCGCTCGGCCTATTTCGACGAGCTGACCGGCCTCCCCTCGCGGCGCGTGATCGAGCATCGCGCCAACAGCCTGCTCGCGAAGGATCGCAGCGACGAACGTTTCGCGCTCGCCTTCCTCGACGTCGACAATTTCAAGCACATCAACGACTATTACGGCCACGCCGTCGGCGACGCGCTGCTGGTCGAGCTGTCGAAGCGGCTCGGGCGGGACTTGCGCGATTCCGACATGCTGTCACGCATCTCCGGCGACGAATTCCTGCTGCTGCTCTCGCCGATCCAGAGCCAGGAGGAAGTCGCCGAATTCATGCAATCGACGCTGGAGCGGCTGACCGCGCCGTTCTTCATCGACAGTTCGGAGCTGTTCGCCTCCACCTCGGTCGGCATCAGCCTCTATCCCGATCACGGCCGCAGCTTCGAGACGCTGCGCCAGAACGCCGACATCGCGATGTACCGCATCAAGAATGACGGCAAGGGAATGGCGGCGTTCTTCGACGCCAGCATGGAGCGCGAGGCGCAGGCGCGGACCAAGATCGAGCAGTCGCTGCGGCTCGCGATCCTGGAAAAGCGCTTCTGCTGCGCGTTCCAGTCCAAGGTCGACATCCGCACCCAGGCCGTGAAGGGCATCGAGGCCTTGGTGCGCCTGCGCGACGACGAGGGTGTGATCCAGGCGCCCGGCTCGTTCATCAATCTCGCCAGCGAGCTCGGGCTGATCGACGAATTGACCCATCTCGTGCTCGCCGAGATCGTCAAGTCGATCGACCTGATCAACGACACGTTCGGCGCGGAAGCGACCATCAGCATCAACGTCGCCGCCAAGCAGGCCGGCAATCCCGAATTCATGCGCAATTTCGCGCAGGCGCTCGACGACACCGGCTTTCCGCAGCGCTTCATGATCGAGGTGACGGAGGACGCCTTCGTCGCCAAGAATCATTTCCAGGTCGAGATCCTGCCGATGTTCCGCAAGCTCGGCGTCGGCATCTCGATCGACGATTTCGGCACCGGCTATTCCTCGCTCTCGGCGCTCGCCGACATCACCGCCGACGAGATCAAGATCGACCGCTCCTTCATCACCGACATCCATAAGCGCCCGCGCAGCCAGGGCATCTTGCGCGCGATCGAATCCCTGAGCGAGGCGCTCGGCATGACCGTGATCGCCGAGGGCATCGAATCCTATGAGGAGCTGGCTTATCTGCAGGCCGCGACCAAGATCCGCTACGCGCAGGGCTATTATTTCTCCCGGCCGATCTTCCTGGAGGAGCTGAAGCTCGCGACCCCCGCCTCCAGCGAGTCCCGTGCCAACATCGCCAGCCGCCCCATGCAGCAGAACCGCCAGGGCTACTCCCGGGCGAGCGGGTATCGGCGTTAACCGCGCCGCGTCGATTCCCCTTTGAAATCGCTACACTTTTGGTAAGAAACAGGTGGACCTCCCCCGGGGTATGTCATGTCCGCCTCTTCCCTAGACGTCAGCGATCCCGCCTATGTCCGCGCGCGGGCGATGGTGACGCTGTTCGAGCGGCTGGAGCAGCTGTGCGAGGGCGCGATTGCGATCGATCGCGGCGGGCGGGTCATCTACGTCAACGAGAAATACCTCGCCTCGCTCGGCCTCAAGCACACCGATGAAGCGCTGGGCCGGCCGATCGAGGAGATCATCCCGAACAGCCTGATGCGGAACGTCGCCGAGAGCGGCGAACCGATCCTGCTCGACATCATGGAGCTCGGCGGCGAGCAGCTCGTGGTCACGCGCATGCCGATCGAGGACGAGGACCGCAATATCATCGGCGCGATCGGCTTCGTGCTCTACGACCACATCGAGAGCCTGAAGCCGCTGCTGGCGCGCGTCACCCAGCTCGAGAGCGATCTGCGACTGGCCCGACGGCAATTGTCGAACGCCCGCGCGGCGCGATTCACGTTTGCGGACTTCGTCGGCACGACACCTGTGATCGCGCAGGCCAAGGAGTTCGCCAAGCGTGCCGCGCGGCAGAGCGTGACCGTGCTGCTCACCGGCGAGACCGGCACCGGCAAGGAGCTGCTGGCGCAGGCGATCCACAACGCCTCCTCGCGCGCGGAAAAGCCGTTCGTCAGCGTCAATGCCGCGGCGATCCCGGAGACGCTGATCGAATCCGAATTCTTCGGCACCGCGCCGGGCGCCTATACCGGTGCCGACCGCCGGGGCCGCGAGGGCAAATTCCGCCTCGCCGACGGCGGCACGCTGTTCCTCGACGAGATCGGCGAGATGCCGCTGCAGTTGCAGGCGAAGCTCTTGCGCGTGCTGCAGGAGCGCGAGATCGAGCCGCTCGGCTCGGACAAGATCACCAAGGTCGATTTGCGCGTCATCGCCGCGACCAATGTGGACTTGCGCAAGCGCGTCAGCGACGGCGCCTTCCGCGCCGATCTCTATTATCGCCTCAACGTGCTCTCGATCGATCTGCCGCCCTTGCGCAAATGCCTCGACGATCTCCCCGACATCTGCGCGCGGCTGATCGAGGACATCAGCGCCTCAGGCGATTTCGTCAACGCGAAGATCACGCCGAGCGGATTGTCGGCGCTCGCGCGCTACGACTGGCCCGGCAATGTCCGCGAGCTGCGCAACATCCTGGAGCGCGCGCTGATCCTGAGCGATTCCGGGCGCCTGACCGGCGACGATTTCACGCACATCCTTCCCGTTAGCGCGGACGCGCACCCCGCCCCGGTACAGCGGATGACCGGATCGGTCGTGCCTTACGCCGAAGCCGAGGCCGAGTTCGAGAAGCAGACGCTCGAACACGCGCTCGCCGCCAGCAACGGCCAGATCACGGAAGCCGCGCGCATGCTGCGCATCTCGCGCGCGACATTCTACAAGAAGCTCGCCAAGTTCGGCCTCGCGTCAGGGTCGCCGCCCGTCTGAGTTTCGAGACTAGACATGTCTGAAGTCTCGGATTCCTGACACCAAGGCTCCGCCCCTCGCTTGCGACATTGTCAGCGTTTCTGCCGCATTTTCAGCCGTCCCCGCGCAAAGCTCCGCATCTGGCGCAGGGCTTGCTCTGGCGCGGCCTGAGGAAACGCATGGGCTGATGCAAGACGTGGCATCACGCGTCGTCGCGCGCACAGCGACACGCAGTCACGGCACGCGCACGTCAACAGACTGTCACATGCAGCCTCATGCAAGCCCTGCCGGAAGGTGGAATTGCAATGTGTGCACACTTGTGCAAATCGCTGTGATCAAGGCAGTTCATTTTGGGAGGAACCACCGTGCGTCGATCGCTCATTCTTACAGCAGCCATTATCGGCCTCGCCGCGAGCAGCGCCGCGCGCGCCGACGACCTCAAGGTCGCGCTGATCTACGGCAAGACCGGTCCGCTCGAGGCCTATGCCAAGCAGACCGAGACCGGCCTGCAGATGGGTTTTGAATACGCCACCAAGGGCACGATGACGCTGGACGGCCGCAAGATCGTCGTCATCACCAAGGACGACCAGGGCAAGCCCGACCTATCGAAGGCCGCGCTCGCGGAAGCCTATCAGGACGACAAGGCCGACATCGCGATCGGCACGACCTCGTCGGCCGCGGCGCTCGCCATTCTCCCCGTCGCCGAGGAGAACAAGAAGATTCTGATCGTCGAGCCCGCCGTCGCGGACCAGATTACCGGCGAGAAGTGGAATCGCTACATCTTCCGCACCGCGCGCAATTCGTCGCAGGACGCGATCTCGAACGCGGTCGCGATCGGCAAGCAGGGTGTCACCGTTGCAACGCTGGCGCAGGACTATGCCTTCGGCCGCGACGGCGTCGCCGCGTTCAAGGAGGCGCTGGCCAAGACCGGCGCGACGCTCGCCGCAGAAGAATATGCTCCGACCTCGACCACCGACTTCACCGCGGTCGGCCAGCGCCTGTTCGACGCGCTGAAGGACAAGCCGGGCCGCAAGATCATCTGGGTGATCTGGGCCGGCGCCGGCAATCCGCTGGCCAAGCTACAGGACATGGATCCGAAGCGCTACGGCATCGAGCTCTCCACCGGCGGCAACATCCTGCCGGCGCTTGCGGCCTATAAGGGCCTGCCCGGCATGGAAGGCGCGACCTATTACTACTACGACATCCCGAAGAACCCGGTGAACGACTGGTTCGTCGCCGAGCACCAGAAGCGCTTCAACGCGCCGCCGGACTTCTTCACCGCGGGCGGCTTTGCCGCCGCGATGTCCGTCGTCGCCGCCGTCACCAAGGCGAAGTCGACCGACACCGAGAAGCTGATCACCGCGATGGAAGGCCTGGAGTTCGACACGCCGAAGGGCAAGATGGTATTCCGCAAGGAAGACCATCAGGCGCTGCAGAGCATGTATCACTTCAAGGTCAAGGTCGATCCGAACGTCACCTGGGCCGTGCTCGAGCCGGTGCGCGAGCTGAAGATCGAGGACATGGACGTTCCGGTCAAGAACAAGCGCTGATATCAAATCTCCTCTCCCCGCTTTCCGCGGGGAGAGGCTCCTTCCATTTTCCAGAGTTATCGTGATGGCCCTGACGTTAGAGACCCGCGACCTCACCATCCGCTTCGGCGGCCATGTCGCAGTCAACAACGTCACCTGCAGCTTCCGCCCCGGCGAGCTCACCGCCATCGTCGGGCCGAACGGCGCCGGCAAGACCACCTATTTCAACCTGATCTCGGGCCAGCTCCGCGCTTCCAGCGGCAGCATCCTGTTCGACGGCACCGACATCACCCAGCACTCCGCGCCGCTGCGGACCCGTGCGGGTCTCGGACGCGCGTTCCAGCTGACAAATCTCTTCCCGAATCTGACGGTCGAAGAGAACGTCCGCCTCGCCGTGCAGGCAGCGAACGGCACCCATTACGATATGCTGCGCCCCTGGATGGTGCGCCGCGATTTGATCGCGCGCGCAGATGCCATCCTCGACCAGGTCGCACTCGGCAATCGCCGCGGCGTCGCCGCGACCGCGCTGTCGCACGGCGACCAGCGCAAGCTCGAGGTCGCGCTGATGATCGCGCTGGAGCCGAAGGTTTTCATGTTCGACGAGCCGACCGCCGGCATGAGCATCGACGAGGTGCCTGTCGTGCTGAACCTGATTGCACAGCTCAAGCAGGACAAGAGCAAGATCATCCTGCTCGTCGAGCACAAGATGGACGTGGTGCGCTCGCTCGCCGACCGCATCATCGTGCTGCATAACGGCCAGCTCGTCGCCGACGGCCCGCCGGCCGAGGTGATCGCCTCGCCGATCGTGCAGGAAGCCTATCTCGGCGTCGCCCCGAAGAGTGCCGCATGACCGAGCTGCTCAAACTCTCCGGCGTGCACACCCATATCGGGCGCTATCACATTCTCCAGGGCATCGACCTCGCCGTCCCGCAGGGACAGGTCACGATGCTGCTCGGCCGCAACGGCGCCGGCAAGACCACGACGCTGCGCACCATCATGGGCCTGTGGCAGGCTTCATCAGGCGAGATCACGCTTGGCGGCGAGCGCATCGAGAGCCGCGCCACGCCGGATATCGCCCGGCTCGGCGTAGGCTATGTGCCGGAGAGCATGGCGGTGTTCTCCGATCTCACGGTGAAGGAGAACCTCGTCCTCGCCGCGCGCGATGCGCCGATGGACGACAAGCAACTGGAATGGATCTTTGGCTTCTTCCCGGCGCTGCGCCGGTTCTGGCTGTCGCGCGCCGGAAGCCTCTCCGGCGGACAGAAGCAGATGCTGTCGATCGCGCGCGCCATCATCGAGCCGCGCAAGCTGCTGCTGATCGACGAGCCGACCAAGGGCCTGGCACCCGCGATCGTCATGGCGCTGATCGAGTGCCTGAAGGAGATCAAGCGCAAGGGCGCGACCATTCTCCTCGTTGAGCAGAATTTCTTTGCCGCCCGCGAGCTCGGCGACAACGTGCTGGTGATGGACAACGGCACCATCGTCCATCGCGGCGAGATGGCGGCGCTCGCCGCCGACGTGCCGCTGCAGGAGCGGCTGCTCGGCCTGAGCCTGGAGGCGCATCAGTGACTGAAATCGCCGCAACCGATCCGCTGCCGAAGCCGAAGCGCGACATCGCGCCGATCCTGCTGCCGATCGCGCTCGCGCTGCTCATGATCCCGCTGGTCGGCTCGCCGAGCACCTGGCTGACCTTGACCGCGGCGAGCCTCGCCATGGGCATGATGATCTTCATCATGGCCTCCGGGCTGACGCTGGTGTTCGGCCTGATGGACGTGCTCAATTTCGGCCACGGCGCCTTCATCGCCGTCGGCGCCTATGTCGCAACCCTGGTGCTGGCGCCGTTCGCGGCGTCGATCCAGGCCGACTCGCTCTGGGTGAATCTTGCGGTGCTGGCGCCGGCCGCGCTGCTCTCGATGGCGGTCTCCGGCGCGCTCGGCCTGATCGTCGAGCGCGTGCTGATCCTCCCGGTCTACGGCCAGCATCTGAAGCAGATCCTGATGACGACCGGCGGCCTGATCGTCGCCGAGCAGACGCTCTATGCGCTGTGGGGACCGCAGATCATCCCGATGCCGCTGCCGACCTCGCTGCGAGGCTCCTTCATCCTCGGCGACGTCGCGATCGCCAAATACCGCGTGCTGGCGATGCTGATCGGCCTTGCCGTCTTCATCGCGATCCAGCTCGTGCTCAACCGCACCAAGCTCGGACTGCTGATCCGCGCCGGCGTCGAGAACCGCGAGATGGTCGAGGCGCTCGGCTATCGCATCCGCCGCCTGTTCCTCGGCGTGTTCATGACGGGCTCGGCGCTGGCCGGCCTCGGCGGGGTGATGTGGGCGCTCTATCGCGAGCAGGTCCACGCCTCCATGAGCGACGAGCTCACCGTCTTGATATTCGTCGTCGTCATCATCGGCGGACTCGGGTCGATCGGCGGCTGCTTCATCGGCGCGATCCTGGTGGCGATGGTCGCCAATTACGGCGGCTTCCTGGTGCCGAAACTCGCCCTCGTTTCCAACATCCTGCTGATGGTCGCCATTCTGATGTGGCGGCCGCGCGGCCTCTATGCGGTGACCAGCCGATGATGATCCTCTCGGGCGATCCGCCGCGCAGCCGCGTCCTCACGCTTCTCCTCGTCGTCATCGTCCTGGCGCTGGCGGCGACGCCGTTCCTGTTTCCGGGCGCCAAGGCACTGAACGTCGCGGCCAAGATCTGCGTCTTCGCCGCGCTGGTCGCCTCCTACGATCTGCTGCTCGGCTATACCGGCTCGGTGTCGTTCGCCCATACCATGTTCTACGGCATCGGCAGCTACGCGATCGCGATCGCGCTGTACGGCATGGGGCCGAACTGGGCCGCGGTCGCAACCGGCATCGTCGTCGGGCTGCCGCTCGCAGCGCTGCTCGCGCTCGCGATCGGCCTGTTCTCGCTGCGCGTGGCCGCAATCTTCTTTGCCATGATCACGCTCGCGGTCGCCTCCGCCTTCCAGGTGCTGGCCTCGCAACTCTCCTGGCTGACTGGCGGCGAGGACGGCCGCAGCTTCCAGCTTCCCGAGCTGCTGCGCCCCGGCACGGTGCTGATCTCCAAAAACCTGTTCGGCTTCGAGATCAACGGCCGTATCCTGACCTTCTACCTGGTGTTCGCGATCTCGGCCCTGATGATCCTCGCGCTGCTGCGCGTGGTGAACTCGCCGTTCGGCCGCGTGTTGCAGGCGATCCGCGAGAACCGCTTTCGCGCCGAGGCGCTCGGCTTCCGCACCGTCTTCCACCTCACCTACGCCAATTGCCTCGCCGCGCTCGTCGCCGCCAGCGCCGGCATCCTGAATGCGCTGTGGCTGCGCTATGCCGGCCCCGACACCTCGCTCAGCTTCTCGATCATGCTGGACATTCTGCTGATGGTCGTAATCGGCGGCATGGGCACGATCTACGGTGCGATCATCGGCGCCACCATCTTCATTCTCGCCCAGAACTATCTCCAGTCGCTGATGGGCGTCGCCTCCAAGGCGGCGTCGGAAGCCGGCCTGCCGCTGCTGCCGGGTCTCCTGCATCCCGATCGGTGGCTGCTGTGGCTCGGCCTGCTGTTCATCGCCAGCGTCTATTTCTTTCCGACCGGCGTGGTTGGACGGCTGCGCAGTGGCGGCGGCGACAAGAGCGCGGGCGCCTCGCATTAAGCACCGGTTCATGATGCAGCGCAGCGGTTATCGCGCGCATCCAACAACCGCGGCGTGATTCCCGCATCGCTAGGCCCAAGCCGGATCGCGCAACCGCATTAATGCTTAGGTAACTGGTTTTCCTAAGGTTTGCGCCATTTGTGCGGTGTATTTCTGTCCCTCCAGGGAGTGGGAATGCGCCAGGTCTTTGCAGGGATCGCAGCCGGAATGTCCCTAGCCGCGAAAGCTGGCTGGGAGGCCGCGACGCGGCGCGGACCCGTGCTGTGGCTGACCCTGTGCGGCATCTTGCTGGTTGCGGGCATCTTTGCCGTGACCGCCATGGCCGTCGGCGAATTTCGCGAGCGCACCCTGTCCAATCGCGAGCGTGAGCTCGAGAACACCGTGCAGCTGATTGCGCGGCATTTCGACCAGCAGTTCCAGGATTCAGACGTCGTCGCCGCCGATGTGATCGGACAGATGAACCTGCCGGAGATCCGTTCGGCCGCGATGTTCCGCGAGCGCATGTCGGGGCCGGCGGCCAACGAGATGCTGCGGGGCAAGATCAGCGCCGTCTCCTATCTCGGCGACATCGTGATCTACGATGCCGATGGAGAGATCATCAACTGGTCGCGGTCCCAGCCGCTGCCGAAGATCAACGTCGCCGCGCGCGCCTATTTCCAGACCTTTAAGTCGGATCCGATGGCCGAGCCGGTGCAGCTCGAATCCGTGCGCAGCTATCTGATCGGCAAATGGACCACGATCGTGGCGCGGCGGCTGAGCCTGCCGGACGGCACCTTCGTCGGCGCGATGGTTCGCCGGATCGATCCGGACAGCTACCAGAATTATTTCGCATCCGTGGCGCTCGCCGAGGGCACCGCAATTTCGCTGTTCGACCGCGACGGCAAGATGCTGGCGCGCTACCCGCATGTCGAAGCCATGATCGGCACCAGCTACAAGAACGCGCCGTTGATGAGCAAGGTGCTGGCCAAAGGCGGCCAGCACACGCTTCGCGTCACGAGCCCCGTCGACGGCGAGGAGCGGCTCGGCTCGGCCGCATCGTTGAACCATTTCCCGCTGGTCATCGTCGCGACCAGCACCATGAGCGCCGCGCTTGCGGACTGGCGGCAGCAGACCGGCTTCATGGTCACCACCGCCGCACTTTCGGCGACCGTGATCGCGGTGATCCTCTACCTGATCATTCGCCAGATCAACCGGCAGAACCGCGAGGCCCAGGCGCGGATCGAGGCGGAGCGGCAGCGGCTCGACACCGCCTTGAACAACATGTCGCAAGGGCTGATCCTGTACGATGCCGCCGGTTACATCGTCACCTGCAACCGCCGCTACGCCGACATGTTCGGCCTCTCCCACGACGTCATCAAGCCCGGCTGCCACATCCGCCAGGCCATGCAGCATCGCAAGGAGCGTGGCGCGTTCGAAGGCGACGTCGAGGCGTTCTGCGACGATGTGATGCGGGTGGTCGCCGAAGGCGCGGTCTCCACCAGGATCCACGAGATGCCCAACGGCCGCGCCTTCCAGGTCATCAACACGCCGCTGGCGCAGGGCGGCTGGGTCGCGACGATCGAGGAGATCACCGAGCGGCGCAATCTGGAGCAGGAGCGCGACCGCAACTACATGTTCCTGCGCGAGATCATCGATCACATCCCCTCCCAGATCACGGTGAAGGACGCCGCCACGCGGCAATATCTGCTGGTCAACCGGACCGCCGAGGAGCAATTCGGCCAGTCCGGCGAAGCGATCGTCGGCAAGACCCCGTTCGACCTCTACCCGGCTGACATGGCCAGGCTCGTCACCGAGGACGACAGCAAGTCGCTGCAGGCCGCCGAAGGAATGTTCAAGGACGAGCATGCCTGGCAAAGCCAGACCAAGGGACCGCGCTTCATCACCTCGACCCGGATCGGCATCCGCGACAAGTCCGGCGAGCCGCGCTACCTCATCAGTGTCGTCGAGGACGTCACCGAGCGGCGGAGCGCCCACGAGAAGATCGCGCATATGGCGCATTACGATGCGCTGACCGACCTGCCGAACCGCACGCTGTTCCGCGAGCAGATCGAACGCGAACTGGAGAAGGCCGCAGGCGGCGAGCAGTTCGCACTGCTCTATATCGACGTCGACGAATTCAAGGGCATCAACGACTCGCTCGGCCATCACGTCGGCGACGAGCTGCTCAAGGCGATCGCGACCCGCCTGCGCGGCTGCCTGAAGAAGGGCGATTTGATCGCCCGGCTCGGCGGCGACGAATTCGCGGTGATCCAGACCGCGATCCGATCCTCCTCCGACGTGCTGTCCTTCGTGACGCGGATCTACGAGGCGATCCGCCAGCCCTATCACTGTCTCGGCCACCAGCTCTCCACCGATGCGAGCATCGGCATCGCGCTGGCGCCGCAGGACGGCAGCGATCTCGACCAGCTCATCAAGAATGCCGACCTCGCGATGTACGGCGCCAAGGCTTCGGGACGCCGCACCCACCGCTTCTTCGAGCCGGAGATGGATGCGAGCGCCAAGGCGCGCCTAAGCCTGGAGCAGGATCTGCGCCAGGCCATGGTGAATGGCGGCTTCGAAATCCACTACCAGCCGCTGGTCGATCTGCGCACCAATGCGGTCTCGGGCTGCGAGGCGCTGCTGCGCTGGCGTCATCCCGAACGCGGCATGGTGTCGCCGGCGGAGTTCATTCCGATCGCCGAGGATACCGGCCTGATCAACGAGCTCGGCGACTGGGTGCTGCGCACCGCCTGCAACGAGGCCGCGACCTGGCCGGCGCATGTGCGCGTCGCGGTCAACGTGTCGCCGGTCCAGCTCAAATGCGACACGCTGGCGCTGCGGATCGCCGGTGCGCTCGCCGCCTCCGGGCTCGACCCGCGCCGGCTCGAGCTCGAGATCACCGAGGCCGTGCTGATCCGCGACGACGAGGCGGCGCTCTCGATCCTGCACCAGCTCCGCGCGATCGGCGTGCGCATCGCGCTCGATGATTTCGGCACCGGCTATTCCTCGCTGAGCTATCTGAAGCGCTTCCCGTTCGACAAGATCAAGATCGACCGCTGCTTCGTCGCCGACATCGCCGAGACCAGCGGCGCGCCCGTCATCGTGCAGGCCGTGGTGAACATCGCCGCCGCCAGCAGCATGACCACGGTCGCCGAGGGCGTCGAGACCGAGGCGCAGCGCGAGATGCTGCGCACGCTCGGCTGTACGGAGATGCAGGGCTATCTGTTCAGCAAGCCGAAGCCGGCGGCCGAGGTGCGCGGGCTGTTCGGTCCGGGAGACGCCGCACCCGTGGCGGCGGTGGCCTGAGATGGCGAAGCCAACGAAATCGTCGGCCAGGACGGTCGACGTCGCAGACTCCTATGCGGTGCGGCTGATGCAGCATCTGGTCGTCCCGACCTTCGTGATCGACCCCAGGCGCCGCGTCGTGATCTGGAATCGCGCGTGCGAACGCCTGACCGGCGTGGCGGCCTCCGAGGTGATCGGAACCACAAAACACTGGCAGGCCTTCTACGAGACCAGACGCCCGTGCCTTGCGGATATTGTCGCGCTCGACCGCCCGGAGCAATTGCCGGAATATTATTCGGAATATGCCGCGCGCGGCCATAACGGTCTCGGCTTTTCCGCGGAGAACTGGTGCGTGATGCCGAAGCTCGGCAACCAGCTCTATCTCGCCATCGACGCCGGCCCGATCCACGACGAGGCCGGCCATCTGATCGCCGTGGTCGAGACGCTGCGCGATCTCACCGACCAGAAGCGCGCCGAGATGGCGCTGAAGGAGCTCGCCACCAAGGACGGGCTGACGGGCCTGTCGAACCGCCGATCCTTCGACCAGATGCTGCTGACCGAATGGGCCCGCGCCCAGCGGACGCAGAAGCCGATGGCGCTGCTGTTCGTCGACGTCGATCATTTCAAGCTGTTCAACGACCGGCACGGCCACCAGACCGGCGACGAGTGCCTGCGCGCGGTCGCCGGCGTCGTCAGCCGCCACGCCGTGCGCCCGCTCGACCTCGCCAGCCGCTATGGCGGCGAGGAATTCGCGCTGATCCTGCCGGAGATGAACTGCGATGACGCCTGCGCCGTCGCCGAGGAGATCCGCACCGCCGTCATGTCCTTGCGGGTCGCCCATGGCGCCGAGGGCGCCGGCCACCACGTCACGCTCAGCGTCGGCGTCGCCAGCCATATCCCCACTGAGGCCGACGGCAATCCCGACCGGCTGCTGGGCGCCGCCGACGAAGCGCTCTATGCGGCAAAGCGGCTCGGCCGCAACCGCGTCATTTGCGCCGAACGGGTGCTGGCGGAGTTCGCCGACCTCGGCCGGGAGCCGGTTCCTGGCCGCATGGCCCGCAAATCGGCCTAGAAACTCCCGGCGAGAAGCGGTTGCCCGCCTCCCGCCAATCGGCTAAATGAACCTCACTGCACCCGTAGCTCAGCTGGATAGAGCGTTGCCCTCCGAAGGCAAAGGTCACACGTTCGAATCGTGTCGGGTGCGCCACTTCCCGGCCGTTGGCACAGCCCCACTCACGTCAGCATCGAGATGATCGCCTGGATCTGGTCGGAGGCGGATGACACCAGACCGTCGTAGGACGTCTGGCCGTGCGCGGCGGCGTGGAGGATGTATTCGGCGACTGCCGCTTTCAGGCCGAACACCGACTGATGGGCCGGCACGCTCGCCATCACGGTCTCGAGTGCCTGGCGCATGGTCTGAATGAGTTCGGAGCTGTATTGCATAGACTGTTCTCCCCACGCTGATATGGGATCGCATACCTAGGCTTGCCACTCACAAGCCCGAGATCGTTCTTTGATAAACTCCAGACTGAACGCCTCAATTCAAACGCCAGATGGCCGCATTGAGCACGCCGGCAAACGCGACCCAGGCTGCGTAAGGCACGAACAACGCGGCGGCCAGCCTGTCGCGTGATGCCTCGAGACCGATGTAGGTCACGATCGCGACGAACAGGGCGATCAGGATGACGAGCGCGGCTCCGATCTGGTGCAGCGTGAACATCACCGGAGACCAGGCGAAGTTGAGCGCCAGTTGCGTAGCCCAGACCAGCATCGCCTTGCCCGACGGTTCACGCGCAAACGTCCGCGCGCCCGCCACCGCAATCATGATGTAGAGGATGGTCCAGGCCACCGGAAAAGCCCAGTTCGGCGGCACGAAACCCGGCTTGGCAAGGCCGGCATACCAGTCTCCAGGGAGATTAGTCGCGCCGATCAGCCAGCCGATGCCGACCACGGCGACGACGAAGACCAGCACTCTAACCATCCATCACCTCGCACTTCCCTTGACAGGATTGTATCATCTTTCCATGAGCGAATCCGACACGGCGACGGGCGAGGCCTCGCCCGTCCGCAAGATCATCCATATCGACATGGATGCCTTCTATGCGTCGGTGGAACAGCGCGACAATCCCGAGCTGCGCGGAAAACCGGTCGCCGTCGGAGGCTCCGCGGAACGCGGCGTCGTCGCGGCCGCGAGCTACGAGGCGCGCAAGTTCGGCGTTCGCTCCGCGATGCCGTCGGTGACGGCGAAGCGACAATGTCCCGATCTGATCTTCGTCAAGCCGCGCTTCGAAACCTACAAGGCGATCTCCAGGCAGATCCGCGAGATCTTCGCCGAGCACACACCGATCATCGAGCCGCTGTCGCTGGATGAAGCCTATCTCGATGTGACGGAGAACCTGCAGGGCATTCCGCTGGCGCGCGACGTCGCCTTGCGGATCCGCGAGAAGATCAAGGCGGAGACCGGCCTCAACGCCTCGGCGGGCATCTCCTACAACAAGTTTCTGGCAAAGCTCGCCTCCGATCATCGCAAGCCGAACGGCCAGTTCGTGATCTCGCCGGAAATGGGACCTGGCTTCGTCGAGACGTTGCCCGTCGGCAAGTTCCACGGGATCGGCCCGGCGACGGCTGCGAAGATGAACGCGCTCGGCCTGTTCACTGGTCTGGACATCCGCAACCAGGCGCTGGAGTTCATGAACGCAAATTTCGGCAAGTCCGGCGCGTATTACTACTGGATATCGCGCGGCGTCGACGAACGGCCGGTCCGCGCCAACCGGATCCGCAAATCCATCGGTGCGGAGACCACGTTCTCGACCGATCTCGACGCATTCGATGCGCTGGCCGCCGAGCTCAAGCCGCTCGTCGACAAGGTCTGGCGCCATTGCGAGACGACCGGCAACCGCGGCCGCACCGTCACCCTCAAGATCAAGTTCGCCGACTTCGAGATCATCACGCGCAGCAGGTCCGTCACAGCGACGGTTGCAGGCCGGGACGAATTGGAACGACTGGCCTGCGGCCTGCTCGAAGTCGAGATGCCGCTGCCCAAGCGCGTCAGGCTCTTGGGAGTGTCGCTGTCCGCGCTGCAGATCGGAGACGATGCGGAGCCGCAGCTGACGTTCGGCATTTGAACGGGGCCTGAGCCGCGGCGCGCACCGAGGAGAGCTATCGGTGACGGGGTTTCAAACCCGCCACCGCTGCGAATCGATGCGCCCCTCAATGTCTCACATGCTCGAACACCACGATCACGCCGGTCGGCTCGGGCTCGTGCGCCATCAGGCGGGTCAGATCGGCATCGCTCCAGTCGGCGAGGCTGACGACCTCGCCGCTCTGGCGATCCACCCCGACCGACGGGGTTGGCTCGAGGACCTTGAGGCCCATCTCGTCGACGAAGAAGGTATGCTCGCCGAACATGCTGTTGAGCTGCGGCATGGCGGGATGCTCGTCGGGCAGCACCTTGGCGCCGAGCTGGTTGACGGTCTGCTTCACCTGTTCGGTCGTGAGCTTCATGAGCTGCTCCGTTCTGACATGTCGGGGTTTCATTGAGATGAGCCGGGGCGAGCGTTCCCTGCGCTTGTGTCGCCTGGCTCAACTCCCGAACGGGTGCTGCGCACAAATGTTCCTGAGAAATTTATATCGTGATCGCGTGTTTCACCCGCCGCACTCACGGCGCGGGATCGCCACACGATGTCCACGATCCGCCTGCGCTAATCGGCAGCTTCGACGATCCTGATGTCGCGATCGGCGCCATCGCCGAGCAGATCGTGGGCGGCCTTGTAGGCCGGGCTTTCATAGGCCGCCTTGGCGCTTGCGACGCTGTCGAACTCGATGAGGACGACGCGTTCCATCTGGCCATGCTCGAAAGCGGCCGCCGGCATGCCACGCGCGAGCACGCGGCCGCCTGCGGCCTCGATGGCCGGACGCGACAGCTTTGCGTAGGCCGCCATGGCGTCGGGATTCTTGATCGCGCGATAGGTGGCAACCCAGTAGGCTTTGGCCATTCTTCTTCTCCTGCTTTTATTGCTCGCTGCGGTTCTCGCCGACCGAGAGCGCGCAGATCCGTGACAGATATGTGTAGGGCAGACCGGTCTCCTCGGCCCAGGCGTTGAACTGGGCCTGCACCTTGGCGAGATCGCCCTTCGACTTGACCTCTTCGGCGATGTCGAGACCGGCATCGCGCAGGCAGGCGACCACGTCCCTGGAGGTGACGAAACCATCCCAACCGACGAAGCGCAGCAGCATCTGGCCGGTGTTGCCGCCGAGCCGACTGCCGCGCTTGGTCAGGAGATCGAGCAGGCCGATTTCGTTGGACGGCGGCCATTTCGCCAGAAACTTGCCGAAGCTGCCGTGCTCCCTGGCGATCTCCTGCACGAAGCCGGCGTTGTCGCGCACCGACATGATCTTGGCGCCGTTGCGCACGATCCGCGCGTCACGCAGCAGGCCTTCCCAATAGTCTTCCGGCTGGAAGCTGAGCTTGGCCGGCTGGAAGCGCAGGAACGCCGCTTCAAAACCGTCCCATTTCGAATCGATCACGCTCCAGGCAAAGCCCGCGCAAAACACCCGCTTCGTCATCTCGGCGAGGATGCGATCGTCGCCGAGTTTCGCGAGGCCCTTCAGGTCGGGCTTGTCGGGCATCAGCTTGTCGAGCGCCTTGGGCCCGCCCTTGCGCTTTTCGGCGCGGGCACGAATGGTCTTGAAGGGGGTCATGCGGTCACCGCGTTGGGACGACTCACGACATCAGAATTCAGCCGCCCGGTCCAGCCCTGCCACAATCCGCGGTCAGGTCCGGCGGACAACGCGCCGCAGCAGGCTCGTCATCATTGGATTGACGAGACGGGGCAACCATGCTGGTCTGCTTCTTGCTTCATGCCGTTTTGGAATTCCCAGACATTTTCAATCTTTCTCTGACGGATTTTCCATGCGCTGCCTGGTCGTGGCCGACCTGCACTACTCGCTGCCGCAGCTCGACTGGCTGGTCAGCGCGGCCCCCAATTTCGATCTCGTGATCTTCGCAGGCGATGCGCTCGACATCGGCTCGATGGTTGATTTTCGCGCGCAGATCGTGGTGGTGAAGAAGTACCTCGCGCTGCTCGCCGCGAAGACGCGCGTGATCCTCTGCTCCGGCAATCACGATCTCGACGAGCGCAGCGCGGAGGGCGAAAAGATTTCGCGCTGGATCTCGGAAGTGCGGGCAACAGGAGTTGCCTGCGACGGCGACAACATCACCCTCGGGGACACGTTGTTCACGATATGCCCGTGGTGGGACGGGCCGCTGGTCAAGCAGCGCATCGTCGATCAGCTGCGCGATGCCGCAGTCAATCGCCCGCAGCGCTGGATCTGGGCGCACCATGCGCCGCCAGCGAACTCGCCGACGAGCTGGGGCGGCAAGCGCTTCTTCGGCGATGTCGAGCTAGTGCAGTGGATCATGCAATATCAGCCGTCGATGGTGATCTCCGGCCATGTGCACCAGTCGCCCTTCATCACGGACGGTTCGTGGTTCGACCGGCTGGGCCAGACCTGGGTGTTCAACGCCGGCCTGCAGCCGGGCCGGCCGCCGACGCATATCGTGCTTGATCTCGATGCGAACCAGGCATTCTGGCTGGCCGCGGGCCAGGCGCAATGGATCGACCTCGCCGCGCCGCTGAAACGGCCCGCAAACTATATCGAGGAGCCGCCGGACTGGCTCAGATCCTTGGATCAGATTGCCGATCCGAGCCTGGCGACACCTCGTGCGGCGGCAGGTTGATCATGCTCTGCAAGACCTCACCGACCATGGCGAGGTGCGTGCCGTGGCCGGCATATTGCCGCTTGAGATCGGCAAGATAGGTGTTGGCGACGTTGAGCCGCTGCGCCAGCATTTTTGCGATCAGCAGCGCCACCTCTGGCGTCTGCTTGAGGACCGCGGCGGCATCCTCGAACTCGTAGACAACCGTGTCGGAGCAGGCCCGCACCGTCGCGGTGTGGGGCACGCCGAGCAGCACGGACATCTCACCTAACACCGCGCCGGGCTCGGCGACGGTGGCGACCACCGTCTCGCCCTTGAGCACCTCGAGCTTGCCCTGCATCAGCACATAAAGATGACCGGAGGGACCGCCTTCGGTCACGAGGTTCGTGCCGGCCGCGATCTGCCGTTCGGTTCCGCCGGTGCAATAATCCAGGACTGCGCGCATCGCCAAGAGCTCCCGTCGATGGGGTGCCCCATCGATGGGATACTAGAGCACGATCCGTGCCACGCGGCAAATCACCGCGCGCTATCACGCCAGGCGCTTTGCGAAGTGGACCGACTGCCAGTCGCCGAGCCCGGTATCGCTGAAGCCGGCTTTCCTCGCCAGGCCGCGCATCTCGGCATTGGTCCGCGCAGTCTCGGCGGCGATCATCGCGTGGCCAAGGCCGGTTGCACGCGTCTCCATCGCCGTCATCATCTGCAGGCCGAGGCCCAGGCGCTGGAACGCATCCGCGACCGAGATGGCAAACTCGCCGTGCCGCGCAGCCGCATCATAGGTGTAATAGGCCTCTGCGATGATGGTACGCTGCCCTTCCTGCCCGAACTCGGCGAGCAGGGTGAAATGACCGGGGCGATCGGTCTTCGCCAAACACTCGGCCGCGACCAATGCGAGGTCGGTGCGCGCGCCCATGAAGCGCTTGTTGCGCGATGTCGTGGACAGGCCGGTGAAATAGATCGACAGGTTCTCGACATCGGATGCACTGGCGGTCCTGATAGAGACCATGCCCCTTGCGTCGGCCAGTTCAACCGGCTCGACGACAGCCTCCGGAAACAGCTCTGACATGCGCGACGCTCTCGGCAGGTTGCGTGGACCGCACACCTAACCGAGACCGTCCGCCGGCGGCTTGGACATCGCCGCCAATCATGCGGCTGAAAACGAACAGCGCGTGTCCCTGTGCCGCACGTCACACACCGGAGAGCGAGCACACCTCCCCTTGAGTTTCGTGCTGCGCTCATGCGGCCTCCCGCGTGCCGACGCGACGCTCGGGCCGCGTTGCCGTCATCGACTGCTCCTCGGCATCCTGCGGCGCGCCCCAGAAATCCCGAACCGTCGGCCCCCATTTCAGGCGGCGTGCGCGAACAAATTCCAGGATCTCGTGCGGCCAGACCCTGCGGCCCATCTGCGTGTACCAGCGCATGGCGTGACGCAGGCCCGCATCGCGCTGAAACAGCACGCGCCAGATCGCCTTGGGGCGGCATTGCAGCACCATCTCGGTGAACTTGAACCAGACCAGCACGCGCCACGGCGCCATGTAGCGCGTGGCGAGCACCTGATGCTTGTAGTCCCAGCGGCGGCGATCGGGCTGGATCACGCGGCGGTCGGCCGCAAGCCGGAAGTAGGGCGTCCAGCGATGCGGCGTCACGTAGAGCAACTGCACCTGATCGGGATCGTAGGCGAGCAGCTGCTTCAGTCCGCGCCAATGATCGCGATCGGTTTCTTCCTCGAACCCGACCACCCAGGTCGCCATCGACAGGATGCCGCGCTGCCGCAGCAGGCGAATAGCCTCGCGGTCGGTCGCTGTCGTGGCACCCTTGCGGATCAGCTCGAGCGTCTTCTCGTCGGTGTTCTCGAGGCCGAGCAGGAAGCGCTGCCATCCCGCCTGCTTGTAGAGATGCAGGATGTCGGCATCGCGCACGATGTCGTCGGCGCGGGTCGAGCCGACCAGGATGAGGTCGACTTTCTCGGCGATCAGCGCCTCGAGGAAGGCGCGCCATGCCTTCTTGGACACGGTCGGATTCTCATCGGCGAAGTTGATGACCTTGACGCCGTGCTCGCGGTGCAGGCGCGCCAGCTCCCCGGCGAAGCGAACGGGATCGCGATGGCGCCAGCGCGTCCAGAAGCCGCGCTGGCCGCAATAATTGCACAGATGCGGACAGCCACGCGAGAACTGCACGACAACGGCGCGCAGGCCGCCCCAATAGGAATAGCGTGCATGATCGATCAGCTCCCAGCCGATGCGATAGGCGTCGAGGTCGGCGATGACAGGCGCCGGCGGCGTCGCGCGCGGGCCGGTGGCGTCACGAAACGCGATACCGCTGATGCCGCCGAGATCGTGACCAAATTCCAGCGCTCGCATCAGGCGCCGCGCGGTCTCCTCGCCCTCGCCGCGCACGATCGCGCTGACATAGGGCTCGTCGCGCAGAACCTCGCGCCAGTGATAGGTCGGGAAGACGCCGCCATAGACGATCAGCACGCGCGGCATTGCCTTCACCAGCGCCTGCGCGATCTCCGCGATCACGGGATGTCCGGAGGTCGAGCCGGAATGGCCGAACAGGACGGCGTCCGGTGCAAAACGATTCGCTTCGCTGAGGATGGCCGCGACCGGCATTGGGCCGAACTCGGCATCGATCAGCCGCACGATGTGACCATCGTCGATCAGCGGACCGCCGATCGCGAGCAGGCCGAGCGGCGGCAGATGATCGTCAGGAATTCGGCTGCCGATCGAGGGATGAGGCACGTTGACGAGAAGAACACGCATGGACTTTCGCTCCCGCTTTGGTTGGCGTGATCGTCCGTCCCGCTTCGATGATGAAGCCCAATCCCCCGACTGAACCTTGAAGATGCATCAAGCACGTCTGCCGCGGAGACCCTTGCTCGTCTCCGCCTCACTCTCACACTCGCGAAAGCGACGGCACCTCCTCCGGCATGATCGCCTGCAAGCCGCCGAAACGTCGCTCGCGGCCGTGGAAAGAGGCGAGCGCCGCGGCGAGATCGCCCGCGTCGAATTCCGGCCACATCCGCTCGGTGAAGTGCAGCTCGGCATAGGCGCCTTCCCAGAGCAGGAAGTCCGACAACCGCTTCTCGCCGGAGGTGCGGATGATGAGATCGACGTCGCGTAAGCCGGCTTCGCCGGTGACGAGTTGCGAGAAGGCTTCGCGCGTCAGGCTCGTCAGTGCAGCCGCCTTCGCCGCGGCGTTGAGGATGGCATCGCGCGCGGAATAGTCGACCGCGATGCGCAAATGAAGCGTGCTGCCATGGGCCGTCGCCGCTTCGGCGCGCATAATCGCGTTGGCGATGCCGTCAGGCAGGCGATCGCGGCGGCCGATCACGGTGAGGCGCACGCCGTTCCTGACGAGGCTCTGCACCTCGTTGGCGAGATAGAAGCGCAGCAGCGTCATCAACGCGCCGACCTCGGCCTTGGGCCGGCGCCAATTGTCGGTCGAGAAGGCATAGAGCGTCAGCGTGCCGATGCCCTGCTTGGGCGCAGCTTCGACGATGCGGCGGATGGTCTCGACGCCGGCCTCGTGGCCGCGCACACGCGACAGGCCGCGCCGCGTCGCCCATCGGCCGTTGCCGTCCATGATGATGCCGACGTGAAGCTTCTCGCTGGAGGTCTTTTCACTTTGCATTGCAAAGTCTCCGGTCAAAAGGGGGAGGATCAGGTCGAGACGATACCGAGGCGGCCGAGCGGCGGCGCCTCTCGGCCGGCGGCCTTGGCGGCGTCGCGCACCAGGCGTTCGAGCACGGCGAGATAATCGAGGAAGCGGCGGCGGCCGGCCTTGGTGAGGCGGCAGGTCGTGTGCGGGCGATTTCCCTCATAGCCCTTGGTCACTTCGACCAGCCCGGCCTCCTGCAGCACGGCGAGATGCCGGCTCAGATTGCCGTCGGTGAGGCCGCAGAGCTGCTTGAGATCGGCGAAGGCCAGCCCCTTCGGGTGAGCCATCAGCGAAGTCAGAAGCCCGAGCCTCGCCTTCTCGTGGATGACGCGGTCGAGCCCTTCATATGAGAACGGCGCGCTGTCAGTCTTCGACATCATTATCTCCTGACGCGAAATAAAGAATGGCCGCCATCACCGACTGCCCGATCACGAAGGGCAGCCCCATGGTCCATGGCGATAGCGTGTGGGTCCGGCTCGCGAGCAGCACGACCGCGAAGCCGGAAACGAAATACCAGGCGCCCGCAAGCGCGACGGTACGCGGCAGCGAACGGACCGAGGCGAAGATGCCGAGCGACACCAGGATCTGCCACAGGCCCGGCAACAGCCACAGCGTCTCGCTCGCGAACTTCCACATCACGACCGCGAGCAGTACACCGGCGACGCCTGCGGGGAGGAATTGCTCGACCGCCTGGTGGATCATGGCATCCGCAAGACCGGAATGATGGCGGCGCGACCGCGCCCGCATTTCGATGCCGATCATCAGGCCGGAGAGTACGGCGGCCAGGAGCCAACCCAGGAAGAAGCCGAGCGGATCGCCGGTCGGATCGCCGAGCAGCCAGAATTGCAGGATTGCGGTGAGCAGCGCGACCGCGCCGGTTGCGGCCATGGTCGCCGGGCCGTAGCCGCGGAACGCTGTGCCGGCCGCGATCTGGCTGCGGATCGCCACGATATCGGCCAGCGCCTTGTCGAGATCGCGCATCGGCAACGCCAAAACCCCGCTCCACCCGGAATGTCCGAGCCTACTTTGTATTGCAAAGTATATAGCAATGCAAAGTAAAGGCAAGCCCGATGTGACCGCAAAGGGGATTGGAGCGGCCTGAACAACTGCCGGTTGCGTCGCACCTCTCTCAATGGATAAGATGAGATCAAAAGCGTTCCTGGGGGAAAGTATGTGGCTTAAGTCATTTGTCGTCGCGGCTCTGTTGCAGGTCAGTGTCGCCGGAATAGCGCATGCGAAGGGTCCGTTCGGCAGTGTCAATGTCGGCAACTGGATCGGCGGGGCCTTCAGCAATGACGAGACGGGCGCCTTCTCGCATTGCGCGGCGACCACGCCTTATGCGAACGGCGTCATCCTCGTCGTGAGCCAGAATGCCGCCGGCACATGGTCGCTCGCCTTTGCGAGCCCCAGCTATCGCTTCAACAAGGACGAGAACGCCGCAATCGACGTGACCTTTGACGGGCGGGAGCAAGCCAGGCTGTACGCCACGGCGTACCAGTCGAACATGCTCACGGCCGTCATGCCGGTCAATGCTGTGCGTGCGTTCCAGAAGGCGAGCCTGATGGTGGCGACGGCCGGCCGCGCCGTTCTGAATTTCGATCTGACCTCGACCGGGCCGCTGATCGCCGCGTTGGCCAATTGCGTGACCAAGGTGAAAGCCGACGGGCTCGACAAGGCCGGCGACTTCACCAAGATCGCCGCCAAGCCGCAGCCCGCGCCGGACAAGCAGGCGCCGCCGGCCGGCAGCAAAGCTGTCCAGACCAAAAACGGCACCGGCTTTGTCGTGAGCGCCAGCGGACACATCGTCACCAACAATCACGTGATCAATGGCTGCGTGGGCGACATCAAGGGCAACCTCACCGGTGAAGCCGCGATGGTGTTGCGCGTCGTGTCGAGCGACGCAATCAATGATCTCGCCCTGTTACAGGCGCCTTCGACCGCAACCTTCAAGGAGTTTGTCCGGATCCGTGACCGCTCCATCCGTTCCGGCGATTCCGTCGTCGCGATCGGCTTTCCCTATCACGGGATGCTGACCTCGGACTTCACCGTGACGACAGGCATCGTGAGCTCGCTCAGCGGCATACGCAACGATTCTCGCTTCCTGCAAATCAGTGCGCCCGTGCAGCCCGGCAACAGCGGAGGCCCGCTGTTCGATACGACTGGTCAGGTCGTCGGGGTCGTCACCAGAAAACTCGATGGGTTGCGACTCGCCGTAACAACCGGCAGCATCCCTGAAAATATCAACTTCGCGATCAAGACCGGCGCACTGCGCGACTTCCTCGACAATTCCGTGGTGCCTTACCAGACCGCCGAACCGAAAGGCGAGCTCAAGACCACCGACATCGCCGGCAACGCCCGCGCCTACACGATGCTGATCTCGTGCAATGCCATGGAGCAGGTCGAGGCGAAGCGGTAGAGTGAGGTTCAACTGCTAAACCCGTCATCCTTCGAAGGCCGCTGACGAAGCGGCCACCTCAGGGTGACGGTGACGGCCGGATTTCGCCGCGGTATCTGCTTCGTAGATGGGGTAACGGGCCCCCCCGGGGCCTTCCAGCGAAGCCGCGCTAGCTACGGCGCTGTTTGGTGGCGCGCGTCGCGCGGCTTGACTGGAAGGTTGGCGGTCGTCCCTCACATTGATGGTGTA
>JAESFI010000127.1_pt1 | contig 62226 bp, 47 predicted proteins | sample 9269361 | NCBI WGS metagenome assembly JAESFI01 (sample SAMN14504119, study PRJNA617095) | algae metagenome | isolation source: Brasilonema angustatum HA4187-MV1 and co-occurring heterotrophs from moss... | place: USA: Manoa Valley, Honolulu, Hawaii | collected 2009-07-20
GCTGCCACGACTATATCCACATGGGCAAGGGGAAACCCTAGAACATCGGGAGCCGGATGCACAGAAATGGGCACGTCCGGATCTAACACAGAGGGACGGCGGATAATACCGCCTCTCGACTCTACCTAAGGGATTTTGTGCTAATCCTGTAATTTGGGGTTTATCCCGCAATTCTTCAATCAGTTTCCCTGCTGAAACCGAATCATCCTCAATGTAACCCGCAGCATTGGTGAACCAAGTTTCAATATACTGTTCAGTTTGCTTTTGGCTAAAAGGGACGATTTCCACTTCTTTAGCACTCTCCACAAAAGCGCCACCGTAACCCACAATTCGGGAAGTGCAAATTATTGGACAGGGATAATTTCTGGCAAATCGGTTCAGCTTGTCTTTTAACTCATTGCGATTTTGTTTTGGCACTTCATCTAAAGCGTCTAAAAGCAGCAGACATTTGCCATTTTTCAATTTCTCCTCTAATAAATGCTTGACCAGTGGCGCGGTTTTCGGGTAGTCTCTTTGTATGATTGCTATTATTGTGTCTATAACTTCAGTCCGTTGTTCATCCAAATTAGATAGCCTGATAAACAGCGGAAATATCACATCATCTATAGCTCCCTCTCCTTGTAGGCTACGGTGTACACACATCTCACTCAAAACCTCACCCTCGCTTTTAGCTGCGCTAAAATCTTTCCCTCTCCTTAGTAAGGAGAGGAATGCCCGGAGGGCAGGGTGAGGTTCCGAAGGGTTGGGGTGAGGTTTGGCTCCCTCTGTTTGCACGAAAGGCTTAGCGTTAGTTCTATCTAATAACTTCTGCCTTTGTGCTTGAGCCGTTAACCCCGCGTCCATCTTCAATAAAGTAGATTTTCCCATACCTGGGTCAGCCAGAACCATAATTTTCTGATTCTGTTTTTTTGCCTCTTCCCAGTCAACTTGTGTCCGCTGAGATTCTTCACTCATGCGTTTGAGGGCGTAGGCGCGTTTGAGTTCCGCTTCAGATTCCCCATATTCCCAGAAATTTTCTACATCTTTGCGTTTTGTTTCCAAGCTGACTTGAATGGGAATATATTGTTCTTTCAGGAGAATTGGCTGCTGGGTGTGGAAAAGCTTAATGTATTTGAAATAATCTTCAATCTCTTGCAGGAATTGACAAACAGCATTTTTCTCTGGCTCTAGTCCGAGTTGGTCTAATTGCGTTGTAATATTGTCCCAGCGAATGACATAACTTTCATCGCTTTTGCTGCATTGAATAACACCCACCACTCCGCCCAATTCTTCAGCAAAAACTGCTCCGCCACTTGTTCCAGACTCCACTTTGGCATCAATTCTGTGGGAGAGAAATGTAGATGTTTTCTCAGGCAGTCTATTCCAAGGCTGGGTAAATTTTATTTCCTGAGTCCGATAGGTAGAGACAGTATTCAGAGGCGCACTGCGACTGATACCTTGAGCCGAGACAGCGAACCCTTCCGGAAAGTTTATCTTTTTTGCAGGCGGAAATCCATAGACTGTTACCGATATTGATAGCTGTTGAGGATTGATAATCGGAACTGCCTTGGCATTTGTGACATTTATTTTGAGAATAGCAATATCAATCTCTGGGTTTGAAAGTTCTTCGCACCACTGCGCCTCGTAAATCTCGCCGTTATACTCTACCTTGAGTAAGTCCAACAAATAGATCACATGATGGCAAGTCACCAGATAGCCATCACCACGGATGATGAATCCAGAACCCGCAATTTCTCCCTTTTGCGAGTTAGGGTTGAGGATTTTCACCATCGATTCTCTGAGTTGATCCAGGGTGTAATGACTCACGGTGCAAAAGCTAGAAATTAAGGAGTGGGCGGTTTTTCCTGTTTAGTTTTACTGAAATCCCACTCTATAGTGACTTTAACATTAGCTTGTGCTGTTCCCTTAGTTACAAAAGGAACTCCTGTTTCTCCTCCTGCTTGTAAACCAAATTCCAATGTCACCTTAGTTGGTGCGCTGGTATGAGTTATTCCTTGTTTCACACTGTCTAGTACCAGTTTTGAATAGCTGCGTACGGTACTAACTGTCATTTTTGTCAATCTTTCTGTTCTTTCTTTGATGTCATCAATATATCCAACTGCTTGAAGTTCATCACTATCTTGCTCGTCGTATTGGATATAAATTTCTTCTCCATCAGCACCAAGGATTGTTGTAATTTTTTCAGACATTTCTGTCGTTTTTCTATGTATTTTTATTTAGGATATTCTGGAAGCGAAAAATAATCACATAAAAATTAATAGAACTTATTCTGAGTCAGCAAGTCTAGTCAGTTAGTCTACCATTAGACAGAAATGTAAAACCTTCAGTCTCAAGAAAGAGAAATTCAAGCAGTATTGTTCGGTACATTTTTGTCAATAGAATAAATTTTTGCAAAAGTATGGCGCGAATTTGATGTAAAAACGCGCTATGTAAGGGCGTATATTGATCTATGTTGCCTTGAAATTTTTGCAAGGCGTTTTATCTAATCACCCAGGAGAGGAATAGTATGGACTCGTCAAAAAACACTGAAGAATCAGCAAAGAACACTGCACAATCAGCAAAGGACACTGCACAATCAGCGAAAGAAACTGCACAATCAGCAGCCAAGGATACTTCAGAATCCGTAAAACAGACTGCACAATCAGCCAAGGAAACTGCGCAATCAGCAGCCAAGGACACTTCAGAATCAGTCAAGCAAACCGCACAATCAGCGAAAGAAACTGCGCAATCAGCAGCCAAAGACACTTCAGAATCCGTAAAACAGACTGCACAATCAGCGAAAGAAACTGCGCAATCAGCAGCCAAGGACACTACAGAATCAGTCAAGCAAACCGCACAATCAACTAAGGATAATGTTGAATCAGCAGCTAAGAACACTGTTGAATCAGCGAAAAATGCTGTGGATAATCTAGTGGGTGATATCATTCCATCACAATCACCTCTTGAGCCAGTGTCTGAAGCTCATACCCTTAAGTCTCGTCTGGAATGGGGTGAACCTGCTTTGACAATTCTAGACGTGCGCGATCGCAATACCTACAACCAAGGTCACGTCCTGGGCGCAATGCCTTTTCCAGTTGATACATTGGTAGATCGAGCTCAATCATCTTTGGATAAAAGCCGTGATATCTATATTTACGGTGATAGCGATGAACAATCTTCTCAAGCTGTACAATCATTGAAAAGTGCAGGATTTGAACACGTTTCTCAACTCAAAGGTGGTCTGGCGGCTTGGAAGGAAATCGGCGGTCCTACAGAAGGTGTTGCAGAATCACAAACTCAGGCTGGTGCAGGTGAATACAATGTTGTTGAGCGTTTGAAAGATCACGCAGAAACACAGGAATAAAGATGTTTAGTCATTAGTATGTTTGTCCTTTGTCCTTTGTTATTGGTCGTTCGTTATTGACTTTTGACCTAACGGGAAAGTCCAACGGGAGAGTTAGTTCCCAGGGCGCGGAAAAACACCACATCCTTTAAGGAGGGCATTATTGCCCAATATAAGTGGATCTTCTGCAGCAGAACTTGACTCACCAGTTGTCTGCGTCAGCGTTACCTTTAAAGCAGTACTGGCGCAGACAAAGGGCAAATGCGATTAATGTTCAAACAAATCCTTGAATTGCAACAAATCCAAAGAAACTATTGTAGGTAAACATCGAAAGCATTCTTGAGCAAGTTCTAAGCGTTCTTCTCGTTTGAGCATATCAACCAGTTTGTGCTGTACACTGACTAGGTAACGTACATCGTTGGCGGCGTAACTCAGTTGTGCATCGGATAAATTAACAGCGTTTCCCCAGTCAGAACTTTGAGCGCTTTTATCCAATTCCACCCGTTCCAACTCATGCACTACATCCTTGAGTCCATGACGTTGTGTGTAGGTACGAACTAACTTACTGGCAATCTTAGTACAGAAAACAGGATTAACGTGAATACCCAAATTGTAACGCAGCGTGGTAATGTCAAAGCGCGCAAAGTGAAAGACCTTAAGGATATTCGCGGCTTCTAAGAGTTTTTTTAAGTTGGGAGCATCAGTTTGACCTTTAGTAATACGGATTGCAGTCACTTTACCTTCACTGTTGCACAGCTGAACCAGACATAGGCGATCGCGTTGTGGTAACAATCCCATTGTTTCGGTATCTACAGCAATAACATCAGCTTGTAGATAGTGGGAGAGTGCATCATCACTAAGGTCGCGATCGCAAACCTGAAAATCTTCCATGAATGAGATTTCGTTTGGTTAAATACCTATATTATCTACATTCATGGGTTCTTGAGGAGCTTCCAACCTCCTCTCGTTCCAGGTTGCGGGACTTTGGCAGTTTAGGATAGTGAGCGCTTAAACACTCACTATGAACCGATTTTTAGAATTATCTAGTACTGCGAAGGAAAATTTGCGTCAGATAAACTTTACCTTGGCTATTAGTCGCTACACCAATTCCAGTCATGTTGTAATTGCCTTTGATGTTAGCAAGATGTCCGGAACTGTGAATCCAACCAGTTACAGCTTCCTCAGCGGGATCGCTGTATCCTAGGTTAAAGGCAACGTTTTCTCCTGCACTTCTGCAGCGAATAGGAATAGCACCAACCCTCCTTCTAAATCCCTGATGACTAAACGGAACTTTACCCTTAGCCATGTTTAAACTGTGAAGTCTTGCCTGCCGCGAGATTTTTGGACTTAGCAACAGCTTTGGCAAACCCTTAGAAGCTCGATATCGATTAATTTGGTCAAAAACTGACCTTTCTAAATCAGTAGATTTCACAGTCACAGGTAACGTCAATCGAGGTGAGGACATTGACAACACCTGGTTCTGGTCTGATTTCTTTGGTAAGGTTTGACCTCGTATATAAGCGGATGACATTCCACTAGCAAGGACAAGCGTACTTAAAGCAATGCCAAAAGCAGTTTGTCGTAACATGGAGAATTATGTAGTATGTAAAGTTGTAAGACGCAGAACTTATTTTTTTGTTTCTTCATATACCCGTATACTTGTTTGTATTCAGGAAGTTAGGAAATGATGGCATATCATAACTAAAAGCGTCAAGAGTCTTTCATAACAATCATAATAGAGCTAAGTTTTTTAGAAAAATGATACCCGAGTTCCCGTATTTATTTGCATAGCTATCGAGATTGTGACAGCATACATCAAACCACATTCTACGGTATTGCCCTAATCGCTGTTTCTAATCCACCAACAGCACTCGTGAGCGTTTGCGGGGTATACAGAATGCCAAAGCGTCCTTGTATATCAGGAAGTTGAGTTGTTGATTTCAAGCCACAGGGTAGGGGAATCGTAGTCACAGGACAAGCTAAAATAACAGAACGACCATCATTATATAAACTCTTTTTCCTCTTTGTCTCTTGGTTGTGTGCGGTTCATTCAATTTAGCCTTATGTCATCATCAAATCGCAAATCCTCTGAAAACCGTCTTGTCTACCGGGAATTTGGCAACGATAACTCCGCCGCCCTACAAAGACCAATGTCTGCTGCCCTAGAAAGACCAATCGAGGAACTACCCCCTCAACAGCAAAATCTGCGCGTGCAAGCAACTCGCGCCGGACGCAAAGGCAAGACTGTCACTGTCATTACTGGCTTTCAAGCCAAACCAGAAACCTTACAAGCCTTACTCAAGCAATTGAAAGCTCAATGCGGTACAGGTGGTACAGTTAAAGACAACGAAATAGAAATTCAAGGCGATCATAAGCAGAAAATACTAGAGATTGTAACCAAGCTAGGTTATAAAGCTAAAATTAGCGGTGGTTAATCTGTTGTATTTATCAAACTTCAGAAATATGTTGTTTTAGCACAGAAATGTTATGTTGGAAAAATATAAAAATCCTGCTCGTTTTGATATTTATAGGAGGAAACAATGGATTTAGTTAGGCTACTCTGTGCTATTTTTATTCCACCTTTAGGAGTATTTTTGCAAGTTGGTTTAGGAACAGATTTTTGGATTAATCTAATTTTGACATTTTTTGGTTATATTCCTGGAATTGTCCACGCTGTGTGGATAATTCTTAGAAAATAAACATTGAGTTAACAAACTGAAAGAAAAAAAGAATAAAGAAAACGAAAGAAAAAAACCAAAAATTTTTGGAAGTGAACATTTAGAGGTGGATTGTGTCGGGTGGGCATTGCTTACCCGTATTTTATTTTTTGTGTTGTTAAAAAAAAGTCTTTTTAGTAAAGGCTGCGAAAATTCATCAAAGGGTCTTGTAGTAAAGAATCTTCAGCCAGTTTAGGATGAATTTACCTATCAAGTGGGTGCAAAATAATGACAGCAAGTTCTCCAAGAAAAGACTTTCACGAAGAAAACCGTTTATCTTGGAATGAAGCTATCAAGGCACATAATAGCCATAAAGGCGATCAAGCTAAGTTTTTTCGGGACGGGGGAAGCACGCTGTTTCCGGAAGAGAAAGAACTTCTCGGAGATATCACTGGCTTATCCTTGGTTCATCTTCAGTGCAACGCTGGACAAGATACCCTAAGTTTGGCGCGACTTGGTGCTTTTGTCACTGGTGTAGATATAAGTGATGAGGCAATTACTTTTGCTCACAAACTCTCAGAAGAATCTGGAATTCCAGCTACCTTTCATCGTGCAGATGTGTTTGATTGGCTGGAAGAGACAGCCAAGCTTGGCGAGCAATTTGATATTGTTTTCTCGTCTTATGGTGCAGTTTGTTGGATATCTGATTTGAACCTTTGGGCAAAAGGAATTGCAGATGTTCTCAAACCTGGTGGACGCTTTGTTTTGGTGGATTTCCATCCTGTAGCTATGATGTTTGATGTGGATTGGAGTCACAAGTTTTCTTACTTCAGTCAAGGAAAGCCTCTAACTTGGGAAGATGGAATAAGTGATTACGTAGCTTCATCAGGTACGGCGCTAACTCCTTGGGGCTATGAAACTGGTGTTGAGAATTTTCGCAATCCCTACCGCAGCCATGAGTTTCAATGGGGTATCGGTGACATAATCTCTGCACTGTTGTCAGCTGGACTGACTCTGGAGGTTTTGAAGGAGTACCCTTACGCCAATGGCTGTAAGATATTTGAACGGATGCGGGAAGCACCTGGACGCCGGATGTTTCCGCCAGAGGATGTGCCGAATTTACCTCTGATGTATGCAATTGTAGCGCGGCAGAGACATTTTAATACGATTTATTAACTGTTTTTTAAATAACTCCTGATCATTCATGTTTTTACGTAAAAAAAAGCAGAAACTATCATAGCTTATGTCTAAAAATGTACTATGAAATAGTTGTGCTGCTTTAGTTATCGGAAAGTAGGAATAGCTCATGCAAAACCCCGAACAAAAAATAAGCCCTCGTTCTTCCCTGAGCTTGGAACAGAGAAAAAATTGGTTTTCTCCCGTTGCTGATGTTTACTACAAAGCAAGAGCACCTTATTCTCAAGAACTGATTAATCGTGCTGTGACTCTAGCTCAACTTTCTTCAGATGCAACGATTCTTGAAGTCGGCTGTGGTCCGGGGAACGCAACAGTCTGTTTTGCTCAATTGGGTTTTTCAATGATTTGTCTTGAGCCAAACCAAGAGTTCTATCATTTAGCACGACGCAACTGTGCGCTATATTCAAAAGTTGAGATTTGCAATACCTCATTTGAAGAGTGGGAACTGGAAGCTAAAAAGTTCAAAGCTGTTTTAGCAGCCAATGCTTTTGTCTGGATACCGCCTGAAATTGGATATCCCAAAGCGGCGGAGGCATTACAAGACAACGGTTATCTGATCTTGTTATGGAATATGACACCCGAACCTCGATACGAGGTTTACCAAGCAATTGAGGAGGTCTATCAAGCCTACGCTCTTTCAGTTGTCAATTATGAAGGTGCAGAAACTCAAGCGGATATAATAAGAGGTTTTGGACAAAACATTCTGAACTCAGGTTGTTTTAGAGATTTGGTGTCTGAGCAGATAGCGTGTGAAGTTACATATAGTATCGATAATTTTATTAACCTTTTAAGTACTCGCCATGTAAGTACTCTGCGATCGCTTGATCCGCAGACGAAAGATTTGCTATTTGAAAGGTTGAGGGAAAAGTTGGAGGACTTTGGAGAGAATATTCAACTCTCATATCTCTGTGCGGTTCAGATTGCCCGAAAAGACAGATGATTTTTAAGTTTGCTACATCGCTTTGGACGAATTTTTGGTGTTGCATAATGGGGGTGAGACCAGCACTGAATGAGTGTTTCCCACGCCCTGGTGACGGGCGTTCCCGATAGCCGTAAGGCGTGGCGTCAGCCATAGGGTATTAATCCGCAGCGGAACTGAAACATACCAGAGTTTTAGGTAGTGCAGTAATAGTCGAATTGAGTCTTTCAGCCAGGTGTTTTCTCCCTCAAGCTGATTTGCATAAATAAAGCCCTGACAAAGGTTATGAGGGCATTAACTTTTACCTATATTGGTTCTGGTTGATTCTTATTGTTTAAGATGGCATAAAGTCTAAACTCCAGAAGCAAGGGGCAGGGGTGTAATTGCCATTCCAGGGTTGAGATGTTCAAATCTTTGATCAAGCCAGTGCGTATATCCAGCACCCAGCCATGAACCATCGGCGCTTTTTGCTGTTCAAGCGCCTGACGCATGACCGAAGTTTGGAAAAGATTTTTTACTTGCGCCGCAACATTGATTTCTGCCAAACGATTTAGACGTTCTTCTCTTGTCGTCAAAGCATGAATTTCGTCTTGTTTCTGTAAATAGAGTTCCCGAATTGGATTCACCCAGTTATCAATAATCCCAATGGTTCTTCCTTCTAAAGCCGCCTTAATTCCTCCGCAATCGTAATGACCACAAACGATAATGTGTTTCACCTCAAGATGTAAAATTGCGTATTCTAAAACGGCTAAAAAGTTAATATCCGTCAGAGAAACTTGATTAGCAATATTACGATGTACAAATAACTCTCCTGGTTCTGTACGGGTAAAGTTTGTTAAGGGCAGACGACTATCAGAACACCCGATGTAGAGATAGGGTGGTGTTTGTCCGCTGGATAATTGTTCAAAGTACATCGGGTCTAGAGCCAGTTTTTCTGCAACCCAAGCCTGATTATTTCTGAGGAGATCATCAATGTTGTTATTTTTCATCAAATTTTAGGGAGCATTTCATATATATCTTAGCTTCTCTACAGTTTCTGAAGGAGCGAAATGAACTTATAAAATTATTAAAAATTAGAAAGCTCCTCCTTTTTTTCCACAATTTTAATAGGATTACTCTCTAAAATTTCAATTATGAAAAAAGGTGTTAAGCGAATCAATAACTATGTATTAATTTTGGAAACGGGCTAACTAGAGTTAACTTGGATTGAAGCAACTAATACATCTATGCGGCATGATATCGTGTCCGGATGAACACTTACAAAAAACGAAGAATTTCACGAACCTCACCCCTAACCTCTCGGATGTTGGACAGAGGCTATGGGTGAGGTAAGGCAGGAATTATAGCAGTCGCCACAATTGTTAGGACATTTCTCTGTTCCCTGTTCCCTGTTCCCTTGAGATCAAAATATGATGTCCTAACCAATATGTCCGTTGCTATATAAGTAATTAAGCGGTTGATTTAAGATTGCCAATCCTGACTTAAGTTGACAATATCTGTGACTTAATAACCCTATAACCTTTCCTTAATACTTGACTGGTATTCTTTTGTTTCAAAGGTGAGTATTTCTATTTAGGATTTGATAGCCTTTTTCAAGCTTTCTTTACCTAGGCTGAATACATACTTATCTAAAATCGCTGCCAGAACTCTGTCTCAATAATACATAAGAGCATCATGATACCAATTCAATACTTGCAGCCTCAACTAGTCAGTATTGTTTACTCTTCGCCAGCACTCAGAATTACAGTTGGTGAGAAAAAAGCCCAAGTTGAAACTCTCAAAAAACTTCCTGGTAAATACGCTCAAGTCTACAGCAAGCACTTTGGAAAATATAAGAGCGTCTTGGTGCTGTCAGTCGATGGTTTACGGGAATCGGATTTGACAGATCCCAAGCTGCAAGCTTACTTGCCTAATATAACAAACTTACAGAAAACAGGTATCACTTATACTAACGCCTTTACAGCTATTCCTAGCGATTCCTTTCCTGGCACTCTGGCTTACTTTACTGGGGCTGGTCCATTGACCACTGGAGTGTACTACGATTCTAGCTATGATCGCACACTCAAAGCTGCTGACAGTACCAGCCTGGGAACAGAAGTTACCTTTGACGAGGGTATCGATAAAGATAGCACTTTGCTCAGTGGTGGCGGCAACTTTAGCACTGATAGTATCGACCAGAGCAAACTTCCCATCGATGCCAATAGTAACCCTGTTTACCCTCATAATTATCTTAGAGTAAACACTGTGTTTGAAGTCGCAAAAGAAGCTGGATTACGAACTGCTTATGCAGAGAAACATCCTGCTTATGACCTCCTCAACGGTCCTTCAGGCAAAGGTGTTGATGACTTGTACACACCTGAGATTAACGCTTCTGTAGCAATCATCAATGATCAACTAGTTGACAAATCAACAGCACCACAGGGAACAACTTTCAAAACGGTTACCAAGGATATCAAAACCACTGAAATCTACGATGATCTCAAACTCAACGCCGTTATTAACGAAATTCAGGGTTTGACATCCTCAGGTAAGTCTTATGTGGATGCTAACGAAGCAATTTTAAGCAATCCCCCTGCTATCTTTGGTACTAACTTCCAAGCAGTCAGCGTTTCCGAAAAGCTTCCCGGCAACGGCATTGCAGCAGATGGAACGCCTTCTGCTGGGTTTATCGATGCACTCCAGCACACCGATGCCAGTGTTGGCAAAATCGTCGATGCCCTCAAGCAAAAGAACCTATTTGATAGCACTCTAGTGGTACTCACGGCAAAGCATGGTCAGAATCCTCGCTTGCAACCAGTCACTCTGCTCAGTGAAGATACTTTTACTGCTCCCCTGACAGCAGCAGGCATTACTGTGGTTCACAACGTACCTGATGACGCCTCTATTATATGGCTACAAGACCCCACTCAGGCAGCACAAGCAAAGGATATTCTGACTAAGCTGAACAATCCTTCTGTTGAACAAATTCTCGTTGGGTATGACTTGGTGAAGTTTGGTTTTGGTAATCCCCTGACTGATAATCGTGCGCCTAGCCTGGTGGTAAAACTCAAGCCTGGTGTTGTTTTGGTCAGTAATCCTAACAATCCTAGCAAGGTGGCTGAACATGGCGGCTACTCCGAGGATGACACCCATGTTCCCCTCATTCTCATTAGTGGTGGACTTAATGCTAGTGTCAAAGGTAGTGTTCAAACCAAGACAGTTTCTAACAAGCAGATTGCAGTTACGATCTTGGAGGCACTAGGAATGAATCCGAAAAAACTTGAGGGAGTTAGAGTCGAGCATACACCCTCTCTACCAGGGACGGGTATCGAAAAAAGATAATCAGTGCGGGCTTGTAGCCGATTTGGACAAGGATTGGTAGAGGACAGATGGACCGTTTTTTTTCATTTCTGCCTTCTACCTTGCCCGTTCAAAGCAGCTTGTCCGTAAGGACTCAAGGCTTGGTCAATTGTCCAAATTCCACATGTCGGACTTCACCAAATCCAAAGCTGTTAAGGTAGTTTGCGATTTGCCAAATACTCGTACATCTGCCAGCGTGCATCTACCTCAGCTTGCGCTTCTTCCAACAGGCGCTTGGCAAGGGCAGGTTTACTCTTAGTGAGCATTTTGAAGCGATTCTCTTGGTACATCGACTGTTCTACTGATTGCTTGGGCTGACGCATATCCAATTGCAAAGGATTCTTACCCTCTTTGCGTAAGTCAGGATTATATCGATACAGCAACCAACGACCTGCTTCTACCAAAGCTTTCTGATGATTCATTGCTGTAGTCATGTTGATACCGTGGGCAATGCAGTGGCTATAGGCAATAATCAGTGATGGTCCATCATAAGCTTCTGCTTCCAGAAATGCCTTGAGAGTATGTTCATCCCGTGCACCAAGCGCTACACTTGCTACGTAAATATTACCGTAGGTCATGGCAATTAGTCCCAAGTCTTTCTTGCCTGCTGGCTTGCCACTGGAAGCAAACTTAGCAACTGCTGCTCGTGGAGTCGCTTTGGAAGACTGACCACCTGTGTTGGAATAGACTTCGGTGTCCATGACCAAAATATTCACATTGCGACCACTGGCAAGTACATGGTCGATTCCACCAAAGTCGATGTCATATGCCCAACCGTCACCGCCGACAATCCAAACACTTTTCCTTACTAGGTAATCAGCTATTGATTTAAGATTTTGAACCGCTGATGGACGCTGGGGCTTCCCGTTCGCCGTTAGGCGTTCTGTTCGCGTAGTGTCTGCGACAACAGAAGAAAAGGGTACGCTGACATTTATTTTTTGGTTCTGCGTGTGCTCGTGTATATCTGCGGTTGTAACTGCTGATGAATGCTGCTGCTTCCCGTTCGCAGTTAGGCGTTGTGTTCGCGTAGCGTCTGCGACAACAGAAGAAAAGGGTACGCTGACATTTGTTTGTTTTGTCTGCGTGTATCCATTGTCATATGTAGTTACAATTTTAGAGTTGAAATTTTCCAGAGCAAAACTCTCTGCGTTCTGCTGTTCCTGCGTCTTTGCGTTTTGTTCACTCTCCAGCAGCTGATCTAACTTTTGTTTTAGCAACTTAACGTGTTCGCGTTGTTCGTAGATATCTGCTTCGGTTTTTTGCTCTTGCTTAAGGATAGATTGAACGAGGTTATCATCCCCTATTTTATCGCTGAGTTTTTGCAGAAGTTCAGCGGCAAATTCGGCGTGCTTATCTAGGGAGAGCCGGAAACCAAAGCCAAATTCAGCGTTGTCTTCAAATAAACCATTAGACCATGCAGGACCTTTTCCTTCGGCGTTCGTTGTCCAAGGAGTTGTCGGTAGGTTTCCACCGTAGATTGAAGAACAACCTGTGGCATTGGCAATAATTGCACGATCGCCAAACAATTGTGTCAGTAATTTTAGGTAAGGCGTCTCGCCACAACCAGCACAAGCACCAGAAAATTCAAACAATGGTTCTTGCAGTTGTTGTTGGCGAATCTGATGTAGTTTAAGTTGCCGACGGTCAGGATTTGGCAAACTTAAGAAGAAATTCCAGTTTTCACGCTCTTGTTCTCGCAAAGGTAACTGCGGTTCCATGTAAATTGCTTTGCGTTCTGGCAAAGATTTATTTTTGGCAGGGCAAACATCTACACAGATACCACATCCTGTACAATCTTCTGGGGCAACTTGAATTGTAAACTTCTGTTTTGCAAAGTCTTTATCTTTAGCGTTGATTGATTTAAAAGTTGTTGGGGCGTTAGCTAATTCACCCGCTTCATAAGCCTTACCCCGAATCACACCATGAGGACAAACGATGACACACTTGCTACACTGTACGCAGACATCAGGATCCCAAACAGGAATTTCTTCTGCCACATTGCGTTTTTCCCATTTTGCAGTCCCTGTGGGAAAAGTTCCATCTGTCGGGAACGCACTCACGGGCAATTCATCTCCCTGCCATGCCATGATTTTGCCGAGAACTTCTCGCATAAATTCTGGTGGACTAACGGGGAGTGAGGGATAGGGAGATGGAGGAGATGGGGGAGATGGGGGAGGTGGAGGGGGTGGGGGTGATGACGGAGATGGGGGTGATGAGGGGGATGAGGAAGTGATCTGGTTGATCTCTACTTCGACTTTATGCAAATTTTCCAAAGTCCTGTCTACAGCTTCTAAGTTCATGCGGACGACTTCCGCCCCTTTCTTACCGTAAGTTTTTTCAATGGCTTGCTTGATTTTGGCGATCGCTTCTTCTTGTGGTAGGACACCTGCTAAAGCAAAGAAGCATACCTGCATGATTGTGTTAATCCGTCCTCCCATGCCACTTTCGCGAGCAACCTGATTCGCATTGATGACATAAAACTTTAGTTGCTTGCGAGTAATTTGCTGTTGTACTTCCACTGGGAGATGTTCCCAAACAGTATCAGCATCATAAGGACTGTTCAGTAGGAATGTTCCTCCAACAACAGCGGCTTTTAGCACATCAATGCGTTCTAGGAAGACCGACTGATGACAACCAATAAAGTTGGCTTTGTCAATCAGGTAAGTTGAGCGAATTGGTTGTGGACCAAAACGCAGGTGCGACACAGTCATTGAACCGGATTTTTTGGAATCGTAAACAAAGTAACCTTGAGCGTAGTTATCAGTTTGTTCACCAATAATCTTGATTGAGTTTTTGTTTGCGCCGACTGTGCCATCGGAACCCAACCCATAGAACATTGCCCGCACAACGTTATCTGGTTCAATAGAAAAGTCGGCGTCAAATGTTAAAGAGGTGTGACTAACGTCGTCGTTAATACCGATGGTAAAGTGATTTTTTGGTTTTGCCTGAGTCAGGCTTTCAAAAACTGCCTGCACCATCGCTGGGGTAAATTCTTTGGAAGAAAGACCGTAACGACCACCGATAATTCTCGGAGTAGAAAGTCTTCCACTCCCCCTTTCTCTATCTAACCACTCCTCGTGAACAGCAGTGACAACATCCAAATAAAGGGGTTCACCTGCACTACCAGGTTCTTTGGTGCGATCTAGGACTGCTATTGCTTTGACACTAGCAGGTAAAACTTCTACAAAGCGTTTGACGTCAAAAGGACGGAATAGCCTAACTTTGACAACACCAACTTTTTTTCCACGGGCAATGAGGTGATCTACGGTTTCATGCACTGTTTCACAGCCGGAACCCATAATCACGATAACTTCTTCTGCATCAGGGGCACCGTGGTATTCAAAGATGCGGTAATATCGTCCTGTGAGTTCCCCGAATTTATCCATTGCTTGTTGGACAATGTCGGGACAAACGTTGTAATAGGGATTAATGCTTTCGCGGGATTGAAAGTAAACATCGGGGTTTTGGGCGGTTCCCCGCAAGACTGGATGATCTGGGGTTAAAGCGCGATCGCGATGGGCAAAGACCAGTTCCTCATCAATCAGCGCCAGGAGATCGCTGTCTTCTAAGAGTTGAACTTTCTGAATTTCATGAGAAGTGCGGAAGCCGTCAAAGAAGTGCATAAATGGCACTCGTGCTTGAAGGGTAACGGCTTGGGCAATCAGAGCAAAGTCTTGACTTTCCTGTACTGAAGCGGAACACAACAAGGCAAAGCCAGTCGCACGCGCAGCCATCACGTCACTATGATCGCCAAAAATTGACAGGGCGTGGGTTGCCAAAGAGCGTGCAGCAACGTGAATAACGGCACTGGTGAGTTCACCTGCTATTTTGTACAGGTTGGGAATCATCAACAGCAATCCTTGGGATGATGTGAAGGTCGTCGTCAGACTACCTGTTTGCAATGCCCCATGCACTGCAGCCGCTGCCCCGCCTTCACTTTGCATTGCCACCACTCTTGGAACAGTACCCCACACATTCGGACGTTCTTCACTCGACCAGGTATCTGCCCATTCACCCATTGATGATGAGGGGGTGATAGGATAAATGGCAATCACTTCATTTAGGCGAAAAGCAACACGGGCAACAGCCTCATTTCCATCTATTGTTGCAAAGGTTTTTTTCATGATTTCTCCTCTCCTCTGAGATTGCCGCCTGCTGGAATTGCGGTCATCTATTCCTACCTAGTGATGCAAGTTTCGTTTTCTTCTTGAGCGATGAGAGTACAGATTAGGATCAGCCGAACCCGGAGGGTGCAAGATATCAGGTATCAAATACATAATTAGCTGCTACATTGTTTAGCTCACTTCATCGAAATGTAATGAGTCTAAAACTTATGACTTGGTGGATATCAAATAAACTGTGTAGTTGCTACCCGTGACGTCAATTTTTATATCAATATTTTTTCATGCTAAGTTATCTCGTTGGCTGACTACATTTCGCTCTTCTTTTGAAGGAACACTAATCTTGCTTTTTTAGTATTGCATCACATCATTTTTGTTTTTTTCTGTTCATTACTGATGTACTCAAAAAACAAAAGCTCTATTCTCTAAGGTTTTTAGAAATTCAAGTCTTTTTCTGGGGGTATAGGTTCGAGAATTTAATCAGAACTTTGATAGAGCAAATTGGAGTATAATTAATAATAAAATTATGGTATTAAATAAACATTGAATTGAATTCACAATTATCATTACAAGCAGAAATTCTTCTCTCTGACAAAAACCAGTACAACTTGTTTCACTCTACACCCAAGAATCTGATAATTTTCAGTCTTTTGTTGGCTTATCGATGCGTTTTTAGTCTCTTGTGCAATCGCCCCAGGTAAGCCTTTCTCTGGGAGCGTCGCCCGATCACTTCACAGGTGTTGTTGCCAGGAGGGGCGCTCATGACAATTTATCACAATATGAATGAATAAGTTTAGTGAAAGAGCCAAATTTTCATCTTGATTTCATAGTGGTCTGTCATTCTAGTTAAAGAAAGGTTTGTGCAAACGATGAATCTGCAATCTAATTGAATGAAAAAAATAATGATGTACGCTGTTGCATTGGCTCTGGCTACTGCAGCCTTAATTCCTGTTAACTATGCAAACGCTAGCGCAGATGATAGTCAAGATCCTCACATTGATGGAAACGCGCAATTTCCTCCTACACGCTGGCATGTTGTTAGACATACTTTCCGGGTACATATTCCCAAAAATAGTAAGGATATTTCTCAGCTAAGTATTCAGGTTCCAACCAATGTAACTTTGAGCAATGATGTTGATGACATTAATGTAGAAGATAAAAATGGTCAAAGAATTAAGACTAATGTTTCTGTGAATGACAAAACTATACTATTAGCTTTTACCGAACCAGTTACTCCTAACACTCAGTTATAAATTGACCTCAAGAATGTCAAACGACGAACAGGAGGAAATAGTTATTTTTATCGATTCTTCACTAAGTTTGCTGGCACTAGTACAGAAGTTCCTATAGGAGGAGCCAGTTTCCGCATTGGTTATTAACTCTATTGCTACCCAGTTATAAAAAATTTGGCGTAGCATACTTCAATTATGCAACGCCAAAAATTTTTATAGTCAAGCTAGAGTTTAATTGCATATTTGTTGAAGTCAAGCCAGAAATTTCACAGTAATTTCATCTTCACATGACAATCTAGTACAAAAGGAGTCTTGTTAGCGTGGAACATTTGCTGTGTTTACCCAATAGCAAGCGACTTTAATAGAACGCAAATACCAGCTTCAAAATTAATATGAATCACCTTGCCAAATCTTCAGCTTTCGAGAATGTTGTTAACTCTCAACAAAAAAATTATTCTAGTACATGGAAAAAATTTGCCGCTGCTGATGTTACCCAGGTAATAGGAAATGTGCCGATTGTACAACTCAGAAACATCTGCCGTGTAGGTGTTACATCAGAATGTTTCTTGAAGCTAGAAAGCTGTAATCCCGGAGGGTCAATTAAGGAGAAAAATGCGATTTACCTCGTCACGCGTGCGGAAGAGGAAGGGCTACTTGTGCCTGGTGGTACGATTATCGAATCAAGTTCGGGCAATTTCGGCGTTGGTCTTGCTATGGTAGGAGCAGCACGAGGATATCGAGTCATTATTGTAGTCGATGCAAAAACTGCTCCACCGTTTCGACGAATGATTCAAGCATACGGTGCTGAACTTGTAGATGTACCTCTTCACGAGGCAGACGAATCAGGCTCAATGCAAAAAGCCCGAATGAAACGAGCAAAGGAGCTTGCAGCAACTATTCCTCATGCTTGGTATCCATGTCAGCATTTGAATCCTTTGAATCCGGAGGCACATTCATACTATACCGCGCGTGAGATTGAAGCCTACTTTTCTTCAGATCTCGATGCCGTAGTGGTTGGTATGAGCACTGCGGGACAAATAATGGGAATTGCTCGCTATCTTCTGCCCCGCTTTCCGCATCTGCAAGTTGTTGGCGTTGATGTGGAGGGGTCGGTCATTATGGGAACACCATCAAAACCATACAAGATGACAGGTATTGGGTTATCGTTCTTTCCACCTAATCTCGACCTTTCGCTGTTAACTCGTGGGTATGTGATACCTGAGGCGATCGCCTACTCAGTGTGTCATGCACTTGCACGTCGCGAGGGATTGCTTCTGGGTGCGTCAACTGGGGCAATTGTGGCTGGTGGCTTGCATCTTGCACGTGAACTTGGTCCTAGTGCCCGTATTCTTATGATCAATCCAGACCGAGGGGATCGATATTTAGAGACAGTGTACGATTCCAATTGGCTCTCCCATCACGGATTTGCGCTTATCGAGGGGGGGCATCTTGATCATGCGATCGCTTCACTAAGTCCCTTGTATTTCTAGTACCATCACGGATAGCGCTGAGAAATATTATGAACACCCCACCCCATATTGAAGAAGGTAAGAACGCACTTCAGGAGCGATCGCTTCTGATGCTACTCACCCAGTTTATTCCACTTTCCCTGTCCGATGTGGCTATGACCCTCGGCGATCCGCTTCAGACAGCTGCACTCAGTCGCCTTGCATTCCCGCAAGAGACGTTAGCAGGAGTAGGAATTGTCAAAGCGGTTGCTGTATTTCTGGAAAGCCCAATTATTATGATTCTTCATGCCTCAACAGCGCTTGGGAACTATGCCATGTCTCGGCGTGCGCTTTGGCAGTTTACGGTATTTGCGGGACTCTGTCTGAGTAGTATCTTTCTTATATTTACATGGGAGCCTTTATATAACTGGCTTCTTCTTGACGTATTTGGAGTCAGCCCTTTGATCGCCACACGAGGCAGAACTCCTTTTCTTTTGATGTTTCTTTGGCCGTTCGTCATTGCTTGGCGACGGTTTTTTCAAGGACTGCTTATCCGTGCTAGAAAAAGCGCTCCCGTAGGATGGGCAAGTGTTGCACGATTTATTTGGGTCATTGTAGCGCTGTCAGTGGGAGTGAGTCTCAAATGTGATGGGGCACTCCTTGCAGGTGTCACTTTGATGGGAGCAATACTCATTGAAGCAGTACTGGTTACATGGTTTTGTTCGCGTCTCGGCATTACCTCTATTCTTGACCAGCACATACATTATGAGACTAAAAAGCTTCCTAAAACCTTTCGAGGTGTCACATATTACTATCTTCCTCTTGCCTCAACAATGCTTCTTCTCTGGGGTGCAAGGGCGATACTCTTGAGTCTTGTTGCTCGGTCGTTCGATGGAAGTCTTGCACTCGCTGTGTGGCCGGCTGCTTGGGGGTTGGTTCTTTCTATTGCGAATGGCACACGAATGGTTCAACAAGTGGTGATTTCTTCATATGAAGAGACTTCAAAGCGGACACTTATTACCTTTGTAATTATTGTCGGTTTGGGTTTTACCTCGATACCGTTTTTTCTGGGATTTACGGACAAAGGATTCTCACTTCTTCGTCAGTTTTTCGGAGATAATCCAACTCTTGTGAAAGCAGCACGTCCGGTTGTACAAATTCTCTCGTGCTTACCCTTTCTCCTGGCGCTCCAAAATACTTTCCAAGGACTTCTTATTCACTGGGCAAAGAACTGGTTCATTAATCTTGCAACACTCATTGCCGCATCTTTCACCTTGATAGTATGTGGAAGTCTCATTTTCGTTGGACATAGCGGAGCTACTTCAGCAGCGTATGGAATGATTGCGGGAATTATAGGTGAAATTTTGGTGCTTCTTTTCGCACTTCAACATAAGTAGGTGGGCATGATTAAACCGAACTATATTAACTTGTGTAAAGCACCATAAACGCTTTAAAAACAGGCTTTTAAGCAATTTACATTTCTTAATCTAGTTGTGTTTTTTCGCGCCCACCTACTTAGATATAGGAATCCGGTTTGATTTGGTGAATTGACAAAGTAGAGCCAGGGAACGCTTAACAGGGAACAGGGAACGCTTAACAGGGAAGAAGCAATAAAAGCGTACGGAGTTTTTTTCAAAAATCAAATAGGAGTCCTATATTGGTGTAGCTACGCTTAAAATTTATTGATGAACAAACTTCAAAGGTATATCTGCTCGTTATGAAAGTTCTCCTAGTTGAAGATGAGCCAGATCTAGGCGCATCGATTCAACGAAAATTGAGCAAAGAAAAATATATTGTTGACTGGATTTTAGACGGCACAGAAGCTTGGAGTTGCTTGGAAGACCAATGGACGCAATATACACTGGCAATCTTTGATTGGTTACTCCCAGGAATATCGGGTTTAGAACTCTGCAAGCGATTACGGGTTCGTCGCAACCCTTTACCCGTGCTGATACTTACAGCTAAAGACAGTATGGCAGATAAAGTGGCTGGACTGGATGCAGGAGCTGATGACTATTTGGTCAAGCCGTTTGGGATGGAGGAACTGCTAGCGCGGTTGCGTGCATTGCAAAGGCGATCGCCCCAGTTTCAACCTCAGCAACTTCAAGTTGGTAGTTTTATTTTAGATTACGGTAGTGGTACGGTTTGCTATCAACACCCTAATGGTGATAATCAGGTCGTTTCTCTAACAAAGAAAGAATTTCATCTGTTGGAATACTTCATGAAACATCCCAACCAAATTCTTAGCCGCGAACAAATTTTGAGCCATCTTTATACGTTGAATGCGGAACGTGTTAGTAATGTGGTGGCAGCTCAAATCCGACTGTTGCGACGTAAATTGTCAGAACATGGTTGTGATGATTTTATCGAAACCGTCCCCAGCATGGGTTATCGTTTCAATTCCAGCGATGCAAATTAAACTGTTTCGTCAGACTCGCACCTCGCTCGCTCTGTGGTATGCAGTAGTTATGGGTTTGATTTTGACTGTATGCGGTTTCGTCGTTTATGAGATCATCATTGACACTTACTTAGTTTCCATCAACCAAGAACTAGAGTCTGTCTCAGGCACACTGCATGATGTTATTGAACCGACTTTGAAAAAACCTGGTCGTATGGAGCCAGTTTTTCAACAGATTCTACCAAATATTTGTCTAGTTGAGTCTAGCTGCTCTACTGAAAAAATCTTTGGGCAAAGCCAACACACACTTCCTGAACACGGTATTTTTAGTTCTGTATACAAAAATAAGCAGTATTACATCCGTTTTGTCAATACTTCAGAACGGTTAATTGCTGTCGCTGGTTTCCAACCTCACGAATTACCAGCGATTGTGCAAACAAAAGTGTGGCAAACACTTAAAGACCGGCAAGGCAATCGTTATAATCAAAAGACTTTGTCGTTGCATATTCAAGATAATCAGGTTTGGGGTTATATACAGGTGGGGCGTAGTCTCAAAGAGCTTGATAATCGTCTCGCTGCTTTAAAATTGGTTTTAGCGCTGGGATTGCCCATTACAGTACTGCTCGTTGGTGGTTCTAGTTGGTGGCTAGCAGGGTTGGCGATGCGACCAATTCACAGGTCATACAAACAAATGCAACAGTTTACGTCTGATGCTTCTCATGAGTTGCGTACTCCTCTAGCAGCAATTAATGCAACAGTAGAAACTATACTTGATACGGAGCATCTCTGTGAACAAGAAGCACGAGATACCCTAGCATCTATTCAACGTCAAAATTACCGACTCGCTGAACTGGTTAGTGATTTACTGCTACTGTCTCGATTGGATCAGCAAACGCTGGCTACACAATGGGTACCTTGCTGTCTTAACGTTTTGATTAATGACCTAATAGAAGAGTTTTCCGCGTTAGCGAGTGCAGCTTCTTTAAAATTAACATCTTCCGTGTTATGTCACCAGCCGTTGTATGTGATGGGGGATGAAGACCAACTTTTACGCCTACTTTCTAATTTGATTGCTAACGCCATTAAATACACCACAGCAGGCGGTTATGTAAATGTCATTCTCAAATGCAACAACGGTTATGCTGTGATTGAAGTTCAAGATACGGGGATTGGTATTGCACCTGGTGAGCAAAAGCGGATTTTTAATCGCTTTTATCGGGTGAATAGCGATCGCTCGCGTACCACTGGTGGATCAGGATTAGGACTGGCGATCGCGACTGCTATTGTTCAAGCACATAAAGGTAGTCTGCATGTGCAAAGCGAAGTTGGTAAAGGCAGCACCTTCATCGTTCAATTGCCACTTAAGACATTTCGCTGCTGATGGGCAGGGTTACGGTGAATGTTGTCCCAACATTAATTTCGCTGTTTACCGTAATTGTTCCGCCATGTCGCTCAACTAGCTGTTTAACAATCGCCAGTCCCAATCCAGTTCCAGGAATATTGCCAACGTTACTAGCACGATAAAAGGATTCAAACAGTCGTTGTTGATCTGCTGGCGCAATACCGATGCCCTGATCCTGTACTTGAAATATCACAGCTTGCGATTGGCATTGCACTCTCAGTTCAACGCTGCTGTCGGGTGCTGAGTATTTGATAGCATTAGACAGTAGATTGGTCAAAACATGCCGCACTAAAGCTTCATCCATATAAACTGTGACACATTCATCTTCACAATTGAAATCAATGGTGTGACCAGTAGATGTGCTGAATTTGACTTCTTCAATTAGCTTCTGGCACAAAGGCGAAATCGCTAGCCCAACAGAATTAGACGTTAGGCGATTCGCTTCAGATTTGCTCAAAGTCAAAACATCATCCAGCAAGGCAATCATGCGGCGAACAGCAGCTTGGATACGTTGAAAAAAGTCTGCTCTCTTTTCTTGAGATAGTTTGTCTTGTTCTAGCAAACGAGTGAAACCAGAAATGGTATTTAGCGGATTGCGAAATTCATGAGAAACCATTGAGATAAAGCGCGATTTTTGTTCTTTAAGTTCGCGTTCTCGCTTGAGTGCAGTCTCAAGCTGTAGTGAAAGCCGCCGCGATCGCAACAGCATTTCAATTCGTGCCTGCAACTCTAGCTTTTCGATTGGTTTTGCAATCAGCTCATCCACACTTTGCCACAAATGCCGTGTCAATAGTTTCACGTCAGAGCGGACTGTAATCAGCAAAAACGGCAGAAAAACGGGTTGCTCTTTGTGTTTTCTCGCTTGCACCCACTCCCACAGGTAGTCCAGTGCTGGACCGTCGAGAATGCATAAGTCAAATGGCTCATCTAAAAGTGGCATGGCTTTTCCTGCCTGCACCACTGAGTCTGGAACCACAACCTTGTAAGACGTTCCCAGCCACTCTGCCAGCAGGCGACGATTCTCAGATTGCTCAACAAAAATTAAAATTACACTCATCGCTCTTATACCTTGCTAACTGGCAATGCTGCTGCAAAGGTTTCTTATGGCTAAACGACATAAGCTATTAATCACGGTTTATCATTAAGCAACTCGGGCACTCCAGTCAACACACCTCGAAGGTGTGTGAGTGGCTCGCCGACTTTGATTCCGTAGCGACTAATTTTAAATTCGCGCAGGGTTTTCTCAAAGTCGGTCATCCGCTTTTTCAAAACGCCGATCGCTCGCCGCAGTTCGCCTTTCATTTCTAAGTAACGCAAAAATATAATCGTGTCTGCCAGATAGCTAATGCCAATTTCTGTAACTCGGAATTCCCCTGTAATCGTTTCAACCTCGTTGATCAGCAGCACAGCGATACCCATGTTTTGCAAATACTTGCATAGCGAATGAATATGGGTTGTCAACTCTTGCCCGCGCACCGAAAGCCGATAGCCGGACACACTATCAATCATGACAATCCGCGCCTGTTTTTCCTCTACTTCCTGACGCACCAGGTTAGCAAATTCATCGGGTGTATAATACAGCGGCTCCACTTGAACAACTGAGAGTGTCCCGCGCGCCTGCATCGCATCAACCGCGATGTTAATCCCTTGTGCACGGCGCAGCAGCGTTTCCTTTCTTTCCTCGAAAGTGTAAATGATCGAATGTTCCCCCCGTCCGGCAGCCTCTTTCATAAACTGGAGTCCCAACGTAGTTTTACCCACGCCACTCGGACCGGTGATAATGGTAATGGTGCTGCGCTCAATTCCACCGTGCAGCAACTCGTCGATTTCCGGAATTCCAGAGGGGATCACTTCAGTAGTAAAAGCTTGTCCGTAGGTTTGTGGTATTAACCGGGGGAAGAGCTGCATTCCTGTGTTGGTTAGGCGAATTGCATGATTGCCGTTTAGAAAGTCACTCCCCCGAAATTTAGAAATACAGAGCGTGCGCTCACTGTCGCTGAAACTTAGATTCAGTACCGCATCACTCATAAACTGTAAATCATCGTCGGGTGCTTCTTCACTGCTTTCTGAAGTGAATAGAACAGTGATGTCTTGCTCGACCAAAAATCGCAGAAACGACAGCACTTGCTTACGAAACTGAAACGTATCAGTTGCAAGGTAGCGAAACTGCGTCATCGAATCAATAAAAATGCGCTGCGGCTTGAGGGCTTCTACCTGCTGTACAATTCGACGGGTTGTCGGTTCACGTTCTACTTCAGCCGGTGAGAAAATATCGTAAGTCTGAACTTCGGCGAAAAATTCCGCTGTGGGACTCAGGTCAAGAAAAGTAATGTTTTCTAAGTCAAATCCCAGCCCTTGAGCAGTTCGCCTCAGTTGTGTGACAGATTCTCCCAAGGTAATGAACAAAACCTGTTCGCCTTTTGCTGCCCCAGTTGTTAAAAAATGCATTCCCAGCGTTGTTTTGCCAGCCCCAGGTCCACCCCGGATTAAGTAGGCGCGACCTGGAACATAACCACCGTGGAGAACTCCGTCTAAACCCGAAATTCCCGAAGACAAACGATTGTCCAACATTTGTAAGCAGTGTTCCTTTCCCTATAGGTTTAGCGCAATTCCAGCATAGCGTGCTCTTTCAACTGCATAGGTTTTTACTACCAATTAGGAGTCAAAAAGTTCAGGCTTGTATTATTTTGATGTAAAGTATACCGTTTTTGATGCAGAATAAACGCTTGAGTAAAGAAAAGCTTGATCTGCTCCACTTGGACGATCGCCTGCATAGGTGGGTACTTGTACAGAGTAGCATCAGACTTCAAAAGCGCACTGGCTTCTGCGTAGGCAACTGCGTTCCCCCCTTTGCGCATACGTACTAGGCTTGTTCGGCACCAGATCGCCCGTTTGGAACGACAAACGAAGCTAAAGTACTGATAGTTGCATTCGGTTCACGAATCGTGGAAACAACGCGGTAGTCACTTTGCCAAGTATTTTGTGTTAAATGACAACGCACATAGCCTCGGTTTTTGCCGTCGAAGAATTTCGTATGAGGATTGGCGCTTAAAGCTGCTACAGTTGGGGGGATAAAAGCTTCAGGAAAGTCGGAGGAAATTGAGGTACCTACGAACTCAGTTGCGACAGTGGGGGAGTTTGGATTGTTGAAGTCCGTTTTTAAGTCGTGTACCCAACTCGAATGAATGTCACCAGCAATGACAACTGGATTGCTAGGTTGCTGTTGTTGTAGAAATTTCAAAAAACGATCGCGTGCAGCCACATAACCATCCCACTGATCCAAATTAAAAACTTCTTGCCCTGCACGAGCATCAAAGTTATATTGTGCCATCATAACTTGCTGAGCAATAACATTCTAGCGAGCTTGGGACTTACTCAAACCTCGGAATAGCCACTGTTCTTGCTTTGTGCCAGTCATATGGAAGATACTCAGTATGGTGATTTTTGAATTGTCTCAAAAAAATTTTGAAAAAAGGGGGTGAGGGGTCTTGCCCCTCACTCAAAAAATGCTATACTGTGTTATGTAGATGCACCCTGATGATCTGGAGAGCTGCCCAAGTGGCTCTCTATTTTTTTATCCTTTTTTTGGGTTTGGTGTCCTCTAAAGAATTTCCGAAAAAAAAATAAATGAGGGGTCTAGCCAATCACCCCCATTATGTATTATTATGATATACAAAGATGCACCCTGATGATCTGGAGAGCTGCCCAAGTGGCTCTCTTTTTATTTGTTTAATAATTATTAGCGATGAATGGCTGCTACTTTGTCAAGAGTTTCAAAACTGAAAGTAGAACCAAAAGCTTGGTATAATCACCATTGACAAGAATTCAGAATGCAGAACGCCACAAGCAAAAATCTGGCGCTGTGATCAAACAGGGGGAAAACAATGGCAGACTGGCAAGAAATTAGTGGTGGTATCACAGCACCTAGAGGGTATCGTTCAGCAGGAATTACAGCAGGGTTGAAACCTTCAGGATTGCCGGATTTGGCTTTGATAGTCTCAGATGTGGAGGCGATCGCCGCAGGTGTATTCACCATCAGTCATGTTAAAGCTGCCTGTGTTGATTATTGCCGTCAAACCTTGCAAGCAAAGCATAGCGCCCGTGCTATCCTTTGCAACGCTGGACAAGCCAACGCTGCAACTGGTCACCAAGGCTGGTTAGACGCGATAGAATCAGCAATGGCAGTAGCGCAAGCACTCAACATTCCCTCAAAATCGGTGCTACTCGCTTCCACGGGTGTGATTGGGCAACGCATTCGCATGGATGCACTCAAAGCAGGAATACCCAAAGTCGTTGCAGCACTTTCTGAAACAGGGTCAGATGCAGCAGCTGGTGCGATAATTACCACAGACTTGGTGACAAAATCTATTGCCTTGGAGACAATGATAGGCGATCGCCCAGTACGAATTGGAGGTATCGCCAAAGGTTCTGGGATGATTCATCCCAACATGGCAACAATGCTTGCGTTTGTGACTTGTGATGCAGCTGTGTCTCCGACTCTCTGGCAACAAATGTTGAGTCGCGCGGCTGATAGAAGCTTCAATTCCATCACTGTTGATGGGGATACAAGTACTAATGACAGTTTAATCGCTCTTGCCAACGGTCAATCGCGCACCCCAGCAATTACCGAAATGGGCGCAGAAGCCGAAAAATTAGAGGCAATGTTAACAGCAGTTTGCCAGCATTTGGCGAAGGCGATCGCCCGTGACGGTGAAGGCGCAACTTGTCTTATAGAAGTGCAAGTCACAGGGGCGCAAGATGAACAAGCAGCCCGTCAAATTGCCAAAACCATTGCAGGTTCTTCTCTTGTCAAGTCTGCTATTTTTGGACGCGATCCCAACTGGGGACGTATTGCAGCAGCTGCCGGACGCGCGGGAGTTCCTTTTGAACAAGAAAACCTGAAAATAAAGTTAGGAGATTTCTTGCTGATGGAGAATGGTCAACCATTACCATTTGATAAGAAAGCTGCAAGTGAGTATTTGAAACAAGCAGCACTTGGTGCGTACCTCAAAGAAGATACTGTGTTGATTGCTGTTAGTATTGGCAATGGTTCTAGTTCAGGTAAGGCTTGGGGTTGTGACTTGAGCTATGACTACGTGAAAATTAACGCCGAGTACACGACTTGAAGTATGGAAATTGGGCGTTGCTGAATCAAGATATGAATTGAGAAAATCACGATTTTGTAGAGACATTGCATGCAACGTCTTTACAAGGGTTAGGGAAAATTAAAAATCTATTGACAAACCCAATTCATGACCAAATTCAGTAACACCGGAAGTTATCTCATCCTCCCTCATCTGCTTCATCCTCCAGCCTACGGCAGGAAGCGCTTTGATTTAACAGTTCTCAGTCATCAGTTATCAGTTACCAGTTAATCCCCATGAATTCAGGGGATTAACTGGTAACTGTTCACTGTTCACTGATTCGGTATAAGTAGGTGGGCGGGAAAATTTATCAGTTTGTCATTGCGAGTGGAACGCAGTGAGACCAGCGCTGCAGGAGGGTTTCCCGACCTAGGCGACTGGCGAACCCGAAGGGTGGAACGTAGACCCCGGAGGGGGCTTCCCGCAGGGTAGCAATCGCAATGGTTTTGACCACTTTATATTTTGTTACATAGTTAGGTTTATTTGTGCCTACCTACTTAGTTCTTCAAGAGGTTGCCAAGAAGTTGGGCAGAGGATTACCACCGTTTTGACCAACAGCTGGGATTTCCAACAGAGAATCCGTAGCTTGCGTGGTACCGTCTTGTGTTTTGACGTTGGGGTCGATGGTGACGGAGTTTTGGTCTCCTGGATGTCCGTTAGGAACGAACAATTGCGGGTGGTCGAAGGGCGCTTTTTGATTGCGGACTCGTTCATCAGTCAGCCCTTTCAAAAAGGCAACCAGCCCCTGTTTTTCCTCGGGTGTTAGATTCAGCGGCGGGAGTGCGCCACCAAAGTCGCCGCCTCGATTGTAAAAATCAACCACTTGCTCCAGAGTTGACTGACCACCATTGTGGAAGTAAGGGGCAGTGAGTTCTATATTGCGAAGTCCGGGTGTTTTGAACGCTCCGTCTGCAGTCACCGCTTCATTGGGATCAAGCGGGGGATTGAGGGTAGGGGGGTCTTCGCCGAGGAGTTGCTTAAATTTTCCCTGCTGAGCTAGCCGGACTTCCGACAAGGGATTGCCTTGACCATTACCATCCAAACCGTCATTACCACCCAAACCGGGGTCTTCGCTGGAAGGTCTGACGCCGATGCTAAAGAAGCCACTGTCTTCAGGACGCCCACCGGCCTGCACAGGCGCACGTCCGATTCGTCCCCTTTGAGCGACGGTACTCACTGAAGCGGCGGTCAATTCCGATCCTGCGTGGCAGGCAATGCACGTACCCTTGTTTTGGAAAATGTTCCACCCCAGCTGCTGCTGGGCAGTCAGAGCGCCAGTGTTTCCAGCTAAGAACTGGTCAAATGGTGTCTCAGCAGAAACCAATGTTGACTCGTACGCCTGAATTGCCAGCCCAAAGAAGAGCGAGAAGTTGTACTCTGCTAGCGTGAATTCGTTGGTGTTCAACTTGCCCTTTTTGTGCGAGAAGGTTCGCCTACCGGTTGTTGGGTTAATTTTGATAATAATATCTGAATCCCACCACTCCCGCTTGAAGGCGTCCTGGAGCAAGGCCTCGTAGGACTTTTTCAGACCTGGTTTAGACGAATAGGCACTGGAGTTGCTTAAAGAACTTAAAACACTATCATCATAAGCTACAATCTGCTTGGCAAGAGGCTGCAGGGCAAGGAACTTCTTACCGAGCTTCCTACCCACCCTTCTGAAACGCTTATTATTGGATCCAGGAGAAAGTCGGCTTGCCTGCTCATCGCTGTTGGTAGTGTTTTCCAAGACCTCCGCATTAACGGTATTGTTAACAGTGTGACCTAGGGTGTTGAACACCTTAACCGTAGTATCGTCTCCAGATAACTCAATTCTCAATGGCGTGGTGATATTGGTTAATTCAGCGGACGTCTCCAAGGAATTCTCCGGTGGTGCCACCGCCTGTGAAGCCAGTGAGGAATTATTGAGACTAACTTGCACATCTTCCAGTCGTTTTCGGTGAACTGCTTTCAAAACATAAGCATTAGAGTCTCTCAACCCCAAGGGATTTACCCCGTTGAAGGTGTTTTGAGCCAGTCCGTCCCAGAAGTTGCGAAAGTTAAACACTGCGTTGATCACTGATGGTGAATGCCGGGGCGTCACTTGACGCACGTTCGTGCCATTCACATTGAAGACTTGATCCTTCAAAGGCGTCACTTTGTCCTTGTCACTGCCAGGATTAACGTCAACAAATCTTGCCCTGAAGACCCCTTTGGAGCCAGCAACATCATTATTGTCAGAGACAACGGTCGAAGATATGTCATCTGGGTTTGCTAGCTTATGAAATGGGTAATCTGCTGCCGTCAGCTGGTAGTTCGGACCTTTTCCCGGGGTGAAAGTCCTATCAATGAAACCTGGGCTGATTTGGTTTTTGGATCTGCTGTCCGCTCCAGCATGAAAGTGACAACTGGCACAAGACTGGATGCCATCGTAGCCAAGCTGCATATCCCAGAAAAGAGACTTTCCTAGGGCGATCGCAGCTTTTTCATCTTTTACGAAATCCGTCAGATTCTTTGGTTTTGGAATCTCTATCCTATCGAGGGGAGGCGTAGGCGGCGGAGTTATTTGCGCCGATACAGTATGTCCGGTTAGGACTGCAACGATCACCAGCGCGGCGATCGCCGCACCTTTTTTCATGCTCCTAAACCATTTGGATGCTAGATGAGTAAGTTTACTTACCATCAGAGTTGTCCAAATGGCAATATTTTGTATTCTTTGTAAGAGTTTTGATAGCAGATGGATAAAGGGGGAAGCAGAGGAACTTTCCCTTCTCCTACTTGCCTTTTGGGTGTCTTTCGACTCCTCAAATTCAGACAAGCCGCTATGGCGACTTTTTCTAGCATTGCTCATTGTTTTTCTGTTTTTCTGTGTTTTTTTGCCAAAATTTGAGTCAATTTATGCTAGATTCTGTTGCAACAATATGTGCTGCTTTAAACAGGGTTTCTAGAACCGAATTCAAGCTACATGAAACCAAGTCATATAAAACAAGATACGGCTCTAATCATTTTTCAGGTTTATTCAGCGATTTTACGCAAGGTATATATATTTTTTACAAAAATTTACACGTGTATATTTTGAGTTAAAGTATCAGTCACAGTAGAAGGTAGTCATTAACCCGAAATGAAAAACTGGACTCAAGGAATCCCCGTTTCTTCTAAAACGGGGAGGAATTGTCTCCTTGCCTCGTCTTAGTCATTAGTCACAGGTCATTAGGAGGCAGTGCGGTCTTGGGGAGCCACTGCGAAGGGAAACGCTCTGCCGACTTGTAGCATGTGGCGTGGTTTCCCCCATGTTAGCGGAGCGAGCCGTAGGCTGCACCTGCCGTTCATTAGTATAATTAATGACGATAAATCGTGTAGCGTAGCGGTTCCTCTTAGGAACTAAAACTACTAATGACTAAAGACTAATGACTTCGATTTCCCCCCCGGCTTTTTATGAAATTGCAGTGCAGCGGTTCCTTTTAGGAACTACGTTTGCGCAGCGTCCCTCTTAGGGACTAGTGATGATTTCATAGCCGGGGGATGAGTTAACATTTTAAAGGCTTACTCAACCTTTTTCTACAATCCAACTGCCCTCTTTGTCAGCATCCCACCTGCCAGGACTTGCGCCAAAACTGTACCAGACAGTTCTCTGGCAACAAATGTTAAGTCGCGCAGCTGAGCGAGGTTTTAATTCGATCACCGTTGATGGCGATACGAGTACAAATGACAGTTTAATCGCTCTTGCCAACGGTCAATCCCGCACCCCAGCAATTACTGAAATGGGCGCAGAAGCCGAAAAATTAGAAGCGATGTTAACAGCAGTTTGCCAGCATTTGGCGAAGGCGATCGCCCGTGACGGTGAAGGCGCAACTTGTCTTATAGAAGTGCAAGTCACAGGGGCGCAAGATGAACAAGCAGCCCGTCAAATTGCCAAAACCATTGCAGGTTCTTCTCTTGTCAAGTCTGCCATCTTTGGACGCGATCCCAACTGGGGACGTATCGCCGCCGCCGCCGGACGTGCGGGAGTTCCTTTTGAGCAAGAAAACCTGAAAATAAAGTTAGGAGATTTCTTGCTGATGGAGAATGGTCAACCATTACCATTTGATAAGAAAGCTGCAAGTGAGTATTTGAAACAAGCAGCACTTGGTGCATACCTCAAAGAAGATACCGTGTTGATTGCTGTTAGTATTGGCACTGGTTCTAGTTGAGGTAAAGCTTGGGGTTGTGACTTGAGTTATGACTACGTGAAAATTAACGCGGAGTATACGACTTGAGGGTACGAAGAATAGAAAAATATGGCGAAAGCAGCAGACATCGGTGGCAAGCGTTTGATTAGTCTAGCACCGGATGCTTGGGTGAAATGGGTAACGCACAAGCACACCAACAGAGGAAAAACAATGCAACGAATTTCTGTGGTTGGCACAAGTGGATCTGGCAAGACGACTTTGGCGCAGTAAATTTACGCCTCGTTGGCTCTCTCTAGATCGATGGATTGCGCAGCTTGACGAAACGATGCTATCGACTTGAGGCTATTGGAGGGACAATCCCACAGAATGTATTTGAAGCAATCAGGAATATCTACGATTCGCAGCGTTTTTGCACTCCTAAGCAGGTGAATATTTTTATTGTGGCAAGCTTGGAGGTTGTAATTGGGGATTCTGTCGCAAAGATGATGAATGTTATGGTAGCCGATATCGGCGGAAAACCACTTGAAAACGGTGGGTAACTCCAGATAACTGCTGCCCTTAATTGCTCCTTCGAGATAGTCCCACCCTTCAGTTTTGTGGGCGTAAGAGCCATCAAAGTTGTGCTGAACAAAGAAGACGCAGATGAAGATTGCCGCAGCACAAGTTAGCGTGATTGAGTAAACGCTCACGAAAAAACCAAATCCAAGTAAATACCCCAGAAAAATCCAGCTGCCGACTACACAAATGTTGTTGAACAACAGATGCCAAAACTCAGCCGCAGTGTACCAATTTCTAGACTTATGGGAGGAGATGATTCGAGGTAAATCCATAAAAGGATCTTGCTGCAAGCAAGTCACTAGATGAGTTATAAAATCATATGTTCCGGCAATCAGGGCGAGTCTTGGCTTAATCGCGAGATAGAAAAAACCTCCCGGAAAGATCATGAATGGGTGCCTCAGTAGTTCATAATGCCTTTGGGCAGATGGACTGAGGCGAGCAAACTCCTCAGTAGAGAGTAATGCACTAGGACCGCGATAGCGTTGCCAATCACCGTTGGTTTTGTGGTGATAGGCATGTCCTCTCGACCACGGATATTGAGGGATCGCGTTGATCACCCCTAGAATAAAACCGATAATCCGATTAACCCTTTTTGAACGAAAGAGTGAATAGTGTCCGCAATCATGCATTAAAGAAAAACAACGCACTGAAAACAGCGTCATCAAAACTATAATGGGCGCAAGCAACCAAAAACAAATAGAAGCTGCTTTGTGTGCTAAAAACCATAAAACCACATAAGGCACAACCGTATTCAGGATTTGATAAGTTGCCCGCAAGTCGCTGCTGTTCATGTAAGGACTCAGGACAAAATCCGACTTTTTCACTATGGTTTCCATTAAATAAAACTTTCTCCTAGATGACTGGATCGAGACAAGAAAGTTTCTTCACCAGCATTCCGGTGGCGGAGCTAATTTAGCGATTCTTTGGTCGTAGGAAGAAGCGAATTGTTTGTCAAAAACAACAGATGACTCTTGATTTTGCATGATGAAAGTGAATCAAGTGTATATAGGCTGCCCAACCTACAGAGAAAAATTTTATCAGAAGTAATCAACCGGACTCCTAATGAACTGTGGTTCATTACAGTCTTAACGGGGCGATCTGCCGCTATGCTGCAGCGAAGCTATCACCACGTACTAGGCTTGATATGAAATGGTATAACGGCTTACAACTTCGGTTCCACCCAACAGCAAAGCCAGTCGCCAAGGCAGGGTAAACCCCTTCGGGGAAGACCTCCGGTCTCGCTGCGCTTTAGACCTCTGGGCGTGCGCTTTGCGCATACGCCAGATGCCTGCGGAGGGAAACCCTCCCGCAGCCGGTTGTCGTCACCTCCAAAAAGCGCTGGCTGACTTTGTTTCACTCGCTGCGGACAACCTGAAAATGTCTACGCAGTCACTACCTTGGGTTGAGGTTTGCTAAACAACTGGGCTAAACGATGGGGTTGGCGATAGCGAAGCGCTGCTGCTTTCAGCAGATCGCGCCAATTTCCCTTACCATACGCATACCCCGCAATTAACGGCAATGCCACACTTGCCTCGGAAAATACCATCTGTTCGGTAGCTTTATCTACCTTGCCCCAAGAATGAGCTTCTTTGAGGGTAGAACCAGATAAAGTGCCGCCCCGTTGTAGCACCTGGCGTGGTTGGGGGATCTCTTGTGCGTAAGTCCTAAATCAATTGACTGAGATCTTGCACCTGCTTTTGGATCCGCCAAGAAATAAATTTCTTGGCTCAAAGGTCAAGTAAGCTAAAGCTTACTGAATATAAATTCCAGTCCGTTTTAACGGACTTCGACTATGAGCCTTGAACTTTAGTTCAAGGCGTACTCAGGGGGAGGTGCAAGATCTGAGTTGAGGGACTTGCATCCCTTTTACCATTCATCCCCCGTGAGTTGGTGAATTCTTTATTCCGTCAAAACTCGTTCAATTTTCTCAAATGCCCAATCTATTTCATCTTGAGAAATAACAAGAGGTGGGGCAAAACGGATGACATTATCTCTCGTCTCTTTGGCTAATAATCCCTCTTTAGCTAACGCCTTGCAAAAACGTCTTGCACCACCAGCTTCTTGATGTAATTCCATGCCAATGAGTAAGCCTTTACCGCGCACTTCCTTGATATGTGAACTTTTAATAGATTGTAATTTTGCCTGAAAATATTCTCCTAAAATAGCAGCTTTTCCTGACAAATCTTCCTCTATGATCACATCAAGTGCAGCGTTTGCAATTGCAGCCGCTAAAGGATTTCCTCCAAAGGTACTACCATGATCTCCTGGTTGAAAGACACTCATCACTTCGTCAGTAGAAATGAAAGCAGAAATTGGATAAAACCCACCAGATAAAGCTTTTCCGACAGTTATACCATCTGGCTTGACATCCTCATATTGATGAGCAAACATTTTGCCAGTTCTTCCCAACCCAGTTTGAATTTCATCAAAAATCAGTAAGACGTTATGCTGGCGGCAGATTTGTTCTGCTTGTTTTAAAAACCCATCGGGAGGAACAATAATACCACCTTCACCCTGAATTGGTTCTACTAAAAATGCAGCAGTGTAAGGAGTTATCGCTTTTTCTAAAGCTTCAGCATCACCAAAAGGTATGACTTTAAACCCAGTTGTCAAAGGTCCAAATCCATCTTGATATTGTTCTTCTGTGGAGAAACTGATTAAACTAATAGTCCGTCCAGAAAAGTTATTAGTACAAACAATAATTTCTGCCTGATTCTCTGGTACTCCTTTGACTTTGTAAGCCCATTTACGAATTGCTTTGACAGCAGTCTCAACAGCTTCAGCCCCAGAATTCATGGGTAACACTTTGGGCAAACCAGAAATGTTACAAAGCTTTTCGTAAAATCTTCCTAATTGATCATTACGAAAAGCTCTAGAAGTGAGTGTTACTTTTTGAGCTTGCTTAATCATAGCTTCCAGAATTTTGGGATGACAATGACCTTGATTCAGTGCTGAGTAAGCCGAAAGAAAATCCAGATATTTTTTACCTTCTATATCCCATACCCAGACTCCTTCTCCTTTGGTAATAACAACATCTAAAGGATGGTAATTATCAGCGCCATATTGCTGTTCAAGTTCGATGTAATCCTGGGTATTCATTGTGTTGAAGTTGGGAATTCCCAGAGTTTTATTCACTGCTTGCATATTTGCTCCTGAAAATCTTCTGTATTTTGAAATAGAATGAGAAAACAGCCGAAACATTACCTGTTGAATGACTCATCCAACAGGACTCAACTAGATTTCAGAAAAACCCAGCTTCATTCTTTGTTTTATATTTCGTAATTCCAGGTTGCTATTGACAATAAAGTTGAAGGCGCAACTCTCTGGATTAAGTTTGTGATGTCAAAGACAAGCGCTACTATGTGATACTGATGGATTTTTTGTTAATATCTAAACAGCTAGTAAGTACTTATTGACCAGCCATTTGTTCTTTTTCCAGACAAGCAACTTGTGTAGGACATCTTACTCCTACTTTTAGGGACGAAAAGCAGTTGTCCATTCTGTCTGAATGTGAAACTTTGCTGGCATAAAAATCAATAGTGTAAACGGTGATGTTTATGATAGTAACTTTGCTTTTATCCGCACTTGACGAATAAAAAACAAAGAATAAAAAACAAGCCGCAGGTATTTTGACTTAGAGACTTTCATCTCCACAGTTACTACCAAGTGCAGAATTTGCACTTTTCTTTTTTCGTGACTTCTGGTGGCTAATCCACTAGAACCGACTTGTACAATATCAGTATATCATTGTTTGCTGCGGTTCCTATCGTTAAATTTTTACAACAAAATCCCCGTAGAAAGAGTTATTTGTAAAACTATCGCTTATATTTATATGTTACCTTGTCGTAATAGCTGCTCTGCCCACTCCATACGTTTATCACTCACGTAGCGAAAGACTGTTGTACCAAAGAGTTTGTGAAATCCGCGTTGCACGTACTGTTTTGGACAGCTTTGGCCCATAATTGGGCATTATCCTTTAGTGTAAGGGTAATCGTGATGGCGAGTGATAACAAGAATATATATCAATAAGTATATGACAGTATGGCATGCCGCAAAACGTAGACAGAGCAGGCGTCTGTTGCTGATTTGTTGAGCATCGCAAAGGAACCTTCATGAGGCGATCTGCCCAAGGCAGAGCGCGAAGCTATCGCCTGTAAATCCTAGGACTTACGCACAAGTTAGGAAAGAACAAGACCGTGAGATTGCGCACTCCTCGTCGCAACGGGTGCAAGTACGTTATTTTTGCGTAAGTCCTGAATGTATCTTTGCTTCTCCAATCTGGGAATAATCAACCCAGTAGACTTGTTGAGGATGGGGAATTGGGACAAGAACGTGCATATTGGCTAGCTTGGTCGCAAATTTCTGGAGTTGGTCCAATATTATTACAACGGTTGCAGCAGCATTTTGGTACACTGGCAGCAGCTTGGGACGCGAAACCTGCACAGTTGGGACAAGTAGAAGGTTTTGGTTTTCAAACGCTGCAAAAAGTAGTGCAACAACGTTCTCGTTTACATCCTGAACAATTTTTGCAGCAACACCAAGAGCAAAACCCGAATTTTTGGACACCAGCAGATGCAGACTATCCTCGGTTACTACTGGAAATACCTAGCCCACCGCCTATTGTGTACTATCGTGGTGAAATAGATTTGCAAGAAAATCTGGCACAAAAACAACTCGTCGGGATTGTAGGGACACGCCAACCCTCAGAGTATGGTATGCGATGGACTCGCCAAATTAGTACAGCTTTGGCGAAAAATGGGTTCACAGTTGTTTCTGGTTTGGCAGAGGGAATTGATACTGAAAGTCACGCCGCTACTGTGAAAGCTGGAGGACGCACAATCGCAGTTTTAGGTACAGGTGTTGATGTTGTCTATCCATCTAAAAATATGGAACTGTACAAACAGATTTTGACTGCAGGCTTGGTTGTGAGTGAGTATCCAGCAAAGACGCCACCTGATCGCACCCATTTTCCTCGTCGCAACAGAATTATCGCAGGTTTAAGTCGTGCTGTGCTGGTAATGGAAGCACCGGTCAAATCAGGTGCTTTGATTACTGCAAGTTACGCAAATGATTTTGGGCGAGATGTCTATGCACTCCCTGGAAGACTGGATGATCACCCATCGCAAGGGTGTTTAAAACTACTTAGCCAAGGCGCGATTCCGATTGTTAAGGAATTAGACGAACTATTAAAAATGCTGGGAGCAATACCACAACTGGATTCTGTTGAACCATCCCCATCAGTGCAGCAGTTAACTTTACCAAGTTTACCACCAGAACTTCAACGAGTTATGGATGCAATTACTTCAGAAGCTTTAGCGTTTGATTTTATTGTTCAACAAACGGGCATAGCTACGGCTGAGGTTTCGAGTGCTTTGTTGCAATTGGAGTTGATGGGTTTAGTTTCGCAATTACCGGGGATGCGGTATCAACGATGTTTATAAAATTACTCCTTTCGGTAGGGTAAGTAAGATTTATTTTTTAACCGCAGAGGCCCAGAGAAGCCAGTATTCGGCTAGAGTTTCCCGACTTGTAGACGCCCTAAGGGCGTCTACCCGATAGCCGTAAGGCGTGGTGTCAGCCATAGGGTAGCACCTGGCGTAACACAGAGAAAGGAGTCAATTCCTATAGGTAATTTTATACCACGGATACCAGGAGACTTTCAAGCCTGTTCCCTGTTCCCTGTTCCCTCCCAGCCATAACAACTATTGCGATTCCCCATATGCCATATCATTCGCTTCAGCATAACGCTTCATAAATCTCATGAATCGTTCCCAGTGCTCCTCTTGGTCTACTTCAAATTTACATTCTACGCGCTGCAACTCATCACCTTCTGGACCCCCAAAAATGAATTGTGTGGAAGATGGAGTGACGCTGATTTCACCTTCTTCGTCTTTTAAAAGCATCGAATTTAAAGGTTGTTTTGTAAAGGTATTAAATCCTTCCAACGCTTTGAGTTGCTTAAAAATCATCACAACAATACGCTTACCAGAGGTGAGATTACGTCGCAAGCTAACATTGTTGAGTTCTTCAGTAATGCCAGAAAAAAATTGGATTGAGGGTGTGATAGATGTCATGAAAAAGGAAAATTTATCGCTGGTAAGGATAATAATACTGTGGATTCATCACCGGAGGTGGAACGAGTGGCCCAACGGGTGGCTGATACCCGTTGGAGGGTATAGTGCTTCCCATACCGTTGGGTAGAGGCGGAGTCATCACTGGGGGTTGATAACCAGTTGTAGGAATTGTGCTTCCTGTGCCGTTGGGTAGAGGCGGAGTCGTCACTGGGGATTGGTAACCAGTTGTAGGAATTGTGCTTCCTGTGCCGTTGGGTACAGGCGGAGTCGTTACTGGGGATTGGTAACCAGTTGTAGGAATTGTGCTTCCTGTGCCGTTGGGTACAGGTGGAGTCGTCACTGGGGATTGATAACCAGTTGTAGGAATTGTACTTCCTGAACTAGGAGGTATGGGAGCAGTTGGGCTAAATTGTTGATAAATCGCACGAGAAATTGAAATTATGAGTTTTTCGGCGCGGGGATCGTTATTAGGACGTTGTACCATAACCGCAACTACATAACGCTTGCCAGTCGGCATATCAACTAAACCTGCATCTGCAAGGGTTGTGCCAATATCGCCCGTTTTATGGGCAATAGTTGCGCCTGATCCTAAACCAGTAGGCAGGAGCTGATTTCTCACAGTGCGACGCATAATATTTAGTATGCGATCGCGCGATGCGACACTTACCAAATTTCCTTTATTCACCATTCCTATCAGCTTCCCTAACTCCTTGGGACTTGTGGTATTTGTCCCTGACAAATCAGGGAGGGGATTGCGAATTGTAGTTGTTGTCAAACCCCAATTGCGGAAACGCTGATTCAGTGTCTCGATACCACCTAAGCGATGAATCAGCATGTTTGCTGCGGTGTTGTCGCTGATTGTCATCATCTTAGTCGCCACTTCTATGATTGTAAACTGAGTTCCGGCTGGTTTATACTGCATATCCCCAGAACCACCAACAACCATTTGCTTGCTCATGGTGAGTATTTCATCCAGGCTAATTTTTCCAGCATCTACATCTTGGAAAAAGGCAATCAAAATCGGAATCTTAATTGTGCTTGCAGCAGAAAAAGTGGAGGAACCATTCACATCTATATAATTGCCACTGTCTAAATCTACCAAGAAAACTCCTGGTGTGAGATTAGGGTTTGCTGCGGCTAAATTTTGTACTATAGTTTTTAAAGAAGAAATTTCCTGGGTCAGGAATAAGCCGGAAGCAGCTTCTGAGGGATTTTGGGTCAACTGTGGCTGTGCCTGCCCAATAGTTGTATCAGATGATGTGCCATTTGATGTGGTGATGCGACTTGCAGGATCTAACACTGATAACGCCGTACCTACGATCGCACCAATACCAACTCCTACAATTAACAGCCGTAGGGCATACAAAAATGTTCTTGCCATCGGCTTTAAGCGCGTTTTTTGTCGGGATACACTGACTTTTCTTGGCAACGGCTGCTTCCGCATTTGCACATTTTTTGGCTGTACTTTCTTTGGATTGTATGGTGGAATCCTTCCTTTGGCAGCAGCAGTTGGTTTGGCTGGTGTCGGTGGTACTCCTGATCGCTTTATGGGCGAAGTGAGAGGGATTAGGGGAGGAATCGATTTTATACGTGTAGGCATTGTTCGGCTGTAGGGGGCTTGCTGCTGCTTTGTCGCTTCGACTTTATTTTGCCCCTGCTTTTGAACTTTGCTCTTAACCGGACGGCGGCTGGTTTTTGGACGCCGTGAGACTGTTTTAATAACGGTTCTCGTTGGCATAAGATAGGGTAGCAATAAAAGTGTAAAATAAAGAACACATTTAGAAAGGTTTTACTTTATAGGCTAAAGTCACTTTCGATCAATCCCTGATGGGAATTGAAATGTCTTTTGTGTGCGGACTTTGTAGCCACTCTTTCAATTTACCTCTAAGGCACCTTATTATTTACATTAATTTTTGCTTATAATAGTTAGTCTTTTGAGTTGAGCTTAAGTTATTATGACAAGTTTTTGGACGATGAGTTAGTACACAAGTTAGGATGAGTTAAAAGCCTTGATGATTGTTCCGGTTTTCTAGCGCCCATTCTACCTGTCGTAAAATACCACGCAACATAGCAACTTCTCTAGTTTGTAATTGAGCGCGATTATACATTTGCCGAAATGTTTCCATACGGCTAGCTGCTGTATGGGGATAAAGATATCCAATCTTGAGTAGTAGTGATTCTAACTGTTGGTAGTATTCTTCCAGTATATTCAAAGGTGCAGACTCGTTAACAGATGTAGGAACACGCACAGCTAAAGGTGCAGATAATTTTTCACTCTTTATATCCGTGTTTTCTCTAACCGTGTCCTCTTGATTCTCTGTGTCACTTTTTGCTAGTTCATAACAGCAAATAGCCACAGCAGTCGCCAAATTCAACGATGGGTAATTAGAACTGGTAGGAATACGAATAAACCGCTGAGCATAATTTAATTCTTCATTACTCAGTCCTCGATCTTCCCTACCAAAAATGAGCGCGGCTGGTTGTTGCGGTTGATCCAGTAACCAAGGTAGTGCTGTGGAGGGATTTTCTAAGGGGGAGTCCCAGTGACGAACACGAGCTGTGGTGGCGATCGCCCGCGTACATCCTTGCAATGCTTCTGGTAGCGTCGTCACTGAGACTGCTGACTCTAAAATATCCTTAGCATGAACCGCCATTTGAAGTGCTTCACCTGAAAGCGCTTTACATTGAGGATTAACCAACACGAGATGATTTAACCCAAAATTTTTCATCACCCGTGCGATCGACCCGACATTTATTGGTCCTGCTGGTTCTACTAGGATAATTCTCACCTGATTTAATGCCATTTACTGCCCCTGTGTTATTTACCTGGTTTTAAAAGAAGGCTGCCGCCATAATCTTGTTGGGTTTGGTGGCGTAAGCAAAAGTCCTCTGTTTGGGTTTTCTGGCGCACGGTTCAATCCTCCATTCGGGTTTGGTGGCGTGAGCAAAAGTCCTCTGTTTGGGTTTTCTGGTAGACGGTTCAATCCTCCGTTCAAGCTTCCGGGTGCGAGTACAGCCCCGTTAGGGCTAACTCTATCAGTATTGATATTAACGCGCGTCCCATTCTGATAATAGTAAGTGCTAGAGCCATCGCCATTATTGATTGTTGTGGCAGGAGAAATCGTAGTGCCATTTGGTGTATTAATGACACCATTTTGATGAACGCGCGTCCCATAAGGATAATTGAGAATGTTGCCTACACCCTTCGGGTTCGGCAGTTGCTACCCTGCGGGAAGCCGCCTCCGGCGTCTACAAGTCGGGAAACCCGCCCAACGCACTGCCTCACCAGAACTAGAAGTGGAATCACTTTGTGCCTCAGCCGCAGATGGTGTTAAAAAACTGACTCCTAATGTTGTCAGGGCTAATATCAAGAGCTTGAAGACCTTTGGGCGATGATATGTAGAATATCTGGTTACAGGACGCGGCACAACACAATTAGCCTTAGATATTTCACCTACCTCTACAGTTGAGACTTTACTGAACAACTTAGATGACAGCTTATTTATCGAAAAAACGTTATTCATCTTTCTTGTGTTCAAAGCTTTTTTTATGAGTGTTGCATTATGGAAGCTTGCCAAGTAAGAACTATAGGGGCTTCTATACCTATAGGACTCCTATTTGATTTTTGAAAAAAACTCAGTATACCTTTATTGCTTTTCCCTGTTCCCTGTTCCCTGTTCCCTGTTCCCTGTTCCCTGCCCTGACGAGTTGTTCAGGAATCAAACCGGATTCCTATATGATAGAAAACTGTTAAGCAACTTCACTCGAAAACACAAAGACGCTGTGTTTTCACGCGAGATTATCAGTCTAAGTAGGTAGACGTAATTAATTCGCAGATAGCGGTAGTGGGAGCATCTTGCTCCCTACTTTATTACCAACGCGGGCTGTCCTGCCCGCACTACATTTTATATTGAATTCAAACCACCTACTTAAATTTAAATGTTAAGCAGGCGAGACTCGTGAAAAAACAAGATCCCCGACTTCGTAAGAGTTGTCGGGGATTTCAATAGGACTTAATTTTTAGACTGTTCAGCTAGTGAAAACTCACATAGCTGTGATCAACAACACTAGTGATAAACTACATATTGGGTTGCTGACGACGAGCACCCTTTTCCTGGCGGTATTTTTGGAGTTGTTCTTTTTGTTCTGGGGTTAGGACTGCTTCCATTTGCGTTTTCTGTGACTGCATCACTTGCTTTAGTTGGTTTTTCTGATCATCAGAAAGATTTAAAGCAGCAAATCCACCTCGTTCCTGGCGGTTTTGCATAGCGGTTTTTAACTGTTCCCGTTGTTGTTCGGTGAGAATTTTGTCAACTTCAGCGCGGGTATTGCTACGGATTTCTTTGATTTTGGTTTTTTGCTGATCCGTTAGTCCCAAACGTTGGAAAGCTCCTTCTTTTGGCTGAGATTGTGCAACAACTAAGGGCAAAGAGGAGTTTGCTTCTGCTTTGACGGCGAAGGAAGTTGTAGTTAAACTGAGGGCGATCGCTCCACAAATGAGTGATAAGTTTTTGAGTTTCATCCAAGTCTTTCTGTGCTTTTCTCCTAGTTGATACAACTATGGTAAGAGTTCAATTTTAAAAGTGACATGAGGAAAAAGTCATGAATAGATCTATGACTAAAGTCATGGATCTATACAATCAGTAAATTCATCAAGTAATCATGAAGTCTTTTGTTCTGAAATTATCTCTGTAACCAAGAAAGTACTCAGAACTTTCTTTTGCGAAGTAAAGGTTAAAGGGTAACAGAAAATACTTTCTCTGTTAAAATTTTCACCAGCAAACCTTAAATGAATAGTGTTGATTTATAGTAAAACTATAAAAACTAGTTGTTCTTGAGTATATTTTTGTGAGCCGTTCGATTCAATTTTACAATCATCCTTTCCGGTTTCTACTATATTTGGAGTGGGTATTGCTAGCGTTTGCTGCTTTTACAGCAGCTCTACCATCTCACCCAGATCGACATCAAACCAGCTTTCCTGAACTGACTATTTGTAGTCTGGTGCTTTTTGGATTGATGGGTTTGAGATTACCAACTCGTAACCATATAAGTAAAGTCATTTATACCGCACTGGAAATATCTCTAATTTTGGTAACTGGTTTTTGGGGAGTTAAGGGTGATAGAATTTTTGCTTTTCTTGACATCATTTTAGTAACTCGCAGTTGTTTAATTTTTCAGTTACCAAGTCGTTTAATCATCACAGCTTTATCATTTATTTTATTTTTACTAACACTAACAAGTCGATTTACAAAAATAAAATTTCTCCCAGGAATGCAAGAGCGTTTTTGGTTTTTCACTCTCAGTTTTGTCTTAGTATTCGTCTTAGCGTTATTATTTGTTTTACTATTAATGAATACAGTTTTATCTGAGCGAGAAAGTAGAGAAAAACTAGCCATTGCCAATGATAAACTGCGTCAATATGCTTTGCAAATTGAAAATCAAGCTACTCTTGAAGAACGCAACCGAATTGCTCGCGAAATACATGATTCTTTAGGACATTCTCTGACAGCTTTGAATTTACAATTAGAAACTGCATTAAAACTTTTGGAATCGAATCCAACCAAAGCACAAACTTTTTTAGGAAGAGCAAAAGAGTTAGGTTCTAAAGCATTACAAGATGTCCGTCAATCAGTGTCTACGATGCGTTCTCATCCCTTGCATGAGCAATCTTTGGAAGAGGCGATCGCCGGACTTGTAGAAAATGTTCAACGTTCAACTGGTATAACACTAATTTGTCAAATTCACTTAGATCACCCTATTCCAGTTGAAGTTAGCACTGCTGTTTACCGCATTGTCCAAGAATCATTTACAAATATCTGTAAGTATGCACAAGCTACAGAAGTTAAACTGGAAATAATCACGACTCAAACTAGTTTGCATTTAAAGGTTGAGGACAATGGCATCGGGTTTAATTTAACACAAAATACCACTGGTTTTGGACTTCAAAGTATGCGCGATCGCACTTTGGCACTCAATGGTCATTTTCATATTAATAGTGCTCCTGGTTCTGGTTGCAAAATGACAGCTTATATTCCCTTATCTAAAGTTACCACAAACTAATTTAACGACAGAAAATAAATAAGTGATGACTAATCTGATTAAAGTTTTAATTGTAGATGACCAAAGTTTAATTCGTCAAGGATTAAAAGCATTATTGGAATTAGAAGAAGATTTAGAAATCGTCGCAGAGGCAGAAAATGGGGAAATTGCAATTCATTTAGTTGAAGAATTCTATCCAGATGTGGTACTCATGGATATTAGAATGCCTATTATGGATGGTGTTGCAGCAACTCGGGAAATTCAAAAGCGTTTTCCCAAAACTAAAGTTTTAGTACTAACAACCTTTGATGATGATGAGTATGTAAAAACCGCTTTACAGAATGGAGCGATGGGTTATTTGCTAAAAGATACACCTTCAGAAGAGTTGGCTGTTGCTATTCGTGCTGTTAACAAAGGATACACTCAATTGGGGCCAGGAATAGTTAAAAAACTTTTCGCCCAGTTTTCTAGTGTAACACCAACCAAGTCACCATCTCCACCAGATAGCTTAGCTGAACTAACTCCTAGAGAAAAAGAAGTTTTGCGATTGATTGCTACAGGTGCTAGTAACCGAGAAATTGCACAACAACTTTATATTTCTGAAGGGACAGTGAAGAATCACGTCACAAATATCTTGAATAGTTTAGATTTGCGCGATCGCACCCAAGCTGCAATTTTTGCTAATTCTTTTTTACCCTATCTAAGTCACCCTAGTTAAAAGTTTATTTTTACTTAAATAAGTTGATACACTCTTCTCTTAAAACACCTCTTGTGACCTTGACTTTTCTAAAACTCTTAGCGATAACCTCTTGAGATGATATGTTAATTTGAGATTGATTAACTGAAACTAAATCTTCAATAGAAGCACCGTATATAATTTCTGATAAACCTGTCCAAACGCAAGCAGATGCACACATCGGACAAGGTTCACCAGTAGTATATATGGTATAACCTTCTAAAGAAGGGTTTTGTAGTTGAGTGGTTAAACTGCGAATGACATTAATTTCTGCGTGAGCAGAAGGATCGTTGTCTCGCTTCACTGTATTATGAGCTTGGGCAACCACTTGGTTATCTTTGACAATCACAGCACCATATGGGGCGTCTCCTTTTTTTGCTTCTTCCAACGCCAAACGCATAAAATCTTCTGGATTCATAATTACCTTGGGGTTCAAAAATTAGATTTTTCCAGAATTTAGCATATCCTACGATAACATGTTCTAAAGTCATAAATCCTGAAAAAAAGTTTTTCTATTGCTAAGCTAGTCTTTAGATTCACAATTAATTGTGGATTTTTCCTCTTGCTAAATTTGTTATACGTAACTTATGAAATTTATGTTACTTAACAGAGAAAAAACAGCTTTTTACTTGAAAGACTTAGAGACACCAGTAGGTAAATTTGTGAATTTGACTATTGCTGGTCTAGTTTTATTCTCCTCCGTTATTTTTGTAGCACAAACTTATAACATATCTGATAATTTACGACTGACTTTAGATTTTTTAGATACAGTTGTATTACTGATTTTTATTACCGAGTATTTACTCCGTATTTGGAGCGAGGAGAATAAAATTAAGTACTTTTTTAGTTTTTATTCTTTGATTGACTTAATAGCTATTGTACCCTATTTATTAGGAGGTATTGATATCAGCTTTATTCGACTTCTACGATGGTTCAGGATTTTGCGTTTAATTCGATTTATAGATAAAAAAGTTTTCTTGGGTCTCAGCACAGAAGACAGTTTAGTTTATACACGAATCTTATTTACATTATTTGCCATTATTTTTGTCTATTCAGGTTTAATTTATCAAGTAGAGCATCCTGTTAATCCAGAAAATTTTGCGACTTTTTTGGATGCTTTTTATTTTTCTATAGTCACGATGACCACTGTTGGTTTTGGCGATGTGACTCCAATTTCTGAGCTAGGTCGTTTGTTGACAGTATTAATGATTTTAACAGGTATTGCCCTGATCCCTTGGCAAGTAGGTGATTTGATAAAGCGATTAGTAAAAACTGCAAATCAAGTGGAAACAATTTGTTCTGGCTGCGGTTTATCGTTCCATGATACAGATGCTATGTTCTGCAAAATTTGTGGTACTAAGTTGAGAAATAACTCGTAATTTATCATTAATTTTTGCTTCAAAAACCAAGTATCCATAGTTACAAAAAATCCTCTAACTTAAGAAAGAAGCATTTGTTTATTTTTTGAGGTATTATATTCTACCAAAATAGAGAATATATGACGAAAAGAAATGTACTCACTCCGTTTCAGCGTTTGCTTAGTATCTATTGTCCTGACGATCATCGCTAACAACTTGGTATGTTCTGCAACTGCAAAACCCAAAGTAAGTTTCTTAACAGTTCAACAACCTCAAACAAAGTTTTTCAACGCGCAATTACTTGCACAAGAGTTATCCAAAGTCCGAACTCCCATTGTTCAGTTTTCTAAGGATACATATCCGGAAGTCAACTTACCTGAGATTACATCTGGGCAAATTCAAGTTCAAGAAAATCAATACTTAACTATTATCACGCTGCCAGCAGATATTTTATTTGACTCTAATAAAGAGACGATTCGCCCAGATGCAGAGAAAATGTTGCGTCAAGTCAGTCAGGCAATCAATAATCATTATCCTAACACTTGGTTACAAATCCTAGGACATACTGACTCTAAAGGCTCTAAAGATGATAACTTAAAATTGTCAGAGCAATGGGTAGCAGCAGTACAAAAGTGGCTGAGTGAAAAAGGTGGCATAGACATATCTTTGATATCGAAAGAAGGTTATGGGCAAGCCCAACCCGTAGCACCAAATCAAAAATCTGATAGTTCGGATAACCCCGCAGGACGGCAAAAGAATCGTCGTATTGAAATTGTGATTCAAAAGGTAGCAAATCATCAGGTATAACTGACTTTTAGAAAGCAAAAAAGCAGTCATCAGCAGGTTAAAAACACTACTGTAGACATTAGTAATTTTAAATTGTTATGTTGTTGTATTAAGTACTTTACTTTTATAGCTAAATAGGGTGTAAGGTTGTTTTATTTAAGACAACTGTAAAAGTACGTTTTTCTAGTATAAAATTCCTCGTGCTGTCTGACAAGCCAGACAAATACTTTTTGCATCTACCATTTTCAAAAGAGTGACTGCATCTACCGAACTTAGTGGTCAGGATTTTTTCAATTCATGAGTGTACTCGACTTGATGAAAGTGACAAGAAGACTCATGTAAGAAATGCTATTTCACGAAGATCCAGAGTGAGGTTAACCAGATGTTCCAGGCAGATGTGGCGATGAGTAGTATTTACAATCCATTCCTTGTTGCCCTTTCAATTGTGATAGCTGTGCTTGCTTCGTACACCGCTATTGATTTGGCTGGGCAAATAACGGTAGCTAAAGCAAAGGCAAGACTAGCTTGGTTAATTGGCGGTGCAGTTGTCATGGGAATTGGTATCTGGTCAATGCACTTTGTTGCCATGCTTGCCTTCAGTTTACCAATATCGATGGGGTATGACGCGTTGACTGTAGTGGTTTCCGTGCTACCTGCTATTGTTGCCTCAGCAGGTGCGCTTTTGCTTGCTAGTCGCCCAGTATTAAGTACGCAGCAATTGGTGAGTGGTGGTGTGTTAATGGGCATTGGTATTGCCTCTATGCACTACATTGGTATGGCAGCAATGCGGATGGAAGCAGCGATTCAGTATGATGCAGTACTGTTTATGCTTTCTGTGGCGATCGCCATCGGTGGATCAATTGTGGCGCTGTGGATTGCTTTCCAACTGCGTTTGCAAACGGCGAAAACTGGTAGGCGAGGCAAGATTTATAGTGCGTTCGTCATGGCAGTTGCAATTTCCGGGATGCATTACACAGGGATGGCAGCTGCCTCTTTTAGACCAACCAGAGTGACTGGCACAGTCGCAACCATGCAAGTATCCCTATCTGAGTTAGCTGTAAGTATTGGCGTTAGTACTATCATTATCCTAAGTTTCACACTGCTAACTTCCTTTGTGGAGCGGCGAATGGTTTCCCAAACACTATTACTCAAACAGCTAGAAGCTCAACGATCGCAGCTCTTCATGGACATTACCCTGCTGATTCGGCGGTCTCTCAAGTTAGAGGATATTCTCAACACAGCGGTTTGTGAGATCCAAAAAGCACTGAACACAGACCGCGTTATCATCTATCGTTTCAATGCTGACTGGGGCGGTACCATCATTGCCGAGTCAGTAGCAAAAGGTTGGATAAAAACTGTAGGAAAAACAGTCTTTTCTCCATTTGGCAAAGATGACATAAAAATGTACAAAGATGGTCAAGTCCAAGTAACAAAGAACATTTATCAGGGGAATTTTACAGACTCTTACCGACAAATTCTTGAAGGCTTTCAAATTAAGGCGATTTTGGTTGCACCTATCTTAAGTGAGCATCGGCTTTTAGGTTTATTGTGTGCTCACCAATGCTCTGAATTTCGGAATTGGCAGCAGTTAGAAATTGATTTATTTGGGCAATTAGCTGTTCAAGTAAGCCTTGCTTTAGAACAAGGAAATCTTTTGCATGAACTTAACACTGCACAGGAAGTGTTGCGGGTGCGTGACCGTGCGATCGCCGCTGCTAGCAATGCCATTGTCATAACAGACCCTCGTCAGGAAGACAATCCTATCATCTTTTGCAATCCTGCATTTGAAGCCATGACCGGTTATTCACCACAAGAAGTTTTAGGACGCAACTGCCGATTTTTGCAAGGACCTGACACTAATCCACACAGTGTTGAACAAATACGCAATGCATTGCGACAAGAGCAAGAATGTCATGTTGTGATTAAAAATTACCGTAAGAACGGTACCCCATTTTGGTGTGAATTAAGTATTTCTCCAGCACGAGACGTCACTGGACAGGTGATAAATTTTATTGGGGTACAATCTGACATTACCTCACGCAAACAGGCGGAAGAAGAATTGAGACGCAGCAAAGAATTCCTCCAACGTCAGCTTATGGAACTTATTGATGATGTTAAAGAGGTAGCCAAAGGTGACCTGAGAGTTCGAGCTCAAATGACAACCGGTGAAATCGGAATAGTAGCCAACTTTTTCAATACCATTATCGAAAGCTTGCAACAATTAGTCCTTCAAGTCAAACAAGCGGCTATACAGGTCAATGTTTCTGTGGGGAAAAACTCTGATGCTATTGGTCATTTAGCAGATGAAGCACTCCAACAAGCTGAAGAAATTGGCTGCACCCTTGAGTTGGTAAATCAAATGAATTTCTCCATTCAAGAAGTCGCCAATAATGCTTCTCAAGCAGCAAAAGTGGCTCGTACATCTGCCAAGACTGCTTTGAGTGCAGGTGAAGCAATGGACTATACCGCATCTAGCATCTTTAATTTACAAAAAACAATTACTCAAACAGCCAAAAGGATAAAACATTTTGGTGAGTCATCCCAAGAGATTTCCAAAGTTGTTACCTTGATTAACGAAATTGCATTACAAACCAATATACTAGCTATCAATGCTGGTCTTGAAGCGACGCGTGCAGGTGAACAATCTCAGGGCTTTATTGTTGTGGCTCACGAAGTTGGTCGCTTAGCAATACAGGCAGCCGAAGCAACTCAAGAAATTGAACAAATTGCAGAAAATATCCAATTAGAAACTAACGCAGTTATCCAGGCGATAGAACAAGGAACGACTCAGGTGGTAGAAAGCGCTGAGCTAGTCAAAGACGTCAAGCAAAGCATGGAGACAATTGTAAAAGTATCTCGTCAAATTGACGAGTTAGTTCAGTCAATTTCTCAAACAACAGTGTCTCAAGCCGACACTTCGCAGGCAGTTGCTGTTTTGATCAAGGAAATTACCAAAACTTCAGAACACACTGCTAATTCATCTGGTGTTGTGTCAACTTCTTTACAACAAACTGTAGAAGTCGCGCAGCAATTACAAGCATCAGTTAGTGTGTTTCAAACTCGCGTAGGTTGAATCAAGTGAATTCGTACTTTATCACACAAAAAAAGGTGGACAATGAAGCCCACCCAAAAAGAAAGAGAATAGATACTCTGTTGCTAATTAACCCAACAATGCCTTAGCCTTAGCTAATACATTATCAACTGTGAAGCCGAATTTCTCTAAGGCAACTGCACCTGGAGCTGAAGCACCAAAGCGATCAATGCTAACAGTATCGCCTTCGGTGCCAATATACTTATGCCAACCGAAACTGGCAGCAGCTTCTACAGACACACGCTTGGTGACAGCTTTAGGCAGAACAGATTCTTTATAACCTGCATCTTGTGCTTCAAACAGTTCCCATGAGGGTAACGAGACAACACGGACTTTCTTACCTTCAGCCGTGAGTTTCTCGGCTGCAGTTACGCAGAGGCTCAATTCTGAACCAGTGCCAATCAAAATCAAATCTGGCGTACCTTCAGAATCTACCACTGTGTATCCACCCTTCGTCACGCCCTCAATCGAAGTACCTGCCAAGTTGGGGACATTTTGACGGGTGAATGCTAACAGGGTGGGGTTGTTTTGCTTGGCACTCTCGATCGCCACTTTGTAAGCGCCAGAGGTTTCGTTTCCGTCTGCGGGGCGAATTACCGTTAGGTTAGGAATCGCTCGCAAAGAAGCCAGAGTTTCAATTGGTTGGTGCGTTGGACCATCTTCACCTTGTCCAATCGAATCGTGAGTCATCACCCAAATCACGCCTGCTTGGGATAAAGCGGATAAGCGGATGGCAGCACGCATATAATCTGTGAAGATCAAGAAGGTAGCGCCGTAAGGAATTAATCCAGATTGATCCAGCGCGATACCATTACAGATTGCGCCCATACCGTGTTCCCGCACACCAAAGTGGATGTTGCGGTTTTGGTATTGCCCTTTCTGAAATTCGTCGGAGTCCTTGAGTTCAGTCAGGTTGGAGTGAGTCAGGTCAGCCGAACCACCAATCAGCTCAGGTAAAACCGCCCCCAGTTTGTTGAGGCAAGTTTCCGAGTGTTTGCGGGTAGCCAGTCCTTTGTCTTCTGGGGTATAGGTAGGTAGTACTTTATCCCAACCATCAGGCAATTTGCCGCTGAGGTACCGCTCAAATTCAGCAGCTTCTTGGGAATATTTGCCTTTGTAGTCGCTGAAAACTTTGTTCCATTCTTCCTCCAGGTTTGCCCCGCGCTCAACAGCTTTGCGCCAGTGCTTAAGAGCATCTTCTGGTACTACAAAAGGCTCGTATTCCCAACCCAAGTTTTTGCGGGTGAGTTTAACTTCGTCTCCACCAAGGGCAGACCCGTGAACGCCAGCTGTGTTTGCTTTGTTGGGCGAACCGTAACCGATGGTGGTGGTGACTTTAATGAAAGAAGGTTTGTCAGTAACACCTTTGGCAGCTTCAATAGCTTTAGCAAGACCTTCCAAATCACTGTTACCTTCTGCAACGTGCTGCACGTGCCAACCGTAAGCTTCAAAGCGCTTGGAAACATCTTCGGTGAATGCTATATCTGTAGAACCATCGATGGAGATGTGGTTGTCGTCGTACAGAGCGATGAGTTTGCCTAATCCCAGGTGTCCCGCGTAAGAACAAGCTTCACCAGAAACGCCTTCCATGTTGCAGCCATCACCTAAAATCACGTAGGTGTAATGGTCAACAATCTTGGCATCGGGTTTATTGAACTTTGCGGCTAGATGTGCTTCAGCCATTGCCAAACCGACTCCATTGGCAATTCCTTGCCCCAAGGGTCCGGTAGTCACTTCTACACCAGCAGTCATGAAGTTTTCTGGGTGTCCGGGGGTTTTGGATTCCCACTGACGGAATTGCTTGATGTCCTCAATGGTCACGCTGTCGTAACCAGTCAAATACAGCAGGGCATACTGCAACATTGAGCCGTGACCGGCAGACAGAACAAAGCGATCGCGGTTGAACCACTTGGGATTTTTGGGGTTAAACCGCAAAAAGCTATTCCACAGCACAAATGCCATTGGCGCAGCGCCCATTGGCAGTCCTGGGTGACCAGACTTTGCCTTCTCTACAGCATCAATTGCCAGAAAGCGGATCGAGTTAATACAAAGTTCTTCGAGGGTTTGGGTTGCAACAGCCATAATCAGATTGTTCTCTACGACGGGTTAGCAGTCTTTGAGCATCACCAGGGGAGTTGTTTATCAGTTACTAGTTACCAGTTTTCACTGTTCACTGTTCACTGTTAACTGTTCACTGTTTGAAAGATCCCCGGCAGTATCCTCATCATCCCATTGGTGCTTGTTGACCGACAAGCGGCAGATCTTGGGATTTTTGATGAAAATTTTGGATTCATTTTATGGGGGATATCTTCTATTATCGGTTGCTGAACCCACTGAATTACCAAGATTTCTGCCCAACATCTCAATACAGACAATGCTTGAGTTTCATGCTTTTAGGTCAAATCCACGCATCTCAAATTTCCCACCCTAGACATACTTCTTAAAGGCTAGTGTCACATTATGACCACCAAAACCGAAAGAATTGGATAGTGCCACTTCGACTTTTGCTTCCCGGCTGGTGTTGGGGACGTAATCCAAGTCACACTCAGGATCTGGGTTTTCCAAATTAATTGTCGGTGGAATCCGGTCATTGGCGATCGCCAGTACAGTTGCTACTGCTTCAATTCCACCAGAACCACCCAACAAATGACCTGTCATTGATTTGGTGGAGCTAACTGCTATCTTATAAGCATATTCACCTAAAGCTTTTCTCATTGCAGCAGTTTCCGTCGGATCATTCACTGGCGTACTGGTACCATGTGCATTAATGTAGCTCACCTGTTCTGGTAGTATACCAGCGTCTTTTAGTGCTAGTTGGATCGCTCTTGCTGCACCTTCGCCTCCCGGTACTGGAGAGGTCATGTGGTAAGCGTCGCAAGTCATACCATAGCCAATAATTTCTGCATAAATTCTGGCTTTGCGACTCAAAGCATGCTGCAATTCTTCTAAAATTAAGATGCCTGCACCTTCACCCATAACAAATCCGTCACGGTCTTTATCAAATGGGCGGCTTGCATGAGCGGGGTCATTGTTCCGAGTTGAAAGTGTTCTAGCTGAAGCAAATCCAGCTAAAGATAAGGGTGTAATTGCCGCCTCACATCCTCCACAAATCATCGCTTGGGCATATCCCCCTTGTATGAGGCGAAAAGCTTCCCCGATAGCGTTTGAGCCGGCAGCACAGGCAGTTACCGAGCAGGAATTTGGTCCTTTAGCACCAGTATGAATTGCTGTCAATCCCGCTGCCATATTGGCTATCATCATCGGTATCATAAAAGGACTACAGCGATCCGGGCCACGATTCAGGTAAATTGTTTGCTGGTCTTCTAAAACCTTAATGCCACCAACGCCAGAACCAATAATAACGCCAATTTGTTCTGCGTTTAAGTCGTTGATGACTAACTGCGCGTCTGCTACAGCCTGACTTGCTGCCGAGACGCCAAATTGGGCAAACCGATCCATGCGTTTGGCTTCTTTGCGCTCCATGTATTCATGTGGATCGAAGTTTTTTACCTCACCAGCAATGCGACAATCGTGACGAGACGCATCAAACAAGGTGATTTCACCAATCCCATTGCGTCCGCTGATCAATCCTTCCCAATATTCGGCTGGTGTATTACCAATCGGTGTAAGCGCGCCAACACCAGTAACAACAACGCGTTTACGTATAAAATCAGTCATGTCGATAGTTATGATGGCTATTGATGCAGGCAGAACAAAACAGTGCTGAGCAATGAGTTGGTGAGTTAGTGCGCCCTTGGGGAGGACAGTGCTGGGGTGAGGCAGCGCTGGCTCCCGTTGTCGCACCTGGCGTACACCTTTGGCGTGCGTTTTGCGCATACCCTATGGGTGAGTTGGTGAGTTCTCAAGAAGGACAAAGGGAGAACGAGATTAGTCATTGCTACATAGAACTTCTCCATAGTTGTACCAAACAACTACTTGGTCTACTTCGGTGCTTTTGCCAAGGCAGATAGATCTAAAAGTACTATATATCACACTTTTGCATCGTAAACCTACGTACAACAACTTCGTCGTTTTCAACGAGTAATTTGGTGTTAGTTGGTTTATTTTTCGCCATTTTGACTAACTCTCGAACATTCTAACAAGTAAGAATTGCTACTTATTCAAGCTCTTGACTCTTCACTCCTGACTTTTTACTCAGCAATGCCAGTCGCCTGCCTTCGGTTACCCTCCTGGAGTTTACGCTTTTGGGCACACTCTGCTGGAGACTGTCCTTTGGAGGAGATAGCAACTCCCGTCAAAGTGCCCGTAGCCTCAATAGCACTCAGCACTCAGCAATTTTTTAGGCTGATGTGGCAACTTTCTGGTCAATGTAGTCCACAGCCTCTTTTACAGTTGTAATTTTTTCGGCGGCTTCATCAGGAATTTCGATGTCAAACTCTTCTTCCAAAGCCATAACAAGTTCAACCGTATCAAGGGAGTCAGCTCCTAAATCGTTGGCGAAACTGGCTTCTGGTGTTACTTCTGAGGACTTAACACTCAGTTGATCGACAACAATTTTTTTGACCTTTTCAAATGTTTCTGCTTGGCTCATAGATACTATTCCTCAACCAGTTGCTAGAATCCGCTGTTTATGGGGGATATATTTTTGGGCATATTCATCTTATCGGAAAGCGCGAGCACCCGTACACTGTTAAGAGATTTTCTTTGGTGAAAATCTAAGGGCGCTTCCTCAAAATAAACAAGTCAAGTAATGATAAAACAGTTATTGAGTAACTAAGATACTATGCTAACCCATACATTGAAATACGCATACTTTCCAGGTTGTGTTGCCCAAGGAGCTTGCCGGGAACTTCATCAATCAACTGTTGCCCTAACCCAAGCCCTAGATATCGAACTCATTGAACTCAAAAAAGCTGCTTGCTGTGGTTCCGGTACGTTTAAAGAAGATTCCCAAATGTTGGAAGATACGGTTAATGCACGGAACATTGCTTTAGCAGAAGAGTTAAATCTACCACTGCTAACTCATTGCAGTACTTGTCAGGGTGTTATTGGTCATGTTGACGAACACCTTAAACAATGCAAAAAAACAAATCCAGCATACCTTGAACAAGTGAACGGCTTGTTGCAAAAAGAAGGCTGTTCACCTTATCGAGGAACCACAGAGGTCAAACATCTCCTTTATGCTTTAGTAACCGACTACGGTTTAGAAGAAATTCAAAAACGTGTCAATCGTAAGCTAACTGGATTAAAGTGTGCAGCTTTTTATGGCTGTTATCTCCTGCGTGCCCAAAAATCCATGCCTTATGATGATCCCTTCCAACCAAAGGCGATGGAAAATGTCTTTCGTACGGTGGGAGCAGAACCTATTTATTACAGAGGTCGTACGCAATGTTGCGGTTGGCCTCTTTCTAGTTATGCCACGACTCAATCTTTTCAAATGGCTGGAATGCATATTCAAGAAGCCATAGAAGCTGGTGCAGATTGTATAGTGACACCTTGTCCTCTTTGTCACCTGAATTTGGATTCTCGTCAAAAAGAGGTGGAAAAAGTCATCGGACGGGAACTCGGTTTACCAATACTACATTTACCCCAGCTGATTGCTTTAGCAGTTGGTGTCAGTCCTAAGGAACTTGGTTTAGATCGGCATATTGTTTCCACCAAACCAGTTTTGGAAAAATTAGGATTCAATTAACCTGATTCGGCCCAATTCAAGAGTCCGCCATGTGGCGGGCGAGGTTGTCAGGGGGATGACGATTACAGCGTTCCCCTTGCGCCTTTGTGGAAACTTTCAACTTTAGCCAAGGCAAAAAGCGATGCTGCAAAGCGCGACGCACGCGATAGTGCGGAGCACCCGTCTTACGGCGATCGCCTGATATTTTTATAAATTTTAGCAAGTGCGCGGATGCCATGAAGGCGACAAAAGTCTAAAACTCAGAACTGATAAGCTTTTAATACGCGAAATTGCTCTTGGTTTTTCAAACAGCTACTGACTCGCGCTAGGTGTCTTCTCCGTCTTGAGTTCTGTGTTGTTCTCAATCATTGATTTTGCTGCTTGCGGAATTGGTGTTGGTGTTATTGTCACTGCTGGAGTCGGTATGGCTTCGACTTGTGATGTCGGTGTTGGAGTTGGAATTGGTGTAAAAGTCGGAGTAGGCGTAGGTTCTACGGTTGGTTGATTTTTTTCAACATTGGGTGTCACCGACGGCGTGAAAGTTGGGGTAGGCGTGGCTTGTAGTGTGGGTGTTGGTACTGTAGTTACGTCTGGAGTTGGTTTTGTGAATGTGGGTGCATCTGATGTCGCGGGTGCTGTTGTTGGTTTTGTGAATCTGGGTGTATCTGATTTTGTGGGTGCTGTTGTTGGCTTTATTTTTGACTTCTGGCGTTTGGGAATTACTGGCTGTTCGTCTTTTAGATCTGGTGTGATTGGTGGACTGACTTTGATTATTGGTGTAGGAACAGGTGAGGACGGAGTAATAATTGTGGATGGAGGTTCGACAATTGGTAGCGGTGTGGCGGTTACTGTGGGTTCCTGTTTGGGAACAGATGAGGGTTTAACAGTTGTTGTGGGTTTAGAAGTGGATTTTGCGGGTGGTGAGGGTGTGACACGATACCAATGAAAGAAAGCGAACAATCCTCCTGCTGCTAAAATTCCAGTTGTGATAATTTTTGTTGAAGAAACCAAAATGTTTTTATAGCCAGTTTTGTTGGAGTGAAAATTATTATCTGGTGATACTATATTCATTCTGGTCACCACGTGCGGAGCTGGGGGTGGCTGCAAGCTGGTATCTTCTTCTGCAACTATTTGATCGGAAATATTTGTAGCGATATTTTTTTGCTGACTGGTATGAGTTTGTGGATCGGGAATATTTGTAGCGATATTTTTTTGCTGACTGGTATGAGTTTGTGGATCGGGAATATTTGTAGCGATATTTTTTTGCTGACTGGCATGAGTTTGTGAAGATGAAGACTGGTTGAGCAATTTAAGATTGTGGCGAGTTGCTGCAACTCCCATGTCATCATCAAGAGATTCTCGTAATTGTATTGCTTTGGTTAGGTAATTGAAAGCTGTGCTGTTTTCTTCCAAACAAAGAGCACGAGTTCCTAGTTGATGCAATATCCACGCTTGCACAGATCTATCTTTTTCGGCTTGAGATGCTTGTAGTCCCCTTTGGAGTACTTGTTCCCACAAACCCCATCGCTTACTTAAAGCGAGTGTACCTTCCACTACTTTTACCAAGCGTAAGATATCTTGCCAACGACTATTTCTGACTGCGACTTCCAAGATTTGCGCGATCGCATCAATTTCTGCTAATAAGATATTGGGTTGCTGTTGGTGGCGTTCAGTCCAATTTACAAAGTAGGCGATCGCTTTTTCTACAGATGCTGTCAACTTCGATTCTGGCGGTAAAATCTCTACTATAGTCTTAGTGATTTTATATCGAGAGCCATCAAGCTGCACAAGATGATGCTTGCGTAGTTTTTCGAGTCTATCAAAAGCATCTGAAATTTGTGTGATGTCAGTAATTTTTTGATGATCAAGCCCAACATCACCCATAATACTTAACAACTCCAGAATTGTTTTTTCTGATGTTGATAACGATGTTATTATTTGTTGAAGTAGATAGTTGCTTGAAGCAGAGGTAGGCAATTGACTAACGACTTCGGAAAGCGAACGCCTTTGTTGGTGTATACTCGCCATCACTATCCGCAGGCGCATTGGCTGCCCATCTAAAATCTTATATAGCGATTTTGCTTTCTCTTGTTCTTCTATATTCAAAGGACGTTGCAGTTCCCTTTGCATCAAAACCAGAGCATCATTCATGGGAAGTCCAGAAAGCTTCATCGAATGCCCCTTTTTCTTGATGCGACTCGTTGATGAAGCAACCAGGAAGGTGCAGTTGGGCACTACATTTATCAGTTCTTGCAATTCGTCTTGAATAAGTGGATCATTATCTAAGACGACAAGAGCCTGTTTTGTGTGAAGTTGTTGACAAATTTGCTGAGGAGTTGGTTTATAAGGAATGTTGCTTTCATAAAAAGCATCCCATATGAACTGAAGTAAATCTCCTACATTTGGATGGAGAGGAGATAAGCTAATGACACCAGCAGCGAAAAGTGATTTGACTTGAGGGTTGTGCTCTAAGTGGCGTAATAAAACTGTTTTCCCAAAACCAGATGGACTGTAAAATTCCACTGATTGCCCAGCTTGAAAGGTAGCAATAGCTTCTTTGACTAATTCTTGTCGATCCAGAAAATTATCTGAGGGTTGCTGAAGTATCAATGGGGTGGAATGCAAGCGCAAAGTCGGTTTGTCTTCCTCAGTTGCTATATTTACACTAGCACCCTGAGGTGAATTCATCTTTATGATCCAATTTCCAACTACCAGTTGAGCATTCACTTCTTCCAAGACGTTTGTTATTATAGTATTTTCAGTCATAGTTTTTTGTTGAGCCAGATTTAGATTACTGTTTTTCTACTAATCGCAATGTAGCTATCATTAATCATATGTATATTACATAAATTTTTTAATCATTCCAGAAAAACGAAGTATAAATATTTATTTTAAGATTGTTTTCTTTCCATAACTTAATTAATACATCAAGCTAAGCGTAGAGTATTTAGCTAAAAATTCGTTGACGCGATAGTGAGAAAACTTAAGGCTATGTTAAGAAAGCTTGCAAAAACGAGCTATAAAAAAAAGAGTTTCAAAACCAAGCTTCAATATTATAGATATTCCCCATGAAATGCGTAGATCCGGACACTCTTCATGGGGGATTCGTTATTTAATATCTATTATGGTCAGTTAACCTAAGTTTTTTGAACCGAGAGATCAACGACTGTCCCAGAGCCAGAATCAGTTAGCACCTTATTGTCATCAGTGAAGTTGAGTTTCACAACTTTGAACCTGGCTTCTTCTATTTTAGGTAGTGTTAAAGTCAAAATACCATTTTTGAACTCTGCTTTCACCTCCTCATTCTTGACTGGAACAGGTAGCGAAATAGTTCGTTGAAACTTTCCATACCGTAACTCAGATCTGAAGTAGCCACGTTGTGAATTGGTGCTTTCATAACGAGTTTCACCAGCAATGTAAATTGCTTGTCGTGCGACTTGAACTTCCAAATCTTTACCTTCTACACCAGGAAGTTCCGCACGTAAGGTCAAATTTTCATTTGTATCTTTCAGTTCAACTGCTGGAGTCCAACTTGTAGTTGTCATTTCGCGACTGTGACTGAAAAAGTCGTCAAAGATTTTATCCATTTGACGATTCAGAATTTCAATTTCTTGGAATGGTCGCCAACGTATTAGTGCCATACTGTAATTACCTCCTTTGTACCAGTGTTATGCCTGAACAAAAGGTTGACTCACGAATTTCCTACAAATACACAACCAAGATCTAAACGTTTGAGTTTAAGGTGAAGCTTTCTTGATTGCCTTTATTTTTATATTATAAGAAATTTCAAATTTAGGAATCGTACAGATTTAGTAAGTCGGCGTAAAAATTTCAAGGTATGTCCGCCGCGAGTGCAACGTAAGCGCAAAGCGCACGCTGTCGATCGCTGCGGACGGAATTACGTTGAAATGCGTAAGTCCTGAAAAAGCAAGGTTTATTGGCTGATTTACGTACCGAGCAACCAATATAAAAATATTTTATACTTAATATATAAAAGTTGATCTCCGGAAACAAATAAAACCAGGGTGTAGATACTTGAATGGAGTTAACAGCTATAAATTGTCATTTTGGTAGGGATGGGGTAGTCACTCATGGATTTGTCTGGGTATGAGATAAAAAAAATAAGAAAAGCACTGAAATCTGCTTACCCTACGCGAGACAAATTGATTATTATGCTGCGTGAAGAAATTGATATAGATGAGTCGGAAGTTCCTCAAGATTCAGATTATGAGCATGTTCTCTTCGATCTGATAAGAAATTTTGAGAGTCAAGGTAGTATTAAGAAATTAATTGATGGGGCGCGTAGGGGAAATCCTGGTAATGACTTGTTGCATAAATTATCTACTAGAATAAATGCTTTTCAAATACTTGCTCCTTTAAAGGAAAAATATATTAAACAGATGAAGCAATCTTATCTTGCCTGTTGTCCTGAAGATTGGGATAACAATCAAAATACTGAGACTACTGATGAACTTAAACAAATTTTAGATAATCTTGAGGATATGCCTCAAGGGAGTAATCCCTACACCCATACTGAACAGTTTGTAGCTCGTTTCTTAACAGACGCAGCAAACAGGCTATCTCCTAAAGAATTAGATAAATTAAACGAATTAGGCAAGCGGTACTTTAAGAATTTTGATAAGTTGCTGACTCCGAAAGATGAGACACCAACAATCGAACGAACACAGAATATACCAAATCACCTAATTGTTCACCTATACCCAAGTAAACAACAGAACAAGCGTTATTTTATTTCGGCTTGGTTTATCTCTGATGGAGAAAATGATAAATTCAATCATCAGACAGGAGAAGGTTATAAATTTTTAGAAATTCAAGAACAGGAGCAAGAAACATTTACTCTAGAACAAATTCCTTCTTTAATAGAAGATTATCTTCGCCAAATAACTTCATACCTAACTGACTTCTCTAGCCAACCAACGATTGAGATTTTTTTACCCTATGAACTTTTAAACGAACCAATTGATACTTGGAGAATTGAACAAGAGGAAGAACTACCAATTCCTATCGGTAGTTTATACAAAGTTATTGTTCGTTCTAGTCGTCGCCTGGAGAAGAAATATCCTAACAGACATCTTTGGGTGCAGAAGTGGAAGACTTTAAAGGAACTCACTGAAAACACCTGCTCTGTGTGTTGTACCTCTGGTGATCGTTATTCTTGGGAAAAACTACTTTATAAATTAAATCTAGATTGTGCTGTTGCTTTAAAATTGATGAAGCCGCCATCTAAAGAAATTTTTAAAGTCATGAATCAAACCGCAATTCCAATTGCGTTATGGTTAAGACAAGAATTAGAAAATTTGAATCATCGACTTGAACTTGATGAACTTTTGACATGTTCAATAACAGAACTACCAGAACAAGTCAAACGGAAGCGCTTATGTGATTTTCCTGAAAAGTCTGAGCAGCGCATTGGACATCATCTGTCCTTACTATGGGAAAATCCTTATATATTGCCACCTCAGATTGAATATACAACGCCATCATGACATCTTGGAAAATCTTTCGAGGAACTCCTGAAAAATCCCACAATGGAATTGAACGCCTTCCTGAGCCTCCTAACTGGCGCAGATTTGACAAAGAAGAACGAGGTATTACTTATCAGGCGAGGGGTGAGGAAATAGAGCTAGTCAATGCGGCTTTATATCTACGTCGTCCTTTGTTAGTGACTGGAAAACCGGGGACAGGGAAAACTACTTTAGCTTATGCAGTGGCTAAAGAATTACAACTGGGAGAAGTGTTGCGTTGGAATATTACGACTCGCTCGACTTTACAGCAAGGACTTTATCGTTATGATGCCATTGGTAGGTTACAAGATGCTCAAATGAGTCAGGATAAGAAAGATAATTTAGGGATAATGGGCATGTATAGTAAAAAAAATTTAGCAGAAATTGGCAAGTATATTCAATTGGGTTCCTTGGGAACGGCGTTACTTCCTTCAAAAAATCCCAAGGTGTTATTAATTGACGAAATGGATAAAAGCGATATTGATTTACCCAATGATTTATTAAACATCTTTGAGGAAGGGGAATTTGAAATTCCTGAGTTAGCACGGATAGCTGACAAAATCCCAGAAATTGTTGTACAAACTTACGATAACCAAAGGACAATCATCGTTGAAGGAAAGGTGCAGTGTCAGGCGTTTCCGTTTGTGATCCTCACGAGTAACGGCGAACGAGAATTTCCACCGGCTTTCTTGCGGCGCTGCTTGAGATTAGATTTACGGGAACCGACTCGTGATGAATTAGAAGCGATTGTCAAAGCGCATTTAGGCGATATTATTGGACAAGCAGACAAAGTTATTGAGAAGTTTGTCAACCGACGGGATAAGGGAGACTTGGCAACAGACCAATTACTCAATGCCATTTATATGTTAACCCGTACGGCTGATTTGCCTGATTCTCCGATGCTGGATTCTGGGGATGATCAAGAAAAAGAACAGAAAAAAGAAAAGTTCATCGAACGGTTGCTGCAATACTTGAGTAGTACAGAGGGGATATGATTTCGCGGGCGATCGCCATTCTACAACAAGCAGAGTTTGACCTAACCGCCCGCGAGTTAGCAGAAATTATCTGGTTGGCGGTTCATATAGAAGAGTCTGAACAATCAC